>Ga0066256_1005095_pt1 | contig 11154 bp, 3 predicted proteins | sample ThiBio_1000_biof_FD_87107 | JGI IMG/M metagenome (GOLD analysis project Ga0066256, IMG submission 87107) | Wastewater bioreactor microbial communities from Cape Town, South Africa - Thiocy_expt_1000_biof (version 2) | ecosystem: Engineered > Bioreactor > Thiocyanate-remediating >... | reverse complement strand
CGCCCCGCCCCCCCCCCTCACTCGCCGCCCGCGGGCGCCTTCGCCCACAGACCCCCCCCCGCCGCCACCCTTGGCGGAACGGGCGGGGGCGCCCTGCCCCGACGCGCCCGCCCCCGCCGCCCGCTTTGCTTGGCCGGCGCGGCGGCCCTTCCCCAAATTTGTTCCCCCCGCCCCCCCCCTTACATTGATCCCGCCCGCGGCCATGCTCGCAGATGCCGGCCCCGCCGCACTCCTTGCAAAAGTAGCGCTGGCGGCCATGCTCGCAGATGCCGCCCCCGCCGCACTCCCTACAGCCGTAACGCAAGCGGCCGTGCTCACAGATGCCAAACCCGCCGCACTCCTTGCAGCCGTAGCGCTGACGGCCGTGCTCGCATGCTGTCTTCACGCTGCGGGTGGTACCACGTGACCCGAACCGGCGGCGCTTCACTCCCGCCACCGCCACGGCTGTGCCGCTACCCCCGCAAGCAGCGGCGGCTGGTGCACCATGCGCCGCGTCGTCCCTTCGCGTTGGGTCTGTTGCGGAGGCGGCAGCTGCACCGCACCCAGACGGCGCCACCAGTGTGGCCACTTCCATGGGCCGCAGTGAGCACGTGGTAGCCGGCGCGTCACCAGCTACCCACACCGCGGCCTTGTCGGCCTTGCCCGCTGGCGGCGCCACCGGCAGCACCGGCGCTACAGCCTGTGCAGGCGTAGGCGGCGGCGGCCGCATCGACAGAGGGTGTGGCGCCACCACCAAGGTACCGGAACCCACGACTGCCGCAGCCATCGTTGTCACAGAGCCCAGTGCAGACAACACGCCGAAGGGTGGCTGTACTCTGTGTACAGGTGCGCGCGTGCGCGCGTGTGTGCGTGTTGCTATGTGTGCGCCAAACAGCACGCGCGTGTGTGCGACTGTGGTGCAGCACCGCTGGCTGCTGCTGCTGGCCGTACGGTGTGTCCACTGCCCACAAACCCGCCACGCCAACGCAAATTGCTGCGCCAACAACGCACGAATAATACGCAACATGCTGCAACTATAGCACCCGTGTTTGTCACATGTGTGGTGCCGCCGCGAGTATTGCGTGTCCACTGCGCGCGAGTCGCACACATGCGTTGGATTCGATTTGCCCGCCAAACCACCGTGCGGTGGCTGTTTGATATCGGCGGCGGTGTATGACTGGGGCTTGTGTGTGCTATCGGTTCAAAGGTAGCCCCCAAGAGCAACTGCGAGGCAGGAAGGCGCCGAACGGACAACACAAGGCTGCGCCGGCATACAAGCCAATGGCCCGGTAGCAGCACCGGGGCGCAACAGCCCTACTGCTCACTCGTACGGCACAGGCGGCGGCACGTGCAACAGGTGCACAGCGCCCTCATACTCTCCGCCAGCGCATGCAATGCGGCCGTCCGGCAGCCACACCAGCGCAGACGGGGTGACTAATCCTTGTGCAATTGCTGCCATGGGCACGGTGCCAGCCGCGTGACTGCCAGCAGCGGCAGCGGAAGGGCGAGTGTCCCACACCCGGACCGTGCGGTCGGAAGACCCGCTGACCAGGCGGCCATCAGGCAGCGCGACCAGCGCACTCACTTTGCGCGCGTGCCCAGTCAGTACGCCGCCACACGTGCGTGTGCCGACGTCCCACAGTCGCACCGTGCCGTCGCTCGCCCCGCTCGCCAGCCGGCCGTCTGCCAGCACCGCCAGCGCATGTATTTCACTTCTGCCCCCATCCAGCGTGGCAACACACGTCCGTGCGCCTACATCCCACACCAGCACCATGCAGTCTTCCGATCCACTGGCCAGCGTGCCGTCAGGCAGCGTCGCCACCGCAATAACTTTGTCTCTGTGTCCCGACAGCGTTGCCACCACAGCACCCGCATCGGCATCTACCACCCACACCTTGCGATCGCCGCACCCAGCGGCAAGGCGGCCATCACTAACCACCGCCAATGCCCACACACCGTAGTCGCTGCAGGCGACGGATGCCGTGCGCACAGGGGGTACCACCTCCACGTCCCATATATCCACCCGCCCCTCATTCACGGCGACGGCCAGGCGGCGCCCGTCCCGCAGCGCCGCTAGTACATCCACTACACTGTCAAAATCCAGTACCACGCCCGCCTCACCCCCACCCGCCGCCACATCCCACACCAGTACCTCGCCGTCCGTGTCACTACTCGCCAGTCGGCCGTCTGCCAGCACTGCAAGCGACCAAATTCTGTTCTGGTGTCCGCGCAGCACGCCCGCCGCCGCAGGCACGGCACACCCGCGCGCACGGCAGGCAGCAAGCACCCCAGGCGCCAGGTCCGTGTCAAAGCTGTGCAACGCTTGTAGCACCGGTACATGCTCCAATGTGGCGCCTGCCGTCACGCCGCGGCAGCACGACATACGCAGCTCTAACAGGCCCGCCGGCAGGCTCGCCACCAGCGCGTCCCCAATGCCAGTGTTGCTGACGTCCAGCAGCCTCAATGCAGGCAGGGGCGGCAGCACCGCGTCAGGTGTGAGATTCTTGCACTTATGCGCATTGAGGGACACCAGCGACAGCGGCATGCTGCCCAGCGATGCATCGTCAATGTTTGTACCGGAGACGTCCAGCGTGTACAGCGCGGCCAGATGTGCAAACTGGCCGCCGAGGGGCAGCATCCAGCAATCACGCAGCTCCTGCAAGCTTGGCGGCAGGGACGCCAGAGTGCCTGCTCCCAAGCCACAGGCACGCAACACCCGGAGGCACGCGAGGCGTGCCAGCGACGCATCGGGTGGCAACCTCGTATTGATGATGTTCAGCTCCTGCAGCGACGCCGGCAGGCCAGCCACCCCGCGGTCAACCACCTGCGTATTGCAGCAGTCCAGCGCCGTCAGCGCCGTCAAGTGCACAAAGCTGGCACGCTCAGTCAGCCAGCAACAGCCGCCCACATTCAGTGTGCGCAGCGAGGGCGGCAGGCGGAGAAGCAGCTCGCTGCTGACATACCCGCACCCACGCAAGTCCAGGTGTGTGATGCCCGTCAACGCCGCCAGCGTCGGTGGGGCCAGGCGTCCTCCCGCTGGTAGTTTGCACAGCTTCGCGCCCACCGCTGCCGGCAACGCCGCACGCCACCGCACGGTATCCACCACTTCCGTGCCCATGTCGGCCCACGGCACGCGCGCCACCACGCCCGCCACCGCCGGGTGCAGGCGCCGCAGGGGGATGGTGTCAGCAGTGTTCAAGCAGGCGAGGATGATGGCGCCCGTCACGCTGTTGCCGGCCAGCACACGCACCAGTGCCGGCACGTCGTCAGTGACGCCTGGCCGGGGGCGGCGGGAGCGCAGCTGCATGCCATGGCATGGCAGCATCTTCGCGCCGCTGGCGCTGGTACCACTGGCGGCGCCAGCCATCCTCTGGGGTCCTCCTTGCTGCAAAATGGTAAATGGGAAATGTGGTTCGCGCAGGCGACACACCAGAAAATCAATACAGCAGCACCGCGTCAATGCACCGACCCTATTGCAGCTGCGTGTGTGCGTGTGCGTGGCGTGCACGTCAATATTGCACAAGTGTGCCGGGACTGGCATCCGTACCCGACATGTGACATGTGCAGCTGCCAGCAGGTCTGCTGCAGCCAGCTACCACAAGTGGCCCACAAGTTGGGTGACATTAAGCATGAGCCATTTTTGCGCATCCATCGACCGACTCAATTTTTAAGCAAATAGGAGGGCGGCATAGCAGCCATGGCTGACAAATACGTGGGCGAGGTGGTTGGCTGGACGCGGCGGCTTCGCACCGGTGGTGCCGGCGGCGGCGGGGGAGGTGGAGAGGGAGATGGCAGCGCTGCTGCTACCGCTACCGCTGCTGCTGGTGGAGCCGGCAGCAGTAGCAGCGCCGCCGCCGCAGCAGCAGCAACAGCAGCAACAGAAGCACCAGAGGAGGAGGGCGGGTTGGTGGAGGAGGTGTGCGCCGGTGCCGCGGTGGAGGAGACGCTGGTGGTGGGTGGTGGTGCGGCAGCACTGCGGGCGATACTGACGCCAGATGGGCGCATTGGATGGACGCGGGTTGCCGACGTGGCGGCTGCCTTTGATCGCGTGGCGGCGCAGAGCCAGATGGCCAGCATGCTGCGTGACGGCGCGCGCAATGCCGCGTACGCGGCTGCCATTGAGGCGGCAGTGGCACACGCGCGCCACGTGCTGGGGCGGCCGCCCGTGGTGCTGGACATCGGCGCTGGGACGGGCCTGCTGTCACTGCTGGCGGCACGCGCCGGTGCGGGCGTCGTGTATGCGGTGGAGCAGTGGCCGGTGATGGCGCGCATCGCGTCCCGCGTGGTCGCCGCCAACCGGCGGCAGGGGGAAGTGCACGTCATCCCCGCGCACTCGCGCATGCTGCAGGTCGGCACCGCATCCACAACATCGGTGTCCACGGCACCCGTACGCGCGCTTGATGGCAGCGTCACACTGCCTTGCGCCCCCGACCTCGTCATCTCTGAGATTCTGGACTCGGCGCTGCTGGGGGAGGGCGTCCTGTCGTCCCTGCGCCACGCTTACACCACGCTGCTGTCGCGTGAGGGTGCGGCGCTACGCGGCGTGCCGTGCCATGCCACACTGATGGCGCAGTTGGTGCACTCTCCCGCATTTGGCGGCTGGCATGCCACCGCCGACCTGCGGGTACCCAGCCCAGATGGCGGCGGAGACGGCATTCCGCTCGTGCGCACAGACTGGTCGCCCGTGTGCGAGCATGCGTCACGCCCGCTGCCGGTGCACCTGTCAGCCGTCACACCGGCACCGATCGCAGCGTCGGCGCCATTTGTAGTGCGGCGCGTGAACCTTACGCCGGGCGCTATCTTGGGTGCCCCTGCAGAAGAACGGGAGGGAGGCGGCCCACCGACACTGACCACGCTGGCCATCCCCGCTGCTGGCGCCTCACCCGCCGCCAACGCCTTGGTGATGTGGTGGACCTGCGCGCTGTGGGACGACGGCTCCAACCTTCCACCTACCGCTGGTGCCGCTGCAGCTGCCGCTGCTGCCGCTGCCGCTGCTGCTGCCGTCGCGTCTGACGGTGACGTAGGCGTCATGCCGCCACATCCGCGGCACGCGGGTGGCACGGAGCTGTGCACCTGCTCCGCATGCGTGGCGGTGCAGGGGTGGCAGGACCACTGGGTGCAGTGCGTGCTGCCGCTGGCTGCCGCCACGCCTGCGGCGCCCCTCTCGGACGGCGTGCCAGGGTACACGGTGGTGGTGAGCGCGAGCGACATGCAGGTGAGCATCTCGGCAGCGGGCGGCGCGGCTGAGGTGTGGGACGACGGCGCCAGTCGCGCCAAGGCGGTGCGCGCGGGTAGCGTGCCCGCGAAGCCCGCCGGCGCCGTCATCTATACCGAGCCAGAGCCGTGCACGTGCGGTCTGCACACGGGCGCCTCGTTTGAGCGCCGATGGCAGTTGCACGACGCGTCGCGCATGGAGGTGCTGGCACGCAGCGTGGGCGCCACGCTGGCAGCTGCGCGCGCTGCTGGCTGCGCTGACGCGGATGGGGCACTGCGGGTGGCGTCGCTGGGCGACAACAGCTTGGCGGGTCTGGCGGCGCTGCAGGATGGCGCTGGCGACGTGACGGTGGTGGCAGTGGAGGACGCGCTGCTGGGGGCTGTGCACACCGGCGCGCTGGCGGAGGCGGCGGGGCTGGACGATGCCCTACTCGTGGTGGATGCCAGTGAGCTGGCGACGGAGGTGGGCCGCACCTTCACGTCGCAGCTGGCCGACGCGGTGGCTACCGCCCTGGGTGACGCAGAATTGGAGACGAGCCTGGCAGCGGTGGTGGCGGAGCCACACTTTGCGCGCATGGCGACGCACCCGCTGTGGTGCGCGCTGGCGCTGCACGCACGCATGCGTGCGCTGGCGCCCCTCTGCGTGCCGGGCGCCCGCCTGATGCCCGCCGCCGCCACGGTGTACGCGCAGGCGGTGGCGTTTGCCACGCTGCGTGCTAACCATGGCACGGTGGGCACGGTGACAGGATGGGACCACGCTGCCTTTGACGCGGTGGAGCGCGTGTGGCACGAGCCGCTGTACACCTACCCACTGTGGCAGTACGCGTACGACACCCTGTCGCCGCCCGTCGCACTGGCGACGCTGGACATGGGCTCGGCACTGCCTGCCGCCTCTTTCACCGCGCGCTTGCCGCTGGCAGCCGACGGCCGCGCCCCCAACGCCGTCGTGCTGTGGGTTGACTATGCCCTGCTTCCCGACGACCCCACCGCCGTCCTCTCCACCGCCCCGCACGCCGCCCCCTACGCCCGCCAGCACGTGCAATTCCTGCCGCCGTCCTGGGTACGCGCCAACCCCGACCACGTCACCGTCACCCTGCGCCTGTTTGACGCCGTCGTGGCTGCCACCATGCACCGCGCGCCGCCATCTGCCCTGCCCGCCGCGCCCGACGCCTCGCGCGGCCTCCTGTTTGACGTGCAGCTTGCGTAACAAAATAATTAGTCATGTGACCACCCGCGCGCCGTTAAAGAAGTGCAGAGTAACTAGGGGTAGCCGGCGGCGGGGGGTCACCCAAGGACGGACGACACGCACACGAGGTACGAGGCGGCAAGGGGTCAAGGTGGCGGGCAAACGAGAGCAGGGCAAAAAAATCGGCGCGAACACACACGCACACGCCAATAGAGGTGGCACGCAAAAACACACACGCACACACGCACGCGCACGCACGCGGAGCCATCCGCGCGCGTGCCGGCAGCCGAGTGGGCGGGCGGCAGGCAGCCTGCCGCGCGCGCACCCGGCCCCCGGGAAACTGTGACGAAAAGAAGGACGGTGGGAGCGCCTGCACTTAGGCGTGCGTCTCCTCCTTCTGGATCGCCAGCGTGCCGTCCAGGTTCATGTACACCTTGGTGGCCAGCGGGAAGCCGTTGAACTTGCAGCTGCCCGCGATGGTGTACGCGCCCATGTTCTCAAACACGAGCCAGTCGCCCACCGCCAGCTCCGGCAGCGTGACGGCGTCCGTGATCTTGTCGATGCTGTCGCACGTGGGGCCCCAGAGCGTGGTGGGGTGGTGCTCCACGCGGGCGGCAGCAGACGCGGACGCGGAGGCGCCGGCGGACGGCGCGGCGAGCGCGGCGTACGTGAAGGCGCGGCGGGCGGCAGCGGTGGCGGAGCCGGCAGGCGCGCCGGTGCCCGCAGCCACGCCGTCGCAGCCGGCGGCAGCGGAGGGCGCAAACACGGTGGCAGCGGCGGCCGACAGCGCGGCGCCGGCGGAGGTGAAGCCACCCGCCACCTCCTCCTCCAGATCCGTCACGCCGTTGGCGGTGAGCACGCGGCGGGTGGACGCGGCAGTCACGTCGCGCGCCGCCTCAGCGGCGGTGGGCGCCAGCGCGCTGTCCAGCTCGGCGGCGAGCGCCAGGCCGACGGCGTCAGCCGCCAGCGGCGTGCCGTCCGGCGCCACGCGCACGATCGTGTCCTCCAGCGCGGCGGCAGCCTCGCCCAGCAGCGGCGTGGCGCGCGCAGAGGCGGAGGACGCCAGGTGCAGGGACGGCGCGCAGGTGACGTGGTCGTACATGACGCAGTTGAACGAGCCGTACAGGCCGTCGTTGACGTAGTAGTTGTACCGCGTGCGCCCCGTCGCGTCATCCGCCGTCAGGCGCTTGCCCACCACGTTCACCGCCAGCACGTGCGACGACTTGACAAAGAAGCGGCCAGGCTCGGCAATGAGCGTGACGCCGCAGCCCTCCGGGAAGTGGGTGTCCAGCGCGCCGCGCACCGCGGCGGCGATGGTGGCGAAGGAGGGGTGCGCGGCGTACGGGTTGCCCGCCGACGTCGCCGCCGAACCAGCAGCGCCCAGGCGGTCCTCGCCGCCCTCCGCGCCCAGCTCCGAGCCGGGGAAGCCGCCGCCAATGTCCAGCAGCGACAGCGGCATGCCCATGCCCGCCGCCACGTCAAACGCGGTGCGCGCGTCGCGCACGGCGGAGGCAAAGGCGGCAGCGTCGCCGTTGCCGGAGCCCACGTGGTACGAGATGCCCACCACGCGCACGCCCAGGTCGCGCGCCACGCCCAGCAGGTGGCCCACCGACGACAGCGGCGCGCCGAACTTGAGGCCGAGGCGGCACACGGAGGCGGAGTCGTCGGTGAGGATGCGCAGCACGAGCTCCGCGCCCGGGTGCTCGCGCGCCACCTTGCGCAGCTCGTCCTCGTTGTCGAACGTCATGCGCACCACGCCGCGCGCCGCGGCGTAGTGCAGGTGCGACACCTGCTTGGCGGGGTGCGCAAAGATGACGTCGGACGGCGCCACGCCCAGGCCCAGCGCCATGGACATCTCGCCCTTGGACGCACAGTCGAACCCCGCACCCAGGCTCGCCAGCGTGGCCACGATGCGCGAGTCGTCGTTGCACTTGACGGCATAAAAGGGGCGGACGCGCGGCAGGTGCGCGCGCGACGGCCCGTGCTGGCCCGCCACCTCCGCACGCACCTCCACCTCGACAGCGCCCAGGCGCCCGCCCGCCGGCGCCCCCACCAGCCCTAACCCCGCAGCACGCCGCTCACCAGCCGACGCCCCCGACCCCGGCCCCGACGACACACCGCGCGCAGCATCCGTGCGCGCGGCGCCGCCGTGGCGGCCCCCCCCCAGCGGCAGGCCGCGCGAGGCTGCCGCCAGGGCCGCCACGACGCCACTGCCACCCAGCGCCGCGCTCGCGCACGCAGCGGCACCGACGCCGGCCGCCGACGACGCGTAACGCGCGCCGGCTGCCGCCGCCAGGCCGCCCACGCACGCGGCGCGAGCGCTGGTGCCCACCGTCACGGGCACCAGGGTGCGGATGAAACCTGCGGGGGTTGGGGTGGGTTGGGTGGGGGTTGGTTGGGGGTGGATTGTGGGTGGGAGAACGTGGGGTGTGTCGAATTCGCTTCCCTTGTCTCCAGTCATTGCTACAATTGAGATTCTCACAGCCACGCCACCGCGCGCCCGCCGCCGCGCCCTGCTGGCCGGCCACCCAACAGCGTTACACACGTGCTGCGAGCGCCGCACCGCGGGATGCGCACCGCATCGCGTCAAGTTGGCGCGCCGAATGTGTGTGCGAAGGCGGGGAGTAGGAGTGAAGAGACCTCCATTGAAGAGGGAAGCACCCTCCCCAACAGACCGACCGCGGCGTACACACACGCGCGAGACGCCGTACGCAAGGGGAAGAGAGACTGGTATGTTAGCTGCACACTGGCGCCCCTGCGCCGCCGCAACCCTCTCCCATCACCATTATTTTTCTTCCCCCATCTCCCTCCTCTCTCTCCCCTCTACTAGAGGGGCAGAGAGGGCAACCGCGGGCGCAAAAAAGGCAAAGGCGCGCGGCCGGGCGGCATGCGCACCCCCCGGCGCCGGCGGGTGGTACCACCCTTGAGTCGTGCGCCCATGCCGCGCGTCGTCTGCCCCTGCCGCGCACGCGCACGCCGCATTCTTGCACACCCCTCTCCTCTCCCCTCTACTGGGTTTCTCTCTCGCCTCTACTGGGTTTCTCTCTCTCTCTCTACTGCCCCTCTCTCTCAACACCCTCTGCCAATGGCAGCAGTGGTGTGTGAAAAACAAAAAACGTACCCGCCACGGAGGAGGCCACAGGGACCTTGTTCATCGAGCGCGGCTGCAATGCTTGAGCGTGGTGCCCTGGGGTAAAAATGCCGGCGTGCCACTGCACCGTTGCGGTGCTGGCCGCCGTAATGTGTGGCAGCGGGTGGGCGGAGAGAGGAGAGGAGAGAGAGGGAGGAGAGAGGAGAGAAACTTGAACAACCCCGCATTCGCGCGAACGACATTCGCTGGTTGCGATTGTTGGTCATCCCACGCACGCAGGGAACGAAAAACGGCGCAGCCTGATGAAAAACACGGCGGTCGCGATGCGTCGGATGCGCGTTTTGAGCAGCACGCATGGGGGCGGGCGGTGGTGTGAGTGTGGTACCGCGGCGCTGCAAAATTAAAGGCGACCACACCAACGCAGTGGGGTTTAGCCGCGCGTCGCCGCTGAGTTTTGGCGCGGCCATTTGCTACAAACACAATATTGCAAGGTGCAACACTGCCTCAGCTGCTGTTCCGAGCAGTGCAACGGCACAGGAGTAACAGCCCAGCACCTGCATGGTGGGCGACACACAGCCAAGCGTGGTGCCGCCGGTGGAGAAAGTCGGTGTGGTGGACAGGTGGGCAGAGTGGGAGGGGTGTGGGTGGGTGTAAAGCGGTGGCCGAGTGGCTGGAGGCAGAAACGCGGACGCCGCGTGTGGACGGGCAAGTCGGCAAGATTCATTGGCGCAACTGCAGCGAAGCATTGCGCACACATGCAACTGGCGGCCGGGATCCCTCATGGCCGTGACTGCACGAGCCGCCACGCCGTGGCGGTGGAGCGTTCTGTAGCGCGTGCGCCCTGACTCGCCTGCACAACCATCATGGGAGGCGGGTGGTCATCCAACGGCGGCGGCGGCGGCGGAGTCGTGGTGGCGCGACGATGGGGCCGGCGGCATGTACGACCAGGGGCGGGGTCGCCCAGTGCTGCCACTGCCGCCACCACTCCTGTCGCCCCGCCGCCACTGCCGCCGCCGGTGACGCCGGCAACACCACGACGTCGGCTGCCGCGCTCAGAGCTGGACTTGGAGGCGGACGGCGGGTGTGGCGGCGGGCACGGCGACGCGGCGCCCGTCACCGTGTTTGCAGCGCGCATTGCATTTGGCACGGCGGGTGGTGGCGGCGGTGGGGGTGGCGGCGGTGGGGGGCATGCGCGCATTGAGGTGCACCTGCTGGCGGGCCGGCCACCTCCGCCAAACCCTGTCCCACGGCCACCCTCCCTACGCTCACGCTCGTTTCGGTCGCCGTCACGCGGCCGGGCACGGCCCAGCCCGCCAGCGGATGTCGCTGCCGCTACCGCCGCCGCTGCCGCTGCCACAGCAGCAGGTGCGGCGGCCATATGTAGTTACGTTGCGCCGCCGCCGCCGCCTCCACCGCCGCCGATGTCGCCCCCACAACCGTCGCTGCCGCCGATGTGCGTCACACCCCTCTTGCTGCCGCCGCCAGGTGAGCCGCCGGCGGACGGGGTGGCAGCAGCAACAGACTACGATGACGTTGGCAGCGCTCGTAGCACGCTGCCGTCACTGCCGCCTCTGCGGGTGGGGGAAACAACAAGCGGCGGCGTGGGGCCGCCCTCGCCGCGGCTGCCACCACCGCCGGCGCTGCCGCCGCCGCCCACGGCTGCGCAGCCTGCACCGCCGCCCCG
>Ga0066256_1005092_pt1 | contig 11160 bp, 13 predicted proteins | sample ThiBio_1000_biof_FD_87107 | JGI IMG/M metagenome (GOLD analysis project Ga0066256, IMG submission 87107) | Wastewater bioreactor microbial communities from Cape Town, South Africa - Thiocy_expt_1000_biof (version 2) | ecosystem: Engineered > Bioreactor > Thiocyanate-remediating >... | reverse complement strand
CATAGATGTCCAGCGCCTTTTGCGGATCAGCGGCGACGCCCTGGCCCCGGCGCAGCATGAAAGCCACGTTCCGCATCGCCGCCAGGTCTTCGGTCCGGATGCTCCACCAGATCTTATACGCCTCCTCGTAGCGTCCGGCGTCATAGGCGGCCACGCCGCTGTCGAACACCGCCGCGATCTCCGGGCCGCCGCGGGCGCTGGCGCAGCCGCCGGCAAGCAGCAGGGGCGCCGCCAGGAGGCCGACGGCAAGAAGCGGAAAAATCTTGTGCATTTGGCTCTCCGGACGGCGAAGGCTACCGTGCCGCCCGCCAAACTGCTAGGACACGGCATGACCATGGAGACCGGTGGACCGCTGGATGACGGCGGCATCGCCCCCGAAGGCGATCCCATGACGCTGTTCGCGGCCTGGATGCGCCAGGCCGAGGCGTCCGAGCCCAACGACCCCAACGCCATGGCGCTGGCGACCGCCGACGCCGATGGCGTGCCCAATGTCCGCATGGTGCTGCTGAAGGGCGCCGACGCGCGGGGCTTCGTGTTCTATTCCAATGGCGAAAGCATCAAGGGCGGCGAGCTGGCGGCCAATCCGCGCGTGGCGCTGAATTTCCACTGGAAGTCCCTGCGCCGGGCGGTGCGGGTGAAAGGCCCGGTCGAACAGGTGTCCGACGCCGAGGCCGACGCCTATTTCGCCACCCGCCCCAAGGACAGTCAGATCGGGGCCTGGGCCAGTCCCCAGTCGCGGCCCATGGAAGGGCGCTGGGTGTTCGAAAAGCGCCTGGCCGAATACGCCCTGAAATACGGCCTGGGCACGGTGCCGCGCCCCGCCCACTGGAGCGGCTGGCGGGTCACGCCGCTGCGGATCGAATTCTGGCGCGACCGGCCGTTCCGGCTGCATGACCGGCTGGTCTACCGGCGCGGCAGCGCGGCCGATCCCTGGACGACGGAACGCCTGTTCCCGTGAGCGTGGAGTTTCCGTGAGCGCCGAGATCAAGGGCCCCCTGATGCGGCGCGCCGCCATCGCCTCGGTCGGCGTCGCGCTGTTCCTGGTTCCGACAAAGGCGTTGGCGTGGGCCGCGTCGCATTCGGTGCCGTGGCCGCCCCCCCGGGCCGTTCCCCCCCTGGATCTGTCCGCCTCGCCGCTGAACCTGCGGGCTTCCCGCCACACCCTGCCCCCCGCCGATGCCGAACATCGCTTCGGCCATGGCAAGGCCGAGCCGCTGGCGGGCCTGGCCCAGGCGACCTTCATCGCCGCCTCGGCCCTGTTCCTCATCCTGGAGTCCGTCAAGCGGCTGCTGACGCCGCAGCCGGTGACGAATGGCGGCACCGCCCTGGTCGTCATGGGCATCTCCATCGCCGCCACGCTGGGTTTGGTGGCGTATCAGCGCCGGGTGGTGGCCCGGACCGGCTCGCTGGCCGTGGCGGCCGACCGGCTGCATTATGCGGGCGACCTGCTCGGCAATCTGGGTGTGGTGGCGGCGCTGCTGCTGGCGGGTTTCCTGGGCTGGCTGTGGGCCGATCCCGTTATCGCCATCGGCGTGGCGCTGATCCTGTTGCAGTCGGCCTGGGAGGTGGCCCGCCAGAGCCTGGACCAGCTGATGGACCGCGAGCTGCCCGATGCCGACCGCGCGCGTATCCGCGCCATCGCCGAGGGCTTTGCGGCGGTCCGGGGCGTGCCCAATCTCAAGACCCGCCAGGCCGGAATCAGCACCTTCAGTCAGTTCGATGTCGTGCTGGACGGCGCCATGTCGCTGGCCCAGGCCCATGCGGTGAGCGACGAGGTCTCCGCCGCCATCGCCGCCGCCTGGCCGGGCGCGCAGATCGTGATTCACCAGGATCCGGAAGGCCAAGCCCAAGCGTAGGCCTGATGGAACGCTAGCCCGGACCGGGCAGGGCCAGTTCCGCCGCCGCGCGTGGCGGCAGGATGCGGCCGGTGGTGGCGAAACGGTGCGCCAGCCGGGCGCAGAGGAAGAAGATCGGCGAGGCCAGCAGCGACATGGCGATCACCGCGATGGCCAGTTTGTGGCCGGCGGGCGACAGCGCCCCGACGGTCAGGCCCGCGCCCGCGATCACGAAGGAGAATTCCCCCACCGGCGACAGGAACAGCGAGGTCATGAAGCTGGTTTCGACCTTCTCGCCCGCCAGCACCAGCAGGATGAAGTTCAGCACCGTCTTGCCGCCCGTCACCACCAGCAGCGCCGCCGCGATCACCCAGGCCTGCTGCATCAGATAGGTCAGGTCGATCAGCAGGCCCACCGACAGGAAGAAGACGAACAGCAGGATCGCCTGCACCGGCTCGGCCATCGAAAGCGCGCCGCGCCGCAACGTGGAATGGCCCACCGCCAGCCCGCCCAGAAAGGCGCCCAGCGCGGGCGACAGGCCCATCAGGCCGCTGATCGAGGCCGAGGCGAAGCACACCCCCAGCACCCCCAGCGTGCCGACATCGGAATGCTTCAGCAGATATTCGCTGGCGGGAAAGCGGAAGCTTTTCACCCGCGCCAGCACATGGATGAAGGCGGCCAGCAGCGCGAAGGCCAGTACCAGCCGCCAGCCCACGCCCCACAGCGCCGTGCCGGTCATGGGCGCGCCCAGCGCGTTGGTCACCAGCAGCAGCGGCACCACCGCCAGATCCTGGGCCAGCAGGATGGAAACGGCGGCCCGGCCCGCCACGGAGTCCTTTTCCCCCGCATCCTCGATCATCTTCATGGCGACGGCGGTGGAGGAGATGGTCAGCATGAAGCCGATTACCAGCCCGCCGGTGATTTCGCCTTCCACCGCCCAGGTGAACAGTCCCACCGAGGTGGGAATGATGGCGATGGTCGTCAGGGTCACCCCCAGCGCCAGCGGCAGCGAGCGGGCGAAGTTGGACAGCCGCATCTCCATGCCGATGATGAACAGCAGCATCAGCACCCCCAGCTCGGCCAGGGTTTCGATGCTGGCGGAGGTCCGGATCAGGCCCGCGCCGCTGGGCCCCAGCCCCAGCCCCACCAGGATGAATCCCGCCGCGGCGGGCAGGCGCAGCCGGTTCATGAACAGGCCGCAAGCCACCGCGGCCGCCAGCACGACGGCAAGAGCGGTCAGGTCATGAGTCTCATGGGCCATGCGGGGAATTCGCGGATGGTGGAAGTCGCGGGCGGAAATGCTAGAAGAAGCTATGGCAGAACCCAATACCGTTGACGACGAAAAACGCACGCTGATCCTGACCGGCGCCTCGCGGGGCATCGGTCATGCCACGGTCAAGCGGTTTTCCAGCGCCGGCTGGCGGGTCATCACCTGCTCGCGCCATGCTTTCCCGGAAAACTGTCCCTGGGCGGCGGGACCGGAAGACCATATCCAGGTGGACCTGGCCGACGCCGCCGACACCCTGCGCGCCGTGGCCGAGATGCGCGAACGCCTGACCGGCGGCAAGCTGCACGCCCTGGTCAACAACGCCGCGATCAGCCCCAAGGGCGAGGAGGGGGTGCGCCTGAACGCGCTGGAATCGTCGCAGGAATTGTGGCGGCGGGTGTTCGAGGTCAATTTCTTCTCCACCATCTGGCTGGCCCAGGGATTGAAGAACGAGCTGGCCCAAGCCAAGGGCTCCATCGTCAACGTCACCTCCATCGCGGGCTCGCGGGTGCACCCCTTCGCGGGCACGGCCTATTCCACCTCCAAGGCGGCGCTGGCCGCCCTGACGCGCGAGATGGCGGCCGATTTCGGCCCCTGGGGGGTGCGGGTCAACGCCATCGCGCCGGGCGAGATCGACACCGCGATCCTGTCGCCGGGCACCGAGAAGATCGTCGAGACCATTCCCTTGCGCCGCCTGGGGCAGCCGGCGGAAGTGGCCAAGGCGATCTATTATCTGTGCACGGATCAATCCAGCTATGTGACGGGCTCCGAGCTGATGATCAATGGCGGCCAGCACGTCTGATACGCGGTCTTTTGGCTAGGCCAGCGGAGCGTTTGGCGCTGTCATCCGTTTCCCCCCTCTGGTCGCAAGAGTTGAGTGCCGGATGATTTCCACCGCGCTTCATGGAGAATTGCTGCTGCGCCTGGCGGTGGCGGCGGCGCTGGGCAGCCTGATCGGCGCGGAACGCGAGCGCCTGATCTGGGCGGCGGGGCTTCGCACCCATATGCTGGTCTGTGTCGGCGCTTGCCTGTTTATGATCGTGTCGGCCTTCGGCTTTTCCGACATCCTGTCCACGCCCAATGTGATCCTGGACCCGTCGCGCGTGGCGGCGCAGGTGGTGTCGGGCATTGGTTTCCTGGGGGCGGGCTCGATCCTGTTGCGGGGCGAGATGGTGCGGGGGCTGACCACCGCCGCCAGTATCTGGGCCGTGGCCGCCATCGGCCTGGCGGTGGGCGGCGGCCTGTATGTCGAGGCGGGCGCGGCCACACTGGTGATCCTGCTGATCCTGGCGGGCATCAAGCCGCTGGAGGACCGCTTCCAGCAGCGCCATATCGCGCATGAATTCCTGCTGCACACCGCGCCCGGCGGCGTGACATTGCCCGCGCTGGAGGAGGCGCTGGGCTGGCGGGCGCGCCGCATCACCCGTTATATCGTGCAGCCGTCCGATGACGGCGAAGCGGTCACGGTGACCCTCGGCCGCCTGGCGCCGCGCGAAATCGCCGAGGTCGAGCGCATATTGCGCGGCGTGCCGGGGGTGCGCGACCTGTCGCGCCCATAGGGCCCGCCGCCGATAGCGTCACCAAACTGTCATTTGGGCCCGCTACGCCCTGCCCATGCTGGAACGCTGTGCCGGACTTATCTTCGGCTTCCTTTTCCGCGACGGCCAGGCCGCCCGCGTCCAGGACGAGACGCTGGCGCGGGCGCTGCCGCGCGGCCATGACTGGCTGTGGCTGCATTTGTCGCTGGCCGACCATCGCGCGCGGCGCTTCCTGGACGGCTGGACCGACCTGCCGGAGGATGCCCGCGAACTGATGCTGGGCACCGAGGACCGCATCCAGGTCCACCTCACGCCGCAGGGTGGCTGGGGCGTGCTGCCCGACATCGAGCGCGACTTTGCCGATCATTCGCTGGGGTCCGGCCGCTTCTTCTTCTGGCTGGACGGCACGCGGCTGGTGACGGCCCGCCGCCATGCCCTGCGCGCCGTGGAGTATCTGCGCGCCCGCATCGAGCGCGGCGACCTGCCGGACAATCCGGCCCATGCCCTGGCGCTGTTGCAGGAGGAGTTCGTCGCGCTGCTGGAACAGCGGCTGGCGGCGCTGACCCGCGACCTGGGCCATATCGAGGATGAGGTTCTGGCGGATCGCGGAAACGACCAGTCGCGTCTCGGTCCGTTGCGGCGCGAACTGTCGCGCTATGCCCGCGAATTTTCCGGCCTTCGCAGCGCCATCCACCGCGCCACCTCCACCCGCCATTCCGTCAGTGCCAGCCCGCTGATGGAGCATCTGCCGCAACTGGCGCAGGACGCGGAGGATTTCGACCGCGACGCGGGCGCGCTGTCCGACCGGGCACGGCTGCTGTACGAGGAAATAGAAACCCGTATCGCCTCCACCACCAACCGCAGCCTGTCGGCCCTGACGGTGATTTCCACCCTGCTGCTGCCGCCCACCTTCCTGGTCGGCGCCTTCGGCATGAATTTGGAAGGCATCACCTGGGCGGGGCATCCCCACGGTTTCGCCATCGTGCTGGGCCTGTGCGGCCTGCTGGTGGCGGGGGTCTATGTCGTGCTGCGGCGGCTCAGGATATTGCCCTGACCCCTGCGCCCCCTGTGTGATGGGTGGGCCGGGGAACCTTTCCGCCCCGGCAACATTTCCTTCCGACAGAAAAGAGGGGAATGCCCATGTCCTTGCTTTTGATCATTCTGATCGTCTTGCTGCTGGCCGGGGGCGGCTTCGGCTACAGCCGCTATGGCGTGGGCGGCGGCACCGGCATTGTCGGCACCATCCTGATCATCATCCTGATCCTGTATCTGCTGGGCGCGTTGCGGGTCGCCTGATTCCGTCCCTGCCGGCGCGCGGCAAAAAGCCTTGCCGCTCCCGTCCGCCGCTGTCAGCCTTGCCCGCGCAAGGTTCTGACGGAGGCCGTGATATGAACATGCTGGATCGCCGCGCCGCTCTTTTGGGCGCGCTGGCGACAAGCGGCCTTGCCGCCTGCGCCGCGCCGGTCCGCAACGGCCCGGCCTTTGCCCGTCCGGCACCGCTGGCGGCGTTGCGCGCCAGTCCCGACCGGCTGTTCGACATCACCGTGTGCCTGCGGCCCTTCCGCGCCGCCGGGCCGCGCCTGGATACCGAAAAGCTGGGCGACACGCTGGTGGTGCACAATTACGGTCATGGCGGCAGCGGCTGGTCGCTGTCCTGGGGTTCGGCCGAGATCGCGGTGCGAAAGGCGATGGCGGGCGGCGCGCGCGACATCGCCGTGATCGGCTGCGGCGCGCTGGGCCTGACCAGCGCCGTGATGGCGCAGCGGGCCGGATGCCGCGTGACCATCTATGCCAAAGAACTTGTCCACCAGACACGCAGCGCCCGCGCCACCGGTCTGTGGACGCCGGATTCGCGCATCGCGCTGACCACGGCCGCCGGTCCGGCCTTTGCTGATAGCTGGGAGACGATGGCGCGCGCCTCCTGGGCGCATTTCCATGCCTGGCTGGGCAGGCCGGGCGCGCCGGTGGAATGGATCGACCGCTATGTCTGTACCGGCGAGACGATGGAGCAGGCGGGTGCGCGCCTGAAGGCCGAGGCGCGCGACACCCTGGACTTCGCCGAGTATGGCCGCCGCATCGCCGACCTGACGCCGCGCAGCCAGTCCATGCCGCCGGGTTCGACGCCCTTCACCACGCGGTATGTGCGCCGCTCCGAAACGCTGATGTTCAACATCCGGCCCTATGCCGAAATGCTGATGCAGCAGTTCCTGGGCGCGGGCGGCCGCATCGAGCAGCGCGAATTCCATGCGCCGAACGAGATCGCCGCCTTGCCGCAGAAGACGGTGATCCATTGCACGGGCTATGGCGCGCGCGCCTTGTGGAAGGATGACAGCGTGGTGCCAGTGCGCGGCCAGATCGGATGGCTGATCCCGCAGCCCGATTTCAATTATGGCCTCTATTACCGCAACATCTCGGTGGTGCCCCGCCGCGACGGCATCGTGGTGCAGGCGCTGGAGGGCGGCGACATGAACGGCTATGGCGACGAGCGCGAGGTGGTGGACCGCGCCGAATCCATGCGCGCGGTCCAGACACTGGCGAGCCTGTTTCCATCCGCCTGACGGCCTGCGGACGGTGCGACGATGCGGGGGTTGCAAACGCCCGCGATTGTCGCAAGATGTCTTGGACGGACAAGCATCAAAGACAGTGCCGGGGGGCCGATGTCTTCATATGTTCAGGGCGTATCGCGTCAAGCATCGCCGCCGCGCCTGATGGGGGCGCTGGTGGTCTGGGACGGGTTGTTCAGTCCGTCCGAACTGGATGCCATAGTGGCACATGGTGACGCCATGCGCCTGGCGGAGGCTCAGGTCGCCAACCGGGACGGCAGCGGCTACAACGCGGTGCGCGTCACGCGGGTGGGCTGGTTCGAGCGTCCCGCCGCGCCGGAATGGATATTTTCCCGGCTGGAGGACGCGGTGCTGCGCCTCAACAGCCAGTTCTTCCGGTACGACCTGTCGGCGCTGCTCAATCCGCAATATGCCGTCTATGACGCGGGCGAAAAGGGGCATTTCGACTGGCATCAGGATTACGGCCGCGACGCCACCGATCCCAGCCGCGAGCCGCGCAAGTTGACCATCAGCGTTCAGCTTTCGGAGGCCGATGCCTATGACGGTTGCGAGTTCCAGGCCCAGGGGTCACATACGGTGGATATCGCGCCGCGCACCCGCGGCACGCTGATCGCCTTTCCGTCCTATGTCCTGCACCGGGTCACGCCCGCCACGCGCGGTCAGCGCAAGTCGCTGGTGGGCTGGGCGGTGGGGCCGGACCTGCGCTGACGCGCAAAAGAAAACGGCGCCGTCACCGGCGCCGTTTCCACGACAGAAGAACCGTCAAAGGATCGGTCTGACCGCGATCAGCGGCAGCCCTTGTAGTTGACGCGCTTGCACGCCACGACCATCTGCTGGGCCTGCTGGCGCGCCGCCGGAGTCATGCGCGAGAACAGGCTGTCGCGATGGCGCACGGCGTTGGGCATACCGCCCTGCTCGGCGGCCAGCGCGTACCACATGAAGGCATGGAAGGGTTCGGGGCGGGTGCCCTGGCCCAGTTCGTACATCAGGCCCAGATTGTACTGGCCGGCGGAATTGCCCTGCGCGGCGCTGGCCGAGAACCAGCGGAAGGCGGTGCCATAGTCGCGCGGCACACCCTTGCCGTCGCGATACATGCCGCCCAGATTGTTCTGGCCCAGCGACGAACCGGCGGCCGCCGAGTTCGACATCCAGCGCACCGCCTCGTTCATGTTGCGCGGCACGCCCTTGCCGTCCAGATACATGATGCCAAGGTTGTTCTGCGCGGTGGGGTTGCCCTGTACCGCCAGCGGACGCCACAGCGAGACGGCGCGGCTGTAGTCGCGGTTCTGGAAGGCGCGGGCGCCGTCCGTCAGATTGTCCGCGTGGGCGGCGCCGAAGGCCAGCGTCGCCGCGGCGAAAGCAAGCATGATGGTTTTACGCATTCCCGGTCTCCAAACCTTCAAATTCAGGCCGGAGGTTAACATTGCAAAGGCTAACAGCCGCTTACCGCCGGAACGGCGGGCGCGGCGGCAGATGCGCCGGTTCGGTGGTTAACGCGATCACGGGCCTGTGCCAGAGTGCGACAGGACGGCCGCAAACCGCGCCGGTCTATTTCCCGGCGTCTTCCAGGATTTCGGCGATCATGTCCCGGCCTTCGGGACTGTGAATCCAGTTCTCGGCGGCGGACAAAGTGGGGAACTGCAGCGGCACGCGCTGGGGCTTGTTGCGGGCGGGCACCGGCACCAGCACCTCGAAGGTTCCGGCGAAGCGCACATCCTTGGTCTCGGCGGCGAAAGGCGGCTGGAGCTGGTTCTTGCGCTTGTCCTTCATGCTGCCCATGGCCGGCTCCCTTGATCGCGTGCGGGGGGCTTCTAGCAGCTTTCCGGGCCCGTGTCCGAGTCCGAAATGCACCGTCTCCCGGCCTCGAATCCGGCGGCGTCCGGCGCCCCGGCGCTAGTCCTGGTCCGCGTGTTTTTTCCGGCCGATTCCCAGCTTTTCCCGCCACAGCCGGGCGGGGATTTCCTCGATCTGGCCCTCGGCGAGCTGGCCAAGCTGAAAGGGGCCGTAGGAGACGCGGATCAGCCGCGCCACCTTCAGGCCCAGCCGCTCCATCACCCGCTTGATCTCGCGGTTGCGCCCTTCTTTCAGCGAGACGCTGGCCCAGCTGTACATGCCCTTGCTGCGTTCCAGATCGGCGACGATGGAACTGTATTTCACGCCGTCGATGGTGATGCCGGTGGCCAGCTGGTCGAGATCGGCCTGGGTCACCTTGCCGAACAGGCGCACGCGATAGACCCGGTTCCAGCCGGCGGAGAGGATTTCCATGCGCCGCGCGATCTCGCCGGCATTGGTCAGCAGCAGCAGGCCTTCGGTATTGAAATCCAGCCGCCCGACCGACACCACCCGGCCCAGATGCTTGGGCAGGTTGGCGAAGACGGTGGGGCGGCCCTTTTCGTCCTTGTGGGTGGTGACCAGCCCGGCGGGCTTGTGATAGCGCCACATGCGCGCCGCCTCCGGCTGGAGCAGGGGCTTTTCGTCCACCTGCACCACATTGTTGGCGGTGACGTTGATCGCGGGCGAGGTGATGGTGACGCCGTCCAGCTTGACCCGGCCTTCCAGGACCAGCTTTTCGGCGTCGCGGCGCGAGCAGATGCCGGCCCGGGCGCTCACTTTCGCGATGCGATCGCCCTCTGGCGCGGCTGGCTTTTTCGGGGCGGGCAAGGCTAACTCCGGCGATGGACGATGGCCAAGCCATAGCACTGGCGCTGGAAGAAGCGAAATCGGCGGCGGCGCGCGGCGAGGTGCCGGTGGGGGCGGTGCTGCTGGACGCCGGCGGCGCGCTGCTGGCCCGTGACGGCAACCGCATCCTGGAATTGAAGGACCCCACCGCCCATGCCGAGATGCTGGTGCTGCGCGCGGGCGCGGCGGCGCTGGGCAATGAGCGCCTTTTGGGAACCAGCCTGTTTGTCAGCCTGGAGCCTTGCGCCATGTGCGCGGGCGCCATCGCAATGGCGCGGGTGGCGCGGATCGTCTTCGCCGCCTGCGACCCCAAGGGAGGGGCGGTGCTGCACGGTCCGCGCTTTTTTGAGCAGCCCACCTGCCATCACCGGCCTGTGGTGACGCAGACCGAACCCCATGCGGCGGAAGCCGGAGACATTCTGCGCGCCTTTTTCCGGGCGCGGCGCGGCTGGAATCCCTCCTTGAAACCATCCGGGCGCGACACCGGGGAAAGCCCAGCGCCAGCACCTCGCGCGCCGAGATCAGGCCGATGCCGGCCCCGATCATCACGTCGCTGATGAAATGGGCGGTGAGCAGCGCGCGGGTGATCGCCAGGATGGCGGCGACGGCGAACCAGAGCGGCCACAGCATCGGCCAGACGCAGGTGAAGATCACCGCCACGCAGCAGATGGTCAGGGCATGGCCGGACGGGAAGGAATTATAGTCCGGGTTGAAGGCCAGCGGCATGAAGCCGTACAGGCCCATCTCCATGTCGTCGCGCGGCCTGCGCCGCCCGATCACCAGCTTGATGACATGCAGCACCGCGCTGCCCAGCGTCAGGCTGGCGATGAAGGCGACGCTGTAATTGATCAGAAGGGGCATGTCGGCGCCGCGCGCCCCGAAATGCCGGGCCAGCGCCGCGAATATCAGCGCCAGGACGGCGGCGGCCAGCCAGTGGCCCGCCTTGGCGTAATGGGTGATGGAATCCAGGATGCGGTGGGTGCGGGCATCCACATGGTCATAGATGAAATGCGCCGCGCGGCGGTCGATCGCCAGCGCCGCCAGTCCGCCGAGTATCAGGATCAGGCCGGTCCATAGAAGCATCCGCGCTGGTTGCCCCGCCGCTACCGTCCTGTCAACCGCGCCCCAGTCAGCCGGGCATTCCTCAGCCGTCTTGGCGGGCCAGGGCGCGCCAGCCGATATCGCTGCGGCAGAATGCGCCGTCCCAGGGAAGCCGCGCCACGGGCGCGGTGGCGCGGGACGTGGACGGGGCGACAGCCGCGCCGGGGGCCGGGGCG
>Ga0066256_1005090_pt1 | contig 11162 bp, 8 predicted proteins | sample ThiBio_1000_biof_FD_87107 | JGI IMG/M metagenome (GOLD analysis project Ga0066256, IMG submission 87107) | Wastewater bioreactor microbial communities from Cape Town, South Africa - Thiocy_expt_1000_biof (version 2) | ecosystem: Engineered > Bioreactor > Thiocyanate-remediating >... | reverse complement strand
CAATCTCGGTTTCCTTGCTAGGGGAACGCGAGCGCGAGGAAACGGTTCCGCGTCAGAAGGCCGAGGTCCCGGCGGCGCTTTCGCCCTTGGCGGGGTGCAACTTCTCGATCGCCTGCGAATAGGTGACGCAGGCGACATCCGGTTTGCCGCAGACTTCGGTGACGAAACGGTCGAGCGCCCGCCAGTAGGCGCCGCCATTCATCTCGACGAAATGGAAGCCGAGCTGCAGCGGAATGCGCTGGCCGGCATATTGCGCCTCGAAGGCGGCGCGGTAGGCGGCGAGCGCCCGTTCCTCGAATTCGGCCGAACGCGCCTTGTTCTCGATGCCGACGGAATGGCGCACGAAAAGATTGTAGTCCATGGCGACGACGGGCTTGGCGGCCGGGCCTTCGGGTATCAGCGGCAGACCGAAGTGGATGATGCCATCCTGCTCGCGCGGCAGCATCGGTCCCCTGGTCACCAGGCTGGCGTCGTAGGTCAGGCCGTCCTCGCGCTCGGCGTCGACCAGCGGCTTGCCGGCGGCGAGGTAAGGGGCGCGAAAACCGTGGATGCCGTTTCGGGCGAAATCCTGCCATTGCGCAGGTTCCCTGTCGGCAGCGCCGGCGCCCTTCCAGGCATTCGCAAGCGTTGTGCGAAAGGTGCGGAATTCCTGCGCCCAGTCAGCTTTCGTCCAGTCCTTGCCGTCGAAATGGCCGCAGCCATGGCTGCCGATCTCATGTCCCTCCAGATGGGCAGCCCAGAGATGGTTCAGGCGGGTGCGGATTTCACCCTCGCTTCGGGCGAAGCCGACATTGGAGCGTCCCTTCTTCTGTCCCGGCGCCTGATAGGCCTTCTTCGCATCCGCATTCATCAGGAAGGTACAGGAGAGAAAATAGGTGAAATGCGCGCCAGTGCGTCCGGCGAGCGCCCGGCTTCTGTCCCAGAGCGCATTGTCATGGGCGCCGTCGAAGGAGACGATGACCATCTGCGGCCGTTCGGCAGCGGCGGCCAAGGAGGGGGCAAGGACGGACAGGGCGGGCAAAAGATACAGAAAACGAAGCATTCCAACTCGACTCAGGCAAAATCCGGCGCATTTCCGGGCATTTCAAACACGCGCCGGAAACGCCTTGATGCGGCTTTCTGCCTCGTGAATGCGGCGAAGCTTTGATAAGGCTTTCATTTCAACGGGCTTGCCGGTAATCCAGTCGCATCGTTTGTCGTTCAGGGAATTTGCACCATGACATTGCTGGTCGTCGGCCTCATCCTGTTTTTCGCCGTGCACCTGCTGCGGGTCTTCGCCCCCGGATTCCGCACCGGGGTGATCGCGCGCTTCGGCAAGCCGGCCTGGGTCGTGTTCCATTCGCTGGCCAGCATCGTCACGCTCGTGCTGGTGATCTATGGTTTCGCGCAGGCGCGCGACGTCACCGACATGCTGTGGTATCCGCCGCTGTTCATGAAGCATATCACCGTGACGTTGATGCTGATCGCGATGATCTGTCTGGTGGCGGGTTTCCTGCCGGCCGGGCATATCGCGACGAAGACCCGGCATCCGATCGTGCTGTCGATCAAGATCTGGGCGTTCGCGCATCTGCTGGCACGGGGCGATACGGCCTCCGTGCTGCTGTTCGGCTCGTTCCTCGCCTATGGCGTGCTGTTGCGCATCTCGCTGAAGCGTCGCGAACGGGCCGGAGAAATTGCGCCGCGTCCCTTCGTTTCCGTGGGTTACGACATCGCCGCAGTCATTCTCGGGGCGGCCCTCTGGTTCCTGATCATCTGGAAGCTGCATGAGTGGCTGATCGGCGTCCAGCCGATCTCCATGGGGTGAACAGGGCTGATTTGCCCGATTCCCCCTTACAATATGCGTAAAATCGGTTAGAAGGCAGCCTGATGCGCCAGAAGGCGAACGGCCGGAGACAGGAATGGCATTCAACGACGACAGCTTCATCCGCGAAGTAAACGAGGAACTGCGCTCGGACCAGTTCAGGTCCGTCTGGCGCCGCTTCGGCCGCATCATCATCGGCCTCGCCGTGCTGATCGTCGTCGGCACCGCCGCCCATCGCGCCTATGATTACTGGCAGACGCAGCGTGCCTCCGGCTCCGGCGACGAATTCCTCTCGGCGCTGAAGCTGGTCGACGAGAACAAGCCCGACGAGGCGCTGAAGGCGCTGGAGAAGTTGGCGGCCGAGGGACACGGCTCCTATCCGGTGCTGGCGCGGATGCGCGCCGCCACGCTGCAGGCCGAAAAGGGCGATGCGGCGGGCGCGGCGAAAACATTCTCGGAAATCGGCAAGGACAGCGCGGTTCCGCCGGCGCTGCGCGATGCGGCGAAGGTGCGGGCCGGCTGGCTGCTGATCGACAGCGCGCCCTACGACCAGGTCTCCGCCGAAATCGAAGCGATGGCGACGCCACAGAACGCTCTGCGCAATTCCGCGCGCGAGGCGCTCGGCCTCTCCGCCTACAAGGCAGGCGACTTCAAGAAGGCCCGCGACTGGTTCCAGCAGATCGCCGACGACGCCAATGCGCCGCGCACGGTCGCCAACCGGGCGCAGATCATGCTCGACCTGATCGCCGCTTCCGGCAAAGCGGCCTAACCAAAACCGGGAAAACCCATGAGCTTCACCGTCGCCATCGTCGGCCGCCCGAATGTCGGCAAATCCACGCTTTTCAACCGTCTGGTCGGAAAGAAGCTGGCGCTTGTCGACGACACGCCGGGCGTTACCCGCGATCGCCGGCCGGGCGAGGCCAAGCTGGTTGACCTGCGCTTCACCATCATCGATACCGCCGGCCTCGAAGAGGCGGGCGCCGATACGCTGGAAGGGCGCATGCGCGCCCAGACGGAAGCCGCCATCGACGAGGCCGACCTGTCGCTGTTCCTCATCGACGCCAAGGCTGGCCTGACGCCGGTCGACAAGGTGCTCGGCGAAATGCTGCGCAAGCGCGGCAAGCCCGTCGTGCTGGTCGCCAACAAGTCGGAAGCGCGCGGCTCTGACGGCGGTTTCTACGATGCCTTCACCCTCGGGCTCGGCGAGCCTTGCCCGATCTCGGCCGAACACGGCCAGGGCATGATCGACCTGCGCGACGCCATCGTCGCGGCCATCGGCGAGGACGTGGCCTTTCCGCCCGAAATCGACGAGCCGGAGACCAATGTCTCCCTTTCCGCCGATGACGGTGATTTCGGCGAGGGCGAGGAAGAAGCCGCTTATGACGAAACCAAGCCGCTGCGCGTCGCCATCGTCGGCCGCCCCAATGCCGGCAAGTCGACCCTGATCAACCGTTTTCTCGGCGAGGACCGGCTGCTGACCGGCCCGGAGGCCGGGATCACCCGCGATTCCATCTCTGTGGAGTGGGAATGGCGCGGCCGGATGATCAAGATGTTCGACACGGCCGGTATGCGCCGCAAGGCCAAGGTGCAGGAGAAGCTGGAGAAGCTGTCCGTCGCCGATGCGCTGCGCTCGATCCGCTTTGCCGAAACGGTGATCATCGTCTTCGACGCCACCATCCCATTCGAGAAGCAGGACCTGCAGATCGTCGACCTCGTGCTGCGCGAAGGCCGGGCCGCCGTGCTCGCCTTCAACAAGTGGGATATGATCGAGGATCCGCAGGCGGTTCTGGCCGACCTGCGCGAAAAGACCGAGCGGCTGCTGCCGCAGGCGCGCGGGATCCGCGCCGGGCCGATTTTCGGCCAGGCGGGCGACGGGCTCGACAAGCTGATGCAATCGGGGATCGATACCGACAAGGTCTGGAACCGGCGCATTTCCACCGCCCGCCTCAACCGCTGGCTGGAAGGCACGCAGATCCAGCATCCGCCGCCGGCCGTCTCCGGACGCCGCCTGAAGCTGAAATACATGACGCAGGTCAAGGCCCGCCCGCCGGCCTTCATGATCTCCTGCACCCGGCCGGACGCTCTGCCGGAGTCCTATGTACGTTACCTGATCAACGGGTTGCGCAACGATTTCGAGCTGCCGGGCGTGCCGGTGCGAATCCATTTCCGCGCGCCGGAAAATCCGTTCGAGTCGAAAAAGAAGCGGCGCTGAGAATTTGGCGGACCGTGAGGCCCGCCAACCGATTGGCTTTTTCACATCACTTGCAGATGTGCCGCGACAGCGGCAGCGGCGACATGTCCGCCCTGGCGCAGGCCGGGTTGGTCGCGTTGGCGCGGGTGACGTTGTCGAGGAATTGTTGGGCCGCCGCGGTCCAGGAATAGCGTTCGGCCAGGTCGCGCGCGGCGTTCCCTGAAAGGTCGAGGGCGCGCAGGCATGCTTCGCGCAGGTCTTCGCTGAGCGCGCCGGCCTGCGGCTCCGGGCCGAGGATGTCGATCGGGCCGGTGACCGGATAGGCGGCGACGGGGACGCCGCTGGCCAATGCTTCCAGGATGGTGTTGCCGAAGGTGTCGGTCTTCGAGGGGAAGACGAAGACGTCGGCCTGGGCATAGGCGGCGGCGAGCTCCGCACCGAATTTGACGCCGGTGAAATGCGCCTCCGGGTAGCGCTCTTCGAGGCCGCGGCGGGCCGGGCCGTCGCCGACCACGACTTTCGAGCCGGGTAGGTCGAGATCGAGAAAGGCCGACAGGTTCTTTTCCGGGGCGATGCGGCCCACGGTCATGAAGATCGGGCGCGGCAGGCCAAAGGGGCAATCTTCATGCCTTGCCGGGTGGAACAGTTCGGTGTCGACGCCGCGGCTCCAGCGCACGAGATTTTTCAGGCCACGGCCGGCGAGTTCGCTCTCCAGGCTTTCCGTCGCCACCATGCAGGCGGCGCCCGCATTATGGAACCATCGGGCAAAGGCATAGGTGAGCGCCAGCGGCACCGGCAGGCGGGCGGCGACATATTCGGGAAAGCGGGTGTGGTAGCAGGTGGTGAAGGGCATGCCGTGGCGAATGCACCAGCGCCGCGCCTTCAGGCCCAGCGGCCCCTCGGTGGCGATATGCACGAAGGCCGGCTGCTGCCGCTCCAACTCGGCCAAGACGCGCGAATAACTTGCCAGGGACAGGCGTATCTCGGGATAGGTGGGACAGGGGATGCTGCGAAACCGCTCCGGGGTCAGCAGTGACAGCCGATGGCCGAGGCGGGTCAGTTCGCCGACCGTGTTTTCGATGGAACGCACGACGCCGTTGACCTGTGGATGCCAGGCATCGGTAACGATGGTGATTGCGGTCATGGCGACGGCCCCCGGTCGCGGACGCGGACTCATTCCGCGACGGCGTTCGGGATTCCTATCGCCAAGCTTTGTTACAGCAGCATGTCAGCCGCTTTCGCGGCCTGATTTGTCGCATTTCAGGAGGGAAAACCGGTATCGGCTTTTCCGGGACATGCTCTATGCGAACAGCTTTTCGCGCGGGATCAGCGCTCCATGCTCGCCGATGACACGGGCGGCGATGCCGGCGGCGAAGGCGGCGGCGGCAGCGGGATCGCCATGCTCCAGATAATGGGCGAGGAAGGCGCCGTTAAAGCTGTCGCCGGCGCTGGTGGTATCGACGATGCGCTCGACCATGGTTGCCGGAACATGCATGTCCTCGCGGCCGGCAAAGCGCAGCGTCGCGCCGTTCGGTCCGTCCTTGACGACGATATCGGCAACGCCGAGGCCGGTGTAGCGGTCGAGCGTGGCGGCGACCGAGGCATCGCCGAAATGCTGGGCTTCGTCATCGAAGCTCGGCAGGACGAGGGTGGAGGCACGCGCGCCTTCGCTGATGACCGAAAGCATGCGCTCGCGATCCTTCCACAGGCGCGGGCGAATGTTGGGGTCGAAGGCGACGCGCTTGCCGGCTGCCTTGGCGCGACGCAATTCGGAAAGCAGGGTCTCGGCATCGGCGTCCGGCAGGATCGCCAGCGTGATGCCGGAGAAATACAGCAGGTCGGCGCTTTCCAGCTCCCGGCGCAGATGGTCGCCATCGGCAGCGAGCTGGCGGGCGGCGGCGGTCTCGCGCCAGTAGCTGAAGGAGCGTTCGCCGTCCTTCAGGTGAATCATGTAGAGGCCGGGCATGCGGCCGGGCAGGCGGCGGATCGCATCCGTGCCGATGCCGGCATGCGCCATGAAACCCAGCATGTCCTGCGACGTCTGGTCGTCGCCGAGCGCGGTCAGGTAATCCACCTGCCAGCCGGGGGCTGCGCAGAGGCGCGCATACCAGGCAGTGTTGAAGGTATCGCCGGCAAAACCCTTGCGCAGCAGCCCATCTCCCGCCTGCGACAGTTCCACCATGCATTCGCCGATCGACAGAAGATGCCCGCTCACCCGTGTTCTCCCCGCTGTGCCAGATGTATTCCCGGACGGAAAACCGTTCTCGGAAATGCCCCGATGTTTCCCTGCGGCAATACGCCGGTCGGGGATTTCGGGCAAGGAAAGATTGACGCACACCTTGCCGCCCTCACGCCTTGCGGCGGACAGGTTTTCGCGGAAGAGTCGGAGCCTCGCCTGTTTCGATTCGCCAGCCGGAGTCCTGCATGACCGACCCTATCAAGAGCCCGACGACGAACCCCGACTGGTGGCGCGGCGCGGTCATCTATCAAGTCTATCCGCGTTCCTTCCAGGATACGACCGGCGACGGGTTGGGGGATCTGCGCGGCGTGACGTTGCGCCTGCCGCATATCGCCTCGCTCGGCGTCGACGCCATCTGGCTGTCGCCCTTCTTCACCTCGCCGATGGCGGATATGGGGTATGACGTGTCCGATTATTGCGACGTCGATCCGATCTTCGGCAATCTCGCCGATTTCGACGAGATGCTGGCCGAGGCGCATCGCCTCGGCATCAAGGTCATCATCGACCAGGTGATTTCCCACACCTCCGACCAGCACCCCTGGTTCATCGAAAGCCGCGCCAGCCGCGACAACGCCCGCGCCGACTGGTATGTCTGGGCCGATCCCAAGCCGGACGGCACCGCGCCCAACAACTGGCTGTCGATCTTCGGCGGCCCGGGCTGGGAATGGGACGGCGTGCGCCGCCAATATTACATGCACAACTTCCTGATTTCGCAGCCGGATCTGAATTTCCACAATCCCGATGTGCAAGATGCCGTGCTGGCGACGGTCAAGTTCTGGCTGGATCGCGGCGTCGACGGTTTCCGTCTCGATACGGTGAATTTCTATTTCCACGACAAGTTGCTGCGCAACAATCCGCCCCATGAACCGGACCCGGATTCCGTCGGTCTCGATGCGCCGGATACAAACCCTTACGGCATGCAGAACCACCTCTACGACAAGACGCAGCCGGAGAATATCGAATTCCTGCGCCGTTTTCGGGCGTTGCTCGACCAGTATGAAGGGCGCACGACGGTCGGCGAGGTCGGGGACGGACCGCGTTCGCTGAAGACGGTGGCGGCTTATACCGGCGGCGGCGACAAGCTGCACATGTGCTACACCTTCGACCTCTTGGGGCCGGATTTCACCGCCAGCCATGTGCGCAAATGCGTGACCGCCTTCCAGAATGCCGTCACCGACGGCTGGGTCTGCTGGGCCTTCTCGAACCATGACGTGCAGCGCCATGTCAGCCGCTTTGCCGAGACTGTCGAGGAGCGCGCCCGGGTGGCGAAGCTGGCGGTGACGCTGCTTTCCGCCTTGCGTGGGTCGATCTGCCTCTATCAGGGTGAGGAACTCGGTCTGCCCGAGGCGGAACTGGCCTTCGAGGATCTGCGCGATCCCTATGGCATCCGCTTCTGGCCGGCCTTCAAGGGCCGCGACGGATGCCGCACGCCGATGGTCTGGGAAAAGGCAGCCGATTACGCCGCCTTCTCGGCCGGCAAACCGTGGCTGCCGGTTCCCGTCGAGCACCGACCGCTGGCGGCGGATGCTCAGGAACACGATCCCGACAGCGTGCTGCAGCACTATCGTCGCACGCTCGCCTTCCGCCGCGACCAGGATGTGCTGCGCGATGGCGACATGCGTTTCGTCGATTCCAACCAGAATCTGCTGAGCTTCGTGCGCGAGAAGGACGGCAAGCGGCTGCTCTTCGTCTTCAACCTGACGCGCGAACGGGCCAACTTCGCTCCCGCAGACCAACGCATCGCCCGCGTCATCGCCTGGCCGGGCTTCAGCCCCGTCTATGCCGATGTCGAGATTCATCTCGCGCCATTCGACATGTTCTGCGCCGAGCTGGATTGAGCCGGATAAAGGAAGGCCCCTTGCGGGGCCTTTCCTCGTTTCAGATATCGCTGTTCAGGATATCGCGCAGCTTGCCGAAGATTTCGTCGATATGCTTCTTCTCGACGATCAGCGGCGGCGAGAGCGCGATGATGTCGCCGGTGGTGCGGATCAGCAGGCCGTTCTCATAGGCCTTGAGGAAGGCGGTGAAGGCGCGCTTGGTCGGCTCGCCGGCGATCGGCTCCAGTTCGATGGCGCCGATCAGGCCGGTGTTGCGCAGGTCGATGACGTTCTTGCAGTCCTTCAGCGAGTGCAGGCCGTCTTCCCAGTAGGAAGCGAGTTCGGCGGCGCGGGTCAGCAGGCCCTCTTCCTTGTAGGTGTCGAGCGTGCCGAGCGCGGCGGCGCAGGCGATCGGGTTGCCGGAATAGGTATAGCCGTGGAAGAACTCGATCATGTGCTCCGGGCCGTTCATGAAGGCATCATGAATCTCGGAGGTGACGAAGACCGCGCCCATGGGGATGACGCCGTTGGTCAGGCCCTTGGCAGTGGTGATCATGTCCGGCTTGACGTCGTAATATTGCGACGCGAAGGGCGCGCCGAGGCGGCCGTAACCGGTGATGACTTCGTCGAAGATCAAGAGGATGCCGTGTTTGGTGCAGATCTCGCGCAGCTTCTGCAAGTATCCCTTCGGCGGAATGAGCACGCCGGTGGAGCCGGCGATCGGCTCGACGATGACGGCGGCGATCGTCGAGGCGTCGTGCAGGGTGACGATGCGTTCCAGCTCGGTCGCGAGATCGGCGCCTTCCTCAGGCTGGCCGTGCGTAAAGGCGTTCTTGGCCGGCAGGTGGGTGTGCGGCAGGTGGTCGACGCCGGTCAGCAGCGTGCCGAACATCTTTCGGTTCGACACGATGCCGCCGACGGAGATGCCGCCAAAATTGACGCCGTGATAGCCGCGCTCTCGGCCGATCAGGCGGAATCGCGAACCGTTGCCCTTGACGCGGTGATAGGCGAGCGCAACCTTGAGTGCGGTTTCTACCGATTCCGAACCGGAATTGGTGTAGAGCACATGGTCGAGTCCGTCAGGCGCGATGTCGACCAGGCGGTTGGCGAGTTCGAAGGCCTTGGGATGGCCCAGCTGGAAGGCGGGGGCGTAGTCGAGCTCGCCGGCCTGGGCGCGGATCGCCTCGGTGATCTTCGGGCGGCAGTGGCCGGCATTGACGCACCACAGGCCGGCCGTGCCGTCCAGGACCTGACGGCCGTCATGGGTGGTGTAGTGCATGTCCTTGGCGCCGACGAACAGGCGCGGCTCCTTCTTGAACTGGCGGTTGGCCGTAAACGGCATCCAGAAGGCCCGCAAATCGTTGGGCGTGGCGTTCATACGTTCGGACATGGTTCGTCTCCTCCGACCAGGCGGGCGGCATGGTCACTTGCATCGATGGTTGGCGGTGCGCCGGATTTTACCCGATGGTCAAAGTATCAGCGGGCGGCGGGGCGTCAAGCAGGGTGGCTTGTCGGCACCCGTTTGAAGAGGGTTAACTTTTCCTGTTTAGGGTGCCGCGCGGCTGCTTATGCTCTCTCCGCGCCTGCCATGATCGGTGGGCCGTAACGACAAGAAGGTCATGATGACTTCCCCAATCCTCGCGGCGCTCGGTCTGGTGCTGGCGTTCGGCACGTCCGCCTTTGCGGCCCCTTCCTCCAGCCTCGTGCGTGGCGGCGATTTTTCCAATGGAAAGGCCGGTTTCTGGTCGACGGACAATGTGCGTCTCGCCGTGCGCTCCGGCCAGCTCTGCGGCGATGTGTCCGCCGGCGTCGAAAAGCCGTGGGATGCGCTGATCGGCGTGGATACGGGCGAGCTGAAGGCCGGCCAGTCCTATGTGCTCGGTTTCGAGGCGCGCGCCACCGGTAATGACGCGCCCGACAGGATCAAGGTGATGCTGCAGGATCCGAAGGCGCCATGGGCGGAGCGGTTTGCCGCGCCGGTGGAGGTAACAGAGGCGCTGGAGCCGGCCAGCCTGCCGTTTTCCAATGCGCGCGCCGGCCGCGCCCAGCTCGTCTTCCAGCTCGGCGGCCAGCAGGGCGCCTGGCGTTTCTGCATCGACAATGTGAAGCTTTCGCCCGCGGGCGAGGACCAGGCGGAGACTCGCATGAACCAGAACCGCGCCGCACCCGTGCTGGAGCCGGTCGCCGATCCGGTGCGGCTCAACCAGGCCGGCTTCCTGCCCGGTGGGCCGAAGCGGGCGACGATCATATCCTTGTCGAAGACGCCGTTGCGCTTCCAGATCGTCGATGGCGCCGGCAAGCTGTTCGGCGAGGGTGAGACGGAAGTGCGCGGCGTCGATCCCGCCTCCGGTTACAGCCTGCACGTCGCCGATTTCACGCCGCTGACGCGGCCGGGCGGCGATTACCGGCTGGTCGCCGGCGAGGCGGCAGGCCCGGCCTTTGCTATCGACAGCGACCTTTACCGGCGGCTCTCCGTCGACGCGCTCTCCTGGTTCTATCCGCAGCGCAGCGGCATTGTCATCGACGGCGCGATCGCCGGCGCGGCCTATGCCAGCCCGGCCGGCCATGTCGGTGTCGATCCCAATCGCGGCGATGGCGCGGTTGCCTGCCTGACGGGACCGGTGGCGGCCGAGCTTTACGGCAAGGACTGGCAATGCAAAGGCACGCGCGACGTCAGCGGCGGCTGGTACGATGCCGGCGACCACGGCAAATATGTCGTCAATGGCGGCATCTCGGTGGCGCAGATGATGGCCGCTTTCGAGCGCGCCAAGCGTTTTGCACCGAAATCGCCGCTGCTCTCGGATGGTTTCGCACGTCTGCCGGAGCGGGGCAACGGCGTGCCGGACGGTCTCGACGAGGCGCGCTGGGAGCTGGAATTCCTGCTGAAGATGATCGTGCCGGACGGCGAACCGCTTTCCGGCATGGCCTATCACAAGGTTCACGACATCGGCTGGACCGGCTTGCCGATGCTGCCGCATCTCGACCCGAAGGAGAGGGCGCTGCACCGGCCCTCGACGGCGGCGACGCTGAACGGCGCGGCGGGGGCCCCGCCAGGGGGGCGGGCGGTCCGGCCCCCTGGCCCCGCCCTCCCCCCCCCGGCCGGGGCGGGGGGCC
>Ga0066256_1005089_pt1 | contig 11162 bp, 5 predicted proteins | sample ThiBio_1000_biof_FD_87107 | JGI IMG/M metagenome (GOLD analysis project Ga0066256, IMG submission 87107) | Wastewater bioreactor microbial communities from Cape Town, South Africa - Thiocy_expt_1000_biof (version 2) | ecosystem: Engineered > Bioreactor > Thiocyanate-remediating >... | reverse complement strand
GTGGCGGGCGCGGGCACGTGGGCGGGCGCAGGCTCGCTGGCAGGCGCGGGCACGTGGGCGGGCGCGGGCACGTGGGCGGGCGCAGGCACGCGGGCGGGCGCGCGCCGGGATAGTGCCAATCCGCTGCCGCTCAACCCCAGGTTGCTCAACGCGCTACCAGCGCTTGTGCCAGTCCCAGTACCGGTACGAGTCGTCCTACCGGCACCGGTACCGGCACCGGTACCGGTACCGGCACCGGCACCGGTACCGGTACCGGCACCGGCACCAGTACCGGTACGGTGGGGTGGAGCCGCGGCCATGGCTCACTGCGCACAGGGTGTGGAAAAGCGTGGATACCGTGGTGCGTACGCCGTAATATTAACACACAAGCATTAACCTATTGTGTTGACACAATTGCGCGTGTGAGCATGTGTGTTGGTAGCGTGTACTGCAATTTTGCACAATAGGTAATAAGCTGTAAACGGGTACCACCTTACCAGTACCAGTACCGTACTGGCCGCGCCGCGCTGCTTCGGCGGCCAGCGGGAGCCAGCAACTGGCAGCAAGCGGTTCAGCCAGCTACTGCTGCAGACTGCAGTGGCGCAGCGCAGCCGTCGGCCGTCGGCAATCCAACTTGAGCCGCCGCTAGTTCGCACGCACCGGGGAGCCAGGGGCGGCGGCGTCACAATTTGATAGTCTGTTCAACAATGCAATACAATACAAAGTTACCGGTATAACGTTAATCGCTGCCGCCCGGCCGCACCGTTGCCGTGGCGGCGGCGGCCACCCCCCAATAGTCCCCAACCGCAAGTCGCCGCAGGTCCGTGGACAACACCAGACCCAAATCACGCGCCCTACTCATCCACCGCGGCCGGCGGTGGCACCTCCAGCAGGTGCACAGTGCCAGCCCCCGATGGGCGACCGGCAATTACGAGGCGGCCATCGCGCAGTGGCAGCAGCGCCGCAACACCATTGCCCAATACGCACACTACCTCCACCGGCGCCGCGCCCGCAGCACGGCTGGCACCAGCAGCTGCTGCCGGACGTGTGTCCCACAGCTGGATCGCGCCCTCCGCATCCATAGACCCGCTAGCAAGCCGGCCGTCGGGCATCGCAGCCAGCACGCGCACAATGCCAGTGCGCACTGGCAGTGCGCCCACACAGGCACGCGTGCCCACATCCCACAGCCGCACTCCACCAGCACTTTCACTGCTTACCAGCCGGCCGTCTGCCAGCACCACCAGGCTAGTCACCGGGCTGGCGTGCCCTGCCAGCGTTGCCACACACGCTCGAGATGCCACGTTCCACACCCGCACGGTCTTGTCCAGCGACCCGCTGGCCAGCTTACCGTCTGGCAGCACCGCGAGTGCCGTCGCCATGCCCGCGTGGCCCGTCAGCGTCGTCACTACTGAACCGGCGTTTACCGGTGCAGCAACAACCCGCACCTCGCCGTCACCACACCCAGCAGCCAGGCGGCCATCGGGGAGCGCTGTAAGCGCCCACACACGACTGCGAAAGTCGATGGTTACACGGTGCACGGGCGGCACACCACCCGCGTCCCACACCTCAATACAGCCTTCTTTGCCCTCCCACGAAGCGGTGCCAATGGCTATGTGGCTGCCGCCTGGCAACGCCGCCAACGCACGTACCCTGGCACCCACCCGTAGTGCCGCGGAGGCCTTGCCCCCCGCCGCCACGTCCCACAGCCGCACCTCGCCAACGCCATCACTGCTCGCCAGCCGGCCATCGTCCAGCAGCGCCAAGGCGTTTACAAACATGTCGTGCCCGCGCAGCTGTTGAGGAGCTGGCACGACGCACCCACGCGCGCGGCACGCAGCAAGCGCCGCGGGCGCCAGCGCTGTATCAACGCAGTGCAGCACACGCAGCGCGCGCAGGTGGTCCAGCCTGGCAACCGCTGTCACGTAGTCGCAAGCTGTCAGCCGCAACTCAACCAAGGTGGCAGGCAGGCTGGCCACCAACGCGTCCCCAATGTCAGTGAGACTCACATCCAGCAGCCGCAGTGCCGGCAGGTGCGGCAGCTTCGCGGCACGGGTGAGGTTCTCGCATCCACGAGCATCAAGGGACACGAGGGACGGCGGCAAGCTTGCCAGCGACGCGTCACCAATGCTACCTGCAACAACATCAAGTACGCGCAGCGCGGTCAGATGCGCAAATGACGCCGCGGGCGTTAGCCCCTCGTTACGCAATGCGTGCAGCTCCTCGAGGCTCGGTGGCAGGGAGCCCAACGTGGCATCGTCCAGCGCACTCCAGTCGGAGCGCAACACCCGCAGCTGGCGCAAATGCGCCAGTGACACGCCAGGCCCCACTGCACACAACTTGCTGATTTTCAGCTCCTGTAGCGACGGCGGCAGGCCGTCTACCCGCTTGCTTGCAATGTGTGTCCCGCTGCAGTCCAGCGTCGTCAGCGCAGTCAGGTGCGCGAAGCTGGCACGCGGCGTCAAGCTTTCGCAATTGCGTACGTTCAGCACGCGCAGCGAGCTCGGCAGGCAGCGGAGCAGCAGGTCGTCGGTCACAAACTTGCAGTGCTGCAGGTCGAGGTGCGTGAGGCTGCCGAACACCGCTGCTGCTGCCGGCTCATTCGTGAGCCAATCGCCTCCTGCCGACGGTGATAGCTTTGCACCCACCGCGCCCAGCAGGCTCGCGCGCCACCGCATGGCATCCACCACTGCTGGGGCGTCCGTGTCACACCATGGTATGGCAGCCACTACGCCTGCAACGGCGGGTTGGAGCTGCCGCAGGTGCCGCGCATCCTCCGTATTGAGGCAGGCAAAGATGGTGATGGATGTCACAGAGTTGCCGGCCAGCAAGCGCACTAGCAGCGGCACGGGCTCCTCCGCCGCCGCACCGTCTGCGGCTGCGGCAGCAGCCTTGTTGGGATGGGCGCCCAGGTCGCCCAGGTCGCCGCCAGTCGCAGCAGCAGCAGTGGTGGTACTGGCAGCAGCCATGATGATGCTGGTTCGAACAGGGAGGAAGGCTGCTGCAACATGGGCGGAAATGAAAACGCGGATATCGTGATGCGCACGTCGTAATATTAACAGACAAGCATCATCCTATGGTGCTGACACTATTGCGCGTGGAACCGTGTGAGTTGGTTGCGTCTCCTGCAAAATTGCATAATCCATTGGGTGCACTTCTTCGGGCGTTCGTTGCGACCTAACGGTTCCGGCTTCCGGCGTGTGGCCATGCCCGCGCACAGGTTGGAGGCAACGCCAAGCATTGGCAGACTATTCAACACTGTCTGCAGCAACTAAGTTAGTTGTGGCAATGAGCTGCGCCAGCCAGTGATGCCCACCGTCGCCCGCCGCTTGTCTCCAGACGATGAGGGCCAAGGCGCCTTAGCGGTACCTCTACCCGGTACTCACATGCGGCAGGCGGCGGCAGGCGGCAGCTCCAGCAGGTACAGTAACCCAGCACCGTCGCCACACGCAAGGCGGCCATCAGGCAGCGACAACAGCGTTCGCACCCTGTCGGCCAACACAGCCACAACCTCAACCGGCACGGCGCCCACGGCGCCCACGGCACGGCTGGCGCCAGCAGCGGCTGCTGGCCGTGTGTCCCACATGCGGATGGTGCCATCGTCCGAGCCAGTGGCAAGCCGGCCGTCAGGTAGCGCTGCCAGTACTGCCACATCACTCGTGTCCCCGGGCAGTACGCCCACGCAGGCACGCGTGCGCACATCCCACAGCCGCACAGTGCCATTACACGCTCCACTTGCCAGCCGGCCATCCGCCAGCACTCCCAACGACCGCACCTCGCTGACGTGCCCTGCCAGCGTCGCCACGCACGCCTGTGTGGTTACGTCCCACAACCGCACGTTGGTGTCCCGCGATCCACTCGCTAGTGTGCCGTCGGGTAGCACTGCCAGTGCAGTTACCATTTTTCTGTGCCCCTTCAGCGTGACCACCACATCCCGCGCGTCAACACCCACAACCCGCACCGCGCCATCGATGCACCCGGCAGCAAGGCGGTCATCGGCCAGCGCCACAAGAGCCCGCACACCACTGAGACAGTCAATGGTGGCACGACGCGCGTGGCGCCCTCCATCTGCACTCCACACATCAACGTCGCCGCGGCCGCCATCCCATGATGCGGTGCCGATGGCCAGGTGGCGGCCGTCCCGCAGCGCCACCACTGCACGCACTTGGTTGCGGCCCCACCTTGGAACGGTTGCCACCTTCGCAGTCGCCACGTTCCACAGCTTCACCACACCCTCACTGTCGTGACTCGCCAGCCGGCCATCACCCAGCAGCACCAAGGAGAGTATGTCCGCTGCATGCCCGCGCAACACGCTAGCCGCCGGCACAGCACACCCACGCGCCCGGCACGCGGCCAGGGCAGCGGGCGCTATCTCGGTGTCAATGCAGTGCAGCAGCCGCAGTGCGCGCACGTGGTCCAGTGTGGCGCCGGTTGTCACGGCGAGGCAGCCCACCATCCGTAGCTCAACCAGGGATGCCGGCAGGCTGGCCACCAGTGCATCGCCAACGCCCGTGCCGCTCACGTTCGCCGTCTGCAGCGCCGGCAGGTGTGGCAGCACCGCAGCAGGAGTGAGGTACTTGCACAGGCGCACATTGAGACTCACCAGACACGGCGGCATGCTTGCCAACGTGGTGTCACCAATGCCAGATGCAGCAACACCAAGCATGCGCAGCGCGGTCAAGTGCGCAAATGATGACTCAGTTGTCAGCTGATGGCAGTGCGCTGCGTGCAGTTCTTGGAGGCTTGGCGGCAGGGACGCCAGTGTGGCATCACCCAGCCCGCTCTGATCGGCGCGCAACACCAGCAGCTGGCTCAAGTGCGCCATGGACGTACCAGGCCGCAATCTACCCACGCCAGTAATGTCCAGCTCCAGCAGTGATGGCGCCAGGCCGTCGGTCCGTTCGCTTACGACCCACGTCATGCTGCAGTCCAGCGACACCAGCGCCGGCAGATGCGCAAAGCTGGCACGCCAAGTCAGTTCTTCGCATTGGCGTACACTCAGCACGCACAGTGAGGTTGGCAGGTGGAGGAGCAGTTTGTCGGTCACATACTCACACTCCTGCAGGTCCAGATGTGTGATGCCACCCAGCGCGGCCACTGCCGGCTCACTCATGAGCCAATTCCGCCCACCTGCCGACGGTGCCAGCCTCGTGCCTACTCCTGCAGGGAACGCCGCGCGCCACCGTACCGCATCCACCACTGGCGTGTCGGTGTCGCACCACGGCACGCGCACCACCACACTTGCAACGGCGGGGGGAAGCTGCCGCAGGGGGCGTGCGTCGGCGGCGTCGAGGCAGGCAAAGATGGTGGCGCCTGTCACTGGGTTCCCGGCCAGCACGCGCACTAACAGCGGCACGGGCCCCTCCGCCGCCGCATCGTCGGCAGTCGTAGCCATGTGGGGATGGGCACCCAGGTTGCCCAGCACGCTGCCGGCACCAGCTCCCTCGCTTGGGGTCGTCGCCATCGCAGTCCAATGAGCCTCTCATAATGAGGCGTGTGAAAACGTGGATACCGTCGTTCGCACGCCGTAAAATCAATACAGTAGCATTGACCTATGGTACTGACGCTATCGCGCGTGTGGTCGCATGTGCAGACCGCGTGTACTGCAAAATTGCATATTGCGTAATTTGATGTCGCCGTCGGTTGGACAGCGACTGCCAGCCAGCTCCACCCGCAGCACCCGCTCCAGCGGCACTGCCACACTCATTACTTCAATTGGTCAAACTCGCAGTCACAGTATCACACACCCGGCGCCGCCACCGCAGCCGCCGCCACCACAGGCGCGTCATCCACGTGCACGGCGTGCGTGCGGATGTGCGACAGCACGCGGTCGCGCACAACGCCGCCGACGCCAGACGCCGCCTCGCTGGCGTCCACGTCGGGCGCCGGCGTGTCGGTGGCGATGCGCAGGATGGTCTCAATAAAATCCGTATTCAGCAGGATGTCCACGTGGTCGGCGCTGTTCTCGCCGCGCAGCAGGTTAAAGCCGCCCTGCAGCAGGCCGCCCGCCGCCAGCGACGCCGACACCTCAAACACGAGCGCCACGGCGCGGTCCACCAGCTGCCGCATGACCGGTGAGTCGGCGACGGGCGCGCCGCCCGCACGCGGCGACCAGGTGGCCTCCAGCGCGTTGCGCACCACGGCAGCAGCGGCGGCAGAGGGCGGCGACGGCGGCGCGGCAGCTAGCGCGGCCGCCAGCAGCTCAGAATCCAGCACGTCGGCGGCCTCAGCGTCGTCGTCGTTGTACGATGCCGGCAGCAGCGCAGACGGTGCGAGGCGCCGGCCACCTCGGCCACGTGCCGCGGTGGACATCGCGCGGCGTCGACGGGCATCCGCCGCCGCCGCTGCCGCTGCCTGCGCCTCCTGCCCGTCCTGGCTGTGCTCGCGCACATGCACCGGCGAGCCGCCGGGGTTCCGCGCCGCGTCACCCCACCCGCGCGCACACATGTAGCCAAGGCTCATCAGCGGCACGGTGGAGTCGCCGTCGCCCAGCTGCACGCCGTGCGACACGGCGCCGGACGCCGTCGTCACGCGTGTGTCAATCACACCTCCGCCACCGTCGCCGCCATTGCCGTCGGCATCAACCGCGTAGTGGTACGCGCGCTCCGTGGGCTTGCCCACGCCATACATGCAATACACGTGGCTCGTTGGCGCCACGGGCAACGGTGCGGTCAGCGGGTTGGACCAATGCACGCGTGCTACCGTGCCGGCACGGCGCGGCGTGTCAGGGTCCAGTCCTGGCGCCAACGCCGCCTGCTCCGGCCGCCATGACGCCAGGTCGTGCGCCGCGTCCACGCGCGCCATGTACGCTGGCGCCCACGCCCGCAGCGCGGTGTACGCCTGCTCCACGTTCAGCGGCGTGGCACGCGTGGCCAGCGCGCTCAGCGTCGCCGCACCCGCTGCAATCGCGCCGGCACCACTACCGCCCGGCACCGCCAGCGACCCATTTGCAGTGCCAGCCGCAATCGCCGCTGCCAGCGACGGCACGCGCGCCATGATGCGCTCCGCCGTGTCGCCGCTGTCGCCCGCCGCCGCCGCCGCCGCCGCCAGCGCCGCCGCACGCAGGCTGCGCAGCTCAATGGCCTCCCACGGGTCCGCATCCACCGCATCTAGCACGCCAAAGGCGTCCGACGTAAGGTACGCGTCCACTGCGTCCCATGCGCCTTCATGAACATGAGTTGCATGCGGTGGCGCTGCTGTCGGCAGTGTGGCGGCCGACGACGACGCGCTGCTGTCATCAGACGTGGCGGTGTGTACAAGACGGTGCCACAGTGCGCGTGTTTGGTTGCGTACATCGCCCCACACCGATGCCAGCGCCGCGCCCGTCTTGTTTGGGAAGCCGTCCAGGGAAGCGCGTGCCACCAGGGTCTTAAAACGATCTGCCACGGCGCTCAGCACGCTACCCTCACCGCCGGGGCTGCCGTCGGCGGCAAGTGTGTTTGCAGGCGGCGGCGGCGGTGCCGGTGGTGCATGGTGCAGTGTGAACATGGCTGCCAGGTTGCCATGCCCCACCTCCTGGTCTGGTGCCGCGGTGTGTGGCGGCGGGCAGCCCGGGCCCGGCAGCAGCGACGACGACGCGCCCCCACTGGTGGCAGCCGACGGTGCTCCGTCTGGCCGGTGTGGCATCGGGCACAACAGAGTGGATGCCTGGCCGCTGGAGGGCGGCGTGCCAGGTGGCACCGGCGCGCCGCCCCACAGGTGTGTGCCGCCCATGGGCAGCATGCGCATCATGGAGGGGAAGGAGCGGAAGAGGTCGCGCAGCTGCGCCTCGGGCATCTCGGCATCCCCCTGATCCTTGCCGCTATGCGTTCCCCCGTCGCCGAGGAAATGTTTGGCGGTCGCGATGATATGCGGGCCGCGGAGCCAGTCCTTGTCACCGATCCTTCCCTGTAGTCCTTCGATCAGCGGCGCGGCGTAACTCGTCGCGATCTCCGGAGCTTCCCCAAAGCCTTCATAGGTACGCCCCCAACGATCGTCGCGGACAACCGCGAGCGTCGGCGCAAAGGTCCAGTCGAGACCGGTGACCCGCATCTCGATAGCGGTTGCCGCGCCAATGCGGCGGATGAGGTCGGGATTGCGGGCGGCGCCGAGGCCAATATTGTGCGGGAAAAGCGTCGCGCCCACGACATTATTGTGCCCATGAACGGCATCGCTGCCCCAGATCACCGGAATGCGAGGCAACTTGCCATTCGGTTTCATCGAAGCGGCGTAAAAGGCGTCGGCGGCTGCAAGCCAATCCTTCGCTGGCGCATTATAGCGGCCGCCGGGATCGGAATTGCCGCCGTTCAGCACCGAACCCAGATGATAGCGGTAGACGTCATCGGGCGTGACACTTCCGATATCCGCCTGAATGATCTGGCCCACTTTCTGCTCAAGCGACATCGCCGCGAGCAGTTCATCGATGCGTCGCTCGACCGCGGGGTTGAGAGCGAGCGTCGCAGGCCGCGCAGGCCAGTTGGCGGGATTGGCCCGAGCGGCGGAGACGGAATCCGCAACCGGCGCCTGGGCGGCCGCGACCGTGGCCCAGCCGGCGGCCGCGGCGAGCACCCCCGCCCAGGCGCTGATAGCGCCGCGCGGCAAGTTCATTTCCTCTCCCCGTTTATGTCAACGTTTACCGATTCTCAGTCAACGATTACCGTTAGACATCGACAGATGTCAAGCCAGCCGCTAAGACCAGTGAGATTGCATGGCATCGGACCGTAATCGGTGCTCTGGCGCACCGGGGAGAGGGGCCGATTTCCAAGCGAACTACTATCGTCGATATCGCGCGCGTCGCCGGCGTCACGCCCAAGACTGTTTCGCGCGCGCTCAACGACGCTCCCCATGTGAGCGAGGCCGTTCGCCAGAAGGTGAAAGCGGCGGCGGCCGAACTCGACTATCATCCCAATCTCGCCGCCCAGAGCCTGATTGCACGCCGGTCCTTTCTTATCGGACTCACTTACGAACGTCCGAGCCCAAGCTATGTCGTCGACCTGCAGAACGGCGCGCTCGGGCGCCTTGAGGACGGGCGCTACCGGCTGGTTGTCCTTCCCTTCAACCATGTCGCAAGCCGTCCGGAAGAACTGGGGAAGCTTCTGCTCCGCGCGGGGCTCGATGGCGTCCTCCTTGCGCCCCCCGCCTGCGACCAGCCCCTGTTACTCGACATGCTCGACCGGCAGAAGCTGCCCTATGCGCGGATCACGCCCCACCGCGACCTCGATCGCGGCATCGTGGTGACAATGGATGAAGTCGCTGCGGGCCAGGACGTAGCGGCCCATCTCCTGTCGCTTGGACATCGGCGCATCGGCATCATCCTTGGCGATCCTTCGCACGCGGCCAGCATGGGCCGGATGGAAGGCTATCGACGTGCGTTCGACGAAGCGGGCGCGGCTATCGACGACAGGCTGATCGTCACCGGCGATTTCACCTATGACGTCGGCTACCGCGTCGCGCGGACTCTGCTCTCGCTGTCACCGCGTCCCACCGCCATCCTGGCGCAGAATGACGATATGGCCGCGGCGGCCGTCGCCGCCGCGCGCGATCTTGGCCTTTCGGTCCCCGCCGACCTTTCGGTGGCAGGGTTCGATAATTCGGAAGTCTCGCGTACCGCTTGGCCGCAACTTACAACCGTCAACCAGCCGGTGCGCCAAATGGCATGGGACGCCGCGGATCGGCTGATTGCCTCTATCGACCAAAAAGGCGATGTTGCGGGGCCGGAGCGGCGCGACCACGCGCATGAGTTGCTGGTACGCGCGTCGACCGCAGCACCCGCCGCCGCCTGAACAAGCGACTCATTCGGACGCAAGCGGCGGATTGGCCAGTTCGATCAGTTCGCGCGCCTGCGCTGCGAACCACTGCCCGGCGGGCGGCGCCTCGACCGAACGTTCGGGGTCGACGGGTCCCGCCGTTCCGCGCAGGCACGCGCCGTCCGACTCACCGGGCACCTTGATCCACAGGAAGGCATCGACATAGCGGTTCCCGCTTTCCAGCGAGGGCAGTCGTCCCAGTCCGCGACCGGGAGGGTTGCACCAGACCTCCGCATCGCGATATTTGCCGGCGGGTGGATACCACGACCCTTGGCCGTTGCGGCTCGTGTCAATCACCGCATGCTTTTGCTGATCCGGCGCGCGCGTCAGTCGCAGCTTGGCAAAGAGCCGATCATAGGCCGCATCGGTGGCCGTCCAGCTCGCGGTTTCTTCGAAGCGTGCCGGGCTGAACTGGCTTGGACATTCGCGCGGATCGAGTCCGCCTCTGGTAACTAGCGCAATGCAGTCACTCACCCACCGCGCATAGGGGATAATGCGGTCATCGCTCTCGAAATTCGAGACGTTGAGAAAGAAGCCCGAGGCTTTGGCGACATCTGCCCTGATCAGCCGAACGGCGATCTCTCCGGGCGCCAGCCACCCGCTGCCGGTGCCGTCCAGATAGATATGAACGTTCGGCAGCGAGGAAGGGCCCGCGACGGCGCCGCGCGGTCCCTAATGGGCCCGGCCCGCCGCGGCTCCGCCCGGCCCTTCGGCCCGGCACCCCTCGAATTCGCGGGTAAGCGTCGGATGCCAGGGAATGCCGCCAAGCCCGTCCGGTTCCAAAACCACGATCGCCGAACGGTCCCCGACCCCGCGCGCCAGCCCGCCGATCCAGTCGTGATAGGCTCCGCTGTCGGCCGCCCCACCCGCCGAATAGAGCGCACAATCGCGATAGGGGATATTATAGGCCACCAGAACCGGCACCTGCCTTGCTGCCAAGGCGCGGCTGACGATATCGCGCGCCTTTGCCTCGACGATATCCGGTGAACCATAAGCGAGCCACGACGCGGAAGGAAACCTGGCAAGGAAAAGCGCATCGTCTTTGGCAGGTCCATTCAGCCTGCCGGCGGCCTCTACCGTCGTACTTCTGGTATCAACGAACAATGATGGCGTCTGCACCGCGGCCGCAGGCGCGAAAATCGCGAACGACGCCAGCAAAGCCGCGATAAAAAACCGTGTCATAGTGCCTTCCCCACCAGGCTGCCGCATGTATCATTCCCACCTTTGTTAGCCGATGCGTGAAGACTGATAGGGGTCGGCGGTCCGCGCGCGCAAGATGCATCGCGATCAGGGACTGTTAAACAATTACGTTCGCATCGGACCGGTCGACGAGCAAGAGTACGGCGAGAAGCAACGCCGGGGCGGCAACGCGGCATGCGACCCCTTGCCACCTGACGATTC
>Ga0066256_1005088_pt1 | contig 11163 bp, 10 predicted proteins | sample ThiBio_1000_biof_FD_87107 | JGI IMG/M metagenome (GOLD analysis project Ga0066256, IMG submission 87107) | Wastewater bioreactor microbial communities from Cape Town, South Africa - Thiocy_expt_1000_biof (version 2) | ecosystem: Engineered > Bioreactor > Thiocyanate-remediating >... | reverse complement strand
CAGTAAATGATGCCGGTTCTGGTGGCGATGACCAAGCGCCGCTCATTCTTGCCAATGGCGCCAGGGCGGGGGAAGTGCTGAAAGATCGGCACTTTGCTCACTTTGGGATGAACGACATCCTCACCGGCATGCTCGGCAGCTGCCGCTTAACAGCTAGAATCACCGGCTTGATCATCATCCAAGCGATCCGTCCGGCGGGTCGGGAGAAACAGAGCAATGAAAAGTGGCAAGCAACGCAGTGAACAGGGAATGGGCACCCGTGCGATCCACGCCGGTCAGCGTCCCGACCCCAGTACCGGTGCCATCATGACGCCGATCTACGCCACCTCGACCTACGTGCAGGAGAGTCCCGGCAAGCACAAGGGCTACGAGTACTCGCGCACGCAGAATCCTACGCGGATGGCTTACGAACGCTGCGTGGCAGACCTTGAAGGTGGCGTGGCCGGCTTCGCGTTCGCCTCCGGCATGGCCGCGGCGGCGACCGTGCTGGACCTGCTCGACTCCGGCAGCCACGTGATCGCGATGGATGACCTGTACGGCGGCACCTACCGCCTGTTCGAGCGGGTGCGCCGGCGTTCGGCCGGGCTGGACTTCAGCTTCGTCGACCTGAACGACACGGCGGCACTGAAAGCGGCGCTGAAGCCGAACACGCGGATGATCTGGGCGGAGACGCCGACCAACCCGATGCTGAAGCTGGTCGACCTGGCCAAGGTCGCCGCGTTCGCGAAGAAGCACGGCCTGATCCTGGTGGTCGACAACACGTTCTGCTCGCCGATGGTGCAGCGGCCGCTGGAGTACGGCGCGGACCTGGTGCTGCATTCGGCCACCAAGTACATCAACGGCCATTCCGACATGGTCGGCGGCATCGTCGTCGCCAACAGCCAGGAACTGGCGCAGCGCATGGGCTTTCTGCAGAACTCCGTGGGCGCCGTGGCCGGCCCGTTCGACGCTTTCCTCGCCATGCGCGGCCTGAAAACCCTGCATCTGCGCATGCGGGCGCATTGCGCCAGCGCGCTGGAACTGGCGAAGTGGCTGGAAAAGCACCCGGCGGTCGAACGGGTGATCTATCCGGGCCTACAGAGCCATCCGCAGCACGCGCTGGCGAAGCGCCAGATGGACGGCTTCGGCGGCATCATCACGATCGAAGTGAAGGGCGGCCTGAAGAAGGCCCGTCGCATGCTGGAGCGGTGCGAACTGTTCGCACTGGCCGAATCGCTCGGCGGGGTCGAGAGCCTGATCGAACACCCCGCCATCATGACCCACGCTTCGGTGCCACCGGCCAATCGCAAGCGGCTGGGGATCAGCGATGGATTGATCCGGTTGTCGGTCGGGGTGGAGGATTTGGGTGCCCTACGGCGGGAACTCCAGGCCGCACTCGATTGATGCGGTCTGTGGGTGACGCGCTTTAAAACGGCCATGAAGGCGTCAAGCGCGATTTTGGCAAGTCATCTGATGCTGCCCGCCACGATCAACGCATGCTTTGTTGTCGGTTCGCCGGGACTGGATTGTTGAAGAATTTATGAATTTGACCTATCGCCTCACCGACCCTTTGTCGCCATACCGTGCGTTATCGAGACATTTTGCACTGGTGGTGCAGATGGCACGACGCGACGTCGCGAAACGTTATCGCGGGTCGTTCGCCGGATTGTTCTGGACCTTCTTCAATCCGATACTGATGCTCGTCATCTACACATTTGTGTTTGGAGTGATCTTCAAGGGCCGCTGGAATGACCGCATTACGGGTCATTTTCAGTACGCGATCGTGCTTTTTGCGGGATTAAACATCAACGCCGTCTTTTCCGAGTGCGCGAACCGTGCTACTACGCTCATCGAGGAGAATTCAAATTACGTAAAGCGCGTCATGTTTCCGTTGGAGACGTTGTCTTGGAGCACACTCGGTTCAGCGCTGTTCCATTTGTTGATTTCGACCATCGCCCTGCTCACTCTTTCGTTGGTTGTGAATCAGCATATCCCCTGGACCGTGGTGTTGTTTCCGGTCGTGGTGGTCTGCTTCCTGCCCTTCGTGGCAGGCGCCATCTGGCTTTTAGCATCGCTGGCTGTGTATTTCAAGGATATCAGGCAGGTCGTGAGTCTCATTACTGTTGCGCTGATGTTCCTCGCTCCCATCTTGTACCCGAAGCAGATGATTCCCGAGGCTTATCGCCATTTGTTGTATCTCAACCCCCTCACTGTCATCGTTGAGGCTTCACAAAATGTCCTGCTTTGGGGGAAGCCGCCGATCTGGTCGCACTTGGCGATATATACATTGCTATCCAGCCTGTTCGCGTGGGCTGCATTCGCCTGGTTCGAGCAGACAAAAAAGGGGTTTGCGGATGTCCTCTAGGCAAGTTCGCATTCGGGTCGACGGGCTGGCCAAGCGTTACGAGATGTACTCGCAGCCCTCCGATCGTCTCAAGCAGATGATCCTGCCCAGACTGCATCGCGCGGCGCGGCGTCCGCCGCGGGCATATTTCAAGGAATTCTGGGCGCTGCGCGGTGTGAGTTTCGATGTGTTTCACGGGGAAACCGTGGGCATCGTGGGTCGCAACGGATCGGGCAAATCAACGCTTCTGCAGATGATTTGTGGCACCATCCGCCCCACGCTCGGAAATTTGGCGATCGACGGGCGCATATCGGCCTTGCTTGAGCTGGGTGCAGGCTTCAACCCGGAGTTTACCGGCAGGGAGAATGTTCTGCTCAGCGGGCTGGTATATGGAATTTCGGAGGCTGAGATTCGTGCAAAGTACGATGAGATACTCGATTTTTCGGGTATCGGACAATTCATCGATCAGCCGGTCAAAACCTATTCAAGCGGCATGTATGTGCGTTTGGCATTTGCCGTTGCCATCAACGTTTCTCCGGACATTCTTGTGGTCGATGAGGCTCTGGCGGTTGGTGACGAAGCGTTTCAGAGAAAATGTCTTGCACGCATCGACGCGATTCGCGACGCCGGTGCCACGGTACTCTTCGTATCCCATTCGGCCGGCACCGTAGTCGAACTCTGTGACCGGGCCATTTTGCTCGATCAGGGCGAGATGTTGATGGAGGGCACCCCAAAGGACGTGGTCACGACCTATCAAAAGCTGCTTTATGCGCCCGAAGATCGGTCGGATCGGCTTCGGCAGGAGATCATCGCCGCCTATCGAAATGGCGCGGGACTGTCCACACTCCTTGTCTCAGGCCCGCAGGATCAGGGCTCGGCTGTAGCGGACGCAACGAGTGACTCGATGGAACTCGATGTTGACCCGGCCTACTGGGAAGAGGGCATGCTGTCGAGTAGCATGATCGACTATGAGAAGCGCGGTGCCAGCATCGAGGATCCGCACATCGAGACGTTGGATGGGCGCCAGGTAAATGTGCTGGCTACGGGTCGCACGTACGTTTACACATACCGGGTGCGTGTCGAGCAGACGTTGGCGCGCGTTCGCTGCGGCATGATGATCCGATCCATGACGGGCGTGGAGGTGGGCGGAGCGGCCAGCTCAATACCCCAGGCGGCGGTTCCGCTGGTTGCGGCCGGCGAGGAGTTCGTCGCGCGCTTTTCCTTTCGATGCTTGTTGCATCCGGGTGTCTATTTCCTGAATGCTGGGGTCCTCGCCGCGATTGGCGAAGGCGAAGAATACGTGGATCGACGAATCGATGTGGTGATGTTCCGAGTCATGCCGTCCCTGACGCGGCTGGCGACAGGGTTCGTCGACCTGCTGGACGGTATACCAGAGGTAAACATCGGCTGATGGCCACCCCACCGCCAACCGCAGTCCTGATTGTCGGCATGCACAGAAGCGGCACGTCCGCTTTGGCCGGCCTGGTGGGCAAGCTTGGTGTGCCGCTCGGCGAAAGGTTGCTTGCGGCCGGCAGCGACAATCCGAAGGGATATTGGGAACATGAGGACGTGGTCGCGCTGCATGAGCGTCTGTTGAGTCGTCTCGGGTCGCGATGGGACGATGTTCGCGCGCTTCCGGATGGGTGGGGCGAAAGCGAGGCGGCGCAGGAAGCTTCCTCGGCCATTGGGGAAGTCATTTCCAGGGATTTTTCCGGCAATGTTCTGTGGGCCATCAAGGACCCGCGACTTTGCCGCGTGTTGCCCTTGTGGGTCGAGGTGCTGCAACAACATCAGATACGGCCCGTAGTCTTGTTTATGGTGCGCAACCCAAGAGAGGTAGCGGCTTCCATCGAAGCTCGCAATCATTGGCATCCGCTCGTTGGGAAATTGATGTGGTTGCGATACATGACAGAGGCCTTGACGGCAAGCTCGGAACTTCCGCGCGAAGTCGTTCTCTATGACGACTTGCTGGCCGACCCGATCCCCGTGGTGACGAAAGCATTCACGAGGCTTGGGGTCAAGGCCGGATCCGCAATTTCAGTGCAGCAACGCAAGGTCATTGCTGATTTTGTGGACGTAGCCGATCGGCATCACACGACACTTGCTGTTGACGGCTCAGGCTCGGAGCTGGACGCAATCGCCGAGCAGCTGTATGAGTCACTTGTCGCCATCGCCCACGGTGCCAATCGCTGGAGCTCAGCCGATAAAATCATCGCGAGGTTTCATCGGGAGTGGCAGAAAAATGGCGCCGGCGTTGACGCCATGGCTGACATGGCAGCTCGAATCGACCAGTGTCTTCGGTCAAAGGAGGCAGACAATTTCCGGCTCCATTCGGAGTTGGCTGCGCAGATTCGGTGGTCGGAAGAGGCAAAAGCGAAACACGAGATGTTGCAGGCGGAGAACGCGGAGTTGGCTTCGAAATTGGCCGCGCAAATTCGCTGGTCGGAAGAGGCGCAAGCGAAGCACGATGCGTTGCACGCCGAAAATGCGGAGCTAACTTCAAAATTGGCGGCGCAGATTCGATGGTCGGAAGAAGCACAAGCGGGGCGTGAAGCGTTGCAGGCGCAGAACGCGGAGCTGTCCTCAAAATTGGCCGCGCAAATTCGCTGGTCGGAAGAGGCGCAAGCGAAGCACGATGCGTTGCACGCCGAAAATGCGGAGCTAACTTCAAAATTGGCGGCGCAGATTCGATGTTCGGAAGAAGCACAAGCGGGGCGTGAAGCGTTGCAGGCGCAGAACGCGGAGCTGTCCTCAAAATTGGCCGCGCAGATTCGCTGGTCGGAAGAGACGCAAGCGAAACAGGATGGGTTGCAGGCGGAAAACGCAGAGCTGTCAACCAAGTTGAGTGCGCAGATTCGCTGTTCGGAGGACGCACGGGAAAACCTAGAGGCATCACGGAAGGAGAATGCGCGAGTCTCGTCGAGTTTGACTGCGCAGATTCTCACAACCCGGGAGATGCAAGAGAAGTGCGAAGCTCTGGCGGCGAGCCAAGCTGACTTGCAGAAACAACTGCTCGAGCAGGTGAACAAGTCTCGGTGTCAGGAATCTGCTTTGGGCCAGCTTCAGCAGGAAATCCGCAATTCATCCACACGTTTGGAAATGTCGGAGGCCGAGGCCGCGCGTGCCCACGCGATCCAGGCCGCGAAATTGCAAGAGGCGATCGAAAGGCACGATCGGCTTGGAGATGAACTCGAGAAGGTGCTCGTTGAGAGGTTCGCGTTGGCTACAGAGCTGGAGAGAGTCTATGCTTCCGCCTCTTGGAAAATGACGAAGCCGTTGCGATCAGCACTCATGCTTTTTAGAAACAGGACCGATTCATCCCATGGTCCGACAAGGAAACCGCAGTGATTTTCTTTACGTCAATATGTTCAAATTATCTACCCAAGGCGATGACGCTTGCCGAGTCTGTCAAGCGGCATTGTCCAGATGCAAAATTCGTGCTTTGCCTTGTCGAGCGCGAAGTGCCTGAGATCGCGGCTGCGTATGCACACTTTGACGAGGTGGTTCTCGCCAAGGACGCCGGTTGGGACAATTTCGATCGCTTCATGTTCAGGCACGCCATCGTGGAGGCCTCCACCGCCGTCAAGGCGCAATTCATGCTGAACCTCCTCGAGCGGTTCCCCGACCAGTCGAAGTTCGTGTACCTTGATCCGGATGTGCTTGTCTACTCCGATCTGGTCGAGCTTGAGCAATTGCTGGACAGCGAGTCAATCGTCGTGTGTCCTCATTTGCTGCGCCCCGGCAACATCGACATGGAAATCAGCTCACTTGCACACGGTTGCTACAACCTCGGTTTTCTCGGAATCGGCAGGGCGCAAAACTCGATCGCGTTCCTCAGGTGGTGGGCCGAACGACTCTTCCAGTTTTGTTACGACGACATTTGCCGCGGGATATTCACTGACCAGCGTTGGGTCGACTTGGCGCCGTGCTTTTTCGACGTGTCGGTGCTGAAACACCACGGTTACGACTTTGCGACGTGGTCGCTGCTGAATAGCGACTTGCGACAGACTGGCGACGCCTATCAAGTCAACGGTGATCCGCTGCGCTTCATTCATTTTTCCGGACTGGATTCGGGCACCATCGACAAGGCCATCGGATGGTGGCTGACGGACAGCAATCGCGATACGTTCGTGAAGTTGTACCAGGAGTACAGGCAGTTGCTCGCGGAGCACGGGCAAGGGACGTTAGGCAAATTGCCCTGGACCTACGCGAATTACGCTGACGGCCGCAAGATCAGCACTGAGATGCGCGTCGCCTACCGCAACCCGGAACTGTGGGATGCGGTTCCTGCTCCCTTTGAGTCATCGGATCGGGAAATTTCCTCCCACGTGATTCCGGCAAACGCTGAACAATCCTCCGCGCAAGCGGTCGGCGGCGCGGCAGAGCCTGCGTCGCCTAGCGTGCTCGACCGGGTGTCCGCGTCCGTGCGAGCTGTCGGCGTCGGCCCGACCATGTTGAAAGCAATCAGGAAAGTGACGCGGGCGAAGGCGCCAAAGTGAACCGTGCGGCGGCACGGGAATAAGGGGGCAAGGATGTGAACAAGGTTTCGGTAGTCATCCCCTGCTTCAACGCCGGGGAATACCTGGATGAGGCAGTTCAGTCTGCGCTCGCGCAGACGTGGCAAGATCTTGAAGTCGTGATCGTGGACGATGGGTCGACGGATCCGTCAACACTGGACCTTCTCAGGCAGGCACGTTGGCCGCGTACGCGGATCTTCCATCAAGCTAATGCGGGCCCGGCAGCTGCAAGGAACCGTGCCGTGCGCGAGGCGGGTGGCCGCTACATCTTGCCGCTGGATGCCGACGATACGATTGAGCCGTCTTATGTAGAGAAGGCCGTTGCCGTTCTCGAAGCTCGACCGAATGTCGGATGCGTCTATTGCAAGGCCCGGAAGTTCGGGGCCGAGCAGGGGCCGTGGAACCTACCTGTCTACACGTTGCGCGAACTGGTCATCGACAACGTGATCTTCGTGACGTCCCTTTACAGAAAGGCTGATTGGGAAAGTGTCGGTGGTTACAACGAAAAACTGCGCCACGGTGTCGAGGACTATGATTTCTGGGTAAAAATCGCTCACCTCGGACGCGAGGTGGTGCAGCTCGATGACTACCTTTTCAACTATCGCATCCAAGAGAGCTCAAGGACCACCTCATTTCAAGAACGGAGGGCACGCGTTGTCGAGAGCTACGCGGAAATCTTTCGCTCAAACATCGCTTTCTATTCCGCTCACGCCGAAATGCTGTTCGAGCATCGGTTTGGGCTATACGACGAATTGGAATACTGGCGGTCACGGTACAGTCGACTGGATATCTTCCTGAAAAACCATCCACGTCTCCAGCGGTTCATTTTCGCATTGAAAAAGCGCCTATCCAGGTACCTTCACCGCAAAGGGCGGTAAACGGACAAGCCTACGCAATGGTCTTGCGCGATATGCTGGATGACAATCAACAATTCCACATGAGGGCAATGAAGATGAAGAAAATATCGATGGCCGCTCTTCTCCTGGTTGCGACGATCACGCTGGTCGCGTGCGGCCAATCGGGCGACGATAGCGCCTCCACGCCGAAAGTCGCCGAGGCAAACAAAGCCGCTACACCGGAGAAGACGGATTCACTGACGGCAGATGCAGTGCAGCCGATGAGTGCGCAGGCGCTTGCTGAAGTCAAGCCGGGCACCGCCGCTTGCGCGTTTGATTCCGTGGACGGCAATTATTCCGCGAACGAGGCCAGGCTCGACAAATCGAGCGCCCACGTTTTCCGAGGGTGGGCATTGGCGGAAGACAAGCACGTTGCCAAGGAGATCAGGTTTGTATTGAAGGGTGCTGAAGATTTTGTGATAAGCGTGAAAAGTGGCGTTGACCGCCCGGACGTGGGGAGCCATTTCAACGATCCCAGTCTCAACAGCGCAGGATTCAACTTTTCGACCACGCTGAATGCGGTGCCAGCCGGTGCTTATCATGTACTTTTGGTGACCCAGCTTGGCGACGTTTCATATAGTTGTGAGACCAAGAAACGCATAACGGTCTTCTAGAATCTATCAGAGATTGCCTGCAGCGAACGATTGCAAGCAGTCCTTTTTTCCAAGACACCACACCTGGAAGATCCCACTTCTCCCGAGCCTGTTCGCGGCAGAATGTTCATGTGCTGATTGAGGATCGTGGTCAATCGGCTAGGGAGCTGCTCCAAGGTGTCAACGTGACCTTCCAATGAAGGAGTTGCCATGGGCTTTTTCGACGGGTTTGCCCGCTTCTACACAACTAGTGAGACCAGCCCATATCCTGATCGCTTGAATTCCCGCCACGAGGCGATCATCGAGCGGAATGTTGGATATTTAACGGGTGCCCGTGTTCTGGATATTGCCAGTCACGATGGGAGGTGGTCGTTCGCCGCTCTGCAAGCTGGCGCTGCTCATGTGATCGGTTTCGAGCCACGGCAAGAGTTGATCGACAACGCGCGTGAAACCTTTGCACACTACGGTATTGAACCCAGTCGATTTACCTTCAAGCGTGGCGATGTTTTTGATCTCATTCGCGGGCAAAAATTCGATGTGGTCTTATGCCTTGGATTCTTCTACCACACAGTAAGACAAGTAGAGTTGCTCGACCTGATCGAGCGAACCGGTGCGGCCCTTGTTGTGATCGACACGGAGGTCACACCTGCTATCGGCCAAATAGCCGTTGGAGATCAAGAGCGGTCAGACCCTCGAATGGTTTATAACAATCCCTATTCCGTCCAGCTATTACGAGACGAGGTTAGCAACCAACAAATGGCTTGGGAGGACTCGATGACTCGTGAAGGATTCACGCTCGTCGCTCGTCCTTCGAGAGCTGCGGTCACGTTCATGGCTTGCCACTTTGGCTATGCAGTTGAAACGTTCTCCTGGTCTGAATTTTTCGAAAACAACCCGTCCGCAGCGGCTTCCATGGTCGACTATAACGAGGGTTGGCGAGACACTTTCTTCTGCCGGCATTAAACTTTTATACATTGACCTTACTAGAGAGACTCTTGCGAGCGCAGCAAGGGGCCTCCTTGACGCGGATATGCCAGTATTACTGCATACTATCATTCGGAAAGCGGGTGCAAATCATGAGACTATTTCGCTGGGAGGATTCGGTGCTGCCGGGGAAGGGCATTGGTACTCGATATCTCTACTTGGTGCCATATGCGTGGGCGATCTTGGTGATGGTGTTTGCCATTCGCTACGCGTTCCCCCAAACAGATGATTTCTGTACGTTCGGTCGCCTCTTTGGACCAAGTGGCGATAACCCGTTTGTTGAGACTTGGAGTGTCTATCATTCATGGACTGGTCGATATGCCTCAACTTTCCTAATTACGGCTGTGGGTTGGTTGTCGACCCTGATTCCCGTGCCACTGCAACAGTCATACCGCGGTGCTCTTGTTCTTTTTTTCGCAACATATTTGTTGTCATGCTTCATTGTTTCACGGGTGGTCTCCGGTCGCCGAAGGGGTGCGCCTGCCCTTGCCTTGATTGTCGCAAGCGCCACTTTGGTGTTGATGCCATCGAAGCTAGAGGAATTCATTTGGCTAACCGGCGCGGCAGTTTACTTTGTTAGCTTGGCATTGTTGCTGCTACTAATTGGCATGATTGATCAGCCGGTGGACGTGGATGACGAAGGGTCGAGTCGACCGTTGAGTTGGTCGGTTGTGGCTTTGCTGATAGCAGGCGTCGGCATCAACGAATTTATTGCCTTAGCGATCGGAGGCTTCTTGCTGTTACGGTTCGCATTTTATGCGCATGGCCGAACGTTCAGGAAGCAAAACCTTATCTACTTGCTAATCTACTTGGCTGCGCTAGCGGTTACTATCTTTGCGCCTGGGAATTTTGCACGTGACGCCGGAGTGGCGGCGCCTCATCATAGTCTTGAAGGAGCATTAGAACTCGCGCTAGCTAGTTTTTCGATTTTTGTTGATATGCACGTCAGACCCAACATCTTTTTGCTAGTGTGTCTCGTGATCGTTTCGCTTCTCAGTGGCTTTGAAGTGTATGAGGATAATCGTGGTCGCCGCAATATGTATAGGATATTGGCGGTTTCGATTACTCTTGTTGGTAGTTTTCCGATGCATCTGTTCGTTTACTCTTTCCTTTCGGGAGAGGAGACGCCCGGACGCATTATCAACGAGGCCTACCCGTTGGCCCTGATTGGGGTTTGCGTTCTGGCGTCATATCTGGGGGCCCGTCTCAGAGACCGGTTCGGAAGCGCGCCTATGGCAGTAGTACGCTTGTGTATTTGCGCAGTTGGCATCGTGTTAGTTTCAAGTCCCCAATTGCGTCAGGTCGTCACGGTCATTCGTGACTTTGGCCCCACGTGGAATGCAGAGCAACTTGCTCGGATAGATATGGTGAAGCAAGCGGCACGAGAGAAGGTCTCGGTGACAGTACCTGAATTCAGTCGAGAGGGGAGCACCCCGCCGTTGCTTCAAGGCGCTGACATTGATGGTGATAAGGCGTATTGGGTGAATCAGTGCGTGGCATCCTTCTATTCGGTTCCGAGCATTGAGACTTCTCCCAGGAGCCGATGACGGGTGCGACAACTAGTCTGACGCAGCGGGCCGTCGAGGAGGCCGAACAGCGGCTGACCGAGTTCGAAGCGAAGTGGGACGCCGGATACCCGCCGATCGGGCAGTCGTGACGGCGCAACTGGTCACGCCTGATCCCGTTTTTCGACTACCCGCCGGAGATCCGCAAAGTGATCTACACGACCAATGCGATCGAGTCGGTCAACACGAGCCTGCGTAAGGGATGCTCTGATTTATTGCCCGTCTGCGGCATCATAGCGACGAGTTCCCCGGAAACACATCCCGATGAAGCAGCGTTCGTTCGCC
>Ga0066256_1005086_pt1 | contig 11167 bp, 12 predicted proteins | sample ThiBio_1000_biof_FD_87107 | JGI IMG/M metagenome (GOLD analysis project Ga0066256, IMG submission 87107) | Wastewater bioreactor microbial communities from Cape Town, South Africa - Thiocy_expt_1000_biof (version 2) | ecosystem: Engineered > Bioreactor > Thiocyanate-remediating >... | reverse complement strand
GGCGGCACCCAAAACATACTCCTAAGCAGGCGCCAGCGGCGGGCGGCTGTTCATGCAGCGCGTGGTTTTTGCAAATCCGGGGATTCGCCATGGTCCCCCCGACAGGAATCGAAACTGCGATCAGCAGAAAATGGCGAAAATCCACTGGGTGTATAGACAGTCTTCTATAGAAGCGAGCCTGTTGAATTCTGTCTATTTCGCAGTTCTTGTCCCGGTCTTTGTCCCGTTTTGGGGCTGACCGCGACGCAGGAACTGATCCAGCTTGCTCCGCTCGGCCCCCTTGTCCGCGCCGTCGATCCAGCGCGAATAGACCCGGTAGAACATCTCCACGGCATGGCCCATCTGGCGGGCGACATAGGCTGGCGTGAGGCCTGCCATGAGGCACATTGTGGCGAACGTATGCCTGGTCTGCCGGGCATCTCGTTGGCGCATGCCAGACAGCTTCAATGCGGGCTTCCACCAGTCGCGCAGGGGCTCGTCTGTGGTGGCGAAGGCTTCTCCATCCTGGCGCAGGTAGAGGTGCTTGCCTGCAACCTGGGTACGAGCCCGCTGGCGTACCAATGCCGCAAGCGCCCGCGCATTCAATTCCACCTCTCGGGCGTGGCCGGTCTTCGTCCCCTTGACCTGGCCACGGGTGAGTGCCTGGTCAACCATCACGCGCCCGGCCCGCAGGTCCACCTTCGACCACTGCAGCGCGATCTGTTCCGATGGCCGCAGGCCACTGAAGAATGCGAATTCGTAGTAGTCGCGCGCGGCGTCGTCCTTGAACTTTGAGAGCAGGTGGTCAACCTCTTCAATGCTGAACGGATCGGGTCCCGGTGACTGATGCTTGCGGGACTCGATGTCGTCGTGAAGCGGTTCACTGAGGACCTTGATGCGGTGGCCGTATTCCAAGGCCATGCGCAGCGGGCTGGTGACGTTGTTGAAGGTCTTCGGCTTCTTCGGCAGCTTGGCCAGCAGTTGCTTGAGTTCGCGGAATTTGAAGCCGCGGGCGGCCAGCTTGCGCACGCCGTCGAAGTGGTAGCTCTCCAACGTCTGCCGGTAGTGGTGGGCTGTGCTGTGCTGCAGCTCGGGCGTCTTCACGGCCAGCCATTCATCGAACAAGTCGCCCAAGGTCACCACCGTGGAGGCTTCCTTCGCAGCGCGCGGGCTGTCGGGAAAGTAGGTCGCCAGCACGAAAGTCCCATTGGCGATCTCGCGCATGATCTTCTTGCGCAGATCCTCCGCGTAGCGCAGGTTTGCCGGCGTGGGCGTCAGGTCAAGACGCTCCTTGCCGTATCCCTCGGTGCGCAGATCGATCTGGATATGCTGGTCCTTCTTGATCACGCCGGGCATGGTTCGCTCGCTTTCTTCCTGCCGCGCGCGCTCGGCGGGCTGCTGTTGCTGTCGATGAATTCATCCAGTGCCTGACTGTCGATCATCTTGCGGTTCTCAAACCACTTCCACACGACGCCCTCTGGCCAGCGGCCCGAGCGCCCGGTGCGCTCATCGAAGAACGACTCGGGAAGGCCCGTGAGTTCCGCAGCCTTGCGAATGGTGACCCATCGAGTGCTCATGCTCCTGCCCCTCCTGCACCCCCTGCAGTTTCGCGCTCGACCTGCAGTTCATCGCTGGGCCTGCAGTTTTCGAAATTTCGAAATTTCGCAATTTCTCCCTGACTCTTGCGGATGGCGTTGACCTTGCGCAGCGCGCGCTTTGCCGTCAGCAGGATCTGGCGCTCCTTGTCGATCGACGCCTCGGGGAGGCGCGTTGGAAGGTCGCGCATGGCACGCACCATGGAGCTGTAGGCATCCACTGCATACCAGAGCGCCGTGGTGTCCGCTTTGGTCAATGGTGCGATAGGGCGGATCATGGAGCGCGCTCCTTTCGCTCCGCTTCGTACAGTGCCTGGGCCATCTCCAGCAGTCGCACCGGGTCGGGCGGGCTGCCCGGCTCACCGCGCCGGCCAGCGATTTCCATACAGAACTGCTCGACCAGCTCTTCCTGGCGCGGGCTCATGGCGAGGAACTCCGCGCGCCAACCTTCTGCCCTGGCGGCCGCCAGTTCCTCGCGGGCCTGGGCCAGCTCATAAGTCGTCTGCATCCGCAATAGAGTATCGGCCTTGATGCCGAAGGCCTTCTCAAACCGGATGGCCATATCGGCAGACAGGTTCGCATTGCCATTCAGTAAGGTGCTCAAGGCCTGCCTCGATACGCCAAAATGCTGGGCCAAAGCCGTCACGCTAACCTGCGCGGGTTCCACAATTTCCGTCTTCAACCAGTCGCCAACGTGGACGGCCAGCGAAGGGTGCATCTTAAGCGCCATGATAATCCTCCAAATCCATATCGATTAGCGCACCTTCGTCATTCACCCCGAAGGTCATCCGCCAATTTCTCGTAACCGTCATCGACCAGCTTCCCTTCCGATCACCTGTCAGCTCATGCAGTCCGAAGTTCGGTGGCACGGACAGTTCTTCAAGGTTTTCCGCAGCGTCGACGAATGCAAGCATCTTGCGCAGTCGCCCAGCATCTCCAATCAAACCTTTAGCGTTGCCCGTTTCAAAGAAGCGGCGCAGGCCTTTGTGCCTGATGCTTTCGATTTCCATTCCCGGGATATAGCGCAGCAATGCGAGATCGTCAAGCGTCGCGCGACACTTGTCTTAAGGCGGCCGGGCATGAGGACTATACTCGCGCTGGCCAATTCCGGCCATCGGAGAACTATCATGGGACATTCAGACCTCGACCCAGCCATACATGATCGGCGCCCTTGGAATGCAGGGCAGAATGTTGGGCCGAAGCGCCCACTGAAGCCGCGCGATATCTGGGCAATTCGTTTCTATCTCGACGAACACAAGCGTCTGTGTGACCGGGCCCCTGTTCGATCTTGCCATCGACAGCAAATTGCGTGGCTGCGACCTGGTCAAGATCAGGATAGGCGATCTGATCAGCGCAGGGTCCTTTCGTGATCGTGCGACCGTTATCCAGCAAAAAGACCGGCCTCCGGTGCAATTCGAGATCATGTCCGAGGCACGAAAGAGCCTGAAGGCATGGCTTGATCGGCGCGGCGGGACGATCCGCGACTTCGTATTCCCAAGCAGGATCGATTACCTTGGTCACTTGAGCACACGGCAATATGCGCGCCTCGTCGACGAATGGGTGTCAACGATCGGCCTCGACAAACGAGAGTATGGCACGCACTCGATGCGGCGGACGAAGGCGGCATTGATCTACAAAGCCACAGGCAACCTTCGCGCCGTGCAAATCCTGCTCGGTCACACCAACATCGAAAATACGGTTAGATATCTTGGCGTGGATATTGATGACGCTTTGACGCTGTCCGAACGGACCGAAATTTGAAAGTTCCGGCTTCTCGATATCTCAGGGAAGCCGGTTCGCCCGTATGAACGACTGGTAGGTATCAACGAGTGAATCCGCCCCCACGAATGACAGCTAAGGTGGCGAAAACCGCCCTTGAACGTTAAAACCATTCCAGCAGCCCACCTGGCCCGCGATCAGCTATACATCCGACTTCAAGGTCGGCGGCCGCTGGTCCGCTACGCTGCAGTCGGCGGCGGGCGAAGGCGTCTATCATCAGTTCGGCGTCTATCTTGAGATCCTGCCTGCGGAGCGCCTCGTCTTCACCCTCAAATGGGCGGCCGGACACGAGGACGGCACGCCGGTCGACACTGAGGTCACGGTCATTCTGAGCGACGCCCCCGGCGGCGGCACGCTGCTCGACTTCACCCACGCCGAACTCAAGTCGTCGCTCAGTGCGGAACGGCACGCCTATGGCTGGACCAGCTCGTTCGACCGGCTCGATGCGTGGATTGCGCAGACCGTAAGCAAGGGATGCTGAGATGGGACAGGTAAGAGTTGCGGCCTTCAGCGTGTCGCTCGATGGGTTCGGGGCCGGGCCCGAACAAAGCCTCCAGAACCCGCTCGGCAAGCGTGGGCCCGAGCTCCACGGCTGGTTCACCAGCACTAAAAGCTTCAAGACCATGTTCGGAGCCGAGGGTGGTACCGAGGGTATCGACAACGATTACGCCCATCGTTCCATGGATGGCTTCGGCGCGTTTATCCTCGGGCGGAACATGTTCGCCCATTCGCGCGGGGCCTGGACTGATGACGGCTGGAAAGGCTGGTGGGGCGAGAACCCGCCCTATCACGCACCAACCTTCATCCTGACGCACTATCCCCGCGATCCCATCGTGATGGAGGACGGCACCACCTTTCATTTCGTCACTGACGGCATTTACGCGGCGTTGGAGCGTGCTCGCGATGCCGCCGGCGACCTCGACATCAAGATCGGCGGCGGCGTGGCGACGGTCCGCCAGTTTTTCGAGGCCGGCCTGATCGATGAAGCGCATTTTGCCTTCTCGCCGATAATGCTTGGCCTGGGCGAAGCGATGTTCGACGGCCTTGACCTTCCCGCGCTCGGCTATGGCGTAATCGACAGCACCGCGACCGAACGCGCGACCCACGTCACCATTGGCCGACAGGCCCTTAAGACAGAGATGCCGTTATGAATGTCACCATTTCCATTGACGTGCCCTCCATCGAGGAAGCGCTCGCTTTCTTCGGCGACGTGTTCGGCTTCGTCGAAACAGCGCGCCCTCATCCGGGCTATGCCATGTTGACGGCCGGCGAGGCCAGTATCGGGCTCCTCGCCAAGCCAGCGGGGTCGTCGCCAGCCCCAGGAAGTGCCGACGTGCGCCGGTATGAGCGCCACTGGACACCTATCCATGTCGACTTTCGCGTACAGGACTTCGAAGCGACGCTCGAACGCGCCCTGGCAAAGGGCGCCAAGTCTGAGCAGGTGCACCGCGTGGCGGGCTTTCCCCCGGTCGCCTTCTGCAGCGATCCGTTCGGACATGGTTTCTGCATCGTGGGCCAGCAAAAGCTCTGAGATGCACTTGGGAGGATCATGGTCCAGCGGCGTATGCCATGCCAATGGCGTCGGCATCCACTAGCTCAGATCAGGCGGGGACAAGCCGCCGCTTGTAATCCTGCATGGGCTTATGGGGAGCGGCGCGTGTATGCTGCCGGTCGCGAACGGACTACGGGAAAAGTTCGACGTTGTTCTGCCTGACGCACGTGGCCACGGGTTCTCCAGCGCTCCTGAGAGCGGCTACACCTATCGTGATCTGATGCGCGACGTTGTGGAAATGCTCGACACGCTGAAGCTCCGCGCGCCGATGCTCGCCGGGCATTCGATGGGAGGGATGACGGCGGCTGTTGCTGCGAGGGAGCTCGGATCAGCGCTGCGAGGGCTTATCCTCATTGATCCTACCTTTATCAGCCCGGAATGGCAGCTTGAGGTCTACGAGAGTGATGTCGCTGCGGACCACGCGCGTTCGCTCGCATCGACGAGGGAAGATTTGGTCAAAGAGGCACGCTCCAAGCATCGGGACCGACCGGAGGAACTGCTCAGACATTTGGCCGAGGCCAGACTTCGCACGAGCCCGAAAGCGTTTGAACTTCTCAAGCCGCCAAATCCGGATTGGCGTGAACTTATTCCAGGTGTGTGCACGCCAACTCAGCTTCTAATTGCTGACAATGGCGTTGTCTCTATCGACACCGCCCGCGAGCTGCAGAGCCTCAATCAATTGCTGATCTACGACATAGTGCAGGGTACCGGGCACGGTCTTCCATACGACAAGCCAGCTGAGGCCGCCTCACTGATATCCCGTTTTGCAGATGCGATAGGAGACGCGAGAACTCCGACGATATCCGGAGAAGATGCGTGAATCCTGCCTCCGCAAATCGCCGGACCGATCGCGCGTCGATTTTCGTCGGTGCCTCATCCGAAAAGTTTATGCAGCTCTTACCGATGCGGGCGCAATTGTGGGTTCACATTAGCCGGTGTCACAAACCGGAGGAAATGTGGATATCGCCGCTTTTCTACGAACTTACATGTCGATCGAAGCCGAAAGCTTGAAGGTCCGCGGTGCGCCTTGCAGCAGGTCGGGTCGCGAGCTGTCGAAGGCCGTGGCCCAATAGCGTTTGTTGGCGACGTTATCGACACCGAAGCGCAGCGTCAGGGGCTTGTCGCCGATCAGCGCGACGTAGCGCGCGCCAAGGTCGACGCGGGTCCAGGCGGGCAGCCATAGGGTGTTCGCGTTGTTGGCAGGCTGCTCGCCGGTGTGGACGATCCGGCCCGTCAGGGTCAGGGCAGGCACGAAGGGCAGGTCCCATTCAACATTGGCATTGACCAGGTAGTCGGGAACGCCCGCGACCTTCTTGCCTTCGTTGACGCCGCCGGTCTGACGCAGCAACCGGGCGTCGAGAACCGAGGCGCCGGCGATGATCCGCAAGCCCTTGATTGGCTCGGCCTGGAGGCTGAGCTCGATGCCCCGGTTGCGCTGGCGGCCGGAAACTTCGAACTGGGCGGAGTTCGCCGGCGGCGCCGGTACCGGAACCGCGATCGCCGTCGCGCGATCCGTCTGGAAAAACGACAGGCTGGCGGTCAGCTTGTGCAGGGTCAGCTTGCCGCCGAACTCGTACTGGGTCGATTTGTACGGAGGGAGGACCTCGCCGACATTGACGATGTTGAAGCCGCCGCTCGTCGCCGGCGCCGCGGCGCCTTGGACCAGCGCCTCGATGCGGTTGGCGTAGAGCGAGACTCCGGCGACCGGTTTGACCACGAGGCCGACCACGGGCGTAACCGCGTCCTTGTTGTACTCGCCGGTCTGAAGCGCTGTCACGTTGGAATAGGACTTCACCTGAATCTGCTGGAGCCGCAGACCCGCGGTCAGCAGGATGCGGTCGTCCCACAGCCCGATCGTGTCGGAGGCGAAGGCACTCATCAGACGGATGCGCGAGATCGGGAAAGGATCGGCCATGTTGCCGCCGCGCGACGTGACGGTGCTGGGCTGGGGCACGACGACCGGCGCGTAGATGTTGTTCGTGCCCGACGAGATCGCATAGAATTCGAACGCGTTACGGTTGGTCAGCCAGTTCATCGAGCCGCCGAAGTTGAACTCGTTGGTCATGCCGCCCGCCGCCAGCTTGACCCGCAGGCCGGCTTGCAGCGCCTCGTTGTTGTCGGTGCGCGGAATGCGCGAGCCCGAGACCGAGGCGGCGCCGGTCGTCGCGTTGAGCAGCGACAGCGTGGAGTAGAAGCCATCTTCCGCCCCGTCGCGGGCGCCGAACGCCGCATAGATCATCGCCTTGTCTGACAGGTCGTATTCGGCGCGGAACTGGCCATAGATGTCGCGCAGGTTGGTGAAGTAATAGGGCTGGCCATAGTTCACCGCGGCATCGGGGACTACCGGGATCGTGGTGATCGCCGCGGGAAGCGTCAGCTTGGGCCGAATCTGATTTACGCGCACCTTCTGGTAGGCGAGATCGAGCGACAAACGCAGCGGACCGTTGTTGTAATCGATCGCCCCGCCCAGAAGGTAGGCGCTGCGAAATTCGTTATCGATCCCGACATCGCCGCTGCGCGCCGCGCCGTTGATCCGCACGCCCCATTCGCCGTTCGCGCCGAACCGGCGGCTGAAATCGAAGCTGCCGCCGAAGTGCCCGCTGGAGGTATAGTTCACGGTCAGGCGGGTGAGCGGCGTCTGGCCGGCGCGCTTGGGGATCAGGTTGACGCTGCCGCCGATCCCCGAGCCGCCCGGCGCCGCGCCGTTGAGGAAGGCGCTCGAACCGTTGAGCACCTGGATGGAATCATAGAGCTCGGGGGCGATGAGCTGGCGCGGGGTGATGCCGTACAATCCGTCGAAGCCGACGTCGTCGCCTGCCAGCGCGAAGCCGCGGATGACGAACTGTTCGGCCGCGTTGCCGAAACCATAGCTGGTTCGCACCGAGGGATCGTTTTCGAGCACCTGGCCCAAGGTCTGCGGCTGCTGGTTGAGGATCAGCGCGGCATTGTAGCTCTTGACAGCGAAGGGCACGTCCTCGGCTGCCTTGTCGCCAAGGATGCCGATCTTGCCTTCATGGGACACGCCGGTCGCATTCGCGCGCTGGGCGGTGACGATGATGTCGTCGGGACGCTCGTCAGCGGGCGCTTCCTGGGCATGGAGCGGAACGGCAAGGGCGAGGGCCGAAAAGCCGGCCGACAAGCCCAACGCGGCGGGGAAGCGGTTCTTGATCACGGAATGGCTCCTCATTGCACGCGGTTTGCCGCGTGGATCGTTCAGGTGCGGCGGGCCTTCATCGCCCAGACCACGGTCAGCACGGGTATGGCGAGGCCGACCCAGGAAAGCGCATCGCGCCAGCCGTCTCCGGTGAGGGCGGCGACCAGCGCCACGATGCTCAGCGCGGCGATGGCCGCCGGCGCCGCGAAGATCGCGCGCAGAGGCTTTCGGGAAGACGGGCGCGGCTTCATTCGGCCGGCACCGCAATGCCGCCGGTCTCGACCTCGCGCACGTGAGCGGCGGGCGAGGCTTGGCGCTTGCCGAGCCACCGGTAGAGCCCGGGGATCAGGATCACGATCGTGAACAGGTCGAGCAGCGCCCAGAGGATTTTGAGCGGCAGCCCGCCGTAGTCGCCGAAATGGAGCGGGCGCGAGAGCGAGAGTGACTTGTTGTACCAGGGCATCGACCGCGCGGCGGTGAACGCGCCGGTCTCGGCATCGATCAGCGCCGGGGTCAGCAGGCGCTCGGTCAGGGGCGTGTCGCCTTGGAAGAACACCGCATAATGATGCTTGGAACTGAACGTCCCACCGGGGAAACCGATGAACTGCGGATTATTGCCGGGCAGGGCCGTGCGCGCCTCGGCCATGGCCTTGTCGAGCGAACCGTAGCGCGACGGGGGCACGGCGCCTTTGCCGGCGTATTCGCGGGTCATCTCGCTCAGTTCATTGCGCTGCCACAGCTTGTTGATCGGGTTGGCCAGCGTGTTGATGACCCCGGTGACGCCGACCACGGTCATCCACGCCAGCGCGACGATCCCGAGCAGGTTGTGGTAATCCAGCCATTTGAGCCGCCGGCTGCGCGAGACGCGAAGGGTGCCGAAGTCCAACTTGCGCATGAACGGGGCGTAGAGCACCACGCCCGAGACGAGGGCCGCGGTGAACAGCAGCCCCATCGCCCCGAGGAACAGCATCCCCGGCAGCCCCAGGAACATGTCGGTATGCAACTGGAGCAGGAAATGCATGACCCCACTGTCGTCTTCCTGGCCCAGCTGCTTGCCGGTCGAGCGGTCGAAAACCTGGACCGTCATCTCCGGCCCCTTCGCGTCAGGGCGCGGGCCGGTGGTGATCGTCATCGACGGCTGATCGTTGTCGAATGCCATGAAGAGTGGCACTTCCCCCGGTCGCGCGGCGAGCGCCTTGGCCATCATTGTATCAAGCGGAAGCAGTCCCGGCGCATTGCTCGAGGAGCCGACGCCAGGCATCCCGAACTCGGGCGCATCGCCGCTCAGCCGATCGATCTCGTGATGGAAGATGAGCGGCAATCCGGTGATGCACAGCATCAGCAGGAAGATCGTGCAGACCAGGCTGGTCCATTTGTGAACCAAGTACCACACTCGGATTGTAGAGCTTGTCACAGACCCAGATTACCACTTGCGAGCAATTCGCATTAGCGCCTATCGCCCGATGATCCATTTGTTGTCAACCGGGCTGTCCAGCGGCGGCGCCATCCACAATGCAGCCTCACTGTTGAGATCACGCGAGGGTCACGAGATATCGCGGACAATTCTAGATGCTCCGCCAGCCTTTCGGCGCGTGAATCATCAGTGTCCGAAAGACCGACAGGTTTCGGGCGCGTCGGTCAGGGACTCCAATGGTAGCTCTGTCGGCGGGACGTGTCGTTGGCGGCTCGCATGAGGAAGGCGCCTCAGGGAATACCGGCGTAGTATCGGCGCAGGCCCGCACACAATAGGTTCCGCGGCATTGGCCTGCTGACGGTTGATGGACACCGAGAGAAGGTGGTTTCACCGAACGGAGAGCATAACTCTGTCAAAGCTAACGCACCGATTGGCGTTGCGAGCCTGCCGCGCTAGCCAGCGTCATGCCCCGCCGCGATTAGCCGTCTGTTTGGTCGACATCTGCGACCGGGGGCCGTAGCACCTGAACCTAGCCCCTCGTCACATCGGCGTAATATCCCCTTGTCATTGGCTCCTTGGGTTCGCGGGGGGCATCTCAGCCCCGCCTTGCTGCCAAGATTCCATCCAAGGGGCTGTTCCAATGCGATTTTTCTGTTCCGCCGCGTCCGTGGCCGCGATAGGTGCTGCTTTGAGCTTTCCAGCCGCGGTCCAAGCCGAGACTAATGCCGGAGTCCCCGCGGTTTCCGCCGCTGATGCGATGCCGGACGACGGTGACGGCGCGGGCACCATTATCGTCACCGGTACGCGCATCGCCCGTCCCGAGCTCGAGTCGGCGATGCCGATCGCCGTCACCGCGATGGAAACCGCCAAGGACTTTGCACGCAACACCGTCTATGACGCGCTGATGCTCAATCCGGCGATCGGGCCGGGCCTGGGCGAGAGCAGCTCGCTTGGCCAAGAATACGATGCCGGCGTCGCTAACATCAACCTGCGCAACATGGGCAACAACCGCTCCCTGGTGCTCGTCGACGGGCATCGCTGGGTATCGGGCGGCGCGCGCACCTCGGCCGTCGATCTCAACACGATTCCCGGCGCGCTGATCGACCGCTTCGAGATCGTGACCGGAGGCGCGGCCGCGATCTATGGCGCGGACGCGGTTACCGGCGCGGTGAACGTCATCATGAAGAAGCAGATGACCGGCCTGCGCCTTTCGGCGACCAGCGGCATTTCCGAGCGGGGCGACGCCAACCAGTCCGACTTTTCTGCGGCAGGCGGATTCAATTTCGGCGGTGGCCGCGGCCATGTCGTGTTCGGCGGCAACTATAGCTACACCGCGCCGCTGAAGAGCACCGATCGCTGGCAAAACCGCAATTCCTATTACGCCAACCCCGCCAACACCGGGCCGAACGACGGCATCCCCGACAACATCCTCGCGCGCGACTACCGGGTCATGTACCGTTCCGCCGTTCCCGCCTTCTGCATGTACAACGGCAAGAACCCCTGCGGCAGCAACAGCGGCCAGTGGTACCAGCTGATCAACGGGGTGGTCACCGCGGTCCCCAAGGGCAGCTACGGCCTGGTGACGAGCGGCGAGACCGGTGGACAGGATGGCGGTGGTGGCCTCAACGGCAACGAGAACCACTACATCCGCAACGCCTCGAAACGAGCCCCGTTCTATTCGCACCCCCATTTCG
>Ga0066256_1005084_pt1 | contig 11168 bp, 8 predicted proteins | sample ThiBio_1000_biof_FD_87107 | JGI IMG/M metagenome (GOLD analysis project Ga0066256, IMG submission 87107) | Wastewater bioreactor microbial communities from Cape Town, South Africa - Thiocy_expt_1000_biof (version 2) | ecosystem: Engineered > Bioreactor > Thiocyanate-remediating >... | reverse complement strand
CGAAGTCTGATTGCTGAAATACTCGACTGAGAAAATCATAGCAATTCATCAGACAAGCTCGTCGCCCTCCCCTGCGCGCCAGTGGCGAATCAGCTTGACCTGCAGGTGGTGCAGCGGGTCGATAGGGAAAGCAGTGGCGAACCGCCTTGTGTCCTCAGCGGGGCCGTGAAAGCCCAGCGGCAAGCTCCTGCATTTTTTCCCTCAGCCTTCCAGCGCCTGTTTGAGGTCCATCAACAGATCCTCCGGGTGCTCTATCCCCACGCTCAACCGGATCATCCCCTCCGTCACCCCGCCGGCCGCGCGCGCCTCGGGCGAAACGAAGCTGTGCGTGGTGCTGGCCGGGTGGCAGGCCAGGCTGTCGACGTCGCCGAGCGACACCGCCTGGGTGAAGAGTTCCAGCGCGTCGAGCACGCGGGCGGCGGCGGCGCGGTGGTTCTGCGCCAGCTCGAAGGTGACCATGCCGCCGAAGCCGCCTTCCATCTGCCGCTGGGCGAGCGCGTGCTGGGGGTGCGTGGCCAGGCCCGGGTAGTGCACGGCGCGCACGGCGGGGGGGGCGGCGAGGAAGCGCGCCCCGGCCAAGGCGCCCTCGCAGGGCGCGGCCCTGCGCCGCGGCAGGGGCTTGATGCCGCGCAGGAACAAAAACGCCTCTTGCGCCGCCAGGCTCGCGCCGATGTGGCCCAGGCCGGTCTTGCGGACCTGCGCGACCTGCTCCGCCCGGCCGGCCACCAGGCCGCCGGTGGCGTCGCCATGGCCACCGAGGTACTTGGTCATGGAGTGCACGACGAGGTCGATGCCGTGCGCCAGCGGGCGCGTCAGGCAGGGCGTGCAGAAGGTGTTGTCGGCCACCGTGATGGCGCCGTGGGCGCGCGCCGTGGCGGCCACCTGCGCCAGGTCGTGCATGCGCAGGCTGGGGTTGGTGAGCGGTTCGACCCAGACCATGCGCGTCGCCGGGCCGAGCGCCGCCGCCAGGCCGCTGGCCGTGCCGTCGGTCACGCGCAGGCCCCAGCGTTCGCCGAGCGTGCGCAGCAGTCCCTCGGTGCCGCCGTAGAGCGGGCCGAGGAAGACGAGTTCGTCGCCCGGCCGCAGCAGCGCCAGCACCGTGGCGGCCGTGGCCGCCGTGCCGCTGGCGAAGGCAGCGGCGGCCTCGGCGCCCTCCAGGTCGGCCATCTTGGCTTCCAGCGCGGCCACCGTGGGGTTGCCGTAGCGGCCGTAGCGGTAGCCCTCGGCCTCGCCGGCAAAGATGGCGGCGCCGCGCTCCAGGCTGCCGTAGGCAAAAGCGGTGCTTTGGGTGATGGGCATGGCGATGGCGCCGCTCGCCGGGTCGGGGTGCTGGCCGGCGTGGACGGCGCGGGTACGCAAATGGGTCATGGCAGGGGTTCCGGGTGGGTGGGTGAGTATTGCTATTTTAGTAATAGCAACAAAACTATGTGGGATAAGCGCTGTCGGCCATTTTTGATCATATTCTCTGCCAGTGACGCGCCTCAGGCCAGGGCAAGCGCCCAGCCCGCCAGGGCGCTGGCGCCGACGACCAGCACCGGCGACCAGCGCGCCAGGGCCAGCAGCCCCCAGGCCAGCAGGACCAGCGCCGCGTCGCTGCGCTGCTGCACGGCGCCGGTCCACACCGGGTCGTAGAGCGCGGCCAGCAGCAGGCCGACGACGCCGGCGTTCACGCCCGCCAGCGCCGCTTGCAAGCCGGCGCGGCCGCGCAGCGCGCTCCAGAACGGCAGCGCCGCCGCCAGCACCAGGAAGCCGGGCAAAAAGATGGTGCACAGCAGCAGCGCCGCACCCGGCCAGCCTTGCCATGCGCCGGGCAGGAAGGCGCCCAGGTAGGCGGCAATGCTGAACAGGGGCCCGGGCACCGCCTGCGCCGCGCCGTAGCCGGCGAGGAAGTCGGCCGGCGTCAGCAGGCCGGCCGGAACCACGCTGGCTTCGAGCATGGGCAGCACCACGCGGCCGCCGCCGAACACCAGGGCACCGGCGCGGTACACGCCGCTTGCCACGGCGGCCAGCGGCGCACCGCTCGCGGCCGCCCACCAGGGCAGCACGACCAGCGGCAGGCAAAACGCCAGCAATGCGGCCAAGGCCCAGCGTTGGCGGATGCGCTCAGCGCGCGGGTCGGACGGCGGCCCGTGCGCATCGGGCGCCGGGGCACTGGGGGCGCGGCCCAGCCACCAGCGGCCGAGCAGCGCGCACAGCAGCAGCACCGCCAGTTGCGCGCCCGCCGTGGGCACCCAGAGCGTGCCCGCAGCGGCCAGCAGCGCCAGGGCGGCGCGCGGGGCGTCCGGGCACAGGCTGCGCGCCATGGCCCACACCGCCTGGGCGACCACGGCGACGGCGGCGATCTTCAGGCCGTGCACCGCGCCCGATTGCGCCAGGCCCGGGTAGCGCGCCAGCAGTTGTGCCAGCAGCAGTAAAAGGATGGCGGATGGCAGCGTGAACCCCAGCCACGCCGCCAGGGCGCCGCGCGTGCCGGCGCGCTCCATGCCAATGGCCATGCCCACCTGGCTGCTCGCCGGGCCGGGAAGGAACTGGCACAAGGCAACCAGTTCGCCGTAGCGCGCATCGGACACCCAGCGGCGGCGCTCAACAAACTCGGTGCGAAAGTACGCCAGGTGCGCCACCGGCCCGCCGAACGCCGTCAGGCCCAGGCGCAGAAAGGCCCAGAACACCGGGGCGCTGCGCCCGGCCCTCGCCTCAGCGGGCATCGGGGAACAGCGCGGCCCAGCAAGCCGGGTCGCCGGCGAGCAGGTCCAGGTCTTCGGTGCCCGGCCGCTCGCACGGCCGCGCGCCGGCTTCGCGCGCCAGCGTGGCCGCGGCCGGCGAAAAATACGCGATGACTTCGCACTGCAGCCGGCCTTCCAGCTCGTGGCGCGTGAACACCGCTGCGTCGGCCGGCGCGCCGGCCGCGAAGCCGTGGGCAAACTGCGCGCGCAGCGCTTCCTTGGGTTCAAAAGCCAGGACGCCGTCGCCCAGCGATACCGAAAACCAGTCTTGCATGTCCCTCCCCCTTCCATCGCGCGGCCGGCGCGGAGCCGCCGTCCGCACCCCATCGGCCCCTCCCGGCCAAACCTCGGCCAGGCCCCAGACTACGCCGCGCGCCGTGGCTGCGCTGCCAGCAGGGCTTTGAGCGCCGCTGCCGTGCGCGCCGCCGCCCCGCCGCGGGTGGCGGCGAACTCCTTGGCCTGGGCGCGCGCGCTCGCCAGGCGGTCTGGGTCGGCCACCCAGCCGCGCGCGGCGCGCAGGCCCTCGCCCATATCGGCCACGCGCAGCGCGGCGCCCGAAGCGGCGGCCTGCTCGGCCACTTCCGCGAAATTGAAGGTGTGCGGCCCCATCACCACCGGGCAGCCGCAGGCCGCGGCCTCGATGAGGTTCTGGCCGCCCAGCGGGGCGAAGCTGCCGCCCAGCAGGGCAACGTCGGCCAGGCCGTAGTACAGCGCCATTTCGCCCAGCGTGTCGCCCAGCCAGACGTCCACGTCCTGCGGCGGCTGGCCCCACTGGCTGCGCCGGGCGACGCGCAGGCCGGCCTGGGTGAGCAGGGCAAAGACCTCGTCGAAACGCTGCGGGTGGCGCGGGACGATCAGCCACTGGACGCCGCACTCTTCACTATTGATAGCTTTACCCCCTACTCCCACCTGCGCTGGAGGCATATTTCTCTTGAAATTCTCCAGCCACAGCGCTTCTTCGCCTTCGCGGCTGCTGGCCAGCAGCAGCACCGGCCGGGTGCCCAGTGCGCGCCATTCCCGCGCCTGGGCGAGCTGCGCGGCGTCGGGCTCGGCGTCGAACTTCAGGTTGCCCAGCACGCCCTGCACCGGCGCGCCCAGTTGCGCAAGGCGGGCCGCGTCGGCTTCGGTCTGCGCCCAGACGGCCGTGAGTGCGCCATAGGCCGCGCGTGACAGCGCCCCCACGCGCAGCGCGCCGGCCAGGGATTTCTCGCTCAGACGGGCGTTGGCCAGCACCAGCGGCACGCCGCGCGCGCGGCAGGCGGCGACGAGATTGGGCCAGACCTCGGTTTCCATCAGGATGCCGACGGCCGGGTGGAACTGGCGCAGAAAGCGCTCGACCGCGCCGCGCGTGTCCCAGGGCTGCCAGACCTGCACGTCGCCGGGCAGCAGCAGCTTCTCGCCCTCGGCGCGGCCGGTGGCGGTGCCGTGGGTAAGCAGCAGGCGCAGCTCGGGCCACTGCGCGCGCAGCGCCACCAAGAGCGTGCCGGCGGCGCGCGTCTCGCCCAGCGAGACGGCGTGGATCCAGAGAAAGTTGCCGTGCCCGCTGGTGCTGCTGTTGGGCATCAGGCTGTCGAGCGGCCGGGCGTAGTGGCCAAAGCGCTCGGCCACGCCCCGGCCATAGCCCGGCTCGGCGCGGGCGCGGCGCGCCAGCTTGCGGCGCACCAAGGGCTGGGCCAGCCAGACCAGCAGCGAATACAGCCAGAGCGCGGCACTTTGCATTTCAATGCGCTGCGGCTTCTATCTGCGCGCCGGGCTTGGCGCGGCGCAGCAGGGCCAGCATCTGGGCCTCGATGCGCGCCAGGGCCTCGGGCGTCTGGCCTTCAAAGCGCAGTACGAGCACCGGCGTGGTGTTGCTGGCGCGGACCAGGCCGAAGCCGTCCGGCCAGTCCACGCGCAGGCCGTCGATGGTGTTCACCACGGCCGGCGCGGCAAAGGCGCCGTCGGCCAGGCGCTGCAGCTCGGCCGTCACGCGGTGCGGCTCGCCCTCCTCGCAGGCGACATTGAGTTCGGGCGTGCTGTGGCTGGTGGGCAGCGCTTCGAGCACGGCGCCGGGGTCGCTGTGGCGGCTCAAAATTTCGAGCAGGCGGCAGCCGGCGTAGGTGCCGTCGTCAAAGCCGAACCAGCGCTCCTGGAAGAAGATGTGGCCGCTCATTTCGCCGCCGAGCGGCGCGCCGAGCTCCTTCATGCGCGCCTTGATGAGCGAATGGCCGGTCTTGTACATCACCGGCACGCCGCCCGCCGCCTCGATAGCGGGCGCCAGGCGCTGCGTGCATTTCACGTCGAACAGGATGGGCGCGCCGGGCACGCGCGCGAGCACGTCGGCGGCGAGCAGCATCAATTGCCGGTCGGGGTAGATGTTGGCGCCGCTTCGGGTGACGATGCCCAGGCGGTCGCCATCGCCGTCGAAGGCCAGGCCCAGCTCGGCGTCGCCGGCCTGCAGGGCCTGGACCAGGTCGCGCAGGTTCTCGGGCTTGCTCGGGTCGGGGTGGTGGTTGGGGAAATTGCCGTCGACCTCGGAATACAGCTCGGTGACCTCGCAGCCGAGCGCGCGGAAGATGGCGGGCGCCGTGGCCCCGGCGATGCCGTTGCCGCTGTCGATGACGATCTTCATCGGCCGCGCCAGTTGCACGTCGGAGAGGATGCGCGCCCGGTAGGCGGGCAGCACGTCGGCCTGGCCCATGCTGCCGCCGGCGGTGATCTGCCAGCTGCGCTCCTCGATGGTGCGGCGCAGGGCCTGGATTTCGTCGCCGTAGATGGCACGGCCGGCGAGCACCATCTTGAAACCGTTGTAGTCCTTGGGGTTGTGGCTGCCGGTGATCTGGATGCCGCTCGTACACAGCGTGCTGGCGGCGAAATACAGCATGGGCGTGGTGCACGGGCCGATGTCGATGACGTCCAGCCCCGTTTCCGCCAGGCCGAGGATGAGCGCCGTGGACAGCTGCGCGCCCGAGAGCCGGCCGTCGCGCCCCACGGCCACGGTGCGCTCGCCGGCGCGCACTGCGGCCGTGCCGAAAGCGCGGCCCAGGCAGCGCGCCACCTCGGCGTTCACGGTATCGGGCACCACGCCGCGGATGTCGTAGGCTTTGAAGATGGCGGGGGACAAGGGCACGGGCAACTCTCGGGCGGCAATGGGTGAAACGATTGTAGGGGGCGGTCGGCCGCGGCCGTTGAGCCCAAGGCGCAGGTCCGGAAACGGCCAGCATTCGCGCCGCGCAGGCCTATGATTTGCCCATGTCCCACCCCGCCGCGCTTGCCGAACCCCCCGCCGACACCGGCCGCTACCTGGCGCTTTGCGCCCGGGACGCGCGCTTCGATGGGCAGTTCTTCACCGGCGTCACTTCCACCGGCATCTACTGCCGGCCGGTTTGCGCCGTGCGCACGCCCCGGCGCGAGAACTGCCGCTTCTTCGACCTGGCCGCCCAGGCCGAGCACGCCGGGTTCCGCCCCTGCCTGCGCTGCCGGCCCGAGGTGGCGCCGGCGCGCCTGGCCTGGTCGGCGCAGGACGCGACCGCCCTGCTGCTGGCGCACGCGCTGCGCCTCATCGCCGCCAGCCCGGTGGAAGGCGCCGCGCCCACGGCGCAAATTGCCGCGCGGCTGGGCGTGAGCGACCGCCACCTGCGCCGCATCTTCGAGGCGCGCCTGGGCGTCACGCCGCTGCAGGTGGTGCAGACGCAGCGCCTGCTGACGGCCAAGCATTTGCTGACCGACACGCGCCTCTCCAGCACGCAGGTGGCGCTGGCCAGCGGCTTTGGCAGCGTGCGGCGCTTCAACGCCGCCTTCGCCCGGCAGTACCGTCTGAGCCCGACGCAACTGCGCCGCGCGCAGGCCGAGCCGGGCACGCCCACGCCCAGCCTGCAGCTGCGCCTGGCGTACCGGCCGCCGCTCGATACCGCGGCGCTGCTGGGCTTTTTTGCCGCGCGCCAGGTGGCGGGGGCCGAGCAGGTCGAAGGCGCGGACGGCGCCGCTACCTACCGGCGCAGCGTGCGCCTGGGCGCGGGCGAGCGGGCGGCGCGCGGCTGGATCGCCCTCTGCTTCGAGCCGGCGCGCTGCCAGGTGCTGCTCGAAGCGAGCGAGCCGCTGGCGCCCCACCTGGGCACGGTGCTGCACCGCGTGCGCGCCCTGCTCGACCTGGACGCCGACCCCGGCGCCATCAACGCCGTGCTGCACGCCGATTTCCCGGACGGCGACGGCCTGCGCGTGCCCGGCGCGTGGGACGGCTTCGAGACCGCCGTGCGCGCCGTGCTCGGCCAGCAGGTCACCGTGGCCGCGGCGCGCACCCTGGCCGGGAGGCTGGTGGCGCGTTTCGGCGAACCGCTGGCAACGCCCTGGCCGGCGCTGACGCACCTGTTCCCCACGGCGGCGGCGCTGGCCGATGCGGCGCCCGAGGCGCTGGGTGCGCTCGGCATCGTGCGCCAGCGCCAGGGCGCCATCCTGGCGCTGGCCCGGGCGGTGGAATCGGGCGAACTGCGGCTGGAGCCGGGGGCGCCGCTCGCGCCCACGCTGGCGCAACTGCGCGCCCTGCCCGGCATCGGCGACTGGACGGCGCAGTACATCGCCATGCGGGTGCTGCGCTGGCCGGACGCCTTCCCGGCGGGCGACGTGGCGCTGCAATCGGCGCTGGGCGTGCGCGCCAGCCCACACCCGGCGCGCGCGGCCGAGGCCGCCTCGCACGCCTGGCAGCCCTGGCGCAGCTACGCCGTGGTGCGCGCCTGGGCCCGCAAACCCGCGCCCTGACACACAATATCGCTATTTTAAATGTAGCTAAAAAGATAGGTGCAGCAAGCGCCAGAGGCCTATTTCATTCATAATTCAGCGGCCGCCAGCGCGTGTCCGCCTGCCGGAGCCTTCCATGCAATTCCATCCCCTTACCGAACAACTGCGCGTCGCCACCCCGCTGGGCCCGGTGCGCCTTGCGGCTTCGCCCACCGGCCTGTGTGGTCTGTGGTTCGAGGGCCAGCGCCACGCGCCGGCCACGCTCGACGGCCCCGGCGCCTGGCCCTTTGCACGCCCTGGGCACCCGCTCCTCAGCCGCGCCGCCGCCCAGCTGGCCGACTGGCTGGCGGGTGCCCGCCCCGGCTTCGACCTGCCGCTCGACCTCTCGGGCGGCACGCCCTTCCAGCAATCGGTCTGGCGCGTGCTGCTCGGCATCCCCCGGGGCGAAACGCGCAGCTACGCCGAAGTTGCCCGCCGCGCGGGCGCGCCGGCCGCCGTGCGCGCCGTGGGCGCGGCCGTGGGGCGCAACCCGATCTCGCTCGTCGTGCCCTGCCACCGGGTGCTGGGCGCGGGCGGCGCGCTCACCGGCTACGCCGGCGGGCTGGAGCGCAAGCGCGCCCTGCTCGGCCTGGAAGCGCCGGCGGGCACCGCAGCCCCGGCAGAACGGCGCGCGGCATGAGCGCTGGCGACGGTTCGCGCGCCGGTGCGCCCTGGGTCCGCGAGTTCTTCCTGCTCTCGGGCCTGTGGGGGGCTTCGTTCCTCTTCATGCGCCTGGGCGCCTCCGAGTTCGGCCCCTTGCCAACGGCCGGGCTGCGCGTGGCGCTGGCCACGCTGTTCCTCTGGCCCATCCTGGTGCAGCAGGGCCAGTGGCCGCAGCTGCGCCAACACTGGCGGCCGGTACTGCTGGCCGGCCTGATCAATTCGGCCATTCCGTTCGCGCTGTATGCCTGGGCGGTGCTGCACATCAGCACCGGGCTCGCGTCCATCCTGAACGCCACGGTCCCGCTGTTCGGCGCCATCATCGCCTGGCTCTGGCTGGGCGAGCGCATCGGGCGCCTGCGCTCGCTCGGCCTGGCGCTGGGCTTTCTCGGCGTGGCATTGCTGGCATGGCGCGCGCCCGGGGGTGCCGGTGGCAAATCCGATCTGGCGTTCTGGGCCGTGGCGGCCTGCCTCGGCGCGACCACCTGCTACGCGCTGGCCGCAAGCTATGCACGGCGCTACCTGGTGGGCATCCCCCCGCTGGCGACCGCCACGGGCAGCCAGTTCGGCGCGGCGCTGTTCCTGGCCATCCCCACGGCCATCGCCTGGCCCGCGCAGATGCCGGGGCTGCGCGCCTGGCTGGCGATCGCAGCCATCTCCGTGCTGTGCACCGGCATCGCCTACATCCTGTATTTCCGCCTGATCGCCAACGCCGGGCCGAGCCGCGCGCTGGCGGTGACCTTCCTCGCGCCGGTGTTCGCCGTGCTCTACGGCGTGGTCTTCCTGAGCGAGACCGTGACGCTGTGGATGGCCGGCTGCGCGCTGGTCATCGTGCTGGGCACCCTGCTGTCCACCGGACTGATCGGCCCCGGTTTGCTGCGCCGCAACATCCCCGCCGGGACGCCGCGCAGTCCTTGAAAAGGCGTGCAAGAGCCGGCAAGGCCAGCGACTGCGCAAGAAACGCCCCTCCCTTCCGCCACAGGTTTTCCCTAAGCGCGCACCGCCCGCGGCAGGCGCGGATGGGCACGGCCTTGCCCTAAACTGCCCCCATGCTGAGCCCGCCCGCACGCCCTGAGAACCCGGCACCCGCGCCGGCGGTCGGCACCGACGGGCTGGGTGCCGATGCGCGGGCCCTGGTCGCCTCCGAGGCCAAGTTCGGCGCGATTTCCATGCTGCTGCCCGACCCGAGCGGCATCTCGCGCGTGTCCGACGGGCGCTACATCGACGTCAACGCCGCGTTTTGCGCCATGTTCGGCATGGCGCGCGAGGCGATCATAGGCCGCACCTCGAACGAACTGGGCATCTGGGCCACGCCGCACGAGCGCGAGCGCCTGCTGGCCGCACTGGCGACCGAGGGCCGCGCCGAGCGCCTGGCGCTCACCGTGCGCGCGCGCGGGCAAGAGGTCCTCGGGCTGATGTCGGCACGGCCGCTGCAGGTCGACGGCGAAGCGTGCATGGTGTTCGTCTTCCACGACGTCACGCAGGAACGCCGCGTGCACGACGACCTGGTGGCCGCACACGCCCTGCTGACCCAGGCCGGCCACATGGCCGGGCTGGGTGCCTGGGAATCGGATGCGGCGGGCACGGTGCGCCAGTGGTCCGAATCCTGCAACGCGGTGCACGGCCTGCCGCCCGGCAGCCAACCACCGGCAGCCTACATCGAACAGTGCGTCGCGCCGGCCCACCGCGCCGCGCTGCGCGCCGCAGCACGCGCCTGCCTGCGCGACGGCCGGCCCTGGACGCTGGACCTGCAGATCGTGCGCGGCGACACCGGCGCGCTGCGCTGGATGCGCGCGCACGGCGAGGCGGTGCGCGAGGGCGGCCGCACGCTGCACATGCGCGGCGTGATGCAGGACATCGACGCCGCGCACCACGCCGAAGAGGCGCTGCGCGAATCGCAGCAGCGCTTTCGCCTGGTGTTCGAAATGCTGCCCTACCCCATGGGCATGACGCGCTGCGACACGGGCGGCTACATCGACGTCAACCCGGCCTGGGAAGCGATGACCGGCATCTCGCGTGCCCAGGCCTTCGGCCGCACCGTGGTCGAGCTGGGCCTGTACACCGACGAGGAGCGCCGGCGCGCCCTGGCGCACGCCAGTACGGACGGCGCCGTCACGCCGGTCGAATGCGTGCTGACTCCGCGCCATGGCGGCGCGCTCACGGTGCAGCAGTCCACACGCAAGATCACCCTGGGCGAGACCGAATGCTGGCTGTTTGCCCTGCACGACATCACCGACAGAAAACGCGCCGAGGACGACGTGCGCAAGCGCGAAGCCGTGCTCAGCCTGACGCTGGAGGCGGCCTCCGTCGGCCGGTGGGATTGCCACATCCCCAGCGGCCTGGTGACGGGGGATGCGCGCTGGCACCAGATGCGCGGCGTGCAGCAGCGCGTCGACGAGGCCGTGCCTTTCGACCAGGTCGCCGGCGCCCAGGACGGGCCGCGCATCTACGCCGAACTGCGCCGGCATGCACGCCAGCCCGACAGCTCCTTCGACCTCGTCACCACCGTGCCGGGTGCCTATGAGAACCAGCGCTGGATGCGCAACCTCGGGAAAATCGTCGACTGGGCACCGGACGGCAAGCCCCTGCGCATCCTGGGCGTGACCATCGACGTCACCGGCCAGCGCGAGCAGGAAATGCTGCTGCAGCACCTGGCGCACTACGACGCGCTGACCAACCTGCCGAACCGCGTGCTGATGGCACAGCGGCTCACCGACGCCATGGCGCAGGCGCATGCGAGCGAGCAGTTGCTCGGCGTCGCCTACCTGGACCTCGACGGCTTCAAGCCGGTGAACGACCGCTTCGGCCACGACGCCGGCGACCGCCTGCTGCGCGCCGTGGCCGAACGCCTGACGGCCGCCCTGCGCCCGCAGGACTGCGTGGCCCGCCTGGGCGGCGACGAGTTCGCCATCCTCCTGCCGGCCCTGGCCGCCAGCGAAGATGCGAAAAGCGCCCTCGAACGCCTGATGCGCAGCATTGCCGCGCCGCACACGCTGGAGGGCGAGCCGGTGGCCGTCACGGCCAGCATCGGCG
>Ga0066256_1003917_pt1 | contig 11168 bp, 11 predicted proteins | sample ThiBio_1000_biof_FD_87107 | JGI IMG/M metagenome (GOLD analysis project Ga0066256, IMG submission 87107) | Wastewater bioreactor microbial communities from Cape Town, South Africa - Thiocy_expt_1000_biof (version 2) | ecosystem: Engineered > Bioreactor > Thiocyanate-remediating >... | reverse complement strand
CGGAAATATCTTCTTGTGGGCAAGGTCGCCGGTGGCGCCGAACAGCACCAGCGTGTCGGATCTCGTTTCGGTCATGATGGCGTTCCTCGATTCAAGGCGGTCTTCGATCTCGATCAGGCGTCGCCCCCGGGCTTTTCATGATGGCCGCCGAAGGCAAAGCGCATGGCCGACAGGAGCTTGTCGGCGTAGAGGGATTCGCCCTGCGAATTGAAGCGCTGGAACAGCGCCGAGGACAGGACGGGCGCGGGCGTACCGGTATCGATCGCCGCCTTCAGCGTCCAGCGCCCTTCGCCGGAATCGGAAACGCGCCCGCCATAGGCCGAAAGCGCCGGATCCTGCTTCAGGGCATCCGCCGTCAGGTCGAGAAGCCAGGAACTGATGACGCTGCCGTGCCGCCAGACTTCCGATACCGCCGCCAGGTCGATGTCGAACCTGTAATATTGCGGGGTTGGCAGCGGGCTGGTTTCCGCATCCGCGTCACGCGGCCTGTTGCCCGCATTGGCGGCCTTCAGGATGCTCATGCCTTCGGCATAGGCTGCCATCATGCCGTATTCGATGCCGTTATGGACCATCTTGACGAAATGGCCGGAGCCGCCCCGGCCGCAATGGAGATAACCCAGATGCGCGCTGCGCATGCCTCCGCCGGCGGCTGGGGCCGTCGCGGCATTGCCGGGGGCGAGGGTCGCAAACACCGGATCGAGATGGCGCACCGCCTTGTCCGGACCGCCGATCATCAGGCAATAGCCGCGCTCCAGCCCCCAGACGCCGCCGCTCGTGCCGACATCGACATAATCGATACCCCTGGCGCGGAGCTGTTCGGCCTTGTCGACGTCGTCGTGGTAGTGGGAATTGCCGCCGTCGATGATCATGTCGCCGGGCGACATCAAGGCGGCGAGCTTGTCGACATTGGCGCCGGTGATCGCCGCCGGCAGCATCAGCCAGGCGCAGGCCGGCTTTTCGAGCTTGGCGACGAATTCCTCCAACGAGGCGGCGCCGGTGGCGCCCTCGGCGACCAGGGCCGCGACGCTGGCGGGGTTGATATCGTAGACGACGCAGTCATGGCCGCCCCGCAACAGGCGTCGCACCATGTTCGCGCCCATCCTGCCCAGTCCCATCATTCCGATCTGCATAGCATGTCCTTTCGATAAAGCTGGCATTCTTCAAGCCATGTCCGGCGCGCCGACCGCGACCGAAAAGTCGATATTTTCCCAATTGCCGCCGTCTGGCCAGAAGAAGGTGAAGACGATGGTCTGCCCGCGCTCCAGCTTCGCAATCGGCAGGTCGAGCAGATGCACGGAAAAGTCGTTGGCCCGGGTGAAATCGTCACGGCTGGTCGCCCAGCCGTCGGTGCTCCAATGCACCATGGCCGGGGCCGGCAGCTCCAGCCGCAGCACCTTTCCCGCCGGCAGGGAGCGGATCTTGTTGTTGAAGCGCCAGGCCCGCAGCGTCGAAACGGTCTTGTCGACGATGTAGCGCTTCGGGCCTTGCGGCGGCATATCGAAAACGACGCCGTCGCGCAGCGAGCGCAGGAGCTTGATATATTCCGCATGCGCCCAGACAAGCGGCATGGCGCTGCCCGTCGGGCCGCCGCGCAGCAGTTCGCGGTCCGCCAGGTCGTCGCCGTCCCAGACCTGCTCGGGCAGGAGCCCGCCGTGCCCCGCGCAGGCCTCGAACGTGGCAAGCAGGTTTTCGGCGCTTTGCCTGCGCCCCGCCGCCAGCTCGTAATGGGCGCGCTCGCCGACCAGCAGCGGCCAGGGGCGGCCTTTTCCGGTGCCGTCGAAGGGCGCGCCGTCTTCATGCTCTCCGTAGCCGTCGTCGGTATAGCGATACCAGACCGGGCCTTGCGGCAGCTCGCAGCACAGATGCGCGTCGATGGCCCTGACCGTGTTGACGATGCGCGGATCGTCCGCCGCCCGAAGGCCGAAGCGGACCAGCGCCAGCGCATCGGGGCTGACGATCAGCTCGGCTGCCCTGTCCGTGTCGCCGGGCGGCCGGTTCTTGATCGGCACATATCCAAGCGAAGCGGACGAGGCGTCGGCGATATCCGGCGGTGCGATACGCACATAATAGCCGTCGATGCCGAGGGCGGTCGCGGTACCCGTGCCCGTCACATAGGTCCAGCGCTCGATCTGGTCGTTCCAGGCATCGGCGGTCTCTCGCAGATAGACCGCCATGGCGGATTTGCCGCAATCCTCGAGGAAATCGGCGGCCGCCAGCAGCGCCGCGACCTCGACCGCCAGCGTGAAGGGCGAATATCCCGCATCCTCCTCCCACCGGTCCTCGCCGGTGACGGGACCGTTGCCGACAAGGTAGGCCGCCGCCCGCTCGATCATCGGCAGGAAGGCGGGGAGGAGATTGTGCGGCAGCGCTCCGTTGCGGCGCAGGGCATCGGCAAGCAGGATCGGAAAACCGCATTCGTCCATCTGGATACCGCTCCAGTAGGCCATGCCATCCAGCCAGGCGTTTTGCGGCCAGTGTCCGTCGCTCTCCTGGATGGCGCGCAGATAGGCGAGGATTTCGAGCGCTTCCTGGCCGGCCCCCGCCGCCAGGAAGCCGCCCGACGTTTCGACGAGGTCGCGCGGCCAGACGAGGTGATATCCGCCGAGATCGTCGTCTCCCTTGTCGAACCCCCAGGGGACGGACAGGCTGGCGACGACCGGCCCGGGAAACGCGGCGGAGCGGCGGGCGGCGAGACCGGCGGTGCTGATGCGATAGATGTTCCGCCCGCTTGCGGCGATCCGGTCGAGCGGCTGCAAGCCGCTTTGCCAGGTCCGCCAGCCGGATACATAGGGCTTGGCCGCGGCGTCGAAGCCGGCCATCAAACTGGCGAGCGCGTTGTAGCCTGCCTCATCCGGCCCGCCGGCGAGCCCAAGCGAAAGTAACGCCCGGTTGCTTTCCGGCGAGAAGCCGATCTGGCCCGTGAGCGAAACATTGCCGTCATCGGCGCGCAGCTTGCCGGGCTCGAGCGCGCCGCGATGCAGAAGCTGCCGCCAGCCGTCGCACACCCCGACATAGCCGGCCGACGAGGACAGCCAGGGCAGGGACGAGGCGAGCGCCAGCGAAACCCCGTCGCGGCCGGTCGCAAACAGCATCTGCCATCCCTTGTAGTCGCCGATCCAGGCCGTGTTGCCCATGCCGCAGTTGAAAAGATGCGGGGAGAGCAACGCATAGACACGATAGTCGCAAGGCTGGCCTTTGAGAGGCGTGAAGACGATGTCCTGCAGCACGGAGGGGCGCGACGGATCGGTCAGGATGCGCTTTTCGATCCGGTATGCGCCGTCCGCCGCGGTGTTGGTCAGGCGGTAGGCCGGAACGCCGCTTTTGACGGGTTCTATCAGATGCCGTGTGTGGCGCTTCTCCTCGGAGAAGTAGTCTCCCGGACCTGTGACGACCAGCCCGAGATCGCGCGTGCAGGCGCGGTCCACCCGTGGGTAATAGATTTCGTTGAGAATGCCGTGGCTGACGGTGAACCAGACACGGCTTGCCGGCGAAAGAGCGGTGCCGACGCCGCTTTTGGCGCTCGACGTCCAGCGCGCAGGTATCCCCCGGGGGTAGGTCGACACCCCTTCATCGGTCATTGCGGTTCCTCCTGGCGGCTGGATTTTCGGCATTGCGGCGGGCGATATTCGCCGAAATCTGTTTGACGATTGCGACATATCGATGTTGTCGCGGCCGATCCCGGCGTGACGCGGAAACATCATGCGGCCGCGGTTTTCGCCGAGGCGTCGCATGGGCGCGCGCCTGGCCTATGGGAACCATCAGCAGCCGAAGGGGCAGGATTTCCAGCACGGGGCAGGAGGCCTTCGGTTTCCCCCGGCAGGAGGAGACGACCGGTCGCTTCCGTGCACGCCGTCGCCGGAAGCATGAACGCGAACGCCGGCCTGTGCGTTGCCGCAGCGCGGTGACGATGGCCAGGTCGCATGCCCCTTCCTCATCCGGTAAGCGCATTCCACGCGTCGGTCACGCCCCGGTGCGAGGGCGCCGTGTCGAGGCGCGCCAGCCAGTAGGCGCGCCCTGTCCGTACACCCTCGACGGGCAGCGGCACCAGCCGGCCCGAAGCGATCTCGTCCGCCAGCATCGGCAACGTGCCCAGCGCCACCCCTTTGCCTTCCAACGCCAGCCCGATCGATTGCGAATAGCTGGCGCAGATCTTCCGCGGCAGTTCCTCAAGGAGGGACGATTGTCGGGACTGGCTCCAGACAGGCCAGTTGACCCAGTTCGGGGAGACCCGGCGGTAATCCAGCCGGGCATACCGCCCGTCGTGCGCGCCGGTCAGGAGCGCGTCGGCAACCGCCGGGCTGGCAACGGGCACGAGCTCCTCATCGAACAGGCGATGGGTCGTCCAGCCGGGGATGTCGCCATCGCCATAGGTCACCACCAGATCGAAATCGTCGGTCAAGACATCGCGCGAGGTGTCGGCGAGCGTCAGGCTGTAGGGGCACGCGTCATCGCCAAAGGCGAAGGCGCGAAGGCGTGGCTGCAGCCAGAACATGCCGATTGCCGACATCGACGCGATCCGCACGACGGGATCATGCGGCATGCGCAGATTGCCGAGCGTCTGGTCAATGAAATCCAGCGCGCTGTTCACCCGCTCCCCAAGCTTCGCACCGGTCTCCGTCGGCGCCAGGCGCTGCCGATCGCGGCTGAACAACGGCGTCTCGAGCCAGTCCTCCAATTGGCGAATGCGCTTGCTCACGGCCGCCTGGCTGACAAGGAGTTCATCGGCCGCCTTCGTGAAGTTCCTCAGGCGGAATGCGCATTCGAAGAAGACGAGCGTGTCGAGCGGCGGCAATCGGGTGCGATATCTTTTCATAACCCCTGGTTATCCATTCGAGCGAAATTTTCCGGGCTTTACTGTCATCGCCATGAACTTATTTTCTTGTCGCAGCAAAATCCACAGGGGCAATCATGGCGAATTTCGACTGGCATGCCGAGAGGAGCGACCTCTCCAACATCGCACTTCTGGATCGGGCGCCGGAGAGCGAGGGTATCGATCTGCGGGCGGTCCGGCTCTATCGCCTGGGCCGGGTTCGCCAGAAGATGGCGGAATACGGCGTCGATGCCGTCATCCTCTGCGATCCTGTCAACATCCGCTATGCCACCGGCACGCGCAACATGCAGGTGTTCAGCATGCGCAATGCGCCGTCGCGCTACCTGCTGCTCACCGCGAACCGCTCGATCCTTTTCGAGTTCACCGGCTGTCTTCACCTGGGTGAAGGATACGAAACGGTCGACGAGGTTCGCCCCGCAAAGACCGCCAGCTTCGTCGCAGCCGGCCCCGACATCGGTGACCGGGAACAGGCATGGGCGATCGAGATGGGCGATCTCGTCACCGAACTTGCAGGCAAGGGCGCGACCCTTGGCCTCGAACGGCTCAACGCGGGTGTCGCCATCGCTCTGAAGGCGCTTGGTTTCAGGATCGTCGACGCCCAGAAACCGGTGGAGATGGCAAGGGCCATCAAGTCGGCCGAGGAAATGAAATGTATCAATGCATCGCTGCGGGCAACCGAAACCGGTGTCGGCAAGCTGCGCGAGGCCATCCGCCCCGGCCTGACCGAGAACCAGCTCTGGTCGGTGCTGCATCAGTCGATCATCGAGCAGAATGGCGACTATTGCGAAACGCGCCTGCTCAGCGCCGGGCAGCGGACGAACCCATGGTTCCAGGAAACCGCCGGCTAGGCCACCGGGGAAACCGAACTCACCGCGCCCGATCCCGATGTCGTCGGCTGCCATGGATATTATTCGGACTTCTCGCGGACCTTCCATTCCGGCCCGGGTCGTCCCCCCCGCGATCAGAAACAACTCTACAAGGTCGCGCAGGAGCAGGTCCATTACAACATGGACATCCTGAAACCGGGAATGAGCTTCCGCGACTATGCCGACCGGGCATGGAACATCCCGGAAAGATACTACGCCAACCGCTACTATCTATCGGCCCATGGCTGCGGGATGACGGGCGAATATCCCTACCTCTATCACCATGGCGATTTTCCCGATGCCGGTTACGACGGCATCGTCGAGCCCGGCATGACGCTCTGCGTGGAAAGCTATATCGGCGAGGAAGGCGGCACGCAGGGCGTGAAGCTCGAGCAGCAGGTCTTGATCACCGATACGGGCATCGAACTGCTCTCCCGGTTCCCCTTCGAGGAAGCGATGCTGGACTGACCTGGCCGAAGACACCGGCAAGGACCCGCGCCCCAGCCCAATGACATGCAGCCACCGCACCCTTCGTCGGCGCGGGGGCCGGTTGACGACGAGGCGACGCTGGACCGTGCGGCCATCCAGCATCGTTCAACGGAGCCGCCAAAAGGGAACGGAAATGAAAAGCTTGCTTGCGTCCACCTGTCTCGCATTCGGCCTCCTTGCTGGCGCCGCCGCAGGGCAGGCGGCAGAATGCGGAACGGTCACCATCGCGACCATGAACTGGCAGAGCGCCGAGGTCCTTTCCAGCGTCGACGAGATGATCCTCACCGAGGGTTATGGCTGCGAGGTCGAAATGACCACCGGCGATACGGTTCCGACAATTACCGCCATGGCGGAAAAAGGGCAGCCCGACATCGCGCCGGAAGCCTGGATCGACGCTCTTCCCGATATCGTCAAAAAGGGCGTGGACCAGAGGAAGATCGTCATTGCCGCGACGGCCTTGCCCGATGGCGGCATCAACGGCTGGTGGATCCCGAAATACATAGCCGACGCCCATCCGGATATCAAAACGATCCGGGATGCCTTGCAGCATCCCGACCTCTTTCCCGACCCGGAGGATCCCGCCAGGGGCGCGGTCTATACCGGCCCGCAAGGGTGGGGCGCGGCCGGAATCACAGCGCAGTTCTACAAGGCATACGATGCCGAGAAGGCCGGCTTCACCCTCGTCGACCCCGGCTCCGCCGCCGGACTCGATGGCGCCATCGCCAAAGCCTACGAGCAGAAGAAAGGGTGGCTCGGCTTCTACTGGTCGCCGACGGCTCTTCTTGGAAAATACGAGATGGTCAAGCTCGACTGGGGCGTGCCTTTCGACGCCGCCGCCTGGAAATGCATCACGGTCCCCGAATGCCCGGATCCGAAGCCGAGCGCATGGCCGGTCGACCACGTCGTCACGCTGATCTCCATCAAGTTTTCCGAAACCGCCGATCCGGCGGTGCTCGACTATCTGAACACGCGCGGCTGGTCGAACGACACCGTCGGGAAACTGATGGCCTGGATGACGGACAATCAGGCCACCGGCAAGGAGGGCGCCAGGCATTTTCTGAAGGAAAACGCGGCGATCTGGGAAAAATGGGTATCTCCAGAGGCGGCCGGGAAAATCAAGGCCGCGCTGTAGAAGGAAGGAGAGCGGCGCGCCGGCTGGCGCGCTGCTTTGGGCCGACGGATCCGGGCTTTGCCAGGGAGCGACGCAAGCCGTCGAAATCTGGCAGAAGGCGACCGGTAATGGAAATGTCTGGAGCGTCAGCGATCAAACCGCGCGCATCCCACCGCGCTCAATGGTCGCCATGCTCGGACATCAGGCCGGGGCGCACGCCGAGGCCCATGGAGGCGTCGAGGACCGCGCCGTGCAGGACGCGGGCGGGCGGGCTTGCGAGGAAATGCACGATGGCGGCGATCTCCTTTGGTGCGATCAGCCGCCCTTTCGGCAGGCGGGCAAGGAAGGCCGCGCGTTCTCCCGGCGTGAGTTTCGACAGCGTGCTGGCCTGGAACATCGGCGTATCCGTGGCGCCCGGGCAGACGGCGAACACATCCACGTCCCGATGCACGGTCTCGGCGGCAAGCTGGCGCGTCAGGAAGGCGACCGCCGCCTTGCTCATCCCGTCCGACAGGCGAAAGCCGGGAAAGGCCGTGATGCCGCCGCCGACCGAGCTGATGTTGATCAGCTTGCGGTCGGGCCCGCCGGGGGCGCTCAGGAATTCCCGGCACATTTTCAGCGTGCCGTCCGCATTGATCGCCAGCATCAGGCTGTCCTGCTCGTCGGCGTCGCCGGACCAGTTGGCGACCATGCGCATCGAGCACCGAGGCGATGCAGCGCCGGATCGAAGCGATATCGCGCAGGTCGAGCGCATGGGCGGTCAGGCCGCCCAGCCCTTCGAATGCCGCCAGGACGGTGGCGGGATCCTCGACGCCGGCGACGCAGGTCAGCGCGACGGTCGCGCCATAGGCCTGCAAGCGCTCGACGCAGGCGCGGCCGATTCCCCCGGTGCCGCCGGTGACGAGGGCGATGCGGCCCTTCAGATCGAAAGGGGTGAGAAGATCGATGGCTGTCATTTCTGGTGCTCCGGAGTTGCTTCAGGGATCAGTCCACGCGGCGCGAAACGCATCACGAAGACCAGGATAAGCCCCATCACCACGTAGCGAAGCTGGGCCGGGCTTTGTTCGAACGCTGCGCGAAGGGGGTTGCCGGGGGCAAGGAGGGCCGTTGCGGCGCTGGCGAGCCACAGGCCCGCCGTTTCCGCCTGAACCCATACGAACCAGATCAGGAACGCGCCATAGACCGCACCCCGATGGTTGCCGGCGCCGCCGATGATCACCATCACCCAGATCAGGAACGTATAGCGGAGCGGCTGATAGGCCCCGGCGGTGAACTGGCCGTCCAGCGTGACCAGCATGGCGCCGCCGATGCCGACGATCGCCGAACCGAGCACGAAGGCCTGAAGATGACGGCGGGCGACATCCTTGCCCATTGCGCGGGCGGCCTCTTCATTGTCGCGGATGGCGCGCATCATTCGGCCCCACGGCGCGCGGCCGAGGCGTTCCAGGAGCCAGAAAATGATCCCGAGGACGGCGAGGAACCACGCCGTGTAAGCCAGTTTCACCAGGATCGACGCCAGGTCGCGCAGCGGCAATCCCAGCCACAGGGCGAGGGTCTGGACCCCGTCGGCGCTCTGAAGATCGCTTTCATAGGGCACCGGACGCGGCAGGCCGGTCACGTTCTTCACGCCGCGCGCCAGCCACTCCTCGTTGCGCACGACCGCCAGAACGATCTCGGAAATGCCGAAGGTCGCCACGGCAAGATAATCGGAGCGCAGCCCGGCGGTCAGCCGGCCGACCGGCCATGCGAGCAGCCCGGCGAATACCCCGCCGATCAGCCAGGACAGCGCCACCGGCAGGCCGAGGCCGCCGAGATAGCCGGCGCTTGCCGCATCCACCGCCTCGATCGCCGCCGTCGCGGGCAGGAACCATTGCTGCGCCAGCAGGAAGCCGGAAAACAGGACCGCCGCCACCGCGCCGCCGCGCAGCAGCGGCCGGGAACCGAACCATCGCCAGAACGCCAGGGCGACGCCGGCCGTCAGAACCAGGATCGCGGCGCTTGCGAGCAGGCCCGCGCCCCCGGCCGCCCATGCGGCGCGCACCGGCGGCGCCGAAACCAGCACCACCGCCAGCCCGCCGATGGCGGCCGAGCCCATCGTGCCGACATTGAACATGCCGGCGACGCCCCATTGCACGTTGACGCCCAGCGCCATCACCGCGGAGATCAGGCAGAGGTTGAGGATGGTGAGCGCCAGTTGCCAGCTTTGCAGCAGGGCGACCGACAGGAGCACCGCCGCCATGGCAGCGTAGAGAAGCGTCGTGCGGCGGTTCATTTCACGGGCTTTCCAAACAGTCCCGCAGGCCGGACGAGCAGGACGACGACGAGGATCAGGAAGGAGACGGCGAACTTGTATTCCGTCGAGAGGAACTGCATCATTCCCTCGGGCGCCCATGCCGCCGGCAGCAGATAGCCCAGCACCTTCTTCCAGGCGAAGGTGAGCGCCAGTTCCGAAAAGGCGACGATCATCGATCCGGCGATGGCGCCGAGGGGGCTGCCGAGCCCGCCCACCACGGCGGCCGCGAACATCGGCAGCAGAAGCTGCTGATAGACGAACGGGCGATACCCCTTGTCCAGGCCGAACAGCACGCCTCCGGTGACCGAGAGCACGGCGACGAGGATCCAGGTCAGCCGCACGATGCGGTCCGGATCCACCCCCGACAGCAGGGCGAGGTTGCGATTGTCGGCATAGGCGCGCATCGAGCGTCCCGAACGCGTTCTGCTGAGGAACAGGAACAGTGCGACCCCGACCGCCAGCGCCAGGGCTATGGTCATCGCCTGCGACGTCTTCACGACGAGGGGCTCGGCCAGGCCGGACCATTCGCGAAATCCCCTGGCCGTGACGATGAAGCGCTCGCCATCCTCGAAATCGCGACCGTTCGGACCGATGATCAGACGGATGGCGCCGTTCATGATCAGCATGACGCCCGCCGAGACGATCATGAACACTTCAGGCCGGGCATTGATGCGGCGGAAGTGCCGATAAAGGGCCTGGTCGGTGCCGATGAAGATCAGCGCCATGACCGGAATGGCCAGCAACATGCCGATGAGCGCCGTCGGCAGGGGACCGAGCGCGATGCCCCTGCCCTGCAGCCACAGGGTGAAGAGGATGCAGACGGCGGTGCCGAGCGACATGCCCTCGGCATGCGCGAAGTTCGAGAAGCGCAGCACGCCGAAGATCAGCGTTACACCGAGCGCGCCGAAGGCGAGCTGGCTGCCATAGGCGAGACCGGGAAGCAGGAGCATGCTCGCCAGATGGACCAGGGCGTTGAGAATATCCGTCATTTGCGTCCACCCAGAAAGCTGCGGCGGGTGTCGGGATCGTTGAGGAGATCCCGACCGGCCCCGGTGAAGCGGTTCGCGCCATGCACCAGCACGTAACCCGTATCGGCGATTTCCAGCGCGCCGGCCGCGTTCTGCTCCACCATCAGGACGGCGAGGCCCTGGGCGGCGATGCGGGTGATCTTGTCGAAAAGCTCGTCCATGACGTTCGGGCTCACCCCGGCCGTCGGCTCGTCGAGCAGGAGGACGGAGGGGCGCGTCATGAGGGCCCGCCCGACGGCAAGCTGCTGGCGCTGGCCGCCGGATAGCTGGCCGGCAAGCTGGTTCCGCTTCTCGGCAAGGATCGGGAAGAGGGAAAATATCTCCTCCAGCGTCCCCTCGATCGGATCCCTGCGCAGCAGCGCGCCCATCTGGAGGTTTTCGAACACGCTGAGGGAGGGAAAGACATTGTCGGTCTGCGGCACGAAGGCCATGCCGGCGCTGATGCGCGCCTGGGTCGGGAGGGCCGTGATATCGCGCGCGTCCAGCAGCACCCGGCCCGAGGTGAGCCGGAGCAAGCCCAGTATCGCCTTCATCGCGGTGGATTTTCCCG
>Ga0066256_1005083_pt1 | contig 11169 bp, 6 predicted proteins | sample ThiBio_1000_biof_FD_87107 | JGI IMG/M metagenome (GOLD analysis project Ga0066256, IMG submission 87107) | Wastewater bioreactor microbial communities from Cape Town, South Africa - Thiocy_expt_1000_biof (version 2) | ecosystem: Engineered > Bioreactor > Thiocyanate-remediating >... | reverse complement strand
TGGTGAGGGTGACGCTGTAGCTGCCGTTCGCGCCGCCCGGGCCGGTGCCGACCCCGGCGCCGGCGGGGCTGGGGCCCGCCGCCGCCGCCCCCGGCTCGCCCGTGCCGGTCGCGGTGGTGCCGTCGGCGGAGACCGCGGGGGCCGGCGGGGCCGGCGGGGTCAGGTCGGGCGCGGCGGCCGGGACGGGCGTGGACGCGTTGCCGGCGGGGTCGGTCTGGGTGACCTGGAGCAGCTGGCCGTTGGTCTGCGGGGTGGTGAGCGTCGCGGTATAGCTGCCGTTCGCGGCTACGGTCGCGGTACCGATCACCGTGCCGGCGGGGTCGCGCACCGACACGGTCGCACCGGGCTCGCCGCTGCCGGTCACGACCGTGCCGCCCGCGCCCATCGCTGCGGGGAGGCCGAGCGGGGCCGTGATGTCGGGCGCGTGCACCGCCACATCGGGCGAAGCATTGCCTGCCGGATCGGTCTGCGAGACTTCCAGCAGCTGGCCATTGGCCTGGGGCGTGGTCAGGGTGACGCTGAAGCCGCCATTGGCAGCTACAACGGCGCTGCCGAGCGCGTTGCCGGCGGCGTCATGGACGGTCACCGTCGCACCCGGCTCGCCGGTGCCGGTCACTGTCGTGCCGTCCGGCGAGACGCTCGCCACGGGGGCAGCGGGCGGCGTGATGTCGGGCGCGGTCAGGCTGACAGTCGCGGAGGCGTTGCCCGCGCCATCGGTCTGCCCGACCGTCAGCGTCTCGCCATTGGCCTGGGGCGGCGCGAGCGGTACGAAATAGCTGCCATTGCCCGCAACCACCGCGGTACCGATCGCCGCGCCGCCGGCGCCGGTGATGGTCACGGTGGCACCCGGCTCGCCGGTGCCGGTCACCGATGTGCCGTCCGGCGCGATGGTCGCGGTCGGCGCTGCAGGCGCGACGACATCCGGCGTCGTCACGCTGGTGGGGGGCGAGACATTGCCGCTGGGATCCGTCTGGGTGACCACGAGCGTGCCGCCATCCGATACGCCCGGCGCCAGCGGCACCGTGTAGCTGCCGTTCTGACCGACGACCGCAGTGCCGACCGCGGTGCCGGTATCGGGATCGCGCACGGTGACGGTGGCGCCGGGCTCGCCGGTGCCGGTCACCGCCGTGCCGTCCGGCGTGACGCTGGCCGTCGGCGCGGCGGGCGGGGAGAGGTCGGGCGCGGTGACAATTGTTGGGGGGGGGTGGTTGCCGGCCGGATCGGTCTGCACCACCGTCACCGGCTCGCCGTCGAACACGGCGGGCGGAAGCGCGATCGAATAGCCGCCATCCGCATTGGCGACGGTGCCGCCCAGCGGCCTGCCGGCGGCATCCGTCACCGTCACCGTCGCACCGGGCTCGGCACTTCCCGAGACGGTGAAGGTATGCGGGTCCATTATTGCGGTGGGAGCGCTGGGTGGCGTGATGTCGGGCGCCGCGAGATTGATGGCATTCGATCCATTGCCCGCCGCATCGGTCTGCGTGACGGCGAGCGTGCCGCCATTGTTCTGCGGCGTGGTGAGCGTCACCGAGTAATTGCCCTGTGCATTGACGACGGCGGTGCCGATCACGGCATCGCTGCCGTTGCGCACGGTCACGGTCGCTCCGGGCTCGCCGGTGCCGGTGACGATCGTGCCATTGGGATTTACCGTGCCGGTGGGCGCGGCCGGCGGGGTGGTGTCGGGTGCGTGCGCCGTGGTGGGGGCGGAGACGTTGCCCGCGGGATCGGCCTGCGTGACGGTGACCGTCTGGCCATTGGTCTGAGGCTGGGTGAGCGTCACCGAATAGCTGCCGTTGCTGCCGACCGTGCCGCTGCCGAGCAGCGCCCCCGAGCCGTCGCGTACCTGCACGGTGGCGCCGGCTTCGCCCGTGCCGGTGACGCTGGCGCCGTTGCCGCTCACCGTCGCGGTGGGCGCACTGGGCGGCGTCGTGTCCACGGTGGTGCCGGGACTGCTGCCGCCCCGGCTCGAGCCGCCGCCCGCCAGCGCCGCCGCGCCCCCGGCCACGGCGGCGCCCCCCAGCAGCACAGGGAGCAGCGCGCCGCCACCGCCGCCGGCTGCCTCCGCCCCGGCCCCGATCAGCAGGTCGTCGATACCGTGCAGCGCCGCGAACCGCGCCGGCCCCGAGGCCGCGGTGTTCGCCAGCCAGAGATGATCGCCCTCGCGGACCACGAGATCGCTCGCGGCGCCATTTGCCTGGACGTAGAAATTGGAGACACGGATCGTCTCGCCATTGGCGAGGTGTACGATCAGGTCATTGCCTTGCCGCTCCAGCGCGGTGATCTGCGAGCGGTCGATGTCGAGCCGAACCACGCTGGGGCTGGATAGATCGATGGAGTCCCCGGGAACGTGAACAATATTGCCCGTCGATTTATCGATCACATCGGCACGCATGACAGTCTCCTCCCAGAGAAATCCACGCAACTTCGCCGGAGCCGACTGGTTAATATCTGCGCAAGTATTTAGTTTAAATCTCGTAACCTGCGAAACATTGTTGGAAGGTCCGGTAGTTCGCTCAAACCTTACGGGAAGGATTTCGATGCAATACTTCCGAAATCGGAATCGATCGATCTACTATGCGGCCCTCTCAACTGCAGGTGCATGCGCATGCGCCGCGGGCGCAGTGCTTCCGTGCAGCGGGGCCGGGGACCTTCACCGATCGGCGCAGTCCCTTGTCTTCAGCCGCGGTGCCGCGTCTCGGCCAGATCGAGTTCGCGCGTCAGCTTGCGCGCGGTCTCGCTGCCGATCGCGCGCGCCCTGCCGAGCTCCAGCAGCCGCGCGCGCTCGGCCTGGATGCCGACGAGCCTGAGCTCGCTGGCCAGCCTTTCCTGCGCGCGCGCTTCGCCAGCCATGCCGTCGCCCAGGCCCTCGATGCGCTCGCGATAGAAGCCCATCACGCGGGCGCCTGCCGCCGCGTAGAGATCGGGGTCGCCATGCGCTTCGCCCAGCGCGTGCTGATGCCGCTCGACGGCGCGGATGGCGGCCTCCGCGGTGGCGACCCGCGCGGAATCCTCTTCCGCCTGCCGGGACGGCTCCGGGGGCAGGACCAGTCCCTTGAGCAGGATCGGCAGCGCGATGCTGGCGATTACCAGCGACAAGATGATCACGCCGGCCGCGAGGAAGATCGCCAGGTCGCGCGCGGGGAAGGGCGTGCCGTCCCGCAGCACCAGCGGCAGGGTGAGCACGCCGGCCAGGGTGATCGCGCCGCGCACGCCGGCGAAGGAGGTGGCCGCGACCAGCCGCCAATTGGGGCTGCGCATCGCCGCGGCACCCTCGCGCTTGCGCAGGATCGTCAGCCGCAGCGACGTCCACACCCAGGCAAAGCGCAGCGCCGCCAGCCCGGCGACGATGGCCACGACATAGACCGCCAGCCACCAGGGCGAGGCATGGCCGGTCAGCAGCACGGTCTGCCTGGCGCCCGCGACGATGCCGGGCAACTGCTCGCCCAGCAGCACGAAGATGACGCCGTTCAGGGTGAACTGGAGCGTGTCCCACACCGAGTTCCGGCGCATGCGGGTGACCGCCATCGCCTGGCGCGAGATTTCGGCGAAGGTCATGGTCACTCCCGCCGCCACGGCGGCCAGGATGCCCGACGCATGGAGATGTTCGGCGAGCAGATAGGAGCCGAAGGGGATCAGCAGGCTGACGAGGATCTGCGAGCCGGTATCCTCGCCCCAGCGCCGGGTCACCCACGCCTTGGCGCGCGAAGCCGCGAGCGTGACGAGCACGCCGATGGCGAGCCCGGCGCCCGCGACCCAGAGGAAGGTGAGCGCGGCTTGACCCGCGGAGAAGCTGCCGGTCAGCGCGGCGGCGACGGCGAAACGCAGGCACACCAGGCCCGAGGCGTCGTTGAGCAGCGATTCGCCTTCCAGGATGTGCATCGTGCGCGTGGGGAGGGGCACGCGCGGGGCGACCGCCGACCCCGCGATGGGGCCGGTGGGCGCGACCCCCGCCGCCAGCGCGAAGGCCACCGCCAGCGGCATGGCGGGGATCATCCAGTGGATGAGCAGCCCCATGCCGATCACGGTCAGCAGCACCAGCCCGAGCGCCAGCTCGACCACGGTGGGCAGATCCTTGAACAACTCGTCCTTGGGAATGCGCCAGCCGTCGAAGAACAGGAGCGGCGGCAGGAACAGGAACATGAACAGCTCGGGATCGAGCTCGACCCGGTGCGAGGTGGACAGGCCGATCGCGGCGCCCAGCACGATCTGCACCAGCGGGGTGGGCACGCCGAAGGGAAGCATCCGCGCGACGGCGCCGCTGACGACGACGGCGAGCAGGAGGAACAGGATGATCGAAACGGTTTCCACGGCTCTGCCTTGTTCTGCGCGGCCCGGCGGCCGCCGCTGGTTGCATGTCCCGGCAGGAGCCGGGGACGGGACGGGAATTCAGTTCGCGCTGGCGAGCCGATAGCCGACTCCGGGCTCGGTCGCGAGCAGCCGCGGATCGCTCGGATCCTCCTCGATCTTCTGGCGGAGCAGGCCGATATAGACGCGCAGATACTGGCTGTCGGCGGTGTCGCTGCCCCAGCCCACGGCGAGCAGGCGCTTGTGCGTCACCACCTGGCCGGCGCTGAGCGCCAGCGTCCGCAGCAGGTCATATTCCTTGGGCGAGAGTTTCACGACATCGCCCGCCAGCGACACGCGCCGCGCCTGGAAGTCGATCTCCAGCGGGCCGCTGCGATAGGTGGTGGGGGTGTTCTTCAGGCTCGAACTGCGCCGGATCGCCGCGCGGATGCGCGCCATCAGCTCGCCGATCTCGAACGGCTTGTTCACATAGTCGTCGGCCCCGTGGTCGAGCGCGGCGATCTTCTCGCCTTCCTGGTGGCGCGCGGAGATGACGATGATCGGCACCTCGCTCGTCGCGCGCAAGGCGCGGATGACGTCCTTGCCGTCGATATCGGGCAGGCCGAGGTCGAGCAGCACCACGTCGGGCCTGATGTCCTCGGCCATGCGCAGCGCCGGCACGCCGCCCGAGGCGACGGCGACGCTATAGCCTTCGGCGCCGAGCACCGGTTCGAGCACCGCGATCAGCGCGGGCTCGTCGTCGACGAGGAGGATGTTGGTCATGCTTGCATAGCCTCGGCGAGCGGAAGTCGGATGGTGATGCGGGTCCCGCGGCCGTCCAGCCCGGGGATCGTGGCGTGGATGGTGCCGCCCAGCGCTTCCACGAAGCCCTTTGCGATCGCCAGCCCCAGCCCGCTGCCGCGTCCGGTCGTATCGGGCCTGCCGGCACGGTAGAAACGCTCGAACACCCGCTGGAGCGCGTGTTCCGGTATGCCTTGTCCGCTGTCCGCTATGTCGATGCGGCAGGCGCCGTCCTCGGCGGATATGGCGATTTCCACCCGGGCGCCTTCGTCGCTGTAGAGGATCGCATTGTCCAGGATGTTGAGCAGCACCAACTCGAACAGCGCGGGGTTGGCGGCGACCGGCAGGTCCGGGTCCGGTGCGTGCAGCGTCACTTGCCGCCCGCCCGCGCGCGGCCGGATCCGGTGCAGCGCCGCGCCGGCCATTTCGGCGGCGCCAAGGATCTGGAGCGGCTGCGCGATGCCGCCGGCCTCCATCCGGCTCATCTCGAGCAGATTTGCCGTATAGCGATTGAGGCGCTCGCACTCGTCGACCACGCCGCGCAGCAGGCGCGCGGAGGTTTCGGCGTCGAGCTTCTCGCCATAGGCGATCAGGCTGGATGCCGACGCGCTGATCGCGGTGAGGGGCGTGCGGAAATCATGGCTGACCGAGGCGAGCAGCGCGCTCTTCAGCTTCTCGGCGCGGGCGACGGCGCGGCGCTCGGTGATCTGTTCGGACAGCGCCGCGCGCTCGAGCGTCAGCGCGACCATGTTGGCAACCGCATCGATGAAGGCCGGCTTGATCTTTCCCGGCCGCAGCGGCTCGAGCACGAGCACGGTGACCGGCGCATTGGCGAGTTCGAGGCGCCTGCCGATCAGCGGGCTGTCTCCGGAGACCTGGGGGGCGTGCGCGATCCCGTTCGCGAAGTCGTGCCAGCTCGCCTCGCATGGCAGTGCCGAGAGGCAGCGCAGCCCATCCTCGTCGGCCTGGAAGAGCGTTGCCCGGGCCCCGAGGATCCGGTGCACGGCCCGCTCGACGGTGACGACGACATCGGAAGGGCGCGCCGCCGACTGGAGTTCCTGGCTGAGCGCCAGCAGGCTGTTGAGCTGAAGGTTGCTCGATCGCGCCGCCAGGGCATGGTCCTTGAGCTGTCCGGCAAGCACGCCGGAAACCAGCGCGCACAGGTTGAACACCACAAGCGGCGCGAGGTCGCCGCCCGTCGCGATCCGGAAGGTGAGGGCCGGCTCGGTCAGGTAGAAATTGTAGATCAGAAAGGCCGCGAGCGCGGCGATCAGGGCCGATGCGAGCCCGCTCAGCGCACCCGCCACCGTGATGCCGAGCACGAACACCAGCGCCGAGGCGACTTCGCCCAGCGGATGAACGGCGAATGCCGCCATGGCGGACAAGGTGAGGACGATCGCAGTGCGGAGCAGGCCGGCGCGATCGAGATGCAGCCGCGCCGTCAGGAAACCGATGAGGGGATTTGGTCGTCCGGTCGTCATCGAGCTCCTGATATTCTCGGGCGGCTGGTCCGGGCGGCGGGCTGGGGCCGGGAGCCCTTTGTGCCCGCCGCCGCGGTAGGAACGCGCGCCTCTCTTGGGGGGAGGCCTGCATGAGGGGGTGCAAAAGCGCGCTCTCGCCAAGTGCCTATGGCGGCGGCCGGTCTCGGTCCATGCATAAAAAACCTATAGTAACGCTCGCTCGCCAGGCTTCTCTAGGGATGTTTCCGAAACATTTCTTGGAGAAGTTATGCGTAGGGAACTCGTGCTGGCGGTGATGGTGGGGGCGGTGGCCCTTGGCGGCTGCACCAAGCGGACGCACCCCGGCAATGTGTCGGACGTGCCCAATGCGGGCGGTGGCGAACCCTATGTCGAGAATGGCGAAGATCCGGCGCTGGCGCGGCTGCAGGCGGACCTGGTGGCGAGCGCGGGCAGCGACCGCGTCTTCTTCACCTTCGATGCGTTCAGCCTCTCGCCGGAGGCGCGCGCCACGCTGACGCGCCAGGCGCAGTGGCTGCGCCAGCATCCGCGGGCGGGCTTCCTGGTGGAGGGGCATGCCGACGAGCGCGGCACGCGCGAGTACAACCTGGCGCTGGGCGACCGCCGCGCGCGGGCCGCGGCCGACTTCCTGTCGCTGCAGGGGATCGCACCGAACCGGATCACGACCATTTCCTATGGCAAGGAACGGCCCGAGGCGCTGGGCTCCGACGAAGCCTCGCACGCGCAGAATCGGCGTGCCGTGTCAGTCGTCATTCATCTGCCGTAAGGGATATGGGGGGCGCCGGAGGAACGTCATCGTTTCGCAGGCGACCCACGCTATCCGATTGCCCAAGATGAAGATGTCACTGGTCAACCACAGCCGCGCCGATGCGCCTGCCTCCCGGGCCGGGCGTCCCGCCCTCGTCCGACCGATGGGGCCGTCCGATTCGGTCGCGTGCGAACCGGGCGCGACGCGCCCGGCCAACGATGCCATGCCCGCCGCGGGCATGCGGATCGCACTCTTCTCGGGCAACTATAATTGCGTGCGCGACGGCGCGAACCGCGCGCTCAACCGGCTGGTCGATCACCTGCTCGCGCGCGGGGCAGCCGTGCGCGTCTATTCGCCCACGATCGCCGATCCGGCCTTCGCGCCCGCAGGCGATCTCGTGTCGGTTCCGTCGCTGCCGATCCCGGGGCGCAGTGAGTTCCGGGTGGCGCTCGGCCTGCCGGCATCGGTGCGCATGGACGTCGAGCGCTTCGCGCCGAACATCGTGCACGTGTCCGCGCCCGACCTGCTCGGGACCGGGGCGCAGAAGCTGGCGCGCAGGCTCGGCGTGCCGGTGGTGGCCAGCCTGCACACTCGGTTCGAGACCTATTTCGACTATTATGGCCTCGGCGCCCTGCGGCACTGGGGCGAGCGCCGGCTGCGGCGTTTCTACCGGGCGAGCGACCGCGTCCTGGCGCCGAACGCCGACTCGGCGGAGAGCCTGGCGGCGATGGGCGTGCCGGACGAGGACATCGCCATCTGGGGCCGCGGTGTCGACCCCGCGGCCTTTTCGCCGGCGTTGCGCGACCTGCACTGGCGGCGCGGCCTGGGGTATCGCGACGACGAGATCGTGCCGATCTTCTTCGGCCGGCTGGTCGTCGAGAAGGGGATCGCCACCTTTGCCGATACCATCCATGCGTTGCACGAGCGCGGCTATCCGCTCCGTCCGCTGATCGTCGGTGCGGGGCCGGCAGAGGCACGCTTCCGGGCGTTGCTGCCCGACGCGGTCTTCGCCGGACATCTCGACGGCACCGCGCTGGGCCGCGCGGTGGCGAGCGCCGACATCCTGATCAACCCGAGCATGACCGAGGCCTTCGGCAACGTGAACCTGGAGGCGATGGCTTCCGGCCTCGCGGTGGTCAGCGCCGATGCGGGCAGCGCCCGCGCGCTGATCGCTTCGGGCAAGTCCGGCCTGTTGACGCCGCCGGTGGCGACGCGCCTGGCCGATGCCGTGGCGCAGCTGGCCGAGCGTCCGGACCTCAGATTCGCGATGGCGGCTGCGGCCCATGCCGAGGCGCGGGGCTATCGCTGGTCCGAGATCCTGGACAAGGTCGTCGCCAGCTATGCCGATCTGCTCGGCACCCGGCGCAGGACGAGCGCCGCCGCATAGGCGATGCCCCGGGGGCGGCCGGCGATGCCTTCACCGCCGGCCGGTCGACGGCTCAGTTCGATTTCGCCGTGCCTTCCCAGGCGGGGGTGGGCTTGCGATAGTCGAGTGCGGGTGCCCGCTTGCCCAGCAGCGCATCATATTGGAACGCCGGGCCGCGTGCCTTGTCGAGCTCGGCCTTCGCCGCCTTCAGCGTCTCGGGGCTCAGGAACAGGTCCGCAGCCGTCAGCGCGATCGTCTTGGCCGCGACCGCGGCGCCCTTGATCCCGATCGACGATCCGGACGCCGCCACTGCCTGCCAGCTGTGCGCGGGCGTGCCGGGAACCCAGGTGGCGGTGCTGAGGCCGATCGTCGGCACCGTCCAGCTGATATCGGACACGTCGGTCGAGCCGCCGCCGTCCGGGCCGCGCTCGCGCGAGCCGGTCTGCGTCACCGAATCCAGCGGCTTCTGCGTCGGCAGGCTCTTCTGCAGTTCGGTTGCCCAGGCGACTTCCTGCGGCGTCCACTGCTCGCCGCCCACGGCGTCGAGATTGCGGCTCATCACCTTGGCAAGCGTCTCGCTGGCGAGCATCGAATAGACGCCGCCGGTGATTTCGTGGTCGACCGTCGTGCCCGTCGCCATTGCCGAGCCCTCGGCCGCCTTCACCACCCGGCCCCACACGTCGCGCACGATCGCGGGATCGACGTTGCGGACATAATAATAGCTCTCGGCGAAATCGGGCACCACGTTCGGCGCCTCGCCGCCCGCGGTGATGATGTTGTGGATGCGCGTCGAGGACGGAACATGCTCGCGCATGAAGTTCACGGCGACGTCCATCACCTCGACTCCGTCCAGAGCCGAGCGCCCCTTGTCGGGCGATGCCGCTGCATGGGCGCTGATGCCGTGGAAGCGGAACTTGCCCGAGATGTTCGCCATGCTCTTGCCGGTCGAGACGCCGTTCGCATCGCCGGGATGCCAGTGGAGCACGGCCGAGACATCGTCGAACAGGCCGGCGCGGACGAGATAGACCTTGCCCGAGCCGCCTTCCTCGGCGGGCGAGCCATAGACGCGCAGCTCGCCCTGCACCTTGTTGGCGATCATCCATTCCTTGATCGCAATGGCCGCCTCCACGCTCGCCGCGCCGAACAAATTGTGGCCGCAGCCATGGCCGGCCGCCTTGCCCGGGATCGCGGTCTTGGTCGGCGCGGTGGTCTGGGCGAGGCCGGGCAGGGCGTCATATTCGGCGAGGATGCCGATCACCGGCCCCGAGCCCTGCTTGAAGCTGGCGACGAAGGCGGTGGGCATGCCGGCGACGCCGGGGGTGACGGCGAAACACGACTTGTTCTCCTGATAGCCGACTTCGGACCAGCCCCAGATCGTCTTGGCGGTGCTCTCCAGGTCGGGCGCGCGCTTGTCGATGCCGGCGAGCATGGCGCTGCGCTGGGCTTCGGGCACGCCCTGCGCATGGGCCGAAAGCGGCGCGAGCGCGGCGGCGAGCAGCAGCGCGGTCTTGATCGTCATCTCGTGCACTCTCCTATGTTCTATTTGGCGCCGATGGCGGCGGCATCGGGCCGGCGCGTATCCGCCGATCCCAGGAACCTGTCGCCCTCGACCATGATCGACTGGACCGAGCCCATGGTGTTCGACGCGCGTACCTTGTGCCCCTTCGCCTCGAGCAGGGGAATGATGTCCGGCGAGAAACCCTCTTCCAGCTCGAGCGGGCCGTCGCCGCCCGACTGGTTGATCCGCGGGCGTTCGGCGGCTTCCGCAACGTTCAGGCGGTGATCGATGACGTTGGAGAGCATCTGCACCATCGTCGCGATGATGTAGCCGCCGCCGGGCGTGCCGGTGACGAGCCAGGGCTTGTCGCCCTTGAACACGATCATCGGCGGGATGCGCGGCCTGGGCCGAGGGCCGGGCGCGCAGTGGGAGGGGGAGGGGGTATGGGCGTGGCGGCGGGGGTTGCCGGCCGCATCCCCGACCGAGAGGTGCGTCGTGTCCTTGCTCTCATACGGATAGGGATTGCCGTCGGGCAGGGTCCTGGCGTCGAGCGCGCCGTCGGCGCGGATCAGCTTCGCGCGCTCGGCGGCATATTCCTTGCTGGCGAGCCCCTTCGCCGGGGTCCGCCAGTCCGGCCCGCCGCCGACCAGACGGCGGTCCGACCAGACGATCTTGAGCGTCTCGGCGAGGAGGTGGAGGTTGGCGACGCTGCCCCAGCGCTGCTCGCGCACCGGGAAACGCTCGAGGATGTTCATCGCCTCGGCGACGCTCACGCCCGACGCGGTGGGCGGCATATAGGCGATCGGCATGCCCCGGTAGCTCGACCAGATCGGCTCGGAGATCACCGGCTGATAATCGGCCAGGGCCTTCGCGTCGATCACGCCGCCGCCGGCCCTCATCCCCGCCGCGATCTTCTTGGCGATGGCGCCCGTGTAGAAGCCGTCGCGGCCCCCTGCGGCCATGACCCGCCGCGTCGCCCCCAGGGCCCGCTGCC
>Ga0066256_1005080_pt1 | contig 11174 bp, 9 predicted proteins | sample ThiBio_1000_biof_FD_87107 | JGI IMG/M metagenome (GOLD analysis project Ga0066256, IMG submission 87107) | Wastewater bioreactor microbial communities from Cape Town, South Africa - Thiocy_expt_1000_biof (version 2) | ecosystem: Engineered > Bioreactor > Thiocyanate-remediating >... | reverse complement strand
CCGGTGCCGAGCATCGTGGCTCCGATGCCACCAAGCTCCAGGAACCTGCGACGAGTCACAGTTTTGTATAAGGCATTCTTCGGCCTGTGAAACATATCTCTCTCCCAAAAAGCTGCGAAGGCGCAGCCACCCTCCAAAGCGGCCTGGAGCCGGCTCCTCTCCGGCAACGAGGTCGAGCGTCATCTCATCTGGACGCAATGGAAACTTATGCGCGCGAAAATGTTTTGTAAATTATTTTCTTCAAATTCCGAAGAGATTCTTTTTCTCCCGGCTTCACGCCAAAAACCGGAGTAAACAGAACGCAATTTCGCATTTTAAGTCCGCTTTTTTGTTGAGTTTTCAAATCTTGAAGAAAATTTCCATATAATTCAGTTTTGTAGGTCGCCCTGGCGATATCTTTCGCGGCCAGCCAGAGGGCACCTGCCCCACGGTGGAAATTGCCACCATACACACGCTCTCATTGCGCGGGGTCAACCTCCACCAGAAAACCGATGCAAACGAGATGCATGACCAGGGCGCAAACGGCTGCTTATTGGCCTATGCGGCCGGAAGCGGGCACCGCTGTCTTCGACATCGGCGCCGCCCGGCCTCAGCCGTCGTCCGAAAGGCGACGCGTCGGGTTACGACGGGGTAACATCCGATCCGGCCCTCGCCAGAACCGAAGCGAGTGCCGCCGGCAGTTCCGAAAAGCTGTCGATCAGCCGGTCGGCCCCGAGCCCGTCCAGCGGCGTCTTGGTGTAGCCGTAGGTGAGCGCGATCACCGGCACGCCGGCCGCCTTGCCGGTAGCGATATCGACCTCGGAATCGCCGACATAGATGATCGGTTCGCCGCCGCCCGCGACCCGCGCCGTTTCCGTCAGGTGTCGCGGATCGGGCTTGCCGACCTTGAACGTGTCTGGCCCGGCCACGATCGCGAAGAAACGCCCGAGGTCGAGATCCTCGACGATAAGGCGGGCGAAACGCTCCATCTTGTTGGTGCACACACCCATGCGCCAGCCTTCGGCCAAAAGCTTTTCCAGCACCGGCACCACGCCGGCATAGGGCCGTGTCTCCTGCGATACGCGGGCGCCGTAAATCTCCGTAAACCGCTGGACGGCAGCCTTGTCGCCCTCCTCGTCCCAGGCGACGCCGCGCTCGGCAAGCGCGCTACGGACCAGATTGGGAATGCCGTGGCCGATCAGTCGCCTCGCCGTCTCGGTGCCGATGGCATCCAGCCCTTTTTCCGCCATCAGCGTATCGAGCGCGCCGGCGAGGTCAGGGACACTATCGACCAGCGTGCCGTCGAGATCGAAGACGATCGTACCGATCGTCGCGGTTGTCTTTTGGTTCATATCGGTCTCCCAGGGCAGTTCCGCGTTTCTCCGAATCGCGAAACCGCGCCACCGTGTTGAGGTTGCGCAATTCCAGCAAACCGCTTCGCACTTTTCCGGGAATTGTACTAGCCGTGAATCGCGCGGGCTTCGGAAGCCAGCACAGCTTCATGCAGCGCTTCGGACAGTGTCGGATGCGGAAAGATCGTGTGGACGAGATGTTCGCGGGTGGCGCCGAGCGTCATGGCGAGCGAAAACACCGGCACCAGTTCGCTGACCGAAGGACCGATCATATGGGCACCGACCAGCTTGCCGCCGGTGCGCTCGAAAAGCACTTTCACCCAGCCCTCCGTTTCACCCAGCGTCACCGCCTTGCCGTTGCCGCGGAAACTGAAGCGGCCGATATCGACCACCCGCCCGGCGTCGACAGCCGCTTGCTCGCTCAGGCCGATCGAAGCGACCTGCGGCGTGGCGAAGATGCACGACGGCACCGGGCCGAGGCCGCCAGTCACCGCCCGCCCGGCAATCGCCTCGACGCAGCGCACGCCTTCATGCTCGGCCTTGTGGGCAAGCATCGGTGGGCCGGCGACATCGCCGATGGCGTAAAGGCCGGGGACATTGGTACAGCCGAACCTGTCCGTCGCGATGGCGCCGTTGCGGAACGCAACACCCAGCCTTTCCAGGCCGAGGCCGCCGACATTGGCGACGACGCCGGCGGCGGAGAGCAGTTTTTCGGCCTCGATTTTTCGCGAGGTTCCTTCTGCTTCGGTGAGATCGACCAGCACGCGGCTGGCATCGACGGACGTCGCGACGATTTCGGCCCCGGTGATCATCTCGATGCCGCGCTTGCGCAACGCCTTGCTCATCTGTTCGGCGATTTCCGCGTCCTCCTGCGGCAGGATGCGCGGCAGACGCTCGATCAGCGTCACCTTGGCGCCAAGGGTATTGTAGAGGCTGGCGAACTCGACGCCGATCGCGCCGGCCCCGACGATGGCAAGCGATGCCGGGACGGCATCCGCCATCATGGCATGGTGATAAGACCAGATGTGCTTTCCGTCGGGGATGATGCCCGGAAGGCGGCGCTCGCTGGCGCCTGTGGCGATGACGATGTGGGAGGCGCTGTAATCACCGGGCGGCAGCATGCCTTTCGGCGCTTCCGGCACCGCAGCAGAAACCGTGACACGGCCGGCGTCCGGGATTTCCGCCGTACCCCAGATCACGTCCACCTTGTTCTTGCGCAGCAGGAACTGCACGCCGGCATTGAGCTGGCCTGCGACACTGCGCGAGCGGGCGACGATCGCCGGCATATCGATAACCGGCTGTCCCGCCGCGATGCCGAAGGTGGCCGACTGGCGGACATGGTCGAGGATTTCCGCCGAATGCAGCAACGATTTCGTCGGGATGCAGCCCCAGTTGAGGCAGATGCCGCCGAGATGGCTGCGTTCGACGATTGCCGCGCGCAGGCCAAGCTGCGCCGCCCGGATCGCCGCGACATAACCGCCGGGCCCTGCCCCGATGACGATGACATCATAAGCCGACATCCGGCGGTCCTTTCATGCAATTCGGGAAATCGGGTTGCGCCGGCACCGGCCACGCGCCAGGGCGACGCGTGGCACGGCCGGGAGGTGAAGCGCTCAGCCGGCGCTTCGGATCGTTTGGGCGACCAGCCGCCCGACGAGCGGCGCGGCTTCGAGTTGCGGCAGGTGGCCGACCTGGGCAAGGCGGTGCAGGGCCACATGCGGCGGCACGGCCTCGGCCTGATCGGGCGGCACGATGCGGTCTTCGCGGCCGACGATGATGCGGGCCGGTCCACCGAAGCGACCGAGCGCATCGCGCACCGAGAAGAGCTGGGTGTTCCCGGAGACGATGCCCGCCGCGAGCCGCGCCTGGTTCTGCGCCATGGCGGTGCCTTCGCGGCCGGCAAGCGTTGCGCGGACCAGCACGCCCGGCAGATCCGCCGGATCGTGGACCAGAAGATCGAGCCAGGCCTTCAACGCCGTTTCACTGGCGGACGACAGGAAACCGGCGAAATAATCGCCGTTGATCTTGGGGCCGAGGCCGGCCGGCGCGATCAGCGTCAATGAGCGCACATCGAGATCCCCGCCGCCGGCAATGGCAGTCGCAACGGCCGCGCCCAGCGAATGGCCGACGAGATGCAGCCGGCCGATGTCCTGTGTGCAAAGCGTGTTGCGCACGGCACCGACGAGGTCGTCGAAACTATCCGCCGCCGCGCCGGCCGCCGCGCCATGCGCCGGCAGGTCGATGGCGATGATCGGATTGGCGATGCCGAGATGCGACAGGAACGGCCTCCACGCCGACAACTCGCCGCCGAAGCCGTGGATGAACAGGACGGGATCACCCGTGCCCGATTGCAATGTCTTGAGCACGCCGGATCCGGCTGCCGAAGACGGCTGGCTCGCGCTGCCCCGGAACGCGACGACCGAAGCCGTTTCCGCCGAGCGGCTGCGCTGGTAGGCGATGACGTCCTGCTTGACCACGGCGCCCTTCGGGCCGGTGCCCGGAATGGCGGCGATATCCAGCCCGGCACTGACGGCGAGGCGGCGGGCCAGAGGAGACGAGCCCCCCGTGCCGGTCTTGAGATAGGCGGTTTCCGTCACATGCGCGGTTTCGACGGCCGGAGAAACAACAGGCTCCCTGGCAGTCTCGACGATGGCCTGTGCATCCTCGCCGGAAAATGCCTCGGCCGCAGGAGCCGGCACGGCCTCCAGTTTTTCGCCTTCCTCGCCCACCATCATCAGCGGTTCGAGGACGACGGCCATGTCGCCGACCTTGTAGCGGATGTCCAGGATCGTGCCGGTCTCGAAGGCCTCGACCTCGAAGACTGCCTTTTCCGATTCGACTTCGGCGACGATGTCGCCTTTTTTCACCTTGTCGCCCGGCTTGACGAGGATCGCCGTGACCTTGCCTTCGGTCAGATCCTGACCGACCTGCGGCATAAGAATGGGACGTGCCATGACGGTTCTCCTCAAGCCACGCGACGGCGCAGGGTTTCGACGGATTGGGCGACGAAATCGACCGTCCGTCGTGTGGCGGCGGCGAATTCGGCCGCCGTTGCGGCAAAGGCACCGAAGTAGGAAAACTCCTCCGGCTTCATGCCGTTAAATTCATAGGCCTGACGGAAATAGGGAATGCGCATCAGCTTCTCGATCACCTCGGCCGGCGCATCCTCGTCGATCGCCTTCGGGTCGAATTCCGGCAGCCGGTCCTCGGCCTGCATCAGCTGGGCGATATAGCCGGGCGGGCAGGTATAGACGAAGTCGCCGCCGGCGATCTTGGCGATATGCCAGCTTGACGCCGAACCGCCCGGCCCCTCGTCCGCAACACGCATGGAGCATTGCAGCATCTTGCTCGGATGATTGCGCTTCTTGCCGTAGCGATAGGCCCGCTTCAGCACCGCCATTTCGCCATGAACGATATCCTCCGGCGAGAGCGCGATGCCGCGCGCTTCGGCCTGGGCCTTGAGGTCGCCGATATTGCCGAGCCGGGACGACATGTGGGTGATGACCGAGCGCCATGACGACAGATCGATGCCCTCAGCCTTCGCCCGGTCGAGACCGCGCGAGACGGCGTTCATGCAGGCGACATATTGCGACACGGTGAAGGAGGTGGTGTTGTTGGTGGAAATGCCCCTTGCGGTCAGTTCCTCGATGACCTCGTAACCTTCCTTCGATCCCGGGATCTTCACCATGACATTCGGCGCGATTGCCGCGAGCTGAAGCCCCTGCTCCAGCATGCGCGCCCTGTCGGTGACGAAGCGGGGATCGACCTGACCGGAGAGGTAGCCATACTTGCCACCGGACCTGTCGAAGACCTTGCGGATCATCGCCGCGCCGCGCCGGACGACGTCGAGATAGACCGTCCAGTAGATATCTTCGATATCGTCGACATTGCGCCCGGCGGCGATGCGGCGGATCTCTTCCGCCCAGAAGGCCGGATCGGCCTGGATGGCCTGGGCGGACAGCGGCGGATTGGTGGTCACGCCGCGAAAACCCATCTCACCGGTCTTTTCGGCATGGTCGGGATCGAAGAGGCGCGTCAGCTGCGCGGTCCAATCCGCCTGCTTTTCCGCCGGCGCGGACTTGAGAACGGATTGTTTCCAGCTTTCATAGACGAGCGGCGAGGAATCCCACCAGATCTCGCATTGCGGATTGGTGGCCGCCAGTTTTTCCAGGACATGCAGTGCCATTGTCGTGCTCCATATCTGTCCGGGGTTATTCGGCGGCGATCGCGACGGGCTTGGCATGCAGCGAACGCTTGACGGCGGCGACGATATCGTCGACCTGCGGCACGCTCGCCTTTTCCAGTTCCAGGTTGAACGGGATCGGGATGTTCAGGCCGGCAACGATCTCGATCGGCGCGTCGAGATGGTAAAAAGCTTCCTCCTGGATGATCGAGGCGATGTCGGAGGCGACGCCGCCGCGGCGCACGGCTTCCTGGACGATCACCGCCCGGTTCGTCTTGGCGACCGAGGTGAGGATCATCTCCTTGTCGAGCGGAACCAGCGTGCGCGGATCGATGACCTCGACCTCGATGCCTTCGGCCGCCAGCTTTTCGGCCGCTTCCAGCGTGCGCGGCACCATGTTCGACCAGGCGATCACCGTCACGTCCTTGCCGGGCCGCTTGATGTCGCCCTTGCCGAACGCGATGATGTGTTCGCCGTCCGGCACCATGCCCTTGGTCATGTAGAGATGCTTGTGCTCCAGGAACATCACCGGATCAGGCTGGCGAAGCGCGTATTTCAACAGGCCCTTGGCATCCGATGGCGTCGAAGGCATCACCACCTTCAGGCCGGGAATGTGGTAGAACATCGCCTCCAGGCTCTGCGAATGCTGCGCCGCGACGCCGCCGATCATGTCCATGCCGAGCATGGCAAAGTCGATGTAGAGAATTTCGACGATCGGGCGGGCACCGGCGATGGCCGCGCCGACGCCGACGCCGATCATGCCGGCTTCGGCAATCGGCGTATCGCGTACGCGCTTCGGGCCATATTTGTCGAGAAGCCCTTCCGTCACCTTGTAGGAGCCGCCGCGTTCGGCGATGCCTTCGCCGATGATGAAGACGGTCTTGTCGCGCGCCATTTCTTCGTCGATCGCCTCGCGAAGAGCGTCGCGGTACATGATTTCTCTGGCCATTTTCAATTCTCCCCCAACGTGATCAATAGGCTGCGACGAAGTCGTGGAACTCGGAGATCGAAATCTCGCGGCTCGCCTTCGAGAATTCGACGGCTGCTTCGAACTCCTGCTTGATCTCGTTCTCGATCGCTTCGATTTCGGTGGCGTCGATGCCTGCCATCTCGACCAGCGCGTTGCGGGCGCGATCGACCGGATCGCGGTCCTTGTAGTAGGCCAGCTTTTCGGCCGGCATGTATTGGCCGGGGTCGTTGACGTGGTGGCCGATGTGGCGGTAGGTTTGCGCTTCGATGAGGATCGGCCCTTCGCCGCGCCGGCATTGCTCGACGGCTTCCTGCGTCAGGTTATAGACGGCGAGCGGATCGTTACCGTCGACCTGGTAGCTTTCGACGCCGATGCTGAGGCCGCGCTTGTAGAGATCGACCTCGCGGGTCGATTCCTCGATGCGGGTCGAAACCGCATACTGGTTGTTTTCGATGACGAGGACGAAGGCGAGGTTCCAGATCGCAGCAAGGTTCAGCGATTCCAGGAACGTGCCGTTGTTCGAAGCGCCGTCGGTGGTAAAGGTCACCGTGACCGCGTCCGATCCCTTGATCTGTGCCGCCAGCGCCGCACCGACGCCGAGCGGCGTGCCGGCACCGACGATGCCGTTGGCGCCGAGGTTGCCGACGCTGATATCGGCGATGTGCATCGAGCCGCCGTAACCGCGGCAATAACCGCTCTCCTTCTGCAGCAATTCGGCGACCATGCGGTTGACGTCGGCGCCCCAGGCAATGCAGTGGCCGTGTCCACGATGCGTCGAGGCGATGTAGTCGCCTTCCTTCAAGGCCGCACAAACGCCGGTGGCGATCCCTTCCTGCCCGAGATAGGGGTGAAAGTAGCCGCGGATCAGGCCCTGCCGATAAAGTTTGATGCCCTCGGTCTCCAAAACGCGGATCTTATAGGCAGTTCTGAAAAGTTTTTCCAGAAGTTCCCGCGAAGGAGCATTTGCCTTGTGGGTCTGCGCTGACATGGATTGTCTCTCCCCAAAACATTCGTTTTTTTCGATGGGAAATTCCTAGCATTGCGCCCACAACCTGTCGAGAAAATTTTCTCCAAGAATGCCTGTTTTCCCGATATGGCCACACAATCGCCAAAACCATTTCCAAAGATGAAGCCAATTGATTGAAATCTAATGAAATTTTCGGATGCCTCCGCCTGAACATCATTTTCAGAAAGCATCAGAACTGTCGTCGACGCCACGCAGATAGCGTCATCCATCGAAAACAATGAAAATTTCTTACATATTTCTGTTCGGTCGCCGCGCAATGGTCGAGACGCTTGGGAAAATGGCCTGGAGAGATAAATTCCGGAACGCTCGATTGCCGCTAAGTTTGGCGAGTAAACTTTTCTTCCTTTTGCGGAAGTGGTACGAGGGACGACGGTCGCAATGAGCGACCGCATTCCAACATGGATCAGTCAATGGCGGACGTTCGGCCTCTCGCGGATTTAAAGCAAAGCGATCTCCTGGAGAGGATACAGGAGCGATACGGAACGTTGCGCAAATCGGAACGCATCGTCGCGGACTTCCTGCGCAACAATGCCGGCCGCCGGCTCGACTCCTCGATCACCGAACTCGGCCGCACGCTGGGCGTTAGCGAGGCAACGATCAGCCGCGTCAGCCGCGCGCTGGGATATGACGGTTATCCCGACATGAAGCTGTCGCTCGCCGAAGGCACCCGCAGCCGATCGAGCTTCGTCAACCTGCCGCTGGAGATCGAGGACGGCGATTCGCTGATCACCATCAGCAGCAAGCTCGCCAACCTGCTGATCGCCGGAACGGACGGAACGCAGCGCATGCTCGATGCCCACCGGCTCGAACTCGCCGTCGAAGCGCTGCGAAAGGCGCGCCGGATCATCTTCGTCGGCGTGGGCGGTGCCGCTGCCATTTGTGACGAGGCGGCCCACATGTTCATGAAGGCCGGCTTCGATGCGATGAGCTATCGCGACGGCTATACACAGACCATCGTCGCGGCGACACTGAAGCCGGACGATGTCATGGTCGGCATTTCCCATACCGGCACGACCGAAACCGTCGCCGACGCGCTGCTCCTGGCGCGCGGGACGGGCGCCACCGCCATCGCCATTACCAGCAGCACCGCCTCCGACGTCGCCAAGGCGGCGGACGTGGTGCTGACCGCTGGGAGCGCGGGCCAGAAGCTTGTGCCCCTGCAGGGAGTTTTTCGGGAAGGCCGCGTCAGCAAGTTTTTCCTGATCGACATTCTCTATGCCGGAACCCTGTTCGGTGTCGGAGAAAAACCCGCCAAAGCGCTGCAGTCCACCGGCGAGGCGCTGGAAAAACATTACCGCCACAGGGGAAAAGGCACGCCCGAAAACTGATGGCCGTCACCGCGACATGCTTGCAGCCGCAATCGGCGCGCACCACGAAGTGGGCGCATTGATAAGGACAAGATGGGGAGGAAGCGGCCGATGTCAGGCCGCTGCCGAGCCTTCGATCACAACCCGGCAAGCAGGAATATCGACGTTGCCGCCATCGAGATCCGGCACGACCCGGTCCGCCAGCGAAAAATCCTCTTCGCCGGTATAGGACGATATCGTGACGATGCAGCGCATGCCGGCCGCCTTGGCGGCGCGCAGGCCGTTGTTGCTGTCCTCGATGACCATGCATTGCGCCGGCGCCAACCCCAATTGGGTCGCGGCCAGCGTGTAGATATCCGGCGCCGGTTTCTTTTTCGCGACGATATCGCCGGCAAACACCGTAATCTTCTTCGAACGCTGTGGCCCCAGCATGACGTCGACAACCGCCTGCACGGCCTTCTCGTTGGACGTCGAGCAGACCGCAAGCACGATCCCCTCGGCGATCGCCTCGTCGACGATGCGGGCGATGCCCGGCCGGAGCGGCAGGCTGCCCTCGCCGATCAGCCGCATGAAAATCCCGGTCTTGAGCTTGTGAATGGAGGCTATCAGCGCGTCATGATCCGGATGACCGGCCGGCCAGCCGGTTTCGTTGAAATGACGAACCATGCGCTCCTTGCCGCCCGCGGTGAGCAGCAATTCGCCGTAACGTTCGACGCTCCATTCACAATCGATGCCGAGTTCGGCAAAAGCCCGGTTGAAGGCAACCCGATGGCCGTCGCGCTCGGTATCGACCAGCACGCCGTCGCAATCGAAGATAAGGGCCTGCATCATCGCTCAGCCCTCCTTTCCCGCGGCATGCGCAGCCTTGCCGGCGGAGCCGAAGGCCCGGATCATGTCGAGCACGTCCTTCTTCATCGCCTCGTACTGGCCGGTGATGAACGGCAGGGGCTCCTCCAGCTTCGGTTTTTCCGTGCGCACGGCAATAAACCCTTCGATGAAGCGATGCTTGTGCATGGTGGAGATATTGACCTTGGCGCACCCTGCGGCAATGCAGCGGTCGAACTGTTCCTGGCTGAGGCCGGTGCCGCCATGCAGGGCGATCGGGATCGGGATCGCCGCGGTGATCTTTTCAAGCAGGCCGTAGGCGATCTTCGGCTGGCCCTTGTAGAAACCGTGCGCCGTGCCGATGGCCGGGGCGAAGACGGCGAGATTGGGCATATTCTTCACGAAAGCCAGGCATTCGTCGTAATCGGCCAGGATCGCCGAATCCTCTGCCACGAACTTGTCGTCCTCGACACCGCCGATCGCGCCGATCTCGGCTTCCAGGCCGACGCCTGCCGCCTCCGTCATGGCATAGATTTCTTCGGAACGGGCCTTGTTTTCGGCAAACGGCAGGGAGGAACCGTCAAACATCACCGAGGACCAGCCGGCGTCGATGCAGCGACGGATGACATCGGCATCGCTGCAATGGTCGAGATGCAGCGCCACCGGCACGTCGACATCCTCGGCCATCATCCGCACCCAGGTGGCGATCGGCTTGTAACCCCAGTGCTTGATCGTCTTGACGGACACCTGGACGATGATCGGCGCCTGAAGATCGGCCGCACCCTCGATGATCGAGCGGGCGCTGTTGTAGTCGATCATATTGAAGGCGGCGATGCCGTAGCGGGCAGCCTGCGCACGCTTGAGCATCGGCCCCATTGTGACGAACGCCATGATTTCCATCCCGTCTGATTGTTTTCCCCGCACCCCTTCAAGCGGGGTGGAATGCCGTTGCGGCTTCGAAGACCTTCTAGCAGATCGAGCATTTTTGTAAATAATTTTCTTGAATGAGGGGACTCATATCACCGATTTATTGAATTTTTTTGTTGCATCGACCGCGCAATGAAATCCTGATGGGCGGCTCTTTATGCTCTGCCTCAAATCCATGAAAATAATTTCTCTTGAGCCGGCACGAGAATTTTCCGTTACAATCCTCCTCGCGGCGGAGGCCCTGAGGCACGCCGTCACGCCGGGCCTCCCGGCAGGTCGACCAGGGAACGGCGCACCTCTTGCCTTCGCGGCGCCGGGCGGAACATCCGTTCGATTGCAACCTGCATATATCCAATCAGATATCGCCAATCTCGCATCGAATCCTGTTTCGATTGCTCAACAATTGAGCTATCACCGCCAGGCGTGCCCATTTGCCGGGCAAATACAGCTCATTGGAGATGAAAAATTGGTCAACGTGGATGAAAAGCTAGAACCCATCTTGAACGAAGTGCTGAGACGAAATGCCGGTGAGCAGGAATTTCACCAGGCAGTCAGGGAGGTTCTGGAAAGCCTCGGGCGTGTGATCGCCAAACATCCGAACTAT
>Ga0066256_1005078_pt1 | contig 11175 bp, 10 predicted proteins | sample ThiBio_1000_biof_FD_87107 | JGI IMG/M metagenome (GOLD analysis project Ga0066256, IMG submission 87107) | Wastewater bioreactor microbial communities from Cape Town, South Africa - Thiocy_expt_1000_biof (version 2) | ecosystem: Engineered > Bioreactor > Thiocyanate-remediating >... | reverse complement strand
CCCGCTGGAAGACGGCAAGAAGGCGTGCATCATGCGCCAGGTCGTCGTCACCAACGACCAGTTCCTCGGCTCCTTCCTGCTGCGTGACGATCCGGGCCAGGAAAGCCGCCTGCTCGCCGTGGCCGCCGTGCCGCTCGGGGTGCTACTGCCGTTCGGGCTGACCTGGCAGATCGACGGCGGCAAGCCGATCCGCGTGCCCTTCATGCTGTGCGATCCGCAGTCTTGCGCCACGCAGCTGGTGATCAACGAGGCCTACGTCAACAGCCTCAAGAAGGGCGGCATCCTGAAGCTCACCGCCAAGAACCGGCAGAACCAGGATCTCGTGATCGAGATCAACCTCGCCGGCTTCACCGCTGTCTACGACAGCGAGACCGCGATGACCTTCGACCAGTTCAACCAGGACGCGACCGGTGCCAATGCGCTGGAGCAGACCCTGCAGGACCGCGCCGAGGAGCTGCGCCGGCAGCTGGGCAGCGAGGCTGCGCCGAAGCCGTAAGCGGCCGTGCAGCAACGAATCGAGGGGCGCTCCGGCGCCCCTTTTTTGTTGGTCCAGCGATGGCCCACGCCGAGACGGTTGGCCTGCCGGCGCAGCGGCGGCACGAGCTTCAGCGCCCACAGGCCGGAGGCGCGGAGCGCCTGCGCCGGCAGCAGTTCGCTGAGCAGCGAGCGGAACAGCGCATCGACCATGCTACCGGTGCGGCCGAGATCGGCCGCGCGACGGGACGCGTAGTCGTCGCTGAGACGAACGGCCCAGCCCGGCTGCGAACGATCGGTGGCGGCGAGGGTGAGCGCCAGATCGGCGACATCGCGAAGGCCTAGATTGAGCCCCTGCGCGCCGATCGGCGGGAAAGCGTGGGCGCCTTCGCCGACGCGAACGACCCCGTCGCGCCCGGCCCGATCGATGGGCAGGGGCGAGAGCGGGAAGAGACGGGCGGGCGCTAGCAACTGGGTCGATGCCCAAAGCCAGCGCGACTTCGCGCAGGAGGTTTCGCGCAGGCCCTCGGGGCCGGCCGATTGCGCCGCAGCGAGCGTGTCGCGCTGGTCGATCCAGACGAGGTTGGCGCGGTTGTCGCCGGCCGGCACCAGCGTGAACGGGCCATTCGGATAGTGAAATTCCACCGAGGTCCCGTCGAGGGGCCGGCCCAGTTCGAGGTCGCAGACCAGGGCCGCCTGGGTGAAGGCGGTTTCGCGGGCCTGGATGCCGACGGCATCGCGCACCATCGATTTCTTGCCATCGGCGCCGACGAGCAGCGGTGTCACGAGGTCGGTGCCATCGGCCAGGCGGAGCCGCCACCCGCCCGGGTCCGCGCTGACGCTGGCAAGAAGGGAGTCCGAAGCGCGGAGGTTGGGGAGGCCGGCGCGGGCCGCCTCGAACCGCTCGCTGAGGCGCACATTGGGGAAATTCCAGCCGAAGGCCGGCAGATCGAACTCGGCGGAGTCGAACAGCGTCTCCGGCGCCCGTACCAGCCGGCCGGTGTCGTCGACGATGCGGATGCGCGTCAGCGGCTGGCCGACGGCGGCAGGATCATCCACCAGCCCGGAGGAGGGCAGGCAATCGACGCTGGGCAGCATCGGCGCGGGGGTGCGGCGATCCCCGGGCCCCTTCGGCGCAACGTGGAGCGTATCGAGCCCGGCACGCGCCACGGCCGTGGCGGCGGCCAGCCCGGCGAGGCCGGCGCCGACGACGACGGCATCCGGCCCGCTCATCGGGCGACCGCCAGCCGCTTGTCACGGCCGCTAGGGATGATGAACGCGCCCGCATAGGAGCCGACGAACAGCGCCACCAGATAGATGGCGAGGTTGTCGGGCCAGAACCCGATCAGCGAGATGGCCGGCCCCGGGCAGATGCCCGACATGCCCCAGCCGATGCCGAAAATCGCGGCGCCCGCCACCAGCGGGGTGTCGATCCGGTTGAACTCGGGTTCGTGGAAGCGGCTGTCGAACAGCGGGGCGGTGCGGCCCTTGCCGATGCGAACGGCGACGAACATCACGAGCAGCCCGCCACCCATGACGAAGGCGAGGCTGGGATCCCAGCCGCCGCTCGGAATGGCCGAAAAATCGAGGAAGTGCAGCACCTTGAGCGGATCAACCATCTGCGACACGTAGAGGCCGGCGCCGAACAGCAGGCCGGCAAAGGCGGCGGTCAGCAGGTAGCGCAGATCGAGGGCGTCGCGCATCAGACGATCCCCGTGATGGTGACGGTGGCGATGGCCACGACGAAGAAGACGGCCACGGCGACGAAGGAGCGCTTGGAGAGCCGCGCCAGACCGCAGATGCCGTGACCCGAGGTGCAGCCGTTGCCGATCTTGGTGCCGAAGCCGGTGAGGAGGCCGGCGATGGCCAGCCAGACCGGCGTGCTGATGCCCCAGCTGGTGGGCGCTTCGACGAGATGCGCCGGTGCGTTGCCGCCCACGCCGATCCCCGGCAGCAATTGTGCGCTGCCCCAGGCACCGAACACCAGTGCCGCGAGGAAGACCAGCCGCCAGACGACGGTGCGGGCAGGGGGCAGAAGCTGGCCGAAAATGCCGGAGATGCCGGCGATGCGGCCATTGCCGAGCCACAGGATGGCTGAGCCGAGACCAATCAACAGGCCGCCGGCGAGGGCGGAAACAGGGGTGAAGTTTTCCATGCGGACGATCCGACTATCGTTGGTTGCCGCAGGGTATCACCGCTTCGCCGGCCGGAGCCAGCGACGGAACAGCGCGTTCATGCCCTCGTGCGACGCTTGCGCGGAAAAAGCGCACCGCTGAAATTCAGACCGCAACGACTTCCAACTCAACCCGCCGCGCCCTAGATTTGCGCTCACCCCCACCCGGAGCCTTCTCCCCATGGACGTCGTGATCGACCTCATCTCCAATCCGAGCGCCTGGCTCGCCTTCGGCACGCTGACCGTGATGGAGATCGTCCTCGGCATCGACAACATCGTCTTCATCTCCGTGCTGGTGTCGCGGCTGCCGCAGGACCAGGCCGATCGTGCCCGCCGGCTCGGCATCGGCCTGGCACTCGGCTTCCGCATCGCGCTGCTGCTGCTGATCGCCTGGATCGTGGCGCTCGACCAGGATGTGATCACGCTGTTCGGCGTCGGGCTCTCGTGGAAGGACATCATCCTGATCGCGGGTGGCGGCTTCCTCGTCTACAAGGCGACGCACGAGATGCATGCGGCGATCGAGGAGCCGCATGAGGAAGACATGATCAAGAAGGCCGGCACCGCGTTTGCGGCGATCATCGGCCAGATCATCGTCATCGACATGGTGTTTTCGGTCGACTCGATTATCACCGCCGTCGGCATGGTGCCGGATTCCATGGACTACGCGCATCGCGTGATCATCATGATCGCTGCCGTGGTCATCGCCGTCGGCGTGATGCTGGTGGCTTCCGGCCCGATCGCGCACTTCGTCGCCGAGCACCCGACGACCAAGATGCTGGCACTCGCCTTCCTGCTGCTGATCGGCGTTTCGCTGGTGGCAGACGGGCTCGGCGCCCATATCGACAAGGGCTATATCTATGCCGCCATGGGCTTTTCCGTGCTGGTGGAGGCGATCAACATCACCGTCGCCAACCGCAACAAGCGGCGATCGCCCAGCGGGCCGAGACTGGCCGCCGCAGCGACGCTGACCGGCGCGGGCGCACCTGTGGCAGCGCCGGTGGCGGCCACCACATCGCACGCAACAACGCCTGCCGCCGCGTCAAAGCCGCGGCGAGGCACAACGCCAACCCAGCGCGCCCAGGCGCGCCCGAAATCAGCCCCGAGGAAGAAATGAGCCGAGCCTTTGTCGTCCGTGAGTTCGGTGGCCCCGAAGTCCTGAAACTCGAACAGCGCGAGGTCGGGGCGCCGGGGCCGGGCGAACTTCGCGTCCGTCACCGGGCCATCGGGCTCAACTATTCCGACGTCTACAACCGCACGGGGCTCTACAAGCTGCCGCTGCCGTTCGTGCCGGGCGGCGAGGCGGCGGGCGAGGTGACCGCCGTCGGCGACGGCGTGACGGATTTCAAGCCAGGCGACCGGATCGGCTATATCGGGCCGCCGGGCGCCTATGCCGACGAGCGGCTGTTGCCCGCGGGTCGGGCGTTCGCAATTCCCGATGCGATCGACGACGAGACGGCCGCTGCCGCGATGCTGAAGGGCATGACGGTCTACTATCTCATCTTCGAGACCCATCGCCTCGCGGCGGGGGAGAGTACGCTGTGGCATGCCGCAGCGGGCGGCGTGGGCCTCATCGGCACGCAATGGTCGAAGGCGCTCGGCGCCACGGTGTATGGCACCGCCGGCTCGGACGAAAAGCTCGACCTCGCCCGCGCCCACGGCTGCGACGCGGTGATCAATTACAAGACCGAGGATTTTCCGGCCCGGATCAAGGAGTTGACCGGGGGCCGGGGCGTCGACGTGGTCTATGACGGCGTCGGCAAGGTCACCTTCGATCCCTCGCTCGACTGCCTGAAGCCACGCGGCCTGATGGTCAGCTTCGGCAACGCATCGGGCTATGTGACCATACCCAACCTCGGCGTCCTCGCGACCAAGGGCTCGCTCTATGTCAGCCGCCCCACCGCGGCGACGTATTTCGCCAAGACCGAAGACCTGCGTCGGGCCGCGGCGGCGCTGTTCGACGTCATCGCCTCGGGCACGGTGAAGATCACCATCAACCAGCGCTATCGCCTCGAGGATGTGCCCGAAGCGCACCGCGCGCTGGAGGCCCGCGAGACCTCGGGCTCGACAATCTTCACGCTGTAGGCTCGCCCGCTCCGCGACCGGTCGATGGCCGCGGAGCGACGCCCTCAATCCTTCGACGGCTGGACAGCGCAGGTCCGAGTCTGGGACAGTTGTCGACACACGCGCACTTGCTGAAGGCACGCTCCCATGAAGTTTGAACTGAAGAACCCCACCCACGTCGTCTTCGGCGAGGGCAAGATTGCCCGCCTGCCGCGGCTGATCCCGGCGGGAACCAAGGTGTTCCTGCTGTACGGGGGCGGATCGATCAAGCGCAATGGCGTGTACGACCAGGTGATGGCGGCGCTGCAGGGCTACCCCATCAGCGAGTTCGGGGGGATTGAAGCAAACCCGCATTACGAAACGATTTTGGCAGCTGCCGCGCAGGCGCGCCGGGACGGCAGTGAGTATGTGCTCGCAGTGGGCGGCGGCTCGGTGATCGATGCCGCCAAGTTCCTGACCTCCGCGATCACCACGGACGAAGCCGACCCGTGGGACGCGTTCTTCCACAAGCGCTACCCCAAGCACATCCTGCCCGTTGGCTGCGTGCTGACGATGCCGGCCACCGCATCCGAAAGCAACGCGGTCTCGGTCATCTCCAGCACCGAGCGGCACCTGAAGTATCCGTTCGCCAACGAGGCGGCGCGGCCGGCCTTCGCGATCATGGATCCCTCGACCATGGCGAGCCTCGACAAGCGCCAACTCAGCAATGGCGCCGTCGATGCCTTCACCCATGTGCTGGAGCAATACCTGACGCTGCCGGGCAATACGCCGGTGCAGCACGGCTACAGCGAGGTTCTGCTGCGCACGCTGATCGAGTGGGGTCCCAAGCTGCTGGCCGACAACTCGCCCGAGGCCCGGGAAACGGTGATGTGGGCGGCCAACCAGGCGCTGAATGGCCTCATCGGCGCGGGGATCGAGCAGGACTGGTCCACCCACTACATCGGTCATGCCATCACCGCGCTCTACGGGATCGACCATGCGCGCACACTGACCCTGGTGATGCCGTCGCTGCTGCGATTCAAGCGCGACGACAAACTGCAGATGCTCGTCCGCTACGCCCGCAATGTCTGGGGCATCACGGAGACTGACGAGCGCAAGGCCGCCGACCTGGCAATCGAGCGCACCGAGAACTTCTTCCGCGACATGGGGCTTCCCGTCAGGGCAGGGGATCTCGAGGGCATCCGCGTGGTAGCGGCGGACGTTGTCGACCACATGGAGCGGGCCGAGCAGACCAAGCTGGGCGAGCGCGGCGATATCGGCCCGGCCGAGGTGAAGCGCATCCTCGACATGGCCGCGTAGCGACGGCGCGAGGACGAGAGACAGACCGAGGGGATAGCTCCCGCGCGCCGGATCGGGCCGCGGGTCTGAGCGCTGGTTGCTGCGCCGCGAGTCTGGTGGCTCTTGCTCGGGGCGAAATGCCCCGAAAGCCTGTTGGTCGGACGGGATTCATATTGCGCGATACCAGAAACGTTTCTATACATCCCTTGGCGCGGAGGTTGCCATGCCCCGGCGCTGAAGGGGAATCACTTGAAAGAGAAGCTTGTTTCGCTGCAGCAGGCGCTGAGCCCGATCCAATCCGGCGCGTCCATCGCCGTTGGGGGCAGCCTGCTCCGTCGTCAGCCCAATGCCGCCGTCCGTGAGCTAATTCGTCGTGGCGTCAATGACTTGACGATCCTGACCTGGGCCGGGACGACGGCCATCGATATGCTGGCGGCCGCCGATGCGATCCGCCGCTTCGAGGGTATTTACGTCGGCCTGTTCAACTATGGGCTGGCGCCGAATTTTCGTCGCGCCGTGCAGGACGGTAAGATCGAGGTTCGCGATTTCTCCGAGACGGCCATGGTGGCTCGGCTTCGCGCCACGGCCCAGGGGCTGAGTTTCCTGCCGATCAAGACGCTGTTTGGCTCGGATATCGCCGCGAAGAACCCTGAACAGATAAAAACGTTTTCGTGCCCCTTCACCGGCAAGCCGTTGCAGGCCGTGGCGGCCGCCGACACGGAATTCACGATCATCCACGGCTATGCCGGCGACAAGTACGGCAACGTGCAGTGGCCGGTGGTGCGCGATACCGACGACATGGACCAGCCTTTTGCGGCGGCCGCCAAGCGCCTGATCGTCACCGTGGAGCGCATCATCCCGCATGAAGAAGTGAAGCGCAGCCCGTCGCTGACCTACATCCCCGGCAACTGGGTCGAGGCCATCGTGGAGGTGCCGTATGGCGCCCATCCGGTCGCCTGCGACACCCGCTACGATGAGGACGACGCGCATATGCAGGACTATGTTGCGCGCTCCAAGACCGCGGCCGGCGCCGCCGCCTATCTCGACGAATTTGCACGAAACCTGCCCGACCACGAGGCCTACCTGCGCAAGGTCGGCGGCGAGGCGGCCCTCTCTGCGCTGCACGTGAGCGAGGGGGCACGCTGATGGCCGACTATTCCAACAACGAGCTGATCACCGCCTTCCTGTCGCGGCAGATCGAGGACGACGACCTGTGCTTTGTCGGCGTCGGCACCAATGGACGTGCCTTCACGCTGGCTGTCGGCATTCCGGTCGCCGCGGTGCGGCTGGCGCAGATGAACCAGGCGCCGGGGGCTTCGGTCTACTGGGGCAATCTGCTGGAGCCCGACCTCTCGGTCATCCCGGAAACCTTCACGCAGGACAGTTTTACGCGTTGGCAGGCCGCGGCCTGTCCGCCGGATACCGGCGTCAAATGCGACATGCTCTCGCGCGGCTCGTTCGACGTGAGCTTCAATTCGGCCGCGCAGATCGATCGGCACGGCAACCTCAACATCACGGCCATCGGCGACTACGAGCGGCCGCGGGTGCGGCTGGTCGGCTGCCTCGCGCAGCCCGAGCACCTCGCCTTCGTCCGGCGGCCGCTACTGGTCATGGATCTCGACAGGCGCACCTTCGTGGAGAAGGTGGACTTCATCACCAGCGTCGGCTTCCTCGATGGCGGCGATGCGCGCGAGCGCGCCGGACTGGAGCCGGGCGGTGGCCCGCGTTTCGTGGTGACGGACAAGGCCATCTTCGACTTCACGCCCGATACCCGCGAGCTGCGGCTGGTGTCGTTGCATCCGGGCGTGTCGCTCGACGAGGTGCTTGGGCTGATGGCGCTCGTTCCGGTGCTCCCGGACAACGTGCCCGAGACGGCGCCGCCGACCGCGGCAGAGCTGCAGGCCATCCGCCGCGACATCGATCCCAACCGTATTCTTCTGCGCGTGTAGGTAGTTATGCCTGGTCCTCTTGCAGGTCTCAAAGTCCTCGATCTGTCACGTTTCATCGCTGGTCCGCACTGCGCCATGGTGCTGGGCGACCTCGGTGCCGAGGTCGTCAAAGTGGAGCGGACGCGGCTCGGGGACGACACCCGCAGCCTCGGGCCCTACATCGAGGGAGAGAGCATCTATTTCATGATGTTCAACCGCAACAAGCGGAGCCTTACCCTCGATTTCCGTAACCCCGAAGCGCAGAATCTGCTGCGCCGGCTGGTGGCGGAAGCCGACATTCTCGTCGAGAATTTCCGTCCCGGCACGATGGAGAAGATGGGCTGCGGCTGGGACGTCCTGTCCAAGCTCAATCCGCGCCTCGTGATGGCGAGTCTCTCCGGCTATGGCCAGAACAACTCGCTGACCAAAGAGCCGTGCTTCGACGGCATCGCGCAGGCGGTGACCGGGATCATGGACCTGACCGGGCATCCGGACGCCGGGCCCTCGATGGCCGGCACGTTCCTCGTCGACTACGCGACGGCCCTGCACGCCACGATCGGCATCCTCGCGGCTGTGGAGAACCGGCACAAGACGGGCAGGGGGCAACTGGTCGATGTCAGCCTGATCGGCGGCGCCGTCAGCCTGCTGATGACCGCGATCCCCGAATACCTGGTCAACGGCCGGATGATGTCCCGGATGGGCAATCGCGACCGCTATGCCGCTCCGGCCAATACCTTCCAGACCAAGGATGGCTCCTGGGTCCACATGGTTGCCGGCAACAATGCCCACTTCCCCCGCTTCGCCAGCATGATCGGCCGGCCGGAGCTGATGGAGGACCCACGCTTCGTCAATGTCGATACCCGCATGGCCAATGTCGATGCCATCGAGGCTATTGCTGCGGAGTGGGTGGCCGGGCTGACGGCGGATGAGGCGATCGCGGCGCTGCGCGCGGCCGAGCTGCCGAGCGCCAAGGTGCGCACCGTCGCCGACGTGGCGAACGATCCCTACATGCGCGAGGCTGGGCACATCGTCGATGTCACCCATCCACGCGCCGGCGTCGTCCCGATGCAGGGGCCGGCAATCCACCTGTCCGAGACGACCTCGGAGGTGCGGCTGCCGCCGCCGGTCCTCGGGGCGCATTCCGGGGGTGTCCCCAGGGCCGGGCTCGATATCGAGCCCGAAGAGCCCGGCCGCCTGCGCGCCGCCGCCGCGATCTGAATTTTCCCCGTTCGAGCAGAAAGCCAACCATGAGCACGGCCGTCAGCCCCGCCAACTCGAAGACCAACATCAACGGCGCCCATGCCTTCGCGGCCGCCCTCAAGCGGCACGGCGTCGAAGTGATCTTCGGCCAGTCCATTCCCGCCGCGCTGTTCCTAGCGACGCCGCACTACGGTATCCGCCAGATCGGTTACCGCACGGAGAATGCCGGCGCGGTGATGGCCGACGCCTATGCCCGCATGTCGCACAAGGTGGCCGTGGTCACCGCGCAGAACGGGCCGGCGGCGACGCTGCTCGTTCCGGGCCTTGCCGAAGCGCTCAAGGCGTCGGTGCCGGTCGTTGCGGTGGTGCAGGACGTGCCGCGCCAGTTCGCCGACAAGAACGCTTTCCAGGAACTCGACCATATCGAGCTGTTCCGCGGCGTATCGAAGTGGGTGCGCCGCCTCGCCGATGTCGATCGTATCGATGATTACGTGGACATGGCCTTCACGGCAGCGGCATCCGGCCGTCCCGGCCCGGCGGTCCTCATCGTTCCCATCGACGTATTCGTCGATACGCCGAAGCCGCAAGCGCACGAACGCGTCGCCAGCCTCGGCTCATTCCCGCTAGACCGGACAGCGCCGGACCCGCGGCTCGTCGCCGAAGCAGCCGACCTGCTCGCCAAGGCAGAGCGCCCGCTGATCATCGCTGGCGGCGGTGTGCATCTGTCGGATGCTGCGGATGAACTCGCGGCCCTCCAGGAAGCAGCGGCCCTGCCGGTGGCGACGACGGTGATGGGCAAGGGCACGACCGACGAGCAGCACCCGCTGTCGGTCGGCGTCGTCGGCTATTTCATGGCCGACCGCAGCCGGACCAAGCACCTGCGGCCGCTGGTCACCGATGCCGACGTGATCCTGCTCGTGGGCAACCGCACCAACCAGAACGGCACCGACAGCTGGCAGCTCTACCCGCGCAATGCGCGCTACATCCATCTCGACGTCGATGGACAGGAAGTCGGGCGCAGCTACGAGGCGGTGCGCCTCGTCGGCGACGCCAGGCTGGGCCTCGCCGCCCTGCGCGAGGCGCTGGCCGCCCGCGATCTCGGCAAGCGCCAGGCGGCGCGGCCGGCACTTGAAAATACCATCGCGGCCGGGATTGCCCAAGGCCGCAAGGATGCCGAGGCCAAGGAGACCTCGAGTGCGAGCCCGATCCGGCCGGAACGGCTGATGCGCGACCTCGACAGCGTGCTGACGCCCGAGACGCTCGTCGTTTCCGACGCCAGCTATTCGTCGATCTGGATCGCCAACTTCCTGACCTCTCGGAAGCCGGGCATGCGCTTCATCACGCCGCGCGGCCTCGCCGGCCTCGGCTGGGGGCTGCCCTTCGCCATCGGGGCCAAGGCGGCGCGTCCGAACGCTCCGGTCTTTGCCCTCGTCGGCGATGGCGGCTTTGCCCACGTCTGGGCCGAGCTTGAAACGGCACGCCGCATGAAGCTGCCGGTTGTCGTCGCGGTGCTCAACAACTCCATCCTCGGCTACGAGAAACATGCCGAGAAGGTGATCTTCAACGAGTACAGCGACGCCTGCGATTTCACGCCGGTCGACCACGCCGCCGTGGCCCGCGCCGCCGGCTGCGACGGCATCAGGATCGAGAACCCGGCCGACTTCCTCCCGGCGCTGAAGGCGGCGCTGGCGAGCGACCGCACCACGCTGCTTGACATCATCACCGACGAGCGAGCCTATCCGCCGATCACCTCGTTCAACGACAATGCGGCGCTGAACTACTGAGCCGCAAACCGGGAGAGAGCCGTGAAGAAGCTGATGAACAAGCCGGAGCATTTCGTCGACGAAATGCTCGAAGGCCTCGTGCTTGCCAATCCCTCGCTGCAGCGTGACGGCTCCGCAGGCCGGGTGATCCGCCGCGCTGAACCGGCGCGGCAGGGCAAGGTCGGCGTGGTTTCCGGCGGCGGCTCCGGACATCTGCCGCTGTTCACCGGCTATGTCGGCAAGGGGCTGCTCGACAGCTGCCCGATCGGCAACGCCTTCGAGGGGCCCAACGTCGACC
>Ga0066256_1005076_pt1 | contig 11177 bp, 8 predicted proteins | sample ThiBio_1000_biof_FD_87107 | JGI IMG/M metagenome (GOLD analysis project Ga0066256, IMG submission 87107) | Wastewater bioreactor microbial communities from Cape Town, South Africa - Thiocy_expt_1000_biof (version 2) | ecosystem: Engineered > Bioreactor > Thiocyanate-remediating >... | reverse complement strand
GCGGTGGGGCCGGTCCGCGCCGCGGGGCCGATCGCGGGGATCTCTTCCTCCGGCCCGGCCGCGCCGGGCTGGGCGATCGTCGCATGGGGCGGGCCGACCGAATCGAGGCTGGCGCCGCGGAACATCATGTCCAGCTTCGAGTAGCCGAAGGAGAAAGCGTCGCCCCGGTCGATCACCGTGACCTCGATCCGGGCCCCCAGTTCCTCGGCGAGCATCGCGCTCAACTCGAGCCCGCCGAAACCTGCTCCCAGCACCACGACTTTCTTGCTCACCGGGCCAGCATAGCGCCGGCCCGGCGAGTCCCGTCCAGGCTGCTCAGATCTTCCAGTTGACCTCGGTCAAGCGGGCGCTGTTGCCCGACGGGTCACGGAAGCCACAATCGATCCCGTATGGAGTCTCCTCCGGTTCCGAGGTGAACTCGACGCCACGTCCCTTCAACTCGTCAAACGAAGCTCGGCAGTCATCGGTGGTCAAGAACACCGTGCCGGCGAAGCCCTTGGACATCAGCTCCTCGACCTGCGCCTTGGTCGCGGCATCCATCACGGGCTCGCCCGGGATCGCCATCAGCACGATGCCGTTGTCCTGATTGGGAGGACCTACCACGAGCCAGCGGAAGTCACCCATCTCGGCCATCGTCACATCCGACTTCACTTCGAGGCCGACCTTCTTCGTCCAGAACTCGAGTGCCTCCTCCTGGTCACGTACCCACAGCTGGTTGAACTTGATCTCCATTTTCGGTTCCTTTCAATCGATGATCGTCGCGGCCGATCCTAGGAACTGCCGGAGGGGCTGTCTTCTCGAAACGTCCGGTATTGCGGCCGGCCATAGACCCGGGTGATGCAGGCAGGAATCATCGCCTGGGCCGCGGCTGGGGGATGCTCCTTCCGGTACGCGGTCGGGGTCATGCCGTAGGCCCGTTTGAACTGTCCACTGAAATGGGCCCGGGAGAGGTTGGCTGCCCGAGCCAGATCCTCAACCTCGAGCGGCTCCGAGTAGCGGGAGTCGGCGAGATCCCTCGCTCTGATCAGCTGTCTTGAAACTGTGGAGACGACCACGGTTCGATTATCGCGTGACTTCCCGCGCCGGCTCGGGTTGAAGGTTTGGATTCTCACGTAATTCTCAGGATCACCGCCTAGCCTGACCAGACCTCATGACGGAAGAGAAAGCAGATCGAGTGCGGCCCCTAGCGCGGCGCAGCCTGCGCCTCCAGTCAGACGAGCGGCTGCTCAAGCTCTTCCGCCGCGGAGTCGAACCAGCCTTCGACGAGCTGGTCCGGCGCTACCGCAACGCCCTGGTCGGATACGCCGGTTCGATCGCCGGCCGTGACCGGGCCGAAGACGTGGTCCAGGAATCGCTGGTCAAGGCCCACCGTTCGCTCGGCGGCGACCGCGAGATCGATCCCCGTCCCTGGCTTTACGCGGTGGTCCGCAACACGGCCCTCAACGATGTGCGAGACAACCGCAAACACCGCCATTTGGACCTCGTCGAATCTCCCGGGCACGGCGGAACGCCCGATGACGTGGTCGAGCAGCGGGAACGCTTCGCCGCGGTGCTCGCCGCGGTTGCTGACCTTCCGCCCGCCCAGCGAAGAGCGCTGGTCGACCATGAGCTCAGCGGTTTCTCCCACGAGGAGATCGCCGCCGAACTCGAACTCAGCACCGGTGCCACCAAGCAGTTGATCTACCGGGCCCGACTCACCCTCCGCAACGCCTGTGGCGCGATGATCCCGCTGCCGCTGGTCGCCTGGCTGGCCGAGAGCCCGGGCCTGTTCGCGACCGGCGCGGCCGGTGGCGGGGCCACGGCGACCGGCCTGATCGGCGCGATCGGCGGCGGTGGCGCGGCCAAGTTGGCCGCGGTGGCCGTGGTCGCGGGCAGCACGATCGCCGGCGGCATCGCGGTCGAGAAGCACGACTCTCACCCCCATCGTGAAAGCTCCGGCACAGCCCAGGCCGCGCCTTTCTCGTCGGCGAACGCGTACCAGGTGGTCTCGGACGTCCAACCGGCCAGCTCCGCGGACTCCGATGACGGTGACCAGAGCAGCAAGTCCGGGCAGCAGCCGGACGACTCATCGCGACCCGGGGCCATAGCCGTCGTCGGGCGTAGCAGCGGGAGCGGAATCGGGAGCGAGAAACCCGGCGAGCAAGCAGGCGGGGCCCACGGCTCCGAGCCGGCCGCCTCGGAGGGGTCGGTCACCGAAGGCAGGCCGACCGGCGATTCCGGGGGCGACGGGTCCGGTCGCGAGTCGCGAGGCGATGGCCCCGGTGACCGGTTGTCGTCTACCGGCGGCAGCGGTTCCGGTCGGAACGGCGATTCTGAGGTCCCACCCTCCGGTGACGGGCCGCTCCGCAGCAGCGGTCCGGGCCCCGCCGCTGCCAGCAGCGTCCCCCGCGAATCGGACTCCTCCGGCAGCCCGGATCCAAGCCGTCCGCGTGACTTTCCCGGCTCCCCCGGGTCTTCGGGCCAGTAGCGCAAGCAAACACTCGAAAGGGAAGACATGAAGACCAAAAGGAGAGAGAGGATCGCCGTCCTCGCGACTGCCGTCCTCGCGCTGTTCGCGGTCTCGCTGCCGGCTACCGCCTCGGCCAAGGATCGCAACAAGGACAAGATCCCGGACCGCTGGGAGCGAACCCACAAGCTCTCGCTGAAGCGGGACCAGCGCAAGCTCGATCAGGACAAGGACGGGCTCCGCAACCGGGCGGAATGGCGGGCGGGCACGAACCCTCGCGACAAGGATTCGGATGACGACGGAGTCAGTGACCTCAAGGAGAAGGCCGGCGTGATCTCTGCCTACGACGAGGAGACCGGCGAGTTGACGCTGACCCTCTACGCGGGCGGTGAGCTGACCGGCTCGGTCACCGATCAGACCAGGGTCAAGTGCGAGTCGGAAGAGGCCAGCACCGACGACGAAAGCACCGATGGGGAATCGGGTGACGAAGCCGAGGCCGAAAACTTCCGCGGTTCCGGCGGTACGTTCGAGGACGAGTCGGGCGAGGACCGGGACGGTCACGGCGGTCGCGGTGAAGGCTGCGGCGGCGACTGCTCCGTCGAAGACCTGGCCAAAGGCGTGGAAGTGACCGAAGCCGTGATCAAGTACACGGCCTCGGGCAAGGTCTTCAAAGAGTTGGAGATCGTCGCTTCCGCGGACGAGTGATCTGTCCCCCCAACAGATCCCCCGGGGAAGGGGCCGCTCACGCGGCCCCTTCCTTGTGGCAGCATCGTGGCCGTGGCCGCTGCCGGAGAAAACATCGAGCTCGCCCCGCTGACCACCCTGAAGCTGGGGGGACCGGCCGAACGGCTGGTCAAGGTCGACGAGACGGCGGAGCTGGTCAAGCTGGTCCAGGCCGCCGACGCGGAGCGGGAGCCCCTCTTCTTCCTGGCCGGTGGTTCGAATGTCGTGATCGCCGACCAGGGCGTGCCGGGGACCACGATCTGGATCCGGACCAGCGGCATCGAGGAACGCGAGCTCGAGGACGGCCGCGTCTCGATCACCGTCGCGGCCGGTGAGACCTGGGATGAACTGGTCGCGCGTACGGTCGATTCCGGCCTGTCCGGCATCGAGTGCCTGTCCGGCATCCCGGGGACCGTCGGCGCCACCCCGATCCAGAACGTCGGCGCCTACGGCCAGGAAGTCTCCTCGGTGATCGCGTCGGTCCTCGTGCTCGACCGCGAGTCCGGGGAAGTGAAAACCCTGACCGCCGACCAATGCGGGTTCGGCTACCGCTCGAGCCGATTCAAGGGCAATTCCCGTTTCCTGGTGCTGGGGGTCGAGTTCATCCTCGACCCCTCGGCCACCTCGGCACCGATCGCCTACGCCCAGCTGGCCGGTTCGCTCGGGATCGAGACGGGTGAGCGGGTGCCGCTCCCGGTCGCCCGGGAAACGGTGCTGGAACTGCGCCGCTCGAAGAGCATGGTCGTCGATCCGGCCGATCCGGATTCGGTCAGCGCCGGTTCCTTCTTCACCAATCCGCTGCTGGATCTGGCCGAGATGGCCGACCTGGCCGCCCGGGCCGAGGAGATCCTCGGTCCCGACGACGTACCACCTTCGTATCCGGCCCCCGAAGGGATGGCGAAGACCTCGGCCGCCTGGCTGATCGAGAGGGCCGGCTTCAGCCGCGGCTTCGGTGAAGGACCGATCGGGCTTTCCCGCAACCACACCCTCGCGATCGTCAACCGCGGTGGGGGCAGCACCGGGGAACTGGTCGCCTTCGCCCACGGGATAGCCGACCGAGTGGAATCGGTCTTCGGGGTGGCGCTGGTGCCGGAGCCGGTCTTCGTCGGCCACCACTGGTAGCCGTTCACACGGCGGACTTCAGGGCTTGCCGGTCAGCTTGCCGATCGTGTCCTTGACCCCGCCGACCGTGTTGTTCACGGTCTGCGAGACCGGATCCTTCCCGGGCAGGGTCGGGATCGCATCGGTGACCGACTGGGTTACCTGCTGAACCGGCTTCTGCACCGTGTCGGTCACGGTCTTGACCGGGTTGGTCGTGGTCGTCGAACCGCTGCCGGAGCTGCCGGAGCCGGATGAGCCGCCGCTCGAGCCGCCGCCGCTACCGCCGGAGGCACCGGAACTCCCATCGGAGCCATCCGACGATCCGCCTGTTTCCCCGCCGGTGTCACCGGGGGAGGTCTGTCCTCCATCACCGGGATTCTGGCCCTGGCTCTTGCCGCCGCCCGTCCGGTTGGGGTTGTCCTCGATCCTGGCCGAGCCGCGCCTCGACCTTCCGGGCGTCGACTCGTCCGCGACCGTGGCCGTGCCGGGGAGCTCGCCGGCGGTGGCCGTGCCAGGCCCGGTGGCGCCGGCCTCCCGCACGATCGCCGGTTGCCGTGAGGTCTGGTTCTGATGGCCGACCTGGACCGCCGGGGCAGTGCCGATCACTGCCGCCGCGGCCCCGACCGCGGCCACCTGGGTCGCGCCGGTGCCAAAGCTGATCATCGACTGGCCGGCCTGCCGGCCGACCCCGAGCAACGCGGCCATCAGGGCGACCGGGCGCCGGCTCGAGTAGCGACCGTCAAAGGCCCGCACCGCATCGGCGTCTAACTGGGCCCCGGCCTCTTCCCTCAGCACGACCAGGGCCTCTTCGTGCGAACGGGGTTGACGGTATGAGCGGGCCGAGGTGAGCGCGTCGAAAGTGTCGGCCACGGCGATGATCCGGGCGCCGACCGGGATTTCATCCCGGGCGATCCCGTCCGGGTACCCGCCGCCGTCGATCCGCTCGTGGTGGTGCCGCACGGTCGCGGTCAGCTCCGGGTCGCCCATGCCTTCGACCAGCCGGGCACCAGCCCCCGGGTGCTTCTTGATCTCCGCGAATTCCTCGTCGGTCAGGGCACCCGGCTTCTCGAGTATTTCCCAGGGCACCTCGATCTTGCCGACGTCGTGGAGCAGGGCCGCGGTACGGATCCGGGCCACCTCGACCTTGCCCAGTTTCATGCTCCGGGCAATCGTCGTCGCGTGGCGCGCAACCCGTTTCGAGTGCCCGTGGGTTCGGGGGTCGCGGGCTTCGAGCGCGCCGACCAGCCGTTCGAGTTCCTTCGCGCGCTGGTCCGGGGTCAGCCCTCGGCCGGCCTCTGGGCCGACGAACTCCTCGGTCCGCGAGAGCAGCTTCTCGAAACGGCGCCGACGCAGCCACCCCCAGAGCATCAGATCCTCGAACAGCAGCGCGCTGCCGGCCCGGCGTCGTTTCCAGAACTCCGAGATGCCGTGCGAGAAGAGCACCGAGATCGCCACCGGGACCAAGATCAGGAGTGCCGGGGAGGTGACCACACCGCTCATCCGGAGGCCGACCGCGGCCAGGCAGGGCACGATGAGGACGAGGGCCGTCAGGCCGATCGCCATTGGCAGGCTGCCTGTGCTCTTGTTGGCTGGAACGGGTTCCACTACTCCTCCAGAGCCTGGGGCCAGTCTATCCCCTTGCAACTAAGAGGAAACGCCCCTGTTCACGAAGCATACAGCCCGTGAAAACCGAAGGGGATGTGATGTGGCACCGAAGCCCGGGCGATTTCCTCCATATTTCGGGCGTCGAGGACCAGCAGACCCGATTTCCGCCTGCGCCCGTCGAGCACGACCGAGAGCAGCACACCGTCATCTTCGGATTTCGCCCCGGGCCTTGGCACGAAGACCGGCTCGCCCGGATAGACGCCCCATTCCCGCCAGATCCGTGACTCGCCCTTCTTCACGTCGGCCTTGACCAGCTGGTCGATGAAACCGCTCGAGCCCTTTCGCAGCCCGACCCCGTAGGCGTACCGGTAGTGCCGCCCGTTGACCCGGTCGTAGTTCTTCTGAGGCAGTTCGATGTAGGTCTCGATCAGGTCCCGCTGAGTCATCTTGCCGTCCCGGATCTTCTTCAGGTGGGGCGCGTCGATCCCCCGGGGGTCCTGGGGGGCACGGACGTCGATGCCCACCTGGCCGCCCCGCGGGGGGGGGGTGAGGGGGGGGAGGGGGAAGGGGGGGTCGGTCCCGGCCGGGGGGGCCCCCCCGCCACGCTTGCGGGCGACCAGGATGATCTGCGTCGGTTCCTCTCCCTGCCACTCGAAGTTGGTGATGATCGGGCCGCGGTCGGGGCTGAGGAACTTCGCCAGGTTGAACCGGTAGGGCTGGGCGACGATCACCACGTAGCGGCGGGTCAGGCCGAAGGAGTGGAGGTAGCCGGGCATCGATTGCGGGACGAAGGCGAGCTCGCGCCGCCTGCCGTTCTTCTCGGAGACGATCCGCAGGCCGCTGGGCGGCACCAGTTCGACCTCGTAGCTGAAGCGCTCCCGGGTTTCGGGATCGAAGTGCGGGTGCGCGGTACCGAGGCGGCCCTGCATCTGCTCGGCATCGCCGATGCCCATCGTGTTGAGGAACTTCGGGTTGAAGCGGACCGGGATCGGGATCTCGGTGTGGGCCCGGAACTGGCCGGCCAGCTTCTCGATCGAGACGTTCGCATTCGGGATCCGCCCCAGCACCGGCAGGGTCGAGACGCCGGAGAAGATCTGGCGGCAGGGGTCGGGGGCCGGGTCGGTGGCCAGCTCGGAGAACTTGATCCGCCCCTCCCGCTGCCAGGCCCAGTACTGGCTGGAACGCAGGAAGCGGTTGCGGTAGCTGACCTTGCCGCCGTGGAAGGAGAAGGCGTGAAGCATCGCCAGACCGTCGAACCAGTGGTTGAACTTCTCCTCGCCGATCTCGAAGAGCGCGGGGCCGTTGCGGAGCAGAGTGCCGGTCAGCCATTTCGGCAGCTTGCCGTCGAGGTCGATCCGGGGCAGATGGGTCTCGCGCTCCAGCGACTTGAAGGCGAGGTTGAAACCGGGCCGGCGCAGCTTGCCGTGCGGGTCGGCAAGCGCCTGGCCGATGCCGAGCGGACCGCTCGGCGCAAGCGCCCCGGCGGCAGCCAACCCGGCCGCCACCTTCGACCCCTCAACCAACAACTCTCGTCGAGGCTTCGACGAACTCTCTCCCATGACGAGATGGTACCGGCAGAGCCGGCCCATCTATCTATTGATTCTGTGGGCCGGCGGGTTCCTTTTGGCGTCCGGCGCAGACCGGATGCCGTGCAGATATCAAGAGCGCCTGGAGGCGCTCTTGTCGGTGTAGAGCTCCGCGTCGGCACGATCGACGCAGGCCTGGAGCTCTTCACCAGGGGCGAGTTGTGCAACCCCGTATGACCAGTCGACGGGAGAAACTTCCTTGAGAACTCCCATCATCTGTCGTGCATCATCCGAATCGCTGCCGGCTAACACCAGCAGAAACTCGTCCCCACCTATGCGGGCCAGAACATCGCTGTCGGGGACTACCCCGGCCCAATTCTCGGCGCATTGCCGCAAGATCCGATCGCCCTGGGAGTGGCCCTCCCGGTCGTTTATTTCCTTGAAGGAGTCGAGGTCGATGTGGACGATCGTCAGTGGATGACCGAATCGCCGACAGAGCGTGACCACCCGTTCGCATTCGGCCATCAGGCCCACCCGGTTCAGGAGCCCGGTCACGGGATCGGTCGTCGCCGTCGATCGAATCGACTCGCAGGCCCGGCTCAGCCACTCGGCACCGGCCAGCGCGGCGATCCCGACGATCACCCAGGTACCGGTCTGGCCTTCCCTGCCGCCGAGCCATAGTGCGGCACCCAACCCGACCCAGATCAACAGCACGAAGACCCGGGCCGTCCCTGGCTTGAAGTTGAAAGCGATGAACCCGGTCAGCACGAAGAAGACCGCGATCGTGAACGTGGCCGCGCGACTGGCGAAGATCTCGTTGATCGTGAGGACCGGGGTGACGAGGAAAACCGCCCCCAAGATCACGGCCACGGTCATCCAGCCCGGGCTGCGCAAGCCCTGGTCCAAGAATCTGACCCGTGATTCGGGGGTCGTTTCGAATTCAGCTGGAAACGTCACTCTGCAATGACGTCACCGCAGGGCACCCCCCCCCCCCCCCCGTTTATTCTGGGGTGGCCCCTGGCGGGCCGGCCTCCGCAGCCTGACTCCGTGGCGGGCGTCGGTCGTCGGTTGGGCGGGCTCCTCCGGTTTCGGCTGGGGTCGGAGTGCGGTTTGGACCGCCTCTGGCTCGGCGACCGGCGCGGGATCCGGCGGGGGCGGCGGGACATAGACCGGTTCGGAGGCCACCGGAGCCTGGCTGGCCGCCTCAGCAGCCTCCGCGACCGCCGTGGCCTCCGCGGCTGCAGCCGCCTTCGCCGCGGCAGCCTCGCGGGCCGCCTTTCGCTGCTCCTTTGCCGCCGCCCGGGCCTTTGCCCGACGCGCCCGCGCCTTCGCCGCTCGTGCGGCTCGTGCCGCCGCCTTCGCCTTCGCGGCAGCGATCGCGGCCGAACCGGCTTGGCCGTCACCTTCGCCAGCCGCCGTCAGGGCTGCCGCGCCGTCTCCAGGTCCCGGGTCCGACCCGCCGCCGACGATGCCGGTCGCGAAGGCCGCGGCCGTCGCTACCACCGCGACCGCGGCGACGGCCGTACCGGCCACTGCTGCCGTGCTGCCGATCGAACCTCCACCTTGGGCTGCGCCGGATCCAGCCTTGCCGCCGGCCGCGGCAGCCTCGCCCTTGCCCGCGGCGGCCCCGGGCCCCATCCCCCCGCGCCTGGTGGCCAGGGGGCCCCCCGGCTGCCCCCCCCCCCGCCGCGGCACCGCCGGCCCGCGTGGCGAAAGCGGTCGGCAGTGGGGGGCCGAGCGCGGCAGGCCGGCGGTGGGTTCGCGCCTCACGCCGGCAGGCCGGGCAATGTTCGAGATGGTCGGGGGCCGGGCCGTATCTTTCACCGCCTGGTTCGAGCATGCCCATGGCGAAGGCTCGGATCGTCGAACTCATCTCCGCGCAGTGTTCTCCGGCTCGGACCGTCTCGACGACGTCGCCGATCTTGCCGGCCGCCCGGTCCATGATCTTCTCCATCCGCTTCGGCCGCACGCCCATCACCTCGGCCGCTTCGGGACGGGTGTACCCGTACAGATGGCAGAGGGTCGCGGCCTCGAGTTCACGCGGCGAGAGCTTCGCCCGCAGGCCCTCCCGGATGTGCCGCACCTGGATCTCGGCGTCGAGCCGGGCGTCGAGGTCGAGGTCGACCCCGATCGTTTCCAACATCGCCGGGTCGGCGCGGCGGTTCACGCGGAAGGCGCGGAACTCGTTCAGGGCCCGGCGGTAGGTGACCGTGACCAGGTAGGCGACCCGGTTCTCGATCTCCTCGCCGTCGGCCATGGCCATGTACAGGGCATGCCAGGCTTCGTTGTACGAAGCTTCGAGGTCGAACCCGGCCGCGGCTATCCCGGCCGCGGAAAGCTTCGCGGCGACGGTCCGGATCACCTCGGCCTTGTGCTGCTCGTACTCGACCGATACGAGGTCGGTGGCTGCCGGGGTCACCATCCACCCACGCGAATCTTCACCTTGCGCACCGGACTCTTGACGGTTGGCCAGGGCCAGCCCGGCGCTCCGCGGACCACGGCCCGGAACGAGAAAAGCGCGTTGCGCTGCACGTACTTGAACGTATAGCGCTTGGCGAAGGCACCCCCGGCCTTGGTCTTGACCGTGGCGACGGTCTGCCAGCGCCCTCTCACCTTGGCTTGAATATCGACGGGAACCGCACGCCCGGTGGGCCCGGCCCCGACCAGGCGACCGCGGAACCGGGTTGCCCGGCCGATCCGGACCTTGCGCGGCATGACCTTGAGCTTCACCTTGAGTCGGCTGCGGACCAGCGTCGAGGCGCTCGCCGTCACCGACTGTCCCACGCCGGGGGCGAAGGTGACCGTCACCTTCCGTGACCCCTGCCCGGGGAGGGTGAGGTGGAAGCCGCCGTCCGGGTCGGTGGTGACCGGGGGCCGGGAGACCGTCTTGTTTCCGGTCGAGGTGAGCTGGTCGACCTGGACCTCCAGCTTCGCTCCGTCGATCGGCAGGCCGGTGTCGGTGGTCAGCTTGCCGTGGATCTCCGGGGTTTGGCCGGGCCGGTGCCAGATCGACTCCGAGTCGATGCCCAGCCGCGGCTGGAAGACCGCCGGCGAGCCGTTCGTGTACCCGGGGCTGGGTTTTTCTACCGTGAAATCGACCGGGCCGAACGGAGCCTGGTTACCCGCCGCATCGGTGATCGTGCCGCTCGCGATGTGGTGGCCTTCGGGCAGGTTCGAGGTGTCGACCTCGAAGTTGCGACCGGCATCGGCCGGGCATGGCCTCGGCCTGACGTGCGGCTGGTCGCAAGCGCCGCTCGAGATGTTGATCGTCTGCTGTGGCTGGCCGTCGATCTCCAAGCTCATCGAGGCGACGCCCGCGTTGTCATCGGTGGCCCGGACGAAGAGCCCTGCCGGGCCGTAGACCGTCCCGGTACCGGCCAGGCTCCCCCCGATATCCGCGAGGATCGGCGGGTTGTCGTCCTCGATCGTGACCGTAGCCCCGAAGAGCGCCACGTCGGCCGCGTATCCGAACGGCGAGGCCGCACAGCCGCTGGTGTTGGTGCAGGCGACCAGGACCGCCAGGCGATCGAGCGAGAGCCCGGTGGCGGTCAACTCGTTGCTGGGGTCATCGGGGTCGGTCAGCGAGCCCTCGATGCTGCATTGCCAATCGGGAATCGCGAGCGCCGAGGCGCAGCCGACCTCGTGGCCGCTGGCGCCGTCGGTCTCGGAAGTCGCTGCCTTGTAGAAGTAGCCGGGCATCGACCCCGCGGCCCGCAGCCCGCGCAGCAACCGGTAGCCGGGGATCTTTCCGCCTCGAGGTGGGTGGCACCCCCACC
>Ga0066256_1005074_pt1 | contig 11179 bp, 6 predicted proteins | sample ThiBio_1000_biof_FD_87107 | JGI IMG/M metagenome (GOLD analysis project Ga0066256, IMG submission 87107) | Wastewater bioreactor microbial communities from Cape Town, South Africa - Thiocy_expt_1000_biof (version 2) | ecosystem: Engineered > Bioreactor > Thiocyanate-remediating >... | reverse complement strand
ATACTGAGATTCGGCAATTACGCATGATGAGCGGTGCATGGCAAACAACAGTGCACGCTCACGCACCTCCGCGTCATCCAGGTTGTCAATCCACAGGCGCGGCCCGTTGCCGTAGTTCACGCCGGGCCCGCTGTACACGGAGGCGCAGATGACGCGCCCGTTGCCCACCGGGCTCTGCTCTGAGGCGTCAATCTCCGCCACCTCCGTGTCCCACGCGTGCACCGTGCCAGGCGGCAGCCGACGCATGATGTCCACCACCGCGCGTGCCTGCTCCTTGGTGCGCACCACCGTGACGCCCGGCGGCCAGGACGTGGCGGTGGCAGCGGCGGGGGGGGCTGGTGTTAGTGGGGGGGTCGGGGGCGGGGGAGCAGCTGCGGCGCGGCTCCCCGCACGCACACCCGCGGCGGCCCCCCCGGCCGCCGGGACGGCCGGCGGGGGCAACACCGCGCCGGCAGCCCCCCGGGCGGGGGTGGAGAAAAAAGGGGGCGGCCCCCCCCCCCCCCCCCCCCCCGCGCCCCCATCAGCAGCGCCACTACCGCGCAGCGCGCGCCCCGCCGCCAGCATCCCGCCTGTTGGGGTTGTGCGGCGACCGGGTGGTCAGCAGCGGCGCACCAATGACCAGCCGGTATCAATCACAGCCAGCAGCCACCAGCAGCTGTCAGTCGTACCAGTGCCAGCAGCAGCAGCGGTTGGCAGCAGGGTAGTCGTAGCAGTCAGTAGCAGGTCAGTAATTAGTAACCCAGTCCGTCAGTAAGTTAGTAGTCGTAGTAGCAGTCGTTGCAGTCAACCAGCAGCACTTAGCAGCCAGCAGTAGCCAGTACCAGTATCAGAAGCAGACAACCAGTAGTAGCAGGTCACCAGGTCAGCAGCCAGTACCAGCAGCCAGGGCAGCGCAGTAGGCGGTCAGTCAGAGGCGGCGGTCAAGCAGTCAGCCCGGCGACAAAGACAATAAACGGGGACAGCACGCCGCGGAGTTACACCGATGCACAACTATTGACCGATCGCCCACAAAACTACACCCCACCCACGCTGTCCTCCCATTAATACCACTCGTGACGAGCATGCCCATTGTAACTATGTCTGCGGTGCTGACATTCAACCATAATTCCGCTATTCACCCCCCTGCCGCTATCGCGTGTGGAAAACAACCCGCCGGCGCCATTAATCAGTGTGTTGAAACGGCGGCTTGATGTCCTATGTAGTGGGCAGTTGCGCCGACCGCGTGGTTTGCCTGGCCGACGTGTGCGCATTGATGCACCATGGCGGAATATCATGGCACTACTGATGAGGAGAGGGAGAGCAGGCGAGGCAGCGGGAGGAGTGGTGAGGCAGTAGGCGAGGAGACGGCAGGTGATGAGGCAGTGGGTGGAGGAGTGGGAGAGGGAGAAGGAGTAGAAGAGAGGATGGGGGAGGCCGTCGAGGCTGCTAGCACTGCATTGGATGCCGCCGCCGAACCCGCCGCCGCAGCTACAGCGACTGCTGCTGCCGAACCTGCTGCCGCCGTTGCAGCGCCAGCCTCTGGTGCTCCAGTGGCGGCTACTCCAGCCGCTGCCGCTGCTGCACCCGCTGCTGCCACCGCTGCTGCTGCTCCAGCTGCTGCTCCAACGGCTGCTGCTGCTGCTCCAGCCGCCGCTGCCGCACCTGCTGCCGCGGCCGCTGCACCCGCTGCCGCCGCCACACCCGCTGCTGCCACCGCCGCTGCACCCGCTGCCGCCGCCGCCGCCGCCGCACCCATTTCCACCGTGGTGCCGCCAGCCCTGCCGCTGCCAAGCAGCGACGAGGTAGCCGCCCTCGTGGCGCGCGGCTGTGTGTCGGGCTTTGCACCGACGCTGCGTGCCGACGCGTGGCGCGCCATCCTGCGCATCCCCGACGCGCCGCCGCCAGCAGTACCATCCACCAGCGCCGCCACTGCCACTGCCACCGCCACCGCTGCCGCCGTACGCAACCTGCAGCCGCTAGCGGTGCCCGTCGGCCGACGGCATCATGCCACCACTACACACCACAACGGTGGTAGTGGCGGCGGCGAGACGATAGCGATGGCGGTCCCCGTGACGGCGGCGGCGGCGGCAGCAACAGTCCACGCTGGGTGGCAGGAGAGGGAGGTGGCAAGCCTGCTGGCGGAAGGCGTGCCGTACGGTACATGGCGGCGAGCGCGGCCGGATGACGACGACGGGCTGGATGCGCTGGATGGCGTGGTGGACCGGCAGATTGTGGTGGACGTGCGGCGCGGGTTTCATTTTGAGGGGTGCGGCGACTGGACGCACGAGGAGCGCGTGGTGCGTGTGCGGCAGCTGGCCGGCGTGCTGCATGCCGTGTTCCCGCCGGGCAGCAGCCGGGCAGCAGCAGCACGCGCCCGCGGCGCACCTGCCACCACGCTGTGGTACTGCCAGGGCATGCACGACATTGCGGCGGTGCTGCTGCTGACGCTGGGTCCGCGTACCGCGCCCGCCGCCCTGCGCGCCCTCACAGCTGACCACCTGGCGCGCGTGGCAGACCCCACGCTGGCATACTCGCAGGCGGCGTGCACCTTTGTGGTGCACCTGCTGGCGGCCGCCAGCGCGCCGCTGGCGCAGCACCTGGAGGCAGCCAACGTGCCGCCCGTGTACATGCTGTCCTGGCTCCTCACCTGGTTCTCGCACGCCGTCCCCGCCTTGCCCGCCGTCGCCACCCTATTTGACGTCTTCCTGTGCTCCCACCCGCTGTTCCCCTCTTACGTCGCCGCCGCCCTCGTCCTGCATTACGAGGCGCAGCTGCGTGCGCTGCCCGCCACTGACATTGCGCCGCTGTTCCCCACCCTGCAGTCCCTACCGCGCCACATCACGGCAGCTGCCTCCACCACCGCCGCTGTCGCCGCCGGCGCCGCTGGTGCGCTAGCGCCGCTGCCGGTCCGCCAGCTGGTGGCTGCCGCCACCGTCCTATTTGAGGCGGTGCCGCCTGCCAATGTGCTGCCCTCCCTACCGCCCCACGACGCCGCCGCGCTTGGCGACGAGGTGACGGCGGCAGCCAAGCGCCCGCTGGCACGGCGGGTTGGCGTCACCATCACCCCCGCACTTGCCGCTGGCGCCATCCACCTTGCGCCGCACCGTTCCGGTGCCGATGCCGCTGTTGCTGTTCCTGATAGTGGTCTCGCGGCACCGCCGCCGGTAGGGCCACCACCACGGCAGGCACCACCGCTGCATGTACGAGCACACGTTGACGGCGGGCGCGGCCAGGCGTTGCCGTGGGTGGTGCTGGGCACGGTTGCCGTGGTTGCCGTGCTGGTTGCCGTGCTGCTGGATGCCGACGGCAGCGGCGGTAGCAGCAGCTGGCAGGCGTGGCAGGCCGGCAGTGGTGAGAGCGCGCGGGAGGCGGCAGGGGCAGTTAACCGCGGCGCCGTCGCTCTGTTCTCACACCTCACGGTCGGTTTGCGCCGCCTAGTGCAGCGCAGCTAAGTTATTAACATGGGTTTCAATCAATCAGCGCCCTAAGTAAGCTACCCCGAGTCGCTGTCACTGTCGGTGGCGGCGGCGCCAGCGTGGCGGTGCGCGCATACCTTGTCGTGCGGCGCGCGGCAGGAGCGGCAGAGCGGCGTGGCGCCGCAGTGCGCACACCACGCCGTCTTAGCCGCCGTCTCCTTGGAGCACATGGGCGAGCCGCACATCTCGCAGGGGCGCCAGTGCACGGGGCGGCGCGTCCGCGCGCCCGTGTAGCAGTCGTCACACACGCGCAGCTTGCAGCCGCACTGGTATAGGTCCAGGCAGGGCAGGCCAGTGGGGTGGTCCACGCCGCGCCCGCCCACGCCACAGAACGTGCGGTGGCACTCTGAGCACTCCACCGCGCTGTCCTTGTCCGTGCGGCAGCCGCAGTAGCTGCATGCCAGCAGGCCGCCCGCGGTGTACGACGCAACGAACCCGCGCCGCTTGGCAGCGGGTGCGGGTGCGGGCGCCCCAGCCAACGCCGCCGGCGTGGCTGGTGGTGCAGCACCCTCATCACCACCCTCCTCCCCACCGCCGCCGGCGGCACCACCTGCTGCTGCTGTTGCTGCCGCTGCTGCGCCCCCGCCGCCCCCTCCTCCGCCACTGGCCGCCTCGCCCTTCAGCTTGACGGACAGCGAGAACACGAGGGCAGACGACTCGCGCAGCTGCTTGTCTGCTAGCGCGCGCATCTTGGCGTGGTGCAGCACCGCCTCTGCCTCGGCCGCCTCCACAGCCGCCGCTGCTGCCGCCGCCGCCGAGCTGGTGCGCTCCACCGCCGCCAGCAGCTCGGCAGCGCGCGCCACACCTGCCGCACCCTCCAGCCCCGCTGCCGCCGCCGCCGTCGCCGCCGCCGCCGCCGGGTCGCTCTTGGTGGCGGTAGCGGCAGCGGCACGCCCCGCCTTAAACCCCAGCACCGAGTTCCGCTCCCACTCTGCCCGCGCCTTTGCCTCCGCCGCCGCCGCCGCGCCGGCGCGCAGCGCGCTCACGCGCCGCCCCTCGCCGTCCATGTACAGCCGCTCCAGCAGGTGCCGCGCCCGCTGCCGCCGCAGCGCCGCCGCGTTCGCGTGCACCGTCGCCTCCACCTGCACGCGCTGCCGCTTCATCCTTGCGCGTTTGTGTTGGTGTAGGTGGGGGGACACTGACAGGAGGGTGTGTTGGGTGTAGAGGTATGTGGAGGAGGAGTCGGTGGAGGATATTGGGTTGTAGAAGGTCCAGTGAATATGAAAACAAAATCACGGAGGTTATTCACTGCAGCAATGAAACCACGCCAATTCCAATGTATGTCAAACACCCGTCATTGCCTGCTAAATTGGTAGTGTTCCATCGTGTCGTTGTGTTGCTGCCAACCTGCAAATGTGCGGTGTCACTACAGTAGCAGCCACGTTGATAGGGCCAACATGCCCGCCAACGGACGATGACGGATTCGGGACGGACACGGCAACAGCAACAGCATTCTGGACCTGGCTGGAGTAGTCCAAAGCGCTGTGGTAGAGATTGACACATTACGTGGCGACCGCCGTCGCCCTTGCCTGTTGCCTGGGGGGCTCTTGGATCTGGATCGCTGCGCTTGTCTCAACGTGGCGACCTGCGCGCTGCCGACCTTCTCGATGTGCGCAACACGCACATCACACACACACACACACACACACACACGTGCGCGCACAGTACCTGCAAAAAGTAACTCATCTTCAGTTCATCGTAGCACAACGGGGCACACGGGCGGGACGCTAAGACGCATACACGCAGATACACAAGCACGGCACGGCACAACACAACGACGGCGGCATCATCATGCCACCATGTCCAAGCAGTAGTAATGAGTAATCACTGGGCTACAGCACGGTGCCGTCCAGCTCCTTCATGTACCGTGACCGAGTGATGGTGGTGTTCAGGCCCGTGTCTCGTGGCGGCCCGCCCAGGAAGGTATTGCTGAAGCCGCCCATCTTGCCCTCCACTGGCGGCTTCAGCTCCACCACCACGCCGCGTGGCACCTTGCCGTACTCTGCCGCCGACGTGGAGTACAGCGGGTGCCGCGCGCTCTCACGCGCCTTCCATGCCGCAAACCGCTCCTCGGGCGTCAGTGCCGCCTCCGCCGCTGCCGCCGCTGCTGCTGCCGCCGCCGCCGCTCTTGTGACAGGTGGCTCCACCAGCTTCACGCTCTTCCCGCCGCCCTTCCCCTTCTCCTTCTCCTTCCCTGCGGCGGCCGCAGCCATCCGACGAATGCAGAGCCACAAGGAGAGCGGCAGCCGCCACCAGCACGTTAGTTGCACCAGTCAGCAGTCAACCAGTCAGCAGACAAGCAGCAGCAGTAGCACGTCAGTAGCACGTCAGTGGCAGTAGCAGCACCACGTCGCCCGCGTGTTGCGGCCAAGTGCAAATAATATCCACCGGTAATCTCACACTCCCACCCGGCGCATTCACAATGGCACATCAACTTCCTCCTATTCCCGCACTTCCCTCGTGATTTTACCGTGCCACACGGCTGCATTACCTTTGCCAATCGGCACCTCTTGCCCCCCTGTAGTAACGGAACTCACCTCGCCGCTACTCCGTTGCGACACAGCCGTTGGCTGCAGGTGCAGCAAGGTTGCCAACGCGCCGGGACACAATTTATGGGCAAAAGCGGCATGGAGCAGTAATTTTAAGGTGGTAGTGGACGAAAGGCTGTGGTTGGTACGGGTTTGGCCCACATTTGGGTTGCTGCACGGTGCCATCCGATACTTCTGGCGCCGCCAGCAGCAGACACCATCATGGCGGCCACAACAGCACATGTGACACCCGTAGTGGCAGCAGAAGCAACAACAACATGGGTGGCGCACATACCAGGGACGGGCACGGAAGGACGATGGCGACGGCTGGCGGCGGCACTGGAGGGTGATAGTGGCGACGGACTGGGAGCTACGGCAGCGGCAGCAGCACCCCACCCGCGGCCCATCCCAACGGAGGGGCTGGACCTGGAGGCGGTGGAGGTGGCTGCCATCCGGCAGTTTGCACGCGCTGCCAAGGCGGCTGTGAGCAGCCGCACTCGAGCATGGATGACAGGCGTAGCAAGCAGTAGCAATAGTGTTAGTGGGGGCTCACCCCCACCACGACGAGTGGCGCTGCCTGCCGCCGGCGGCGACGACGACTACGACGACGACAGCCTGGAGTACCTGTCGCAGCACGCACGCGGGCCGACGCCGCTGTTTGGCAGCGGGGAGGCGCATGAGCCCACGGCTGTGCCGGTTGGCGCCCCACCCCTGCCGCGTGAGGTGTTGTGCCGTGTGCCTGCCGCCCCGGCGCTGTCGTCCCGGCAGGAGCGCACTGCGGCGGCGCAGCGGGCGCACCGCGCCTGGTTCCTGAGCGCGGCACCCGCGGCGGCGTCCCTGTCTACCGTCATCAGCACGCAGGAGCGTGCGGCGCGCGCGGCAGCCCGAGTGCGACTGCTGGACGTGCTGGGCCCCGTGTACGGCGCCACACCCGACACCGTCGGCACGGCGCACCTGGCGCGCCCTCTGCGATGGCACCGCGTCGCGCGCGAGACGGCGCAGGCTGCCGTTGGCCCTGCCTCGCACCCCATCACCCACGCCGCACAGGAGCTGGTGTCACAGCGCTACGTGTGGCACTGGCGCGTGAATTACCGGTTTGGACCGCCGCGTGCCCCACCACCGCGTGTGAAGCGCGCACGCACGCCGCAGCCGGTCGCCGCGCCGGCCCCGCGCCCGCGCCGCCGCGCTCGTAGCGTCTCCCCGCCGCCCCGCCCGCCGCCCTCCCCGCCTGTTGTTATCCTGTCTGACTTTTGTGCGCTGGCGGCGGGCGCCGTGGATTCAACGCACTCGCCGCTACGTGCCGCCGCCGCCAGCAGCGTGGCAGGCGTGTACGTCACGCCGCCGACCTCGGCAGTCGGCCCGCCAACGACTGGTGCTTCCAAGGATTATGACGGCAGCCCAGCCGCCGCGCAGGAGGGCAAGCCTGGCGGCATCTTGTGGGACGAGGTGAAGGCGGGCGGCATGCCGTGGTCCATTGATTATGATGGCGCTGCCACTAGTGGTGGCGACGACGCCGACGATGACGCCACTGCTGACGACTCTGGTGATGATGCATTCTGGGGCACGCCATCACCCACCAGCCCGGCTGCTGATGGGAGTGCCGCAGCACCATCATCTGCACTCGCGCCGACAGCGGCACCGGCACCGGTGCGGCGGCGCTCCGGGGATGACGGCGGCGCATCGGAGAGCAAGTGGGCGCCGTCGCCGACCGCCGCTTCGCTATCACCACACAGCGCCGCCGGTGACCACCTGCCGCCTGAGGCGCGGAAGTGGGCGGCAGGCGAGGCACGGTACATACGCAGCCTTGCGGCGGTGCGCGTGGACCGGCGCACAGCGGCGGAGCTGGATGCGCTTGCCAATGCTACGCGGAAGCGCGCGGTGCGGCACGTGCCGCTGGGAGCAGGAACCGTGGATGCGGCAGCGGGCGCGGCGGCACGCCGGGCACGTGGCGAGGCGGAGGGTGCTGCCCGGCACCGATTCCAACAACGGCAGCGGCGGCGGCGGTCGTTGGACGGCTTGCTGGACGCACTGGCGCACTCCGACGCCACGCTGGCCCGCTTGCGGCGGTCTGCCGCTGGTGTGCTGGCAGCTGCCGACGCGCTGCAAGCGGTGCCGCTGACGCATGGCGACATCATGCCCGCAGCGCCGGCAGTGACGCTGCTGCCGCCGGTGGTGGATGCTGGTGGCGGCCGCCCCACACGCGCGGCAGCCACCACCACACCCGCGGCGCACGGCCCGTCATCCGCATTCTATGCACCGGGCCGGCGCGCCACATCGTGGCTGGCGGCGCAGCGGGTTGAGGAGGAGGCGGCGGCAGTGGCAGCAGCGCGGCGTGCCGCCAGCGACGCGGTCACGGGGCAGCGGCAGTGGTATGCCAGCCAGCTGCACCGGTCCTACACGCCCACCCGCGCCGCGTACCTGGCAGTCCTCGCTGACGAGGCAGCGTACGACGTGGGTGTACGCATGCACCGGTGGGCGGGCGGCACGCGGCAACGGCTGCGCGCGGCTGGCGCGCCACCGCCCGGTCGCAACCCCCAACCACTGCTGTCGGAAGCCTTCACTGCCGGTCTGCCGCCGCAGCCGCCTACCAGCGCGCCAGGTGGCGGCGGCGGCGGTGGCATGCCGGTTGATATGGCGCGTTCGCGTGGCCGCTCCGCAATGCGCTCCCTGCGCCGCCTTGGCCGCCGTACCGCCTCTGCTGACGCTGCCCCTCCCACGGGTGCTGTGGAGGTGCCGTTTGCCGCACCGCCGCCGCCCGATGGCACGCCAGGCCCAGGCGCGTACCCTGGCGTTGCTGCCGCGGCGGACGCCCTGAAGCCGCATGTTGCGGGTGTGGCCATGGCGCTGGCGACCGGCAGGGCGGCGGCGGATGATGACGACACCGACGACGACACCGGTGGTGGAGGTGGCGCGTTGCTGCTCAACCCACACCATGCCGCCGTCCTGCCGCGTGCCCCTGCCACCAACTTTGGCGCCGGGGCCGCGCGGTGGTCTGATGATGACGATGACGATGGCGATGGCGTCGGTGGCGGGCGGCGGCACGGCGACGCGTTGGCGCTGTACCCCGAGGTGGCGGCTGCATACCTGCGGGATGGCCGGTATCGGTCGGCGCCCAATTTTGGTGCCGCACGCGGGCGCGGCGACAGTGACGACGACGAGGAGGGTGGCGGCTCCGTCTTGTTGTTGGAGCCGAGTGCGGCACGTGATCGCGTCGGAGCGCGCCCCAGCCGCGGGCTGGCGGTGAACATGTCACGTGCCACCGGGCGCGGCGACGACGATGACGACGACGGCGGTTACGACAACTACGACGGCGCGGTGCTGGCGCTGGCATGTGATGCGGGTGCCGCGCTGTACGCGGTGCCGCGTGCCGTCGACTTTGGCCGTGCCCCCGAGCGCCCCACCGCTGCTGATGACGGCGTGGAGAGTGTGGTACGCGCGCTGGTGGAGGGTGAGCGCCGGCTGCGCAGCAGTGAGGACAGCAGTGGTGGCGGTGGCGGTGGTGGCGACGGCGACGCCACCGGCTTTTTCATCGCGCCAGACGTGCTGGAATTGCTAGCCCGCGCGGCGCCGGCGCCCGGTAGCGGCGTACCTGTGCCACCCCGACCCACCTCTGTGCCCTCCATGCGGTACATGGCAGGGCGGGAGGAGGTGGGCACGCACTATGCGATGGCAGACGTGGCAGCGCATGCCTATTACCGCGACATGCGCTCTGACGCGCAAGACGACGTGCTGGCGGCGCTGGCTGGGCGGTATCCCGCCTAACGCAGGCTCGACAGCACGGCCTGGAATGCCGCGGCAGTGGGGCGGTCACACACGGCGGCGGGCTCCACCCCTATTGCACGCAGCCGAGCGGCGGTGGTGGGTCCCATGGCAATGCAGCGCGGCGGGGCGGCTGCGATGGCAGCGGCCCATGCGGGGGTGGCGGCAACGGCATCAACGCCGGACGGGCTGCAGCAGAGCATGGCGCAGGCAGGCGCAGTTGCAAATCCTGCTGCTGTCAGGGCAGCACCCAGCGCAGCCGGCGGCACGGGTGCCGTGGCATACACTTGAATACTGCGCGTAGGTATGCCCGCAGCTGCCAACCCCGCTGGCAGCGTATCCAGCGGCTTGTCGCCAACCAGTAGCCACAGTGGGCGGCCCCCAGCCACACATGATACTAGGTGCGGTAGCAGCTCTGCAGCATTCCCAGCACCAGCAGCTCGCAACGTCACACTGCCTGCCGTCTCCTCACCCTCCAAAACCGCGCTGCATGCTGCCCCTAGCGTCCATACTGGCACGGCGGCGGCGGGCAGCGGGCCGGGTGCTGCTGCCGCCCGCCATGCCGCCGCCGCATCACGCAGCACCACCGCCGCGCGCTTGCTAGTTGCCACAATGCCGGCGGTAGTCGCTGCCGCTGCTGTCAAGTCCAGGTCGGCCGCTGCCACCTCCACATTGTGCAGCACCGGCACGCACACCGCGCGCCAGCCCGCCGCGGCTGCCGCTGCCACATACTCATCCGCGCCTTCCGCATCCCGCAGCAGCACCACTAGTGGCGCCTCCACTGTCGTGGCTGCTGGCACTGATGCTTCAGCTGCTACCGAACCTATACTGGTTGGTACAGGGACAGCAGCCCCGCCGCTGGCACCCCCCTGTGGCAGTGACGCAGCGTCCATCGTCGTCGTCGTGCTGCCCGCCTGATGATGATGATCTTTCCACACCAAAAACAAATCAACGGCACGTTAAGCGCGCACCCCACTGCCGGAGGCGTTAAAACGCTGCAGTGCAGTGCGACTGTGCATTATAAAATTGGCGTTTAACGGTGTGCTTGCATTATCGGCTTATGTGCCCATTGCCGGGTTTGTTGGTCAACCAACGGTCCAACACCAACACATCCACCAGTACACACCATATCATGACATCGGGAACACACTACTGAGCCAACAACTTCAAAAGGACACGGTACAAGTACAACTAATTACATCATCACCGCCCCCCGGCGCCGCGGTCGCGGTCAGACTTGACAAACGCCCACGACACGTGGATGGGCTTGCCCAGCACGGTGGCACCGTTCATGGCGTGCATGGCCGCCTCCGCCTCCTTCCGCGCCGCGTACTCTATCAGCGCGTAGCCCTTCACAAACCCCGTGTGCCGGTCCAGGTTCATGTTGATGTTGCGCACCTCCCCAAACTCGCTAAACTTGTCCACCACGTCGTCCTC
>Ga0066256_1005073_pt1 | contig 11182 bp, 3 predicted proteins | sample ThiBio_1000_biof_FD_87107 | JGI IMG/M metagenome (GOLD analysis project Ga0066256, IMG submission 87107) | Wastewater bioreactor microbial communities from Cape Town, South Africa - Thiocy_expt_1000_biof (version 2) | ecosystem: Engineered > Bioreactor > Thiocyanate-remediating >... | reverse complement strand
AAGATGGCGGTGGAGGCGCAGCGGAAGGTGCTGGATGAGATGCTGGGGCTGAACCGGAACGGCGACCGGCCGGACGCCATCATCACCGACTTCCGGGACCCGCGCGTGTGCCGGCCATACCTGCTGGGCCTGTGCCCCGCCGAGCTGTTCACCAACTCCAAGGAGGACGTGGCAGAGTGCAAGCTGGCGCACGACGCGCGCATGAAGCGCGCGTACATGGAGGCGGCCAAGACGCGCGACTTTGAGTTCGAGGTGGAGCTGGAGCGCGCGCTGGAGCGCATCGTGGCGGAGGTGGAGGTGAAGATCGGCCGCGCGCGGGAGCGCGTGGCGGAGGAGGACCCGTCGCTGGACCCCGCGTTCCACTTCATCCCGCACGCCGAGATTGACGCGCACCCCGAGTACCTGGCGCTGGTGCAGGCGCAGGAGGACCGGCAGTGGGAGGCGGCGGACGCGGTGGAGGCGGGCGACACCGAGGCGGCAGGCCGCGCGGAGGAGGCAGCAGAGGAGCTGCAGCGCGCGCGCGCCTCCCTGCAAGCGCGCCTCCTCCTTGCCTTTGCCGCCGCTGACCTGCGCCGCTCCGCCGCCGTCAATGCCGTCAACAAGCAGCGCCTGCGCGTGTGCAACATGTGCGGCGCCCTCCTGTCGCTGCACGACTCCCTGGAGCGCATCACCGACCACTTTGGCGGCAAGGCGCACCTGGGCTACGCCGCCTGCCGCCGCAAGCTGGACGCCATCCGGGACTGGCGGCGCGGTGGCCGCGCCCTCGCGCCGCCCTCTCCCCCTCTGCCGCCACCCGTTGCTGCTGGGGCACCTGCAGCGTCATCAGCAGCCAGCAGTAGTGCCGCCGCCGCCGCAGCGTCGTCAGCATCGGGCCGCCCGCCAGCGGCGGCGCCCCTGTTGCCGTCAGCCGGTGCACCTGCACCGCGCGCGCGTAGCCGCAGTCGTGATCGCGGCGGATATGGCGGCGGTGGCGGTGGCGATGGTGGCGGGTATGGCGCGTCGTCCGGCGGCGGCGGGCGCGACTATGACCGCGGCCGCGGTGGTGGCAGCGACTACCGCGACCGCGATCGCTATAGCGGCGGCGGCGGTGGTGGTGGTGGGCGGGACTACCGTGATGGTGGTGGTGGGCGCGGCGGCGATCGCGATTATCGTGACCGCGACCGTGACTACCGTGACCGTGATCGTGATTACCGAGGTGGCGGCGGCGGCGACCGCGATTACTACCGTGGTGGCGGCGGTGGTGGCGGCGGCGGTGACCGCTACTACGACCGCCGATGAGTTGCCCCTGACCCCAGCGCCCTCCTGTTTGTCATTTGAAGCGCCGCACTTGGGCATCAGGAGAATGACGGTTTCAGGTGCTGCACCACCACCGCTGATGTTGCGTTACCTACCTACCACACACATGCAATGCAATAATAAAAGGCAGGCAGCGGCACGGGGGCGGCTATTTATTTGTAGCGCGCGGCGGCGGGTGCTGCGTATGTTGACACTTGCGTCGGCTGCCACGCGGTGCAGGCCACCCGTCATTTAACCAAAATGATGCGCTCCGTGCTGTCCCTGCGCCGAGCAGCGCCCCACGCGCTCGCTCGTCGCACCACTGGTGCAGCGGCGGCGGCGGTGGCGGCGGCAGCGGCGACGACGACGCCGGCGGCAGCGGTGGTGGTACCGGTAGCGGCGGCGGCGGTGGCGGGTGCGCGGGGGATGTCGACGGCGGCGCCGACGCCGGCAGAGCTGGCGTTCCGCCGGTTTGGGCACCTGGAGGCGGCGCTGGACCCGCTGGGCCTGAAGGAGCGGCTGGCGCGCGAGGAGATCATGGCAGTGGAGGGCGCGCTGCCGGCAGGGGAGGCGGCGACGCTGCGGCAGGTGTACGCCGGCTACCTGGGCACCGAGTTTGAGCACCTGGAGAGCAGCGAGGAGCGCGCGTGGTGGGCGGCGGCGCTGGAGGGCGGCATGCCCACCTTTGAGCTGTCGGCGGCCGCCAAGCGCAACGCGGCGGTGGCGATGCTGAGCGCCGACACGTTTGAGAACTTCCTGGGCAAGAAGTACGTGTCGCTGAAGCGGTACAGCGGCGAGGGCACGGAGGCGCTGCTGCCGGCGCTGGACACCGTGTTCGCGTCTGCGGCGGCGGGCGGCGTGCGCGACGTGGTGATCGGCATGGCGCACCGCGGCCGCCTCGCGGTGCTGGTGTCGCTGCTGGGGTACCAGGCGCGCAAGCTGTTTTGGAAGATTGCCGGCAACGACGACTTCCCGGCGGGCGTGCAGGGCGTGGATGACGTCACCAGCCACCTGTCCGCCTCCATCGACAAGGTGTACGGCGGCGCCAAGGTGCACGTCACCATGCTGCACAACCCCAGCCACCTGGAGGCGGTGAACCCGGTGGCGGCGGGCAAGGCGCGCGCCAAGGCGGACCAGGGCTCGCCCAACGCGCTGTGCATCATGGTGCACGGCGACGCGGCGGTGTACGGGCAGGGCGTGGTGGCGGAGTGCTACGCCATGTCGCGCCTGCCGGCGTACAGCACGGGCGGCACGGTGCACATCATCACCAACAACCAGCTGGGGTTCACGGCGGACGACACGACGTCGCGCTCCACGCGCTACGCCTCCGACGCCGCCAAGCTGGCGGGCGCGCCGGTGCTGCACGTGAACGCGGAGCAGGTGCGCGAGGTGGCGCTGGCGTGCCAGCTGGCGGTGCAGTACCGCAACACCTTCCACAAGGACGTCGTCATTGACCTCATCGGCTACCGCCGGTTTGGCCACAACGAGCTGGACGAGCCCGCCTTCACGCAGCCCGCCATGTACAAGGCCATCCGCGCCCGCGCGCCGCTCGCCGTCTCGTACGCCGACGCGCTGGTGGCGGACGGCACCTGGACGGCAGCGCAGCGCGACGGCATCGTCGCCAAGCTGGCAGCGCACCTGGAGGCCGAGTTTGTCGCCGCCAAGGACTTTACGCCCGCCGCGGGCAGCCTGGGTACGTAGCGTTACTAAACGAGGGGGAGGTAGTGTGTGTGTGTGTGTGTGTTAGTCCCACCCTCACCCCACTTCTCCCCCTCCCAACTGCAGGCGTGGGTGACGGCGTGGCTGGGTCGGGACTGCATGTGGTGGGCGATGGGTCGGCGTTTGACGGCAAGTGGCGGTCCATGCGGCAGGCGGCGCCCGAGGAGGCGTTTGTGTCGCCCGACACGGGCGTGGCGGTGGACACGCTGGTGGCGGTGGGCACGGCGTCCGTAACGCTGCCGGCCGACTTCAAGCCGCACGACCGGCTGGTGCGCGGGCACGTGACGCCGCGGCTGGAGGCGCTGCGCGGCGGCGCGTCGGCCGCCACCATCGACTGGGCGACGGCGGAGGCGCTGGCGATGGGGTCACTGCTGGCGGCGGGGCACGACGTGCGCATGACGGGGCAGGACGCGCAGCGCGGCACGTTCAGCCACCGGCACGCGGCGCTGACGCACCAGGGCACGGGCGCCAAGTACGTGCCGCTGAACCACCTGGGCACGCCGGGCGCGGGCAAGATGCACATCTACTCCAGCCTGCTGTCTGAGTTTGCGGTGCTGGGGTTTGAGTTTGGGTACTCGTGGGAGAGCCCCTCGCCGCTGGTGCTGTGGGAGGCGCAGTTTGGCGACTTTGCGAACGGCGCGCAGATCATCATTGACCAGTTCGTGTCCGGCAGCGAGAGCAAGTGGCTGCGCCAGTCCGGCATGGTCATGCTGCTGCCGCACGGGTTTGACGGCGCGGGGCCGGAGCACTCCTCCGCCCGCATCGAGCGCTTCCTGCAGCTGGTGAACAGCCAGGGCGTGGCGCGCGGCGCGGCGGCGGTGGACGCGGGCGCCATGGCGGCGGCGGGGCACGTGGACAAGAGCGCGGCGGAGGGCATTAACATGCTGGTGGCCAACCCCACCACGCCCGCCAACTACTTCCACCTGCTGCGCCGCCAGGTGGTGCGCCCCTTCCGCAAGCCGCTGGTGGTCATCGCGCCCAAGGCGCTGCTGCGCCACCCCTCCGCCCTCTCCTCCCTCACCGACATGGCGCCCGGCACGACCTTCCAGCCCGTGCTGCACGAGCCGGCGGGCGCGCGCGCGGTACCCCGCGACGCCGTCAAGCGCGTGCTGCTCACCAGCGGCAAGTTCCACCTGGAGCTGGCGGCCGGCCGCCCTGCCGCCTCCCCCACCGCCATCGTGCGCGTGGAGGAGCTGGCGCCCTTCCCCACCGCCGCCGTCATGGCCGCGCTGGCGGAGTACCCCGGCGCAACGGAGGTGGTGTGGGCGCAGGAGGAGCCTGCCAACGCCGGTGCGTGGACGTGGGCGGAGGCGCACCTGACGCCCGGCCTGCTGGCCACCGGCCGCCCCGCCTTGCGCTACGTCGGCCGTCCCGCCCTCGCGGCGCCCGCCGTCGGCCTCTCCAAGCTGAACAAGGCGCAGCAGGCGTTCGTCATTGACCGCGCCTTTGCGTAATACGGTTAGGTGCTGTGGGCCGCGCATGCCCGCGCAGGCGCCGCCGCGCACGCCTTAGAAAGCAAGCATACAAGTTGAAACCATCCACATGATGGCACACACACACGCACACAAGAGCATTAATGGGGGGTGAGGTGTGCGCCACACACGGTATTATACACGGCACACACACACACGAGGCGCAGCGGTGGCGGAGGCGCAGCCGCCCTCCGGCCTCAACCACCGCGACAGATGCATACGCACACTACGCACACGCATGCACGCACAGGCACCCACTCCCACGCCGGGGCAAACTGGCCAACACCTGTAGGGAGGGCGCCGCACGCGGTCAAGCCAGAGTGAGGGCCCATGAGGACGTAGGTGTAGCGGGGGTCCAGTTGCAGCCACGCCGGGCCAGTGTCGGGTGCCGCCCCGCCCTCCGCCATGCCCTGCTGGTACATGGCCTCCAGCGCCAGCGGCGTGCTCCCGCCGTTCGAGTCCCACACCTGCAGCAAAAAGAAATGGCCCTCCTCCACCGGCTCCAGCAACGACACAGGCACCATGGGCGTGACACCATTAACGTCCACGGCGGTGGTGGCGCCAATGCTGCAGCCGGTGTAGCCTGCCACATCCAGCAGTGCTACGGTGCTCCAGGTGGAGAACCGGAAGCCGCAAGGGAACCAGCTGTTGTTCACAATGTCACTTGACACTGGGTGTGCGTCGCAGGTGGTGAGGTCGTACGGCGTGTTGGTGGAGTCGTCCAGGTACACCCTGCCAGCCGACGGGCCCGGCACCAGGCCGGTGGTGTCGGTGCGCATTGCCGCCAGCTTGGAACCCACGCCCAGGGTGAGCACCGCGGCGGCAGCCAACTTTGCTGACGCTAGCTCCGACGTCAGGTACGCTTTGCCGCCCTCTAGGTGCAGCCCCGTGCCGGTGCCGTCGGTGACGGTGACATTCCCCGGGGTCCCGCCACTGGTGCCCGCCGCCACCACCACGTTGCCGCCCGTGTCCGTGCCACTGCCCGCCGAGATTGTGACGGAGCCGCCCGTCACGGCCTGCGTGCCAGCCGACAGCAAGATGCCGCCACCCAGCACGCCGCTTGCGCCGTCTGATGCCACGCCGTCCAGGTGCAGTGACGCTGGTAGCGCGGAGGTGGCCAGCGGCCCGGCGCCCGCCGTCAGCCAGAGTCCGCCGCCGGCCCGCGCGCCCGACGCGCTGGCGCCGCCAGCGTTGATCACCACGTTGCCGCCGCCGTTACCCGGCGTGGTGCTGGTGGTGTCGCCAGCAAGGAGGGACAGGGAGCCGCCGGCGCCCGTTGACGTCGACGCGACACGCGCAATCAGTTTCGGCGCGCTCACCAGCGACACCAGCCCGCCGCCGCCTGTCACCAGTTGGCTGCTAACCACCACGCCACCCTGCGGTGCCAGTAGGTCGCCCGCCACCGCCACCACGTCGCCTGACGTCGCCTCCACGCCCGCGTACCCCGTCACGGAGCCGGACACCACCAGCAGGTTGCCCGCCTCAATCACCGCGTCGCCGCCCGCTATGTCCAGGCCGCCAGAGTGAATCAGCACGCCCGCTGACCCCACCACCACGCCCGAGTTGGCGTTGACGGCGCCCGAGTGCACCGTCAGGTTGCCAGTGTTGATTACCACCTCGCCGTCATTGATGTACGCGCCGCCCGCCTGGATGGACACGCCGCCCGCGTTCACCACCATGCCCCACGTGCCACTCGCCAGCGGCGCACCAATGCTCACGCCGCCCGCCTCTACCATGACGTCGCCCGACAACAGGCGCACGTCGCCTGCCGCCAGCGTCAAGCCGCCTGACGTCATGCTGACGCCACCGGTGCCCAAGTACAACGCGCCGCTTACAGCGGCGTCGCCAGACACGCTCAGCGAGCCGCCGCCCTCCATCAGCAGGTTGCCCGCCGCGAGGCTGATGGGCCCCGTTGCCACCGCCAGGCCGCCGCCAACGGACAGCGACCCGCCCACCGACGTGCTGCCGCTGACCACCGCACCGCCGGCCGTCACAGCGAGATCGCCGCCGCCCAACATGATATTGCCACCCACCGACAGGCTGCCGGAAGCAACGATGCGCCCCCCCGATAGCGACAGGTCGCCGCTGCCCAGATGCACGTGGCCCGACGTCACCTCAATACCGCCTGCAATCACTGACAGGCCCCCTGACTGTGTGATAAGCCCCGTGGTCGCGCTAACCGCGCCCGTGGCAACACGTACATTGCCCGCCAAGACGTCCATGCCGCCCGCGGTGATAGTGGCGCCGCCAGAGTTCACGGTCAGGGCGCCACCAAACGACGCCGCCCCTGACACCGCCAGGCTGCCGCTGGACAGCGACGCGCCGCCAGAGCTGACAACCAGCCCGCCGCCGGCGATGGACACGCCGCCGCCCGCAACAATGGCGCCCGCCATGCCAATGCTGGTGACACCGCCCGGTGCGAGCAGGCGACCAGCACCCACAATCACGTCACCTGCCTTGATGTGCGCGCCGCCATTGTTGACGGACAGGCCGCCAGAGTACACGGTGGCACCCGCGGTCACACTTAGCGCGCCACCTACATTCACGTTGCCGCTGTACACATTGATGTCGCCCACGCCTGTGTGGAAGTTGCCGGCCGTGATGGACACGTCACCCGCCGCCACGTACACGCCCAGCTCCGCCACCAGCGAGCCGGCGCCGATGCGCACGTCGCCAGACGACACCGCCACGTTGCCAGTCGTCACCTCCACGCCGCCGGTGATTGACGCGCCGCCTGAGTACACCGCCAGAGTACCGGTGCCTAGACGCAGGGAGCCGGTGGACAGCGACACATGGCCGGACGTGACGAGGGCGCCACCCGATGACACTGACAGGCCGCCACTCGCCACTGTAATGCCGCCGCCCACACTCAAGGCACCAGAGCCCGTCCGCACGTCGCCAGATGGCACATCAATGCCACCCGCCACGCTGGCGCCGCCTGCCGCAACCAGCAGCGCGCCGGCCATAATGCTGACGCTGCCCACCGTGACGGCCGCGCCGCCAGCAGCATACAGCGCCGTGGATGCACTGATGGCGCCCGCCGGCGTGTACACGTTGCCGCCGTGCACCGTGACGTGGCCGCCAGTGGGCGATAGGGTCAGCCCGCCGCCCGTGAGGGAGATGCCACCCGCCGCCATGATGCGGCCGGTGAACGACGCACCGCCGGCAGCCGTGAGCAGCCTGCCGGAGCCTAGCACAACGTCACCCGCCGCCAACACCACGTTCCCTGCCGCCACCGACACGCCGCCCGCCGCCACCTGCACCGACCCTGTCGTCAGTACCACGTCGCCGCCCGTCACTGACAAGCCGCCCGCAGACGCCACAATGGCGCCGGCGCCTGCGCTGATGGCGCCGGACGCCACCGCCAGCCCTCCTGCCGCCACCGTCACGCCGCCACTCGCCACGCTTACGCCGCCACCTGCCACCACCGCGCCACCCGACCCGATGCTGAGGGAGCCGCCGCCCGGCAGCAGCACGCTGCCTGTGTCCAGCAGCAGGTTGCCAGCGCTGACATGGATGCCGCCCGCGGCGATGGATGCGCCGCCTGCCGCCACGATGAGGCCTTGCGCCACGCTGACGCCACCCGAGGCCACCCGCACGTCGCCCGTCGTTACCGACACCGTGCCGGCGGATGCCATGCCGACGGTGGTCACAGCGGCCAGCACGCTGACAGCAGTGGTGGCGATGAGGGGGGCAGCCACCGACACGACACCCGAACCCACCAGCAGGTTGGCACCCATTGGATCAATGAGCGCCACAACGGAGGGCGGCGCGTTGCCGGCGCCGGCGCCGGCGGCCAGCGACACAGAGCCGCCACTGCTGGTTGGAGAGCTGCCGCCCACCGCCACCACATGGCCGCCACCACCGCCACCGGCAGTGTGCGACCCACCCAGCATTGACACCGTGCCGCCGTGCCCGAGGCCGCTAGCGGAGCCTCCCGCCACCACGGCATTGCCACCTGCGCCGCCCGCCGTCAGAGCGGCGCCGCCGGACAGCGACGTCATGCCGCCCTGCCCCGTCGAATCGGAGGTGGCGCCGGCGCGGGCGAGCAGGTTGCCACCGACGCCGGTTGCCACGTTGCCAGCTGCAATGGACACGCCGCCCGCTGCTAGGAGCGCCAGGTCGGTGCCAGCCCACGCCGCCAGCGGCGCGGCCGCCGACGTAAGGCTCAGGTAGCCGCCCAGGTTTGCACCCTGCACGCCGTACCCCTGCAGGAGTGCAGCTCCGGTCGACGACAGTGCCAGGGTGCCCGCCGTGCTGCCGGCGTTGGACACCAACTCAACGGAACCGTCGGCGCCCTTCACGGCCACGTGCCCCGCGCCTGCCACCAGCGACAGCATGCCAGTTGACCCCGCCGCCACGCCGTCCGCCGCCACCGTCACGTCGCCTCCGCGCACGCCGACGGCGAACGCACCCCGCAGCGTCGACGTGGAGGTGGCAACCAGCGTCACGTTGGCCACGCTGTCGTTAACAATCACATTCCCGGCGCCCACGCGCAGGCCGCCAGACTCCACGCGCACGCCGCCGCCATCTACGCGCATGCCGCCGGTGTACACGCGCACGCCAGCCCGCACCGCCACCTCGCCGCCCACGGTTGTGACCCCACCGGTAAACAGGGCAGGCGCAGCCGTGGTGACGCCGGTACCGTCAATCACGACTGCGGCCTCATGCAGTACCAGGCGGCCGGGCGCCGTCGTGGCGGTGCGCCCCGGCAGAATGGAAATTGTGCCGTTATCTACCACGATGCGGGAGGACACCCGCTGCACGGCTGGGGTGTTGTAGGAGTCGGGCAGCAGCTCCGTCGTGTCACACGTTGTGGCTGCCGCCGTGTCGGCGCACAGCGTGACGCGGTTGCCGGCCAACAAGGCAGCGTCTGCCGGCACGCTGCTGCCCGCCGTCGTGACGGCCACGCGCGCGGCACGGGAGCGCAGCACGCCGGTGGTGGCTGCCACCAGCGACGTGACGCCGGTGGTGGCGCCCTGCAAGCTGGTGCCCACCAGGCTAATAATGCCGCCCGACACCGTGGCGCCCACGTTGTTGTCCAGGTTCACGTACGTTGGCACGCAGCCGCCGCAGCCCGACACGGCAGTCAGGCGCACCGTGCCATCGCGGCGCAGCGCCACCGCCTCCGTCGTCGCGCTGCGCGTGTACATGAGGATGTTGCCGCCGCTGCCACCCGGCGTCGTTGCCGCCGTGTTCAGCACGATGGAGCCGCTGATCGTAGCCCCGCGCGTTGACAGCGTCACATTACCGCCCAGCCCACCCAGCGCACCATTACTGCCGGTCTCCACCGTGATGTGTGAGCCCGCCACCTCCACGGGGAACGCCAGCTGCGGCTGCGACGCCACCGGCGACCGTGACACAAAGCGCCCCGCCGCCAGCTGCAGCGCCTGCAGGGACACAGAGTCCACGGGCTGCAGCGGCAGCGCTGGCAGCATGCCCTGCACGCAGGGGCTGCAGAACAGGTCTACCACCGCATCCAGCGGCGCGCCGCCCAGGTCTGCCGCCAGCGCACTAAAGTTGCGCGCCACGTACCCCAGCGCCAGCGCACCCAGCCGTGGCTGCAGCGCGTCACACTCTGCCGCGCCCACCGACTGGCACGTTGTGTTTACAAACACCAGCGCGCGCCGCGCGTCAGCGCACCCGTCGCCATACCGCAGCGCCTGGCGCGCAAGCATGTCCTGCATTTGGGTTGGTTGGTGCGTGCAAGAGGGTACACAGGCCATCAACTTCCCCACCCACCCTCACACCCCCTCCCCTCCTTCCACAGGTACGCACCATTGCTGCTGGCATGCATGCTGACGCGCACAGGGCGCCAGCGCGGCTGGGGTAGAAGGCATACTCGCCGGTATACGCGGCGGCAGCGACGGCGGGCAAGCTGGCGTCGCACGACGCAAACGCAGCCGCAAAGTCGGTGCTGGCCGAGCAACAGTTCATGGGCAGCGAACCTGTGGGTGAGGGGTGGGAGGGTGGGTTGGAGAGGGGTGGCGTGCGGTCTGTTGTTGCTGGCGCTGGCGCTGCAGGTGACAAACGCACTGTCACAAGTGGTTGCTGCCGCTGATTGTGGTCGCAGCACCATCAAGGTAGCCACTGCGGCAGCCGCCACCAGGCCTGTACGCCGCCACCCGCCCGCCATTGTTGCATAGACACTAGCTATCCTACAGCGGCGTGATTTCAGCGGCCGGCCGTCTGTTCGCGCCGCCGCCGCCGCCGTTAGCGCTGCTGCCGCCCTGCCGCGCGCGGGCGCGTCAACAAATCAACACGCCAGCCCACAGCAATGCCAGGCCGTCACCGTTGGTGCACACCGTGTGACGCAGCGGGCATCTGGCAATTGAAACAATGCACAGCGGCACGTCGACGAGCAACTTGTCACCCGCGGCGCCCCAACCACCTAGAGTCCTAGACCAAGGCGCGTTACTCCAAAACACTGTCGGTGGCGAGTGAGTTCAAGTCCCCCGAGTATCAAAGTCGGTGTGAGTTGCGACTTGGAGTACCACACCGCAGCAACGCAGCTGTGTGAAGAAGCAACGCGGTCATTATTTGAGTTTGGGTTGTTGTTGCGGTGTGGTGATTTGTAGCGTGGTGTGTGTGAGGTGTGCGCGATCTGTAGCCGCCTAGGGTGTAGCCGCCTAGGGGGCGAGCCGACAAGAATCGGGAAGGTCAACGCACAGGGGTGCCGCCGCGCCGGAACACAGTCACACACGCCGTACCAGTAG
>Ga0066256_1005072_pt1 | contig 11183 bp, 6 predicted proteins | sample ThiBio_1000_biof_FD_87107 | JGI IMG/M metagenome (GOLD analysis project Ga0066256, IMG submission 87107) | Wastewater bioreactor microbial communities from Cape Town, South Africa - Thiocy_expt_1000_biof (version 2) | ecosystem: Engineered > Bioreactor > Thiocyanate-remediating >... | reverse complement strand
GGGCCGGCCGCTCCGCGGCGCGGCCCAGGACGGCCGGGGCGGTGCGTCCATGGCATGGCGGCAGCTCTCCCTGGCCGGGCCCGACGACGAGGCGGCAGATCCGCTGGCCGAGATGGGGGTTCCACAGCCGGCCCGCGCCGTAGAGAATGCCGATCCGCAGGATCCATGCGCTCACGCCCGATTGCAGCACCGCGGCCTCCTGGGCGAGCTTGGCGCGGCAATAGGCGTCGCGCAGATCCGCCGCCTGTTCCGTGCCGCTGCTTTCGTCGATCCTGCCGTGGGGCGACAGCGTTCCCGCATCGTAGACCGCCATCGAGCTTGCCAGCACCAGGCGGCGGGGCGGGAGGGCGAGCAGGGCGCGGGTAGGCGCAAGCGTCCCCTCGCGCATCTGCGCGTCGTTGCCCGCCATCCGCGCGGCGAGATGCAGGAGGCAGTCGGCTTCGGCAATCGCCTGCCGCGCCGCATGCCCCGGATCGGAAAGGTCTGCCGCCACAACCGTGATCCCCGCATCGCCGGCCCATGCGGCGGGGGCCCGGGATTCGCTTCGCAGGAGGGCGCGCACCTCATGGCCGCGGCGACGCGCCTCAAGGACGGCCCCCTGTCCCAGAAAGCCTCCTGCACCGGTTATGCCGATGATCAGACCGCCCATGGCATCGGCTCCATCGGCGTGCAACTGGTCGTCATCTTCGTCGCTCCGCCCCATTGGCCGGCCGACTGGATGGCGAGCGTGACCTCGTTCAGGTGAAGGGCGAAGTCGGCGGTCAGCCGGCAGGGGCGGTCCTCGTGCAGGGCTTCCAGCATCTCGGCGGGGCCGAGCGCGAAATTCATCGACGCCGCGCCGGTGCGCCCCACCCGCGGATGGGTCGGTCCCTTCAATCGCAGCTTCTTGCGAAACGGGCTTTCGACGAGCCGGCGGCGCAGCGCGAAGCGGCGGCGGAAGCGAAGGGGGGCGAAGTTGTCCCAGGCGCGGTCGAGCTCCAGAACGCCCCTGTCGGTGAAGATCCTGATCCGGTGATCGTGGCTGGCCGTGATCGAGCAGGTCAGCCGTGCGACCATGCCTTCCCTGAAGAACAGCGTTGCCGTCGAGAAATCGGGCGCGCAATCGCTGACCCCCCGCTTGTCGGGCTGGGTGGTCGCGGAGGCGGCGGTCACGCTTTCCACCGGCCCGAAGAAGGCGATGAGCCAGCTGAGGTAGTAGCCTGCATGTTCCAGCGTGCAGCCCGTCCTGAACTCGTCCTGGTAATGCCAGGGCGCGCCGCTTTCGCTCTGCCATTTTTCGATCGGCGCCTGCGGAATGAAGCCGTCGTCCAGTTCGGCATAGATCAGCCGCGGCTGCCCGGCGAGATCATGGCGCAGGACGTGGCCAAGGGTTTGCGCTGCCTCGCCCAGAACCGAGCAGGGGGCGGAGGCGAGGAGCAGGCGCTTTTCGCGGGCGAGCATGCAGAGCGCCTCGGCCTCCGGCATGGCCATCGCCAGCGGCTTTTCCGACCAGCAGGCAAAGCCCGCCTCCAGAATGGCGCGGTTTACGGCATAATGCTGGGACGGATTGGTAAGGTTGAGGAAAACGGTCTTGTCGTCCGCGGCCGCAAAGGCCTCTTCCAGCGTGGCAAAGGCCGGTATTTTCCATCGCCGGCAGAAGGTCGCCAGCCGATCGGGCTGAAGGTCGTGGGCGCCGAGCAGGACGATGTCGGGAAAGCTTGCGAGGGAACGCATGTAGAGGTCGGCAACGAAGCCGCATCCGGTCAGGAAAACAGATTTGCGTGCTCGCCCGTTACGCATGAACTCCACTCTAGCGAACCCCTGTGGAGCCGATGATCGAGGCGCGCTGCCGCGCCTGTCGAGGTTCTCCGCGACAGGCTCGAGGCTCCCCAGGCTCTCGATGTCATGTATAGCAAAACGCGACCATCGCCGCTTACTCCACAATAGGATGAAGAGGAGGGCCGAGGGTCCCTCGAAAGTAGATGGTGGAAGGTTCGGGGGGACATCCTAACGCGGCGCGGACCACCAGCGGCGGACCAGGGCGCCCACGAGATAGCCGATATTCAGGATGACGAGGTAGAGGAGGCCGATGACGAGCTTTTCCATGCTGAGGCCGCCGTTCAGCACCCAATAGGCCGCGGTCATGGCGAGGAACAGGGCAGAGACCGGGACGAGCGCGATCGGTGCCAGGAAGAAGCCAGTCGACATGCCGACGAGGAAGGCGAGAAACATCGTGTGGGCCGGTAGGGTTGCTGGCTTTTGCAGTTCGCGTCCCTTCATCCCTATAGGCATGTTTGGTTAACGCGCCGTTAGGAGCGCTGCGGCGCTCCGGCAAATGCCGAGGAAACCGGGACGGCGATCAATAGACTTTGCTGACGTCCTGCAGGCAGACGAACGTGCGGCAGATGATCTTGATGTCCAGCCAGAACGACCAGTTGTCGATGTACCAGAGATCGTAACTGATGCGTTCCTCCATCCGGTCGACCGTCGGCGTTTCGCCGCGGCAGCCGTTGACCTGCGCCCATCCGGTCAGACCGGGCTTGACGTGACGGCGGAAGGCGTACTGCTCTATCAGGTTGCTGTAGAGCTGATCGTGGGCGAGAGCGTGCGGACGGGGGCCGACCACGGACATGTCGCCGCACAGCACGTTCCAGAGCTGCGGCAACTCGTCGATGCTCGTGGAGCGGATGAAGCGGCCCACCCGGGTGACGCGCTTGTCGTTCCGTGTCGCCTGCTGGATTTCGCTGCCGTCTTCCATGACGGTCATGCTGCGGAATTTCAGGATGCGGAAGGCTCGGTTTCCGTGACCGTTGCGCGACTGGACGAACAAGGCGGGCCCCTTGCTCTCGATCCTGACCGCGAGCGCCACGATCAGGAGCATCGGGCTGAGGACCGCCAGCGACACCAGCGCGAAGACGACGTCGAACGCCCTTTTCAGGCTGCGCTCGAGGAATGTCAGGGGCGGGCGCTGCGTCTGGAATGCGGCCATGCCGCCGATGCGCTCGCAGCCGTAGCACATGATGCCGGCCATGAAACCGTCGAAGACGACGTTCACGGGCAGGGTCGAGCGTCTCAACGCCACGAGACACTCCTTCAGGGCCGCGCTGTTGGCCTCGCTCCATACGATCAGCACCTCATCGATGCCGCCGGAATAGACGCTGTGGAGAATCTCGCTGGAACACGGCATCGTCGCGTCGTCGCCCGAAAGGCGGATGACCTGCGCGATGGCCATGCCGCTTTCGGCGGCCCTCCATTCCAGCGGCTCGACGGAGAACTCGTCCCGGCAGATCAGCAGAACCTGCTTCATCAGGAACGTGCCGCGCGCGATGGCATGGGGAAGGCGATAGCGCCAGAGATAGCGCATGCTCACTAGGCCCGCGAGCGAGCCGGAGGCCGCGAAAAGCGTTGCGCCGCGCGAGAAGGTCGAGCCGAGCTTCAGGAAGAAAAGCACGGTGAACAGGAAGGCGAGCGTGCTGGTGAAGAGGACGCAGATACTGAAGATCTGCTGTCCCGGCAGGACCAGCTTTTCCGGCTGGTATGCGCCGGCCCCGCTCATGGCGAGGACGAAGATCGTGGAAACCACCAACCCGATCCCGACATGGAGGGACAGGTCGTCATAGATGCCGAAGGCGACATATTCATAGGCGATATAGCCGAGGGTGCTTGCGCTGAAGAGCCACAGGAAGTCGATGGCGGCAGCGATATAGGCGATAGCCTCGTAGCTCAGCCCGCCGCGCGCGCGGGAGCGCTTCAGCGAAGAATAGGATAGCCCCGCCACAGGGTCGATATGCATAACCATTTATTCAGCCCCAGGTTGACATCGGAAAATATCACGGGGGCCGCGAGGGCAACAACGCGGCGGGGACTACGCCTTAAGAGGTGTACCTGCGGCCTGCCTCAGCATGCCGGAGGTAAGCCCTTGGCAGATGCGCAATCCCGGTTCAGACTTTCGGTGGATCGGATGCTTTTGCGGATAGGATGGGGGGACACAGACCCGGCTTGCCGGGGTAGGCCGCCGTACCCGGCGCCACGCCGGCCGGAGAGCGCCCGGTGGCGGGCTTGGAAGGCCTCTGAAAAAGGGAACCAGACGCTATCAGCGGTCGTCGCTGCCCGAGCGATCCGTTCGAATCCAGCCGCTCCGCGTCCGCCCGGGGATCAGGCGCGGATAGAGCCCGATTTTCCCCAGCGCATAGACGGGCACGGCGGCGAGGGCGCGCGCGGGCAGCACCCTGCGGCCGAAAGCCGACCATGCAAGCATGCTCGTTGCGACGAGAAGGAAGAGATTGACGGCCGCAAGGATGAGCGATGCGAGCGAGGCACCGCCCGCCGCCAGGGCCGCGCCTGCGACAAGGGCCAATCCGAGAAGCAGGCAAAGAAGCGACAGCGGCGGCACGATCACGTCGAGGATCATGGCGAGGTAGGCCGGATTGCGATAGGTGGCAGTCTCCAGCAATGCGCCGAGCGCGACGCGTCCCATGGCAAGGTGCCCGCTTTCCCAACGTTGCCGCTGCGTGCGTGTTCCCTTTTCGGAGGCGGGAAACCGGCTGGTGACCAGCGCTTCGTCGCAGAAGCAGGGCGCGTGCCCCGCGCGCGCCAGATCGAGACCGAGCTTCATGTCCCCGATCAGGGGCGGTGTGGCAAGCGGGGCGCTCCTGGGCAGTTCCCATGGAAAGGCCATGCCCGCCCCGGTGAGCTGGCAGGGCAGGCCGAGCGCGTCCAGCCCCAGGGGCCTCACCCGGTTCTTGACGAGAAAGGCGAAGGCCGCCCCCGTCTGCCCCAGCGAAGCGTCCGCCGGCGCCGTCATCAGGTAGCGGGCCTGGACCGGCCTGCCCGACGCGAGCGCCTGCCGGGCCAAAAGGTCGACGGCATCGGGGCCGACCCGGCAATCCGCATCGACCAGGATGACGACGGGCGGCGGTGCGTTCGCCAGTCCGGCAATCCCGGCATCGAGCGCGTAGCCCTTGCCCCGGCGCGCCGCATCGTGTCGTTCGATGACTTCGGCGCCGGCTTCGCGCGCCAGCAGGGCCGTCCGGTCGTCGCAGTTGTCGGCGACCACGACCAGCCGGTCGTCTTCGCGCAGTTGCGGCCATATGGTCGACAATGTGCGGGAAATCCCGTCTTCCTCGTTGTGCGCCGGCACCACGACGGCCACGGCGGGGCGCGCCTCGGGGGGGCGCCGGTCCCCCTTCCCGGGAAAAGCGGGCCCCCCGCCCTCGGCCGCGCAAACCCCCGGCCGGGCGGGGAGCCGGGCCGACAGGTGACGCGGCCACGGCGGCCAAGAAAGCACTAGCGCCCCTTCAACCGAAGGTCTTAGCCGGGCGTCTTGAGGTGTAATTTAGGTTTCCATGGGATTAATGTAAAGGGAACCTAAATTACACCTCAAGACGCCCGGCTAAGACCTTCGGTTGAAGGGGCGCTAGTGCTTTCTTGCCGGTGCCTGCCGATATTGCGGCCTGCTAACCCGTTTTGATGCGCATGGGGAGAATTGAGCCGGAACCGGCCGGAGCTAGACTTTTCCGTCAGTCAGGGAGTCTGGTTCGATGGCAATCGCAGAGACGCAGCCGCCTGTCATGGTGCCTTCCGGCAATCGAAGCCGTACGGCGTTTCTCGGCGCGCCTTTCGACGCGTTGACCCCCGAAAACGTGGTGGACCTGCTCAAGGCATCCGGTCCGGGCGTGCGGTTCCGCTACGTGGTGACGCCGAATGTCGATCATGTCGTCCGGCTCAACAAGGACCGTGCGCTGGCGCGGCACTACAACAAGGCGTGGCTGTCGCTGTGCGACAGCCGGCCGATCGCGACGCTCGCCCGCCTTGCCTCCGTACGGTTGCCGCTGGTGACGGGCTCCGACCTGACCGTGGCCCTGTTCCAGTCGGTCATCCAGAGCGGCGATGTGATCAGCGTGATCGCTGCCAACCAGGCGCTGGTGCGGTCCCTGGAGCGGTCTTATCCGTCCGTCCGGTTTTGCGCCTTCGTGCCGCCGCCCGATGTCCTTTCCAACGAGCAGGCGTTGCGCGATTGCGTGGAGTTCGTCGCCAAGGAAAGGGCGCGGTTCATCTTCATCTGCATCGGCTCGCCGCAATCGGAGAGGATCGCGTCTGCGCTGACCCTGCATGCCCAGGCAAGCGGAACGGCGTTCTGTGTCGGCGCCGCGCTGGAATTCCTGGTCGGAGCCAAGAAGCGCGCGCCGTCCTGGATGCGCCGTGCGGGCCTTGAATGGCTGCACAGGCTGTCGTCCGACCCGAGGCGGCTCTGGCATCGCTACGCCTCGTCGGTGCTGCCGCTGCTGTTGCTGTTCTCGGGCGAGATCTCCGGGCGGCAGAAGCGACCGGGCTAGACGGGAGCCGCGCGATCCTTTCCATCGTCCCGGATGGACATGGCCGAGACGATATGGCCGTGTCTCAGGCGGATGCGTCCGGCAAGGCGATCGCCGCATCCGAAGGGAAGAGCATCCTTCAGGAATTGTGCGGTGAAGCGCTCTCCCGCCATATCCAGATCGAGCGAAAGATCCTGAAAATCCAGCAACGTCCCGCTCAGCGGATACTGGCATTTGTAGGCGCATTCCTTCGCGCTGAAGATCGCCTTGAGCAGCAGTCCGTGGTGCCCTGCCGGTTGCCGTGCAAGCCAGTCGCGTTCCCCGGCGGTGCAGATGTCGTCCGCAAGGCCTTCCTCGACCGGTTCGGCTTCCTCGATGTCGAGGCCGAGGGCGAGGAAGCCTTCGGACCTCAAGGCGACGGCTGCGGCGCAATGGGTGCGGTCATGGCTGATCGTGCCGACAAGCCCCTGCGGCCATACGGGCGCGCGGTCGCTCCCCATCGGCAACGCAAGCGCCGGCAGCCCCAATCGCTCCATGGCATTTCGGGCACAGGCGCGGCCGGCGGAAAATTCGTGCCGCCGGTTCGCCACGGCGCCGGCAACCGCCGCCGCTTCTTCCGGATGCAAGGCTGCGCCCTGGCCGGCGATCATGCTCTCGCTCGTGCGAATCCCCGCCGCGAACAGACCTTCCAGCAGCATGTCACACCGTATCGCGCACGCGCTGCAGGTCTGCCCGGCGCTGTCCAAGCGCGTTGCGGCGCATGGCGGCGCGGTCCGCGACCTTGCCGAGTTCCGCGCTGGCCCTGCCGCGGTCGGAAAGATGGCCCGCGAGCGCCGAAACCGTCGGGAAGCGGAAGATGTCGGTGATGGTCAGGTCGGGCGCGAGGCCGGCCTTCAACTCGCGATGCACCTGGACGGCGAGCAGCGAATGCCCTCCCAGCGCGAAGAAACTGTCGAAGATGCCGACGCGGTCGAGCCCGAGCGCCCGGCGGAACGTCTCGGCAATCGTCTGCTGGAGCGCATCGGCGGGTGCGACGAAGGCCTCGGCGACGTGGGGTTTCCTGGCCTCCTCGGGCCTTGGAAGCCGCTTGCGGTCCACCTTGGCGTTTGGGGTCAGCGGGAATTCGGCGAGCGTGACGAAGTGGCCGGGGATCATGTAATCCGGCAGCACCGTCGCCAGATGCTGCCGCAGGGCCGCGTCATCGACGGCTGCCGCCGTGCGCATGTAGGCCACGATGCGCACGTCGCCGGCCTTGTCCTCGCGCGATATCGCCACCGCTTCGAGAACGCCGGGGAAGGCCGCGATCTTCGCCTCGATCTCCCCGAGTTCTATCCGGTAGCCGCGCACCTTGACCTGGTGATCCGCCCGGCCGAGGAACTGAAATTCGCCCTGTGCGGTCAAGCGAACGAGGTCGCCCGTGCGGTAGATCCGGCCCGGTGCGAAGGGGTTCGGCAGGAAGCGCTCGGCGGTCAATTCCTCGCGGTGCAGGTAGCCGCGCGCGACGCCGTCGCCGCCGATATACAGTTCTCCCGGCGTGCCAGGGGGAACGGGCTCCAGCGCCTCGTCCAGAACGTAGAGCCGGGTGTTGGCGATCGGGCGGCCGAGAGGCACCACGCCGTCCGTCGGGGCGGCGGTGCATGTGGAGGACCATATGGTCGTCTCCGTCGGGCCGTACATGTTCTCGACGCTGGCATCGGTGACGCGCGCAAGCTCGGCAAGGAGCGATCCGGGCAAGGCCTCGCCGCCGATGAACATATGCCTGACCGCTCCGAGCGCCTTGCGATCCTCCGGCGTGACCATGAACATGCGCACCATGGAGGGCGTGCATTGTAGATGCGTCACGCCATGCCGGTCGATCTGCGTTGTCAGGCTGAAATCGTCGCCGGCCTCTTCGGGGACGGGTGCGCGCACCTGCCCGACGAGCTTAGCGAGCGGTTCCAGCCGTTCGAGCACGATGTCGGACGACAGGCCGAAGTCGATCAGGCAGGCGACGTCATCCACGCCGATGGCGGCCAGCCGCTCGATGCGCGCCTTCGCGTCGGCGACCGTTCCGAACAGGCCGCTGTCCTCGAAATAACGCAGGAAGGCGAATTCGAGGATGGCGTCCATTTCCTCCGGCGCGAGCGATTGCAGGTCGATTTCCATCGGCTGCGAGACGCCCTGCGGCTTCTTGAAGGCGGGGAAGGCCCAGGCATATTGCTTGATGAGGGCCGCCGCGCTGCGCAGGTAGTCCTTCATCGGTTCACGCGCGAGAGCGCGCCCCTCCGCGCGGTCCTCGCCGAGCAACGTATGCAGCATGACGGTGACGGTGTGGTCACGCGGGTCGCGCCCGGTTTCCGCCAGCGTCTGCCTGTAGATGCGGATCTTCTCCTCCAGTTCGTCTATGGACTGGCCGAGGAGATGCGTCAGCACATTGGCGCCGAGGCGCGCGGCTTCGCGATAGGTCTCGGGATTGCCCGCCGTCGTCAGCCAGACCGGCAGTTCCTTCTGCACGGGCCGCGGCTGAGTGACGACCCCGACGCGCCCCGCCCCGAAATCGAACTCGACGCTTTCGCCGCGCCACAGTTTGCGGACCGTCTCGATGTCCCGGACCATGCTCGCCTTGTTGTGGGGCGGGGCATTCTCGGGGCGCAGGACAAAGTCCTCGGGCATCCAGCCGGAGGCAAAGGCGATGGCGACACGGCCATTGCTGATATTGTCGATGACCGCCCATTCCTCGGCGACGCGCAGGGGATGGTGCAGCGGCAGCACGCAGCTTCCGGCCCGGATCGAGAGGCTGCTCGTCACCGCCGCCACGGCCGCGCCGGTGACGGAGGGGTTCGGGTAGGGACCGCCGAAGGCATGGAAATGCCGTTCGGGCGTCCACAGGGACTGGAAGCCGTTGCGGTCGGCGAATTTCGCGCCCTCGAGGAGGAGCCGGTATTTTGCCGGGCCTGCGCCGGCATCGTTGCCCCAGTAGAAGAGGCCGAAATCCATCGGCTTGCCGCTGGCGGTGCGCGATGTGTGCGCCTTGGCAAGGCTCGCCTGATTGACATGGATGACGACCTTGAAGCCGCGCGCCAGCGTCCAGAAAAGCTCCAGGACGGAAATGTCGAAGGAGAGGCTAGTGACGGCGAGCCAGACGTCCTGTGCGTCCGCGCGCCTCGGGATGCGCTCGTCCATGCCGGCGAAGAAATTGACGACGTTGCGATGCTCGACCATCACGCCCTTCGGGTGCCCCGTCGAGCCCGATGTATAGATCACATAGGCGAGGTTTTCCGGCGCGCTGCGGTGCGAGAGACGCTCGCCCTCGGGCTCCTGCGCCAGGACATCCGCGATGGCGAGCGTCTCCATGCCGGCAAGACCCGCGAAGCCGGATTGATCGCTTCCTGTCAGCACGAACCTGGCGCCCGAATCGCGTGCCATGAAGGCAAGCCGTTCCGCCGGGAAATCGGGGTCGAGGGGCACATAGGCCCCGCCGGCCTTCTGGATCGCGAGCGCGCCCACCACCAGGTCGAGCGAGCGCGGCAGGTGCAGCCCGACCAGAACGTCCGGCCCGACGCCGCGCCTGACCAGCGCGCGCGCCATGCGGTTCGCCCGCTCGTCCATCTGGCGGTAGGTGAGGGTCTGCGCGCCGAAGCAAAGGGCGGGTGCGTCCGGCGTGAGGTCGACCTGCCGCTCGATGAGTTGGTGGACGCAGGCGTCGCGGTCATAGTCCCGTTCGGTTCTGTTCGCATCGTGCAGAATTTCCCGGCGCTCGCCCGCCGAAAGCAGCGGGAGCTGCCCGACGAGGCCTTCGCCATCGTCGAAATGGCCGGCGAGGATGGCGAAACGGCGGGCGAGCGCCTCCACGCTTTCCTCGCTGATGCGGGTACCGTCATAGACAAGCCGGCTGCCCTGCGCGCTGAATTCGAAGACGAGGGCGCAGGTGCCCAACGCCGCATTCTCGTCGGTGGCCGGGCCGTCCGCGATGCCGATGGAGAGGCGCGCCGCCCGCAGGGACGGATAGCGGTCCACGATGTCGGTCAGGTGGGTGATCCGTTTCGTCACCCTTTCGACCATGCCTTGCACGGTGGCCTTGAAGCCCGAGACCGTCATGCCGTCGGCAACATCGATCCGCAGGGGGACGGACGTTGCGAAATGCCCCGGATGGCGGGTGCAGAGCTCCCGCATGCGGTTGCCGGAATAAGCGAGATCGAACGTCTTCTGGCCGGTCAGCCGGGTCAGCAGCGCGCCGAGCAGGGCGATGCGTTCGCCCACCGGCATTCCATCGGGCGCCGGGAGCGGCATGGTCCGGATTTCGGGTGTTGCGGCGGGGTCTTGCGCCTTAATGTCGCCGAGGTCGATGTCCTCGCAGGCCTCCAATGCCTGCCGGAAGGCCGCCTCATGCGGCGTCACGGTGGCAATGGCGGCTTCCAGGGCCGCCACCTCGGCCTCGCTGGGGATGGGAAGCCTCATGCCGGGGGCAAGGGCGGCGGAAAGCGGGACGGTGCCGCCGTCGGTGCGCCGCGCGCCGCGCAGGGCGACCGCCCTGTCCGCCGTTGCGATGATCGCCTCGTCCGCATCGACTGAAATGACGGTGCCCGGCTCCCCGGTGCAGGCGTCAAGGACCCGCAGGCGCGAAACGGTGAAGAGGTCCGCGCCGACGCGAAGTCGCGGAAGCGCCAGCCTGTTCGTATAGTTCTGGCCGAAATCGAGGGCGCGCACGAGGCGGGAGAGCTCTTCGGCCGGCCGGTCGAGGGGCAGGAGAGCGAGGGGGCGGTCGGTCCGGCCGAAATAGGCGCGGCCGGCAATGTCCTGCCGGCGCGGGGCGAGCGACCCGGATTCCAGAACGGCCAGCCTGGCGTCGAACGCCGCGATGCCGGCCGCGAAACACTTTGTGGTCAGCGTCAGCGCCCGTTCTTCGGGATC
>Ga0066256_1005071_pt1 | contig 11184 bp, 6 predicted proteins | sample ThiBio_1000_biof_FD_87107 | JGI IMG/M metagenome (GOLD analysis project Ga0066256, IMG submission 87107) | Wastewater bioreactor microbial communities from Cape Town, South Africa - Thiocy_expt_1000_biof (version 2) | ecosystem: Engineered > Bioreactor > Thiocyanate-remediating >... | reverse complement strand
GATTTCGCGGTGAGCCCGGCTCATGGCAGCCAAGCCATGGCCGTCTTGGAGGGCTTCGGCCAGACGCGGATAGATTCCGCTCTCGTCTTGGCGCTCATGGGCGACGATGTTCTGCGTCACGAGTCGGTTGGCCTCGGTAATGAGAGCAGCGACCTCCGCCGGTGCAGCGTCGTCCAGGCGATCTGCGATCTCGCGCAGGCGATCGAGCACCAAGCGGAGATCCTGGTGCTCTTGTTGCAGCGTCCGAACAACGGATTGGGGAATCGAAGGCCTGCGCGCTCTCTTCATCGGAGGACTGAGCGCGCGAAGGGCATTCAGAATGACGGCAACGTCGATCGCCTCTTGTGTCAAAGCCCCAGCAACGGGGCTTAGCCATCCGAAGGCTGCCGCGAGCATGGCAACGCCCGACAGCGACATGCCGACAATTATGCTCTGCAATGCAATGGCGCGCGTACGACGCGCAATGAGCACGGCCTCCGCGACGCGATCGAGCCGATCCACGAGAACCACGACGTCGGCTGCTTCCGAAGACGCACTGGCCCCGCCGGCGCCCATCGCGATCCCCACGTCGGCGGCAGCCAAGGCGGGCGCGTCATTGATGCCATCGCCTACCATCGCCGTTGGACTTCGCTTCTTCTCTGTCGTGACAGCTTCCACTTTGTCGGATGGCACGCGCTCCGCGAGCACGGCATCGAGATCGAGGGCTGCACCGATGGTCTCTGCGGCATCGGCTCGATCTCCCGTCACCATGACGATGCGGGACACACCTGCTGTGCGGAGGGTCTGCACGGCTCGCGGCGCCTCGCGCCTGAGCTCGTCGGCCAGCAGAATAGCCCCGATCAACCTTCCATCGACGGCCACGAAAATGCTGAGGGCTGAGCGCCAGGATGCTCGCCGCAATGTGCGTGCGGCCCATGGCGTGAGTGCCGTCGGGCCGCAGACGAGCTGATAGGATCCGACCTTGAGATGCTTGCCGTCGACAACACCCTCGAGCCCGGATCCCATGGCCTCGCGAGCGTGATCTGGAACCTGTAGGGCAAGCCCCCGCGATCTCGCGGCGGCAATGAGCGCTGCTGCCACCACATGATGCGACGCCTGCTCGAGGGAGGCCGCAAGCCTCAGGACGTTGTTGGCATCCTCCCCCGGAGCCGGCTCGACAGCGATGAGACGAGCGCCGCCGACGGTCAGCGTGCCCGTCTTGTCGAGCAGGACCGTGCGCGTGCGCGCGAGGGCCTCGAGAGGACCGCCGCCCTTTATGAGAACGCCCGAGCGGGCGGCTCTCGCGACCCCGGCAATGAAGGCCACCGGCGCCGCCAGAATGAGAGGACAGGGCGTGGAGGCAACGAGCACGGCAAGCCCTCGCACAGGGTCTCCCGAGAAGGCCCATGCCAATCCTGCCAGCAGCAAAGTCGCCGGGAGCAGAAGGAGTGCATAGCGATCGGCGAGGCGGATGAACGGTGCCTTCGCCGTTTGTGCGGCACTCACCATGCGCACAATGCCGGCATATGTGCTTTCGCCAGCGATGGTCGTGGCAAGCATCTCGAATGTGTCGCCCACATTGATGCTTCCGCTGCGCGCAATCTCACCCTTGGTGCGCGTTACGGGAATGGGTTCTCCCGTCAGGGCCGCCTCGTCGAGCGCGGCATGGGCTGATTGGATGGAGCCATCGACGGGCACGACCTCTCCCGCTCTGACCAGCAGAATGTTCCCGACGCGAACCTCGTCGACGGGAATGTCGGTGACGGAAGCTGGGTCCTTGCGATGGGCAAAGCGGGGCGCGCGATCAATGAGCTGGCTCAAGTTCCGCTCGGCACGCGCGACCGCCAAGTCTTCGAGAAGGTTGCCGCCGGCGTACATCATCGCGATTACGGCGCCGGCCAGATATTCCCCGAGTGCGAGAGCGCCGGCCATCGATACGAACGCGACGGCATCCACGCCGAGCTTGCGGGCGAGGAGATCCCGCACGATCGATACGGCCAAGCCAATGATAACGGGAAAGGTCCCGGCAGCCCAGATACCGTTCGCCAGCCGCACGTGTCCGAGGAGCCAGGCAGCGCTGCCAAGAACCAGGCCCGCAAGGGCAATACCGGCCAGCAGCCTGCGCAAGACGCGATCAGAGATCAATCCCGCCATACTATGAGCTCCGCAGGTGCGACCGAGGGGATTCGAAGAACTACCATCTACCGTCTATCGGACGGTATTTCGATTGCTGATCCCACGTCGCGCGCGGTCGTGCTTGTCACAGAGAAGCGAGATAAGCCGCCGGATTGTTGGACAACCCGTTCAACCCGGCGCTTGCAAGCGCATCCGGTTATGGCCGATCCAGCAAGCCCCTCGGCGCACCTTCAGGCAATCAATGCGCCGCCATCGATATAGACGATGGAGCCTGTCGCAAATCCGTTCGTCATGAAGGAGAGGATCTGCTGGGCAATATCATCGGCCAAGCCGACGCGCCCTGCGGGCAGCCCGGCCGCCACCTTCGCGAGCATGTCGAGGCGCTGCGCCTCGGGCATGGCGGCGCGGATCGGCGTATCCACGATCCCGGGCGAGACCGCGTTGACACGCACCGGTGCAAGCTCGAGCGCGAGACTGCGCGCGAGCGACTCGAGCGCGCCATTGGCCGCGCCGACGATGGCCGCTGCAGGGCGCGGGCGTACGCTCAGGAAGCCGGTTGTCAAAGTGAGCGAGCCGCCGGCACGGATCTCGGCTGCCCGCGCGACGCGCCACGCGCCCCAGAACTTGTTTTCCATCGTCGCGCGCACATCCGCCATCGACACAGTCTTGAACGGACCGGTGCGTAGCTGAGCGGCCGTAACGACGACATGATCGACAGGGCCGCACGCCTTGAACAGCGCATTCACGCTGTCGTCGCTCGTGACATCGGTGGCGATTGCGCTTGCACCGATCGACTTCGCAGCCGCCTCGAGACGCTCGGGCGTGCGCGCAGCAATGATGACCTCGGCGCCGTCGGCCTTCGCCATCGCGGCGGTGGCGAGGCCGATGCCCGATGAGCCTCCGACAACGACGACTTTCTTGCCTGCAAGCTTCATGTCCGCTCCTCCTGGCTGCGCGGCGTCGAAGTCACGTCGGCTCGTAGCGTTTGCCGATGCCGGGTTTGCTGCGGCCGAGGCCGGGAAGCTCCCAGACGCCGGCACCGGACGGGTTGGTGTCTGCCGCAATGTCGACGTCGATGAGATAGGGCTTGTTGGCCGCGATCGCCTTGCGGATGGCGTCGCCGATGTCGGCGGCGCGGTCGACACGCTCGCCGGCGACGCCAGCCGAGCGCGCCATGGCGGCGAAGTCCGGGTTGTAGCGCTGCCCGGTCGTCGGATCATGGAAGTCCGTCGCCAGCTCGCGCCCGCCGAGATAGCCGCGCTGAAGGCCGCGGATCGAGGCATAGGCGTAGTTGTTCCACACGACCCAGACGACGGGCAGATTGTACTCGACGGCCGTGCCGAGCACGTTCGCGTGCATGAAGAAGGCGCCGTCGCCGCACACGGAGACGCACGGACGATCCGGCGCGGCGAGCTTGGCGCCCAACACACCGGCCACGCCGAAGCCCATGGGGCCGAAGCCCATGGAGCCGATCAGCGAGTCGGGACGTCGCGGCTTGCAGAAGCCCAGCAGCCAGTTGTGATGCACGCCGATGTCGCTCACGAGAATGGCGTCCTCGGGCAAGCAGCGGTCGATCTCGTGGGCGGCGCGCTGCGGATTGATGGGCGAGCGATCATCGGAGAAGCCGGGCGCGACGAATGCATCCCCCTCCTTGCGATAGCCGTCGATGGCGGCGAGCCACTTCTTGCGCGCATCGAGCTTGGCGTCGACGGTCTTGCGCGTCGCGATCTCGGCGAGCATCTGACGCAGGAACGTGCGCACGTCCGCCATGAGCCCGAGCGCGACCGGATAGTTGCGGCCGATCTCCTCGGGATCGATATCGACATGAATGAGCTTCGTCGGCGGGATCGTGAACGAGTAACCGGGGATCCACGAGCTCGACGTGCGGTCGTCGAAGCGCACGCCGAGCGCAAGCAGGACGTCGGCCTGACGGGCCGCGTGGTTGGCCTGGTAGTGGCCGGCGCGCGCGACGAGGCCGAGCGCAAGTGGATGGCTCGCATCGATGGCGCCGATGCCGCTCGCCGAGGCGGCAACGGGGATCTGCAGCATCTCGGCGAGGCGCAGCAGCTCCGCAGCAGCGCCGCCATAGCGCACACCCTGACCGACCAGGATGACGGGACGCTCCGCCGACAGCAGCATGTCGACGGCTTTCACCACGCCATCCGGATCGGCACCGCACCGGCTCGAGATATTGGCGGTCCACTCGCGCGGGTCGGGCGTTTCCTCGGCCGCGCCCTCCATGAACACGTCGAACGGCACGTCGAGAACGACGGGGCCCGGACGTCCGGTCACCATCGTCTTCCACGCCTGGCGCACGGCGAGCGGCACCATGTCGCCGCGCGTCGGCTGGAAGACTTTCTTGCAGTAGCTGCGCACGGTCGAGGGGAAGTCGGCCTGGTAGTGCCGGTAGAGTTCCTGAAAGGCGCCGCGATTGAACTGGCTCGTCGGCACGTTGCCGGTCACGGCGAGGAAGGGCACGGAGTCGAGATACGCATTGCCGAGCGAGATGGGCAGATTGGCCGATCCTGGGCCGCACGAGGTGAATGTCGCGGTCGGCTGGCCGGACACGCGGTAGTAGACGTCGGCCATGAACCCGGCGACGCTCTCATGGTGCACGGAGATCGTCTTGATGTCGTGCGAGCGCTCATAGAGCGCATCGATGAACTGGATGTTGCCGTGCCCGCAGAGGCCGAAGGCGTAGGGGGCGCCCTCCCGGATCAGATAGTCGACGATGACCTGTGCGCCATTGAGCCTGTTCGGTGTCGACATCGGATGCGTTGCCCCCTGCTGCGCCGCTTTCGGCCATTTGGGCGCGGCCATGGGGCGGCGCCGAACCTCTTCGCGAAGCTATTTCTCACAATTCGGCACGTCAATTGATATTGTGGCATGATGGGTCCTGCGGCGGGCGATGCCGCGGCTGGCTCATCGACGATCAGATCGAGATAGGGAGGCGCGCGAGATGGAAGCTAAATGGTTCATCCGCAATATTGCAGAAGTGCCGTGGCGCGAGTTCCCGGACCACTTCGGCGGGGCACTGTCGAAACCGCTGGGCTGGCCACAGAACTCGGAGGCCAGGCACCTCGACTACAGGATCTCGATGTACCAGCCCATGGCCTACGTGAAGGCGCACCGCCACAAGACCCAGGAGCAAATCTATCACGTGCTCAAAGGCGAGGGCCTCATGGAGATCGACGGGCAGAGCCGGGTCGTGCGCGAGCACGACGTCATCTTCCTGCCGCCGGGCATCGATCACGCCATCTCCAACAGCGGCCTCGTCGATCTGGTGTTTCTGGTGATAACCTCGCCGGTCGAGGATGGCGCTGCCTAGGCGTCCCCACCGAACTTGAAAGACGATACCGGAGTCGAGACCTTGAGCGAGCGATCGAAGAATACGCCGGCACAACAGACCGCGAGCCGGAAGAAGTATGCCCGCCGCAAGAGCGCGCCGGTCGCGTCGCAGGAGCCCGCGGTTGACGATGCCGCGCAGCGGGTCGGCGTGCAGTCGCTCGGGCGTGCCTTCGGCATTATCGAGGTGGTCGCGCGCCATCGCGACGGGATCGGCCTTGCCGATCTCAGCCGACTGGTTGGATTGCACAATTCGACGGCGTTCCATCTCGCGAAAACGCTCGTTTCTCTGGGCTATATCCGCCAGGAGCCGGAAACGAAGCGCTACCGGATCGGCCGCAAGATGTTCACGCTTGCGGCAAGCGCCCTCGACGAGATCGAGATGATCCAGCTTGCGACGCCGGTGCTCGAGGAGCTTTCGCGCACGACGGGAGAGAGTGCCCACTTCTGCGTGCGGGCTGGTGACGCGGTGGTGGTCCTGGCCCGGACCAGCGGCTCGGGTGCCTTTCAGATGACGGACCGCGTGGGTGTCGTCCGGCCGGCGCACTGCACGGCGCTTGGAAAGGCTATTCTCGCTTCGCTCACGCCCGAGCAGTTGCGGCTCTTCATTCAGCGCAATCCGCTCACTCCGGTGACCAAGCGGTCGATCACGGAGATCCCGGAGCTGATCCGGGAAATCGAGAATGTGCGCCGCACCGGTGTCGCGTTCGACGACGGCGAGTTCAATTTGGAAGTGCGCTGCGCCGGCGTCGCGGTGCGGGACTTCACCAGCGGCGTCGTGGGCGCGCTCGGCATCTCGGGGCCGATCTGGCGGCTTTCGGACGATGTGATGCAGCGCCATGGCAAGGCTGTGGCTGCTGCGGCAGAGCGCCTGTCTGAGGACTTCGGCCATCGCGCGATGGATCAGCGCAAGACGCTCGATGCGCCCCGGCGCGAGACCGTGCGGGCCATTCGCTAGGCGGCGATGACCGCGCCCGGCATGCCGCCGATTTGGCGTTGACAGCGCGCAAACGTTACGGAACACTCCTGCCACAACAAGAAACCACCTCTCATGATGTTGAATGAGCGAACAGGTGGAGGGGGCTCCGCAGAGAGCAGCCCATTGGGAGGATATTTCAGAGATGACTCGCATAGACCGTCGGCAGGTTCTGAAGACCGGCGCCGCCTTTGCCGGAGGATCGGCGCTCGGATTTCCCGCCATCGGGCGGGCCCAGGCGAATGTCATCAAGATCGGCCATCTGACGCCGCTCACCGGCTTTCTCGGTGCGCTCGGCGCCTATGCGCAGCTCGGCCTCAAGATGGCCGAGGAGGAGATCAACAAGGCCGGCGGCGTTCTCGGACGCCCGCTCGAGGTGATGTCGGAGGACTCGGTCAATCCGGCGACGGCCTCGACAAAGGCCCAGCGCATGCTCGAGCAGAACGGCGCGACGGTGCTGCTCGGCGAGATCAATTCAGCGTCGGCAAAGACCATCATGCAGGTGGCGGCACGCAACAAGCGCCTCTTCATGAGCATCGGCGCGCGCTCGGACGTGCTGCGCGGCAAGGACTGCAATCGCTACACCTTCCACGTCGACATTCCCGTGACGGTGATGGTGAACGCGGCCGGGCAGGCGCTGCTCCGCGAGGGCCTCGTCAAGGGCAAGCGCATTTTCAGCATTACGTCCGACTATCTCTTCGGACACGACCTCGCGAAGGCCGCGAAGAATTTCTACGCGGCAAACGGCGGCACGCAGGTCGGTGACGAGCTGGTTGCTACCGATGCCACCGACTTCAGCCCCTATCTCCTGAAAGTTCGTCAGGCGAAGCCCGATCTCGTCTCCACCAATCTCGGCGGCAACCAGGTGACGAACTTCGTCAAGCAGTATGCCGAGTTCGGCCTGCCCTTTCCGATCGCGGGCTTCAACCTCAATACCGCGGACGCCTGGGCTGCCGGCGAAGGCAACCTCAGCGGTATCTGGCCGACGGTCTGGCATCACGACCTCGACATACCGGCCTCGAAGACCTTCGTCGCGGACTTCACCAAGAAGTACGGCAAGCCGCCCGAGAACCACGCCTGGATCGAGTACGTCACGCTGAAGATCATGGCGCAGGCAATGGCGGAGACGAAGTCGACGGACACGGATACCCTGATCGCCTACTTCGAGAAGGAGCCGCAGTTCGACCTGCTGAAAGCGCGCAAGGGCTACTTCCGCTCGTGGGATCATCAGCTCATGCAGGAGGCCTATCCCTTCACCGTGAAGCCGAAAGGGCAGGCCAAGGACCAGTGGGATTTCCTCAAGCTCGGCGCGGCCGTCCCGGCAGCAGACCAGCCTCTCGAGGTGCTCGCGCCGACGAAGGAGCAGAGCGAGTGCAAGATGTGATCGCCTCACCGGGGTGCGGACATCTCCGCACCCTCTTGCTTCTCGCCCCGCATCCTGGCCTCGCGCAGCACTGATCCACCCATGCAATTGATGTTCCTGCTGGAGCAGGTGGTGAACGGCTTGGTGCTCGGAGGTTACTACCTCCTGATTGCGCTCGGCCTTTCGCTCATCTTCAGCGTCGGCGGCGTGGTCAATCTCGCGCACGGCGCCTTCTACGCGCTCGGCGCGTACATCTCGCTCGAGATCGGCAAGCGCCTGGGCTTCGTCTCTGCCGTCGCCTTGTCGCCGGTCGTGGTCGGCATGCTGGGTGTGCTGTTCGAGCGCTTCCTGTTGCGCCGCTTCTACACGGCCGATCCCATCCTCAGCCTGCTCGTCACGTTCGGGCTGGCGATGGTGGCCGAGCAGGTGATCCGCATTGTGTGGGGCGCGGCTCCACTGCCGGCATCGATCCCGCAGGAGCTCAAGGGCGCGATCATCATCGGTGACTTCCTCTTCTCGCGCTACAGGCTGACGCTGCTTGCCATCGTGATCGTGGTCCTCGCCGCAATCTGGCTGCTGCTGCACAAGACATCATTCGGGAGCGTCGTCCGTGCCGGCATCCAGCGGCCGGACATGGTAGCGGCGCTCGGCATCCGCCTGCAGCCCTACATGACGACCATCGTCGCGCTTGGCGTCGGCACAGCGGCGCTCGGCGGCGCGCTCTTTGCGCCGATCACCATCGTGCACCCGGCCATGGGCGCCGAAATCATCACGGCGGCATTCGTGGTGGTCGTCATCGGCGGTCTCGGAAGCTTCTGGGGCGTGGTGCTCGCGGCCATCCTCGTCGGCGTCGTGCGCGGCGTGACGATCCATTTCCTGCCGCCGGCCGGCGAAGCCTCGATGTACGTGCTCATGATCCTCGTCCTTCTGCTGCGGCCGCGCGGCCTGCTCGGCGAACGCATAGAGAAGTTCGAATGAGCAGGGCGCTCCTGGCACAAAAGAACCGGCCGCTGTGGGTCGGCGCCGTGGCGCTCCTCGCCTTGCCGAGCGTCATGGCGCTGCTCGGCCTGACCGTGAATACCGCGAGCGTCGTGGTGACGCTGGCGATCGCGGCCATGGGGCTTAACGTTCTCGTCGGCTACACGGGCCTGACGTCGTTCGGCCATGGCGCCTGGTTCGGTCTCTGCGCCTATTCGGCAGGCCTGCTTCAGAAGAACCTGCTGCCGGACCAGATCATCCTGCCGATCGTGCTCGCGGTCTTGCTGACGGCATTGGCCGCAACGATCGTCGGCTTTCTCATCCTGCGCCGGCGCGGCGTCTACTTCGCCCTGCTGACGCTCGCGCTCGTGGCTCTTTGCTACAATATCGCCTTCCGCGGTGGGGATGTGCTCGGCGGGCTCCCGGGTGGGCGGCTCGGGCCGATCGATCTCGACAATGCGCCTGCCTACTACGCCTCCATTTCCGTCATCGCGTTCGGCGTGCTGTACGGCTTGCTGCGCGTCGTGCGCTCGCCGTTCGGCCATGTCCTCGTTGCCATTCGCGAGAACCAGCTCCGCGCGACGTTCCAGGGCTATCCCGTCGAGCGTTACAAGCTTGCCGCCTTCGTGCTCTCGGCAGCCGTGACGGGTCTCGCCGGCGCGCTCACGGCCTTCCTGCACTATCTCGTATCGGCGGAGGCGACCTCCGTCCCCTTCTCGGGCGAGCTGCTCGCCATGGTCGTCATCGGCGGGATGCACAATATCCTCGGGCCCGCCCTCGGCGCGCTGTTCTATATCCTGTTCCGCGAGATCCTCTCGATCTGGACGGGCAACTGGCTGCTGTGGTTCGGCCTGATCTTCATCGCCTTCGTTCTCTATTCGCCGAGCGGGCTCGTCGGGATCTGGGCGCGCCTGTCGAGCCGCTGGAGGCCGAAAGAGACCGACGCCGCTGCCATGAGCAAGCGGCGCATCTACGAGGGGCTGGAGCTGCCGCGTTTCCTGCGGCCCGAAGCTCACGACGGGCAGGTTCTGGAAGCCAAGGGCATTGCCAAGCAGTTCGGCGGCATCCGTGCAGTTGTATCCGCGGATATCGCAGTCCAGAGCGGCACGATCCATGCGCTGATCGGACCCAATGGCGCTGGCAAGACGACGCTCTTCAATCTCGTCTCTGGCCTGTTTCCTCCCGATGCCGGCAGCGTGCGCCTGCTCGATCGTGAGATCGGAGGCCTCACGCCGGATCGCGTCTGCGCGCTCGGTCTCGCGCGCTCGTTTCAGATCACGAGCCTGTTCAAGACGCTTTCGATCTACGAGAACATCCGCTTGTCGCTGCAGGCGCGCCATTCGTCGCGTTTCAATGCCTGGCGCGATGTCGATGATTTCCCCGAGATCCACGCTGAGACGCAGGAACTCATGCAGTTCCTCGGCCTCGAAGGCATCGAGCGCGTTCAAGCGGGAGATCTCTCCTATGGCGGGCAGCGTCTCGTCGATCTCGGCATCGCACTCGGATCGAAGCCGCAGGTTCTCCTGCTCGACGAGCCGCTGGCAGGTCTCGCGGCAGCCGAGCGCGAACGCGTATCCCGTCTCGTTGCGAACATCGCGCGCAACGTGCCGGTATTGATCGTCGAGCATGATATCGATCGCGTGCTGGGATTCTCGCACCGCGTCACCGTGATGAACCAGGGCGAGGTCCTCATGAGCGGCTCGCCGGAGGCCGTGCGCGCCGATCGGCGTGTGCAGGAGGTCTACACCGGCACGGGCGTTCCACCCGCTGCGAGCCGCACCGTCGATCTTGCCGGCGCCGGCGAGGTGCTGCGCATCGAAGGCATCAACACCTTCTATGGCAAAAGCCACATCCTGAGCGACGTCTCGCTCGACGTGCGCAAGGGCGAAATCGTCGCCCTGCTCGGCCGCAATGGCGCCGGCAAATCGACGCTGCTGAAAACGCTCGCGGGCCTCGTGCCGGCGGCATCGGGCTCCATCAAATTCGACGGGCGCGATATCGCGGACCTCCCAGCACCCGATGTCGCACGCGCCGGCATCGGGTACGTGCCGCAGGGCCGCGGCCTGTTTGCGGGCATGTCGGTCGCCGAGAATTTGGCACTCGGACGACTGGCACGCGCAACGGACGGCGCCACAGGCGTGGTGTGGAGCGAGGAGCGCATTCTCGAGTACTTCCCGCGTCTCAAAGAGCGGATGCACGTCGCGGCCGACTACCTCTCCGGCGGAGAGCAGCAGATGGTGGCCGTCGCACGCACGCTCTCCGGCAATGTGAAGCTGCTGCTCCTCGACGAGCCCTTCGAGGGATTGGCGCCGAGTGTGGTGCTCGAGTTGTTCGACGTCTTCGACCGGCTGCGCGAGCACGTTTCGATCATCATCGTCGAGCATAATCTCGACCTCGTCCTGGCTCT
>Ga0066256_1005067_pt1 | contig 11187 bp, 4 predicted proteins | sample ThiBio_1000_biof_FD_87107 | JGI IMG/M metagenome (GOLD analysis project Ga0066256, IMG submission 87107) | Wastewater bioreactor microbial communities from Cape Town, South Africa - Thiocy_expt_1000_biof (version 2) | ecosystem: Engineered > Bioreactor > Thiocyanate-remediating >... | reverse complement strand
CCCCGCGCGCCCCCCCCCCCGCCCGGGCCGCGCGCGCGCCCCCGGGGGGGGGCGGGGGGGGGGGGCTCGTCCCCGCCCGGGGGCGCGGGGGGGCGGGCCGGCGGGGCGGCGGGGGGGCGGGGGGGGGGGGGGGGGGGGGGGGGGTAGGTGAGTGGGTGGGTGAGTGGTGAGCAAGCCACAGTAGCTGCCGCCACCATAGCCACGCACCGTTCATGCCAGGCGGCAGTGCCAACAGTCGCTCGTACACCGCCATACTGCTGCTGCTGCTGCTGCCGTCACCACCGGCAGCCACTACCTCACCCTCATCCCAGTCGTCATCCGCCGCCGCCATCCCCACCGCCGCGTCCGCCATGGCAGACGAGAACAGGAGGCGAGAGTGGTGGGGTGGGACTCGTGAGGGGGTATGCGAGGGAGAGAGTGACCTCGAGGAGCGGGCCCTATGTGAAATGCAAAAATGGCAGGGGGAGGGGTAAACAGGGTATCGACGCCGTGGCTCGGATACCCTGCATGCATGTGTTCATTTCGCATCAAATGCACGCTGCGGGCGGGCCGCGTTGTTATTATCGTACAATGGATTTGTAGCACCGCCGCATGACCACTGGACGCCAACGGCTGCCCTCGTTCAACCACGGCGGCGACCACAACAAGTCAAGAGGACGACGACAATGAAGGCGGGCGCCGCCGACCGTCGCCGACGGGGCCGGTAGTGCGGCCGTGCCAATGGTGTCGGGGCCGGGCCGGCGCCAGCCCGGCAGACTGCAGCTTACCGACGCCTGCCACGGCGGCCGGCCTGGCGCGCCGCCGTCGCCGAGGTGATGGCGGCTGGCAGGGGCGGCAGCGCACGGCGGTTCACGGCCTTCCAGAACTCTGCGTCGCTGCCTGCAGGGCCGCCGCGGGCAGCCTTCTCGCGCTCGTCAATCAGGCAGCGGCGGCAGGTGCACGTAAAGCCCCTATGGTGCAGCAACTCGGCGCGCGTGGCGTACGGCGCGGCCGCGTCAACGTACGACACCGTCACCTCCTCGCCCGCCGCCACCGGCCGGCTGGTCACCACCGTCACCTGCGACCCCGTGGTGGCGAGGTCCATCACGAACGCGGCGTTGGGCTCGCAGCTGTGGTTGAAGCAGGCGGCGCCGCGCGCCAGCGCCTGCACTTGTGGCACGTCGCCTAGCTTGCCCAGCGGCGACACGGCATTGGCGTAAATCACCATGATGGTCTCCAGCAGCCACTCGGGCGCCATGCGCGCCATGACGGTGTCGCCGCGCAGCATGTCATGGAACCAGCTCCACATGGACAGGAACGGGTGAGCGCTTGTGTGCGCGCGTGGTGCGGCGGGCGCAACACGCGGAGGTGGTGCGCCCAGGTCGGTGGTGCGGTCCATGTAGCAGAACGGCGGCAGGTCTGCTGGCGACGTCGCCGGCGCGCGCGCCGCCTTGGCGGCTGTCAGCGCCCACCCCAGCAGCTTCCATGGCAGCAGCAGCGCCCGCATTCCAAATTCGGAGTCGGTGCGCGCCAGCTCCTCCAGCGTCGCGTCCGCGCGGCCGCCTCCCGCACCGCACGTGGCGGCGTGGTAGTGTTGCAGCGCGGTGGTCTTGCATGCGGCGCTGCAGAACATGCGGTCGCAGGCGCACGGCACTGCGGTGGCGGCGGACACCGGCACCAGGCAGTGGTAGCAAATTAGCGCGCCGGCCGGCAGTAGGGTGGCCGCCAGCACCGGCTTCTCCACGTGCACGACCGTGCCCGCGGGGATGTCACGTGCCGCCACCACGCCAACGCCCTTGCCCGGTACCACCTCAAACCGCACCCAGTCGCTGCTGCGCGTGTCTGCCACCGCGGCCAGCACGGTGTCCAACCGGCGTGGCCCGCCGGGGCCGGCACGGAAGGCGGATGGCAAGGGCAGCGTCCGTGGCGCTGCCCCAACCACCCGCGCGCACTCCAGTGGGTGCGCTGGCGGCACCCAACCGTGCTCAATGCGCGCGGCAGCGCTCTCCGCAAGCCTTTCAAACGCCTTCCGGTCGGCCGCCACCGTCTCCAAGGCGGCTGCCCGCTTGTACTTGACCACCGCGGCTCGATACTGGTCCAGCACCTCATTGGCGCAGCCTTCCGCAAGCCACGCAAAGCTGCAGAACGGGTCCAGGTAGCGCGTCACATGGTACGCATCGCAGTAGGCGCGCAGCGCACCGCCAGCCTCTGCAAACCCTACTTTGGCACGCAGGGCCCACGCGATCGGGTCATTAGGTTCCGCTGCAATGACGTCAGTCAGCGCGGCAAACTGCGCCACGGTGTCGCCGCAATGACTTGCAGTCTCGTACCGCTGCCGTGGCGTCAGCGGGTACAGGCCGCCCGCCGCAGCCAGCCGCGCCTCCTCGGCGCACTCGGTGCAGACACAACGGAAGTTGTAATGTATCCGCAGATGCAGGCGGGCCATCAGACCAGTGAAGTCGCCCGTGTAAGTGACGGTGAGCTCCTCGCCCGCGGCAAGCGGGCGTGTGGTGATAAACGTCGCTCGTGGGCCCGTCGCCGCAGTGTCCCACACCGTGTTGCGGACGCAGCTGTGGTTGAAGTAGCTGCCGGCGTGCGCCAGTACCGTGACCTCCGGCGTGCCATCGTCCCCGCCCACCGTCAGCGCGTTGCCCACCACCAGGCTGAGGGCCTCCAGCAACCACGATGGCGGCATTTGCATCAGCAACGGCGCGTCCTTGCCCAGCGCGCCATACAGCGTGCTCCACGCCACTGCCAGTGGCGCACCATGAACGTACATAGCGGGTGTGGACGGTGCCCCCGGCGCCGCCAAGTCGGTGGGACGGTGCAGGTAGCAGAATGGTGGCAGGTCCGCTGGCGACACAGGCGGCGTGCCCGTCGCCGCCGCCGCCGTCAGTGCCCACCCCAACAGCTTCCACGGCAGCAGGAAGCCATGTGCAACAAAGTAAGGGTCGGTTGCTGTCGCCTCCTCCAGCACTGCGTCCGCCCTGCCGCCATTCACGCTGCAAAGCGCGGCATGGTAGTGCCTCACTGCCGTAGCCTTGCAGACATCGCTGCAAAACACGCCGTCGCAGTCACACGGTACACCGCCGTTGCTCGGCAAGCGGCGCGCGCAGTGGTAGCACTGCGGGTGTGCAGCACCACCCAACGGCCGCACCGCCACCGCGAGTAGCGGCGTCTCCGCGTGTACCACCGTGTGTACGGGCAGCGCCCGCCGCGCCACCATGCCGATGCCCTTGCCAGGGATGGCCGCCAGCTGCACCGCGTCGGTGGATGCCGCGTCGCGCAGCGCAGCTAGCACGGTGTCGGGGTGCCGCGGCCCGCCCGGGCCAGCACGGTACGCCGCCGGCAACTGCACCATGCCGGGGTCGGGGGAGGGGGACATGGAAATAGAGTATTGGCGGCGGTCCGCCCCCGGCGGTGCCACGTTGCAGATGCCAACTGGCAGGCGGCTCCAGCCGGCAGTCTTTACCGCCGCCATCGCCTCCTGCATACGCGCCGCCGCCTCCGCTCGCAGCGCCGCACCGTCAGATGCGTGTGCGGCCATCTTGTAACACATTACCGCCGCAGCGTACAGTTCCAACGTAATGTTGGCGTCGCCCAGCCGCAACCACCCCTTGCCATTGCTGGCGTCCAGGCCGCGCGTCACGTGGTACGCGTCCATGAACGCCGCCAGCACGGCTCCCTGCTTCATATACACCAGCGACCGGTTGGTCCAGCCGCGGGTGTCCCGCGGGTTGGCGGCAATGGCCTCGCTGTACGCCGCTACCGCGCCGGCCAGGTCACCTGCCTTCAAAGCCGCATTGCCTCGCCCGCGCGCCGCGTCACTTGCGGCCGCATTGACAGCCACTGGCGCTGTGGTGGTAGGCGCGGCTGTGGCTGCGCGAGTGGCTGCGCCGGTGCCTGCGCCGGTGCCTGTGGCGGCTGCTGGTGGGGCGCGTGCTGCAGTTCCAGCAGCGGCAGCGCCAGCGGCGCCCGTGGTAGCAGCAGCAGCGGCGGCCATACCGGTACCTGCAATGACGTGTAGGAAGAAGTCAAAGAAGATAACTCAAGCATACAAACACAAAAGGGAGCGGTGAACACTGGGGCCAAATACAAAATTAGCGATTGTCACGCTGTACGGCTGTCATCATCAGCAGCCAGCTGTGGCCTTGTGGTTGGGGGCGGCGCCTCCGGGCCATCCTCCGTCCCAACGGGCTTACGCCGCCAGCGGCCGCCAAAGCTACCATTCACAATAATAATCACCCAGCTGCCAACAATCGCAACACCACCGCATGGCTTGCATCATCAAGTGTGTGTTCGTTTGTGACTGGACGCCATTTGGTGTTGCCGTATAAACTTTCCGACAGCGCCGTATCTTTTTCTTGGTCCTCGCCGTCGTCTAGAAACAGCCTCCCCTCCCTCCCTTCTGTTTCCAGAACCGCAGCAGCCACAGTGGGCTGGTCGCAGTCGGCACGCACGCAGCCGCACGCCCACGGACGCGGCGACGCGGTCGTCGCAGCGCAATAGTTGCAATAAAGCGTATTGCGCTGTGCTGTGACACTCCCGTACCATTGTTGCGGAATTTCTTGCGCGCAAGTAACGTCATCAACCTTGTCTCGTCCCTCGTGCCCTCCCCTCGCTGCCCTCGTCGCCTGCTGCCCCTCGCTACCCCCGCGCCCCACGCACACACACGCTCTCGCAAGGGCTGTGTGGCGACAACCACCCAAAACGCACGCCGTTGTACCGCTGTTGCAGGCGGCGGCACGCCTTGCGCCTCGCTCCCTCCCACCCGGTGCCACCGTTCGCCACTCCCTCGCCGCTCTCAGCACTCTCACGATGGCTGCCCTCGCCACCGCCACGACCACCGCTGCCGCCGCGGCGTCTGCCGCCGCGCCTGCCGCTGCTGCCGCTGCCGCTGCTGGCGGTGCGCGTGCTGCACCCGCTGTGTCGCCTATCCTCAGCGTGAAGCCGCTGTCGTTCCCGTTTGCCACGCCCGACCCGTGGCTGTTTGCTGTGTACGCCTAGAAACAGCGCATGTACTGTACGCGAACACCCACACAACAACACACCCAACCACACCACACCACCCAACCACACCCAACACGCTGCAGATGGCACCGCGATGAGTTCCCCGCGGGTGAGGAGGGGCACCTGGGCATCCCCAAGACCGGGCCGTACGCCAAGTTCCGGGTCAACCCGTCGCAGGCCGACTTTGAGCTGGACCCGCCGCGCAAGCCCTTCCGCATGTACCACGGTACTGGCATGCCAGGCTTCCCGCAGCACCCGCACCGCGGGTTTGAGACGTTCACCATCCTGCTGGACGGCACGGTGGACCACACGGACAGCCTGGGCAGCAGCGGCCGGTACAGCGGCGGCGACGCGCAGTGGATGTGTGCCGGGCGCGGCATCGTGCACGGTGAGATGTTCCCGCTGGTGCACACCGACCGCCCCAACACGCTGCGCCTGTTCCAGCTGTGGCTGAACCTGCCGGCCGCCAGCAAGGGCGCGGAGCCGTGCTACACGATGCAGTGGGGCGAGAAGCTGACGAAGGTGGAGGGCACGGGCGGCGCGGTGGCGTCCGTGTTTGCCGGCCGCCTGGGTGACGCGGTGGCAACCATCCCGGCGCCGCCGGCATCGTGGGGCGCCAAGCCAGAGAACGACGTGGGCGCGTTTGTGATTGAGCTGCCGGCGGGGTCGAGCTTTGTGGTGCCACCGGCGGCAGGCGGCGCGGGCGTGAACCGCAACGTGTACCTGGTGGAGGGCGCGGCGCGCGGTGTGACGGTGGGCGGCCGTGCCACCGGCCCCGCTGCCATCACCGTGCGCCCCGACGTGCCGGTGGAGCTGGTGAACGGCGCCAGCACGGAGCCGGCGCTGGTGCTGGTGCTGCAGGGCAAGCCCATCGGCGAGCCGGTGGCGCAGCGCGGCCCCTTCGTCGCCAGCAGCGACGCCGAGCTGGCGTCCTGGTTTGCGGAGTACCGTCGCACCGAGTTTGGTGGCTGGCCGTGGGCTGACGACGCGCCCTACTTCCCGCGTGACAAGGGCCGCTTTGGCAGCCACAAGCGCGGCACGGCGGAGGAGGTGCCGCCGTCGGCGTCCTCCGCCGCGGCGGCTGCGTCAGCCAGCGCGCCTACTGGTGAGCTGTAGCCTTCCTGCCGATTGCGTTATGGCTGGGCGCGAGCGTGCACGGCCCTATGTGGCGCTGGGCGCGCCGTTGCCTTCCCTTCATTTCAAATGTTAATGACTGCAACCGTTGCTCGTGTGTGTGTGACGCCGCTGTGTGTGGCACTTGGCGCGGCACTGTCGCTGTGTGCTGCAGTCGCACGGCGCCGTTGGGCCGGCTGCTATCTCACATGAGCAATTTGGCAAACACGATATTGACAGCCGCGCAATGTGCAATAATTATAATGCATGGAATTAGGTGCCAGCGATCATATTGTCAGAATAGGCTGGTTTGTTGCGCGTGCAAACGGGCATTTTATTTATTATTATCGTCGCTGCAGCTGGTAGCCAGCACTCGTACCCGTAGTGGAGAATCACTGGAGATGCTAGCAGCTGCAACTGCAGGTGCCGTGGCAGCGAGCCGGGCGCGGGGGGCGGTGGCAGCGGTGCAGCGATCATGGCGCGCGTGTGGCGCCGAGATGGTGGTGTGTAGGGGGCAACAAACAGCAGCAGGCGGCAGCACGGCGGCTGACGTCACAGCGACAAGCTTGGCGACAATGTATGCGAAGCGGCGCACGGTGCAGGTGCTGGCACTGCGGAAATCCAAGGACCTGCAGTGCATCAACATGTTCTGTGAGCACGTGGCGGCTGGCTGCCCCTGCCGGCTAGCGGGCGCGCTGGAGAAGTTGGAGGTGGCGGGTGTGGCGGAGGTGGACGTGTCAAGTAACAAGCTGCATGCACTGCCAGACGCGCTGTGGACGCCGGCCTTGCGCAGTCTGAATGCCAGCAGCAATCGCCTGACAGAGGTGCCGGCTTCCGGGCTGGCGCGCGCCGTGGCGCTGCACACGCTGAACCTTGCAGACAACCCCAAGCTGGTGGGCCTGCCGATAGACGCCCTGCGCGGCCTGCCCGCCCTGCGCCACCTGTACCTGGCAGGCACGCCGGCGGCACGAACCCGCGACGAATTTGCAGCCGCCCTTGCGCGCCCTGACGTGACGCTGCATTGGGAGGCAACCCCGCCGCCGTCGCCACCATCATTGTCATTGAAGTAGGGGCACACACCAACTTACGGCATACAATCTGATAGAAAAGTAGAGCGAGAGCAGGAACCGACCCAACCGTACCGTCTCGCAGGCCAGGCTGTACACAAGTAATTACACGCATAGGGTTAAACAAACCGCCGGCACAAAGATACATGCCACATGGGTGTGCGCGCCTAGGAGCGACCCGCAGCAGCATCCGCCCCACGCGCACGGCGGCCGCCACGCGCGCGCGCCGCGGTGGCAGCGGCGGTCCCCGCCACGCCGCCGTCCTCGCCGTCACTGGCACCCAGATCGGGGTCGTCATCGCTGTCAGCCGCACCATCGGGCACATCGTAGGCAACCGGTTGGTCAGGGTTCATACCGGCAGTCCGACTGCCGCCGCCGCCGCTGCCACCACTGCCGCTACCACCGCCACCGCCAGCACCAGCGCCACCGCCGCCACCGCCGCCCGCACCGGCCATGATACCCAGCCGCTCCAGCAGCGTCAGGTCAGCGCCGGCAATGGCAACAGAGGAGCGGCGGAGCGGGCCACCACCGGCAGGAGGGGTGGTCCTCCCCCCCCCCCCGCCGGAGGCGGCGGGCGGCGCGGGGCCCGCCGTGCCCCCCGCCACCCCACGTGCGCTGCCAGACCACCCCCGCCAGCTGCGGGACGACGGGTGCACCTCCGTACCGATGCCACTGCCGACACCTTCCACCACGGCGCCCGGCAACGCAGCGGCGCTCCCCGGCCCGGCGGCCGCCGCCGGCTGCACAGGTGCGGTGGAAGCGGCGGGCGCTGGCGTTGACGCCGGACCAGGTGCCGCCGCGGTAGCAACAGTTGCAGCCGCCGGCGGCACAGGCGCCGCAGCGCCAGCTGCTGCACGCGCGCCTGCTTCCTCCGCCGCCGTGCGCAGGGACGCCAGGAGTGCAGCTGCCACCGGGCCGCCACCGTCCTCGCCCTCCTGCGCGCGCGCCAGGTACGACGCCAGCAGCAGGTCAGACTCGATCTGTGCGCGAATGGCGGCTGCGTTGGCCGCCGCCACTGACAGCGGCGCGCCAGCGCCCGCGCCACCCGCGGCGGCGCTCGCCGCGTCTGGCGAGATGGCGACGCTGCCGGGCGTGTCTGCCGCTGCCGGCCGCGCCGCCAGGTTGAAACGGCCAGAGCGCGGCGTCGCCATTGTGGGTGACCCGGCCGCCGACCACGGGCGACCAGCGCTGCGTGGCCCGCTGCCGGCACCGCCGCCGCTGCCGCCGCCGGCAGCAGGCGCGGGTGCAACCCACGCAGGCGTCGCGGCGCCCGGCGCCGCGGTGCGCGGGGAGGTAGCGGCAGAGCTGGCGGCGGGGCCGGGCGAGAGGGAGGCGGGGGCGCCGGGGGATGGCAGATCCGCCACCGCCGCCGTCGCCGCCCCAGCCGGCGTGGCGGCGGGCGGCGGCGGCACAGCGGATGGCAAGCCGAGGGAGGGCACGGCGGTGGTGGGCGGCGACGGCGAGGTGCGCAGCGAGGTAAGGACGGCGGTGAGGCCGTTAGGGCGGCGGCGGCGGGTGCGCACCGTCAGCATGGTGCGGCCCAGTTTGAACACGGCGCCGCCGTTGTCAGGGATGGTGTACGGCCGCACCAGCTTGATGAAGGTGCCAGCGGCGGAGTGGCAGTCCTCCACCGTGAAGGCGTTCACCGGCGGCGGCGCGTAGGCAATGCGGGCGTGGCGGCGGGAAAGGGAGGGGTCCGGCAGCGTGACGTCGCAATCCACGCCCGTGCCCACCGTCACGGCGTGCCCCGTGGCAGGTGTGAAGGAGATGATGTACTCGCGCTCGCCGCTCCAGTGCAGGCCGCGCATGTGCCGCACCACCTGCAGCACGATGTACGGCGGGTCCATGGTCACGTCCACCGGCAGCTTGGCCTTGCAGATGGAGCACAGGCGCGAGCCTTTGGTGGCAATCCACCGCTGCAGGCAGGCGCGGTGCACCAGCTTGCCGCACGTGCACGGGCTCGCCATCAGCACGTTGCCCGCGTCCGTGCTGTCGTCAAAGCAGATGTAGCACATGGTGTCGCCGCTGGCGCGCGCGCGGCTCGCGTCGGCGCCGCCAGCAGCGCCACCACCGCCGCCCGGCCGCGCCTCCACGCACGTGTCCGCCACCTGCAGGCTGCACGCACCCATCTTCACCACCTGGTCGCGCTCAATGGCGGCGGGGCCGTTGGAGCGGTCGCCCTGCCCAATCAGCAGGTACACGCGCCCCGCCGCCTCCAGCGCCACGCCGCCCTCCTCCGTCAGGTAGATGCGCGCGTGCGCCGCCGCCAGGTTGCCGTCCGCCGGGGGGATGCCCCCGCCGGGGTCCGCCCCCCCCCCCCCGCCGCGCGCCGCCGCCCGGACCGCCCCCCGCTTCTTGGCCCCCCCCCGCGTCTCCTTGGCCGGCGTCTGGGCGCGCCCCGTCCCCCCCCCCCCGGCGGGGGGGGTGGGGGGGGGGGGGGGGCGGGCAAGGGTGTAGGTGGGTTTGCGGAGGTGTACGGGGTGCGATAGGGGCCGCCCAGCTGGCGGATCGCACTCCCGCGCGGCACGCACCTTCTTCTGGCACCTTGCCATCCACCACACGTCCCGCGCGGCGTGAGGCCGATGCGCCCATCTTGTAGCTGCAGCAGCAGCTGCGGGAGCAGCGGGCGGGAGTGGGAGAGTAGGGAGTATTGGGAGCGAGAGAGTGGGCGGGCACCGTGTTCGTCTTGGCACGTCAGCGTCCGAATGTGTACCGTTCCAGCACAACCAGCGGCACAAACTGCCTAACACTACTGTGTGTTGCTGGTGCTGCTGCCGCCTGCAGCTCGTTGGCTACCACCCTGGTGCAGCGATAACCTTGTTGGATTGGGGTCACTTCACCCCTTCTCCCCTCTCTTGCCCTCTCCTCGCCTCCTCTCCTCGCCTCCTCTCCCCTCCTCCCTCGCCTCCTCCCTCGCCTCCTCTTGCCGCCTAGTGCCACCCGCCCTGGTGCGATGGCGAGGCAGGAAGTATAAAGCAGCGGCACAAACGCAGGCCGCAGGCGTGGGGGTACGGTCCTCACGGTGCATGGGTGCGGACGCCCGCACAACTGGTGCGTTCGCGCGGCGCCGTTGCAGTGATAAGGTGCCCTGTTTCCAGGGTGGAAGAGGCGAGAGGCGAGAGGAGAGAGAGGAGAGGTAGAGACGAGCGAGATGGGGTCACTCTGTAGTGCCCGCCATCATGCCACCAGGATTATGGCAGGATACCTCGTTGAGTCGTCGCCTTCAAATATCGCAACCCACGCACGTACTCATACATTGGCACTGCATCACATAGGAAACACACCGCTGCCACCGATAATACCAGTCGGTCAGCGCCGCGCCCGCAAGGGCCCCAACTTAATAATCGCGCCGCGCGCGCTTGGCAACGCCGCTGGCGGCGCGCGGCATGCCCGACATGCTGTCGTCTGATGACGACAGGCGGACGGCGCGAAACCCGTCCACGTCCACCTCCACATCATCCACGGCGGCCGCCTCGGCTGCGCGCCGCCCTGCTGCGACGGCGGCGGGGCCCTCCGTCGGTGACGCGGCGCCGCGAGCGGCGGCGCCAGCGGCAGCGGCGCCGCCCCCGCCAGACGCGCTGCGCGCCGCGCTCCGCGTGGACCGGCCCCCGCCGCCGCCACCGCCGCCACCGCCAGCTGGTGGCGCAGTGGCAGCAGCCGCGGCGGCAGCTGAGGTAGCAGCAGCGGCAGCAGCGGCGGCGGCAGCGGCGGCACCCGCAGGCGCGCCCACGCGGGATGCCAGCGCAAACCATGGGTGGCGCAGCGCTTGGACGGGGCGTATGCGCTTCTGGGGGTTGGGGTGCAGCAGCTGCGCCACCAGGTCGCGCGCCTCTGGTGAGATGGTGCGCCACACCGGCGCCTCAAAGTCCACGTACTGCGTCGCCATTTGCACCAGCAGCGTCGGCCGCGGGCAGCCCATGTCAAACCAAAACGGCATCTGCCCAGCCAGGCATACATACTGCGGTGGGAGAGGGGGTGGGAAAGACATTGTGGTTGTGACGCTGGCGTACGAATGTAT
>Ga0066256_1003835_pt1 | contig 11193 bp, 11 predicted proteins | sample ThiBio_1000_biof_FD_87107 | JGI IMG/M metagenome (GOLD analysis project Ga0066256, IMG submission 87107) | Wastewater bioreactor microbial communities from Cape Town, South Africa - Thiocy_expt_1000_biof (version 2) | ecosystem: Engineered > Bioreactor > Thiocyanate-remediating >... | reverse complement strand
TGGCGCGGATGCAGGGAACCGTAGGGGTCCTGAAACACCATCTGCACCTGGCGATAGAAGGTCTTGCTGCGCTTGGCGCCCCTCAGCTGCTCGCCGCCGACGCGGATCGTGCCGCCGGTAACGGGCGCAAGACCCGCAACAGCGCGCAAGAGCGTCGACTTTCCGGAGCCGGATTCGCCGACCAGGCCGAAGGATTCGCCCTCCTTCACTTCGACGCCAACGGCATCGAGCGCATAGTAGCCGTCATAGACGACGCTGAGGCCTTCAACTGCGAGTGCCGCCGTCATGCCGCCCACTCCGGCTTGCGGTCGAGCACCGGCAGCGGATGCCGGTTTTCGCCGATGACGGGCATGCAGTTCAGCAAGCCGCGCGTATAGGGATGCTGTGCATTGTTCAATTCGGAAGCCTTGAGTTCTTCCACGACCTTGCCCGCATACATGACGATGACGCGGTCGCAGAAGGACGATACCAGCCGCAGGTCGTGCGACACGAAAATCAGCCCCATGCCGCGCTCGGAAACAAGCTTGTCCATGATCTTGAGCACGTCGAGCTGTACCGTGACGTCGAGCGCCGAAGTCGGCTCGTCGGCGATCAAAAGTTCCGGCCCGGCGATCAGCATCATGGCGATCATGACGCGCTGGCCCATGCCGCCCGAGACTTCGTGCGGATGCAGGTCGTAGACGCGGCCGGGATCGCGGATCTGCACGGCTTCGAGCATGGCGAGAGCGCGGTCCCGCGCCTCGGCCTTGCCAATCTTCTCATGCGTGCGCAGCGTCTCGGTGATCTGCTTGCCGATGGTCATGACGGGATCGAGCGAATATTTCGGGTCCTGCAGCACCATGGCGATGCGCTTGCCGCGTAGCGACCGGCGCTCCCTGGCCGAAATCGACAGCAGGTCCATGCCGCTGAAATTCAGCTTGTCGGCTGTGACGATGCCGTGCGGCGGCGTCAGTCCCATGATGGCGCGGCCCGTCTGCGACTTGCCGGAACCGCTTTCGCCGACGATCCCGAGCCGCTCGCGGCCAAGCGTGAAGGATACGCCGCGCACGGCGTCGATGACGCCGGTGCGGGTCGGATAGCGAACCCTGAGGTTCTCCACGGTCAGAAGCGTCGTCATTGCCCGCTCTCCTTGGGATCGAGCGCATCGCGCAGGCCGTCGCCAAGCAGGTTGAAGCCGAGGCTGACGATGAGGATCGCGATGCCGGGCATGGCCGCAACCCACCACTGATCGAGATAGTATTTGAAGCCGTTTGCAATCATGACGCCCCATTCTGGCAGCGGCGGCTGGGCGCCGAGGCCAAGAAAGCCGAGACCGGCGGCCGTCAGGATCACGCCCGCCATGTCGAGGGTGACGCGGACGATCACCGAGGAAATGCAGAGCGGCATGACGTGACGGAAGATGATGCGCAGGGGCGAGGCGCCCATAAGCTGCACCGCAGCGATGTAGTCCGAGCGCCGCACCGTCATCGTTTCGGCGCGCGCCAGACGCGCATAGGGCGGCCACGACGTGATGGCGATGGCGATGACGGCGTTCTCGATGCCGGCGCCGAGCGCGCCTGCGAAGGCAAGCGCGAGCACCAGCTTCGGAAAGGCAAGGAAGATATCGGTGATGCGCATCAGAATCACATCAACCCAGCCGCCCATGTAGCCGGATATCATGCCGATGATCAGCCCGATCGGCGCCGAGATGATCGCGACGAGCACGACGATATAGAGCGTCCAGCGCGAGCCGTAGATGAGGCGCGAGAGGATATCGCGGCCGAGATCGTCGGTACCGAGCAGATAGCCCGACGTGCCGGGCGGCTTCAGATAGGCATTGGTGAGGTCGCCGATGACAGGCGAATGCGGGGCGATGACATCGGCAAGCGCCGCCACCAGCACCAGCGCGATGATGATGGCAAGCCCGATAACGGCTAGGCGATTGGCTGAGAACTGCCGCCAGGTGACGTAGGCACGCCCGAGTCTGGCCTGCCGGCGGGACTGTGGCCGGTCGGAGAGCAGCCAGTCCCTCAAGCTGGGTTGGGTGGTCTCGACAGTCATTTACGTCGGGTCCTTGGGTCGAGCGTCCGATACAGAAGATCGGAAATCAGATTGATGCCGATGAAGACAGTGCCGACGACGATGGTGCCGCCGAGAACGGCGTTCATGTCGGCATTGAGCAACGAACTGGTAATGTAGAAGCCGATGCCCGGCCAGGAGAAGACGATCTCCGTCAGCACGGAACCCTCGAGCAGAGCAGCATAGGAGAGCGCGATCACCGTGATCAGCGGCACGGCGGCGCTGCGCAGAGCATGGCCCCAGATCACCCGCGCCTCCGAAAGCCCCTTGGCGCGGGCCGCGACGATATATTCCTGCCCCAGCTCGTTCAGCATGAAACTGCGCGTCATGCGGCTGATATAGGCGAGCGAGAAATAGCCGAGCAGCGCCGTCGGCAGGATGATGTGGCGGAAGGCGTCATAGAAGACGTCCCACTGCCCCTGCATCGCGGCGTCGAGCAGGTAGAAGCCGGTGATGGGCGTGAAGGTGTATTCGTAGACCACGTCGAGCCGCGCCGGGAAGGCGACCCATTGCAGCTTGGCGTAGAACAAGACGAGGCCGAGCAGGCCCAGCCAGAAGATCGGCACGGAATAGCCGATCAGGCCAATGATGCGCACGATCTGGTCGATGAAGCTGCCGCGCTTGACCGCGGCCAGCACGCCGAGCGGCACACCTATGACGGCGCCGATGATGGTGCCGAGCGTCGCGAGCTCCAGCGTAGCCGGAAAGACGCGGCGGATGTCCGCCATGACCGGGTTGGTGGTCAGCACAGAGGTGCCGAAATCGCCGCTCAAGGCGCTTTTGACATAGATGTAGAACTGCTCGATCAGCGGCAGGTCCAAACCCATTTCGCGGCGGGGGGGCCCCGCCGCCGCCGGCTCCGCCCCGGCGCCCAGGGCCGGCAGCCCCGGATCGATGGGAATGACGCGGCCGATGAAGAAGGTCACCGCGAGGAGACCGAGATAGGTCGTCAGCGCGATGGCCAGGAAACGGCCGATCGCGGACAAAACGGCGACGGCCTGGGCGCTGCTGCGCCCCGCCGCCGCCTGATTGTCAGCTACGCTCACGCGTCGCGTCCGTCGGGATTACTTCGAGACCGACCAGACGAAATTGGTGTCGAAGCTCGGGCCGAGCGCGAAGTCCTTGAGGCTCTTGCGAACGCCGGCCACTTCCAGCTGCTGATGGATGATGACGAAGGGGCTGGTGTCGAGGATCTTCTGCTGCAGATCCTTGTACATATCGGCGCGCTTGCCTGAATCCTTCTCCAGCAACGCCGCCTCGGTCTCCTTGGTCAGGTCCGGAATGTCCCAGGCGTTGCGCCAAGCCAGCGTCTTGATCTTGGCATTGTCGGAATTGTCCGGATTGGAGGCGAAAGTCTGGGCGTTGGAGTTGGGGTCGAAATAATCCTGGCCCCAGTTGCCGATGTAGATGTCGTGATTGCGGGCCCGATACTTGGTCAGTGTCTGCTTACCATCGCCCGGAATGATCTCCAGCTGGATGCCGGCCTGGCCGAGGGTCTGCTGGATCGATTCCGCCATGCCGGTGGTCGGCTGGCCGCTGCGCACGTCCATCGTCACCTTGAAGCCATCCGGCAGGCCGGCCTTGGCAAGCAGCTCCTTGGCCTTGGCGACGTCGAGCTTGAACGGATTGTCGTTGATAGCGCCAAGGTCGCCCTTGGGCAGGAATGACTGGTGTATCTCGCCGATGCCCTTGAGGATGGTGGTGGACAGGGCGTCATAGTCGATCAGGTATTTGAACGCCTGCCGAACCTCGGGCTTGGCGAGATTCGCATTCTTCTGGTTCAGGCTGATGTAATAGACCGTGCCCTTCGGCGCGCTGGTGGTGGTGAGGTCGGCGTTCTTGGCGATGGCGTCGAGATCGTTCGGCTCAAGGTTACGGGCGACGTCGATGTCGCCGGCCTCCAGCGCCAGGCGCTGCGCCGAGCTTTCCTTCATGTTGCGGTAGATGACGCGCGCAAGCTTGGCTTTCTCGCCATTGTAGTTGTCGTTGCGCTCGAGCACGACGGCTTCGTTGGCGCGCCATTCACGCAGCTTGTAGGCGCCGGAACCGGCATAGCCGGTCTTCAGCCAGGCATTGCCGAAATCGTTGTCCCATTTGTAGTCGGCGCTTGGCGTGACGGCGGCGACATGTTCCTTGACCAGCTTGGCGTCCACCACCGAGGCGACGGTGGCCGAGAGGCAGTTGAGCACGAAGCTCGGCGCATAGGCCTTGTCGACGACGAACTGGAAGGTGGTGTCGTCGACGGCCTTGGCCTTCTCGGTGACATTGTCGCCGCTGATGCCGAACTGGTTGATGATGAAGGCCGGGCTCTTGTCCAGCTTGATCGCGCGCTCGAACGAATAGGCGACGTCAGCCGCGGTGATCGGGTTGCCGGAAGCGAACTTCATGCCGGGCTTGAGCTTGAAGGTGTAGGTCAGGCCGTCGTCCGAGACGGTCCAGCTCTCGGCGAGGTCGCCCTTGACCTTGGACGTATCGCTGAGGTCGAGGCGCACCAGCAGATCATAGGTGTTGCCGGTGACTTCGGCGGTCGACAGTTCGAACGCCTCGCCCGGATCCATCGAGATGATGTCGTCGATGGCGAAACCCTCGACCAGCGTGTCGGCCGGCGTGACGGCGAAGGCGGGCGCTATGCCGACGAGCAACGCGGTCATCGCCGCCCCCGCAAGCAAGCTACGAGAGCGAAGAGCAAACTTTTCCATCATCATGGTGATCGTTCCCTGTTTTGTTGTTTTGTCGACCCGAGTTCCCGGCTCGGGCGGTATTCTTTTTGGGCCTCGCGGCCCGGACAATTACCGTCACGGTTTTTGTCCATTTGGTCAACACCATATCCGGCGGCCTCGAAACCGGCAACGAGCATCTGCATGACGCATCGTCAGCGGTTGCGGCGACGCGAAGCGGGCGGACCGGAAGCGTCGGCGACGCCTCGCGCCTCGCAGGCGTTTCCTGAAAAATTGGCTTGGTTTCAGCTACTTAACCGCCGAGACAAGGTCCGCGTCGGGAAAACAGGTGGCCGGCCGGCCGTTCTTGGCCTGCCATTTGCCGATCGAGCGGCGCGTCTTGAAGCCGGGGAGGCCGTCGGCGCTGCCGACATCGTAGCCCTTGGCTTCGAGCGCCCTTTGCAGGGCCGCTATGTCGGAGCGCAGGAGGCCGCCGACATCGCCCCACTTGCCGGCGAAATTGCTGTCGCCAGAGGCGATGCGGTCGGCGGCATGGCTGATGAAGAGACCGTAGAGGTCGCTGTTGTTGTACTGCTTGATGACGTAGAAATTGGGCGTGACGACGAAGGCCGGCCCGCTGCGCCCCGCCGGCATCAGCAGAAAGCCCTCGGCCTTCAGTTCAGCGGCCGGGAACGGCTTGCCGCCGACACGCCTGATCCCCATCGCGGCCCAGTCGGCAATCCTCTTGCCCTGGTCCGGCCCTTCGAGCGAACACGAAACGGTTGCAGGCACCGTCACCTCGAAGCCCCAGCCGCGCCCCTTCACCCAACCGTAGTGGTCGAGATAGTTGGCGATCGAGCCCAGCACGTCAGGCACCGAATTCCAGATGTCGACGCGGCCGTCGCCGTCGAAATCGACCGCATGCTTGAGGAAGGAGGTCGGCATGAACTGCGGCTGGCCGAGCGCGCCGGCCCAGGAGGATTTCATCGCGCCGACGGGTTCCAGCCCGCGCTCGACGATCTCCAGCGCGGCAAGCAGTTCGGTGCGGAAGAAGTCCTTCCTGGCCGAAAGGAAGGCCTTGGTGCCCAGCACCTCGAAGGCGTCGTAGGGCATTTTCGCCGCGCCGAAGCCGGTCTCGCGGCCCCAGATCGCCAGCAATATCGAGCCCGGCACGCCAAAGCGCTTCTCGATGGCGGCGAGCGTCCTGGCGTTGGCCGCCGCGCGCGCGCGCCCGCCGGTGACGACGCGGCCGATCGTCTTCTCGGCGAAGTAGGCACCGGGCGAGCCGAATTCGGCCTGCTCCTGCTTGCGTGGCTTGCTCGGCTTCTCGCCCGGCATGACCAGGTCCGGCAGCTTGAGGTTCGGCTTCACGCCGTCGAAGGCGGCATCGAAGGTTTTTTTGGAGATGCCTTTCGCCTTGGCCTCGGGCCATAGATCGTTCTGCAGCCAGGCACGGAACTGGTCGTCGATGGCGGCGGCGGAGACCGGGTGGGTGAAAGGTCCGAGCAGCGAGATCAGCAGAAATGCAAAGGCAAGCCTGCAAAGGCCGCGAAGGAAAACAGTCACGTCCGAAGCCCCCTCAAAACGCCGTCCTCGAGCGCAGCGCCGCCGCCAGCGTCCCCTCGTCGAGATAGTCGAGTTCGCCGCCCACCGGCACGCCATGCGCCAGCCGCGTGATCTTGACCGGGAAGGAAGAAAGCTGGTCGGTCAGATAGTGCGCCGTGGTCTGTCCCTCGACCGTCGCGTTGACGGCCAGGATGATCTCCTTCACCTCGCCACCGGCAACACGGTCGATGAGCGAGCGGATGTTCAGCTGATCGGGGCCGATGCCGTCGAGCGGCGACAGCGTGCCGCCGAGAACATGGTAGCGCACATTCATCGCCGCCGCCCGTTCGAGCGCCCACAGGTCGGACACGTCCTCGACGACAATCAGCGTGCCCGGATCGCGGCGCGCATCCGTGCATATGAGGCATGGATCGGCGGTGTCGACATTGCCGCAGGTCGAGCAGATGCGCACCTTGTCGGCGGCCTCGGCCATGGCGCCGGCCAGCGGCGTCAGCAGTTGTTCTTTCTTCTTGATCAGGTGCAGCGCGGCGCGCCTGGCCGAACGCGGACCGAGCCCCGGCACCTTGGCCAGGAGCTGGATCAGGCGTTCGATCTCGGGACCGGCGATTCGCTTGGACATCGCATCGGTTTAACGCATGTCTCCCGAAAGTGGGACCCGGTTTCGGGACAAGGACATGCGCAACAAAGAGAACCAATGCGTGCGGAGCGTATCCGAAGGATCGCGACGCGCTTTAGAGCGCTGCGCGTCCTTTTGGACGCGCAAAGGGCGCTCTAACAGTTTGGTTTGGCGCATGATCCTTTCCGAAAATCGATTCCGATTTCGGGGTCATGCGCTAGGATTTTTCGCGCCGCTTTGGAACTCGGCACGGCAAGGATGGCGACAGCCCCTGCCGCGCGGCGTCAGCTGCCTCAGTATTCCTGCAGGGGCCGCGTCTGGCTGGCGATCAGCGCGCCGATGGCATCGGTATTTTCAGGCGTCGACTGGAAACCCATCGCCGCTTCCTGCGGCGGGGCCTCGACCGAAGCGATGACCCTGTTGTTCGCCGTTCCGCCGAAACGGGCGGCATCCGGCTCCGCCATCGGCTCCTGCATCGCCACCATCGTCTGCGAAGCGGTGACGCGCGCGGATTTCGCCGTCGCGGTGGCCGTCACGAAGGTCCGCTTCGAGGAAACCGTGCGCACTGTGGTCACGGCGGGCGCCGGTGCGGCGGACGCGACCATCACGGAAGCGGTCGGCGAGGCGACGGAGGCCACCGCAACGGTCGGCTCTTCGGGCAGCGGCTGCCAGTTGCGGCCGCGCTTCTCGTAGAAGGCATTGCCGCCGGCGACCATGGTGTAGTGCATATTCTTGTAGGGGAAGCGCAGGCCGGCGGTGTGGAAATACATCGTGTTCTTGAGCTTGGCCTTGCGCTCGCCCTTGAGCACGGCCTGCGCCGCTTCCTCGACATCAGGCAGCGCGCGCGAATTCATCGGCCGGGTCATGACGCCGGGCGCGAACTGCCCGCGCTCACCGACGACCTCGCAGATGGTGTTGCCATGATTGCCGGAACGCAGCCGGTTCATGACCACGGTGCCGACCGCGACCATGCCGTCGCGGCTCGACCGGTTGGATTCGAAGAACATCGCCCGCTCAAGGCACTCCTTGTCCTTCGGCGTATGCCCATAGGGACGCGTGGTGAAGAAGCTCGGCGTGAGCGAACTGGCCAGACTGCCGGTGGACATTCCGTGCGAGCCGGTCTGGCTGCAGGCTGCCAGGAACAAAGGTGAAATGACGGCGCCGAGCAACAGCGGCGTCTTCCAGCGCGTGGCAATCAACAAGTAACCCTCTCTCGATGCCCGCCCCCAGGCTGCGGCAAGAATGAGACACTTTCGGGCAAAAAGATGGCCAAAGTGTTATTGTGCGGTCACTGTTACAAATCTGACACGATATTTGATCGACCACCGGCACCGAGCAACACAGGCCGACCCTCCACGGCAATACATTGATTTTAAACGGATTTTTTTGGAAAAATGCCGGTTCGGCGGCTATGTATTAGCGAATCGTTGGAATAGCGACCGGCTGGCCGGGTTCGCTTTCCTCGACCTTCTCCGAGAACAACCCTCGCCTGAGAAACAGGTCGCGTGCTTCCCTCGCCCTTGGCGCGATTCGCACCGGCCAGCCGCTCTGGACGAACTCGTTCCTGGTGAAGTCCGGATTGGCTTCGCTGGCTTGCTCGAGCAGGTCGGCGATCTCGAGAACCGCTGCCCGCTCGTCCCTGGACAGCGCCGACAGGCCCATCTCGATGGAGGGGCGATGAACGAAATCCTCGAAGAGGTTGAAGTATCCCCTGATGCCGACGAGGTCCACGCCGGCGTCGCAGTCGGCTAGAATATCGAGTATCTCGTAGATCCTGTTCCGGAAGCGCTGCTCGATCAGCCTTTCGGACGGGTCTTCGATGTTCGCGACCATCCGCGAAGCCCCATCCCAAAGGTTTCTAGAAAGGCAGTTTCATTCCGGGCGGCACGGGCAGACCAGCCGTCAGGGCCTTGGTCTTTTCCTGCATGGTCTGCTCGACCTTGGCCCTGGCGTCGTTGTGCGCGGCCAGCACCAGGTCCTCGAGGATCTCCACTTCATCTTCCTTGAACAGGGAAGGGTCGATCTTCAGCGACTTCATCTCGAATTTTCCGCTGAGGGTGACCGCGACGAGGCCGCCGCCGGCGACGCCGGTAGCCTCGAGCGTGGCGATCTCGTCCTGCATGGCCTGGAACTTGGCCTGCATTTCCTTTGCCTTGCCCATCAGGCCGAGAAGGTCTTTCATCGGATGATCCTTTACGCGTGGTGCTGTTTCAAATCTCGTCGTCGTCCTGCGCCGGCTCGATCGGTTCCGAAGCCTCCGCCGTCTCCACCTCCGGCGCATCGGGTATGCGCACGTCGATGATCTTGGCGCCGGGAAACCGCTCCAGGATGGCGGCGACCGCCGGATCGCTCCTGGCGTCGAGGAAGGCGGTCTCACGCTTGGCCGTCTCGACCTGGGTGATTGTCTGGCCGCCCTCTTCCTTCGACAGCGACACCAGCCAGTTCCGCCCGGTCCAGGCGCGCAGCTTCGTCGTCAGGTCGTTGAGCAGGGTCTTGGGCGCATCCTCCGTCAGGCCGACATCCAGCCTGCCCGGCTCGACGCGCACGAGGCGGATGCAGCGCTTGACCAGCACCTTGAAGGCGAGATCGCGGTTGGAGTCGGCGAGCGCGACGATATCGGCGATCGACTTGACCACGACAGGAGGCGTTTCGACCACCGGCTCGGGCGCCGGGACGAACGCCGCCGGGGCAGGCTCGGTCTCGACCAGCCGCATCGTCTGCGCGCCGCCATTGGAAGCGGGCATCCGCGCCTGCGCCACCGCGCTGGCGCCGCCGCCATTGCCGGGACCGGGAGCCGTGCCGTTCGGGCGCGGCGCAGGCGGTGCCGACGGTGCGCCCTCCAGCGACTTCAGCGCCTCGTCGAGCGTCGGCAGGTCGGCTGCATGGGCGAGCCGGATCAGTACCATCTCGGCAGCGCTGACCGGCCGGTTGGACGACTGCACCTCTGGAATGCCCTTGAGCAGCATCTGCCACGTGCGCGACAGCACCCGCACGGACAGGCTCTTGGCGAAATCGGCGCCGCGCCGGCGTTCGTCCTCGGCCAGCGAGGCATCGTCGGCCGCGCCAGGCACGAAGCGCAGGCGGGTGACGAGATGATTGAATTCGGCAAGGTCGGTCAGCACGGCGGCCGGATCGGCGCCGGTGTCGTACTGCGCGCGGAACTCGGCCAGCGCCGACGCCACGTCGCCCTTCATGACATGTTCGAACAGATCGACGATGCGGGCGCGATCCGCCAGCCCGAGCATGGCGCGAACCGCCTCGGCGTCGACCGTGCCGCCGCCATGGGCGATCGCCTGGTCGAGGATCGAGAGCGAATCACGCGCCGAGCCCTCGGCGGCGCGCGCGATCATCGCCAGCGCCTCGTCGTCGACGGAAATGCCTTCCTTGCCGGCGATGGCCGAAAGATGCGCGACCAGCGCGCCAGCGTCGATGCGCCTCAGGTCGAAGCGCTGGCAACGCGACAGAACCGTGATCGGCACCTTGCGGATTTCGGTCGTGGCGAAGATGAACTTGACGTGCGGAGGCGGCTCTTCCAGCGTCGTCAGCAGGCCGTTGAAGGCCTGGGTGGAAAGCATGTGCACTGCGTCGATGATGAAGACCTTGTAGCGCGCCGCCACCGGGGCGTAGCGCACGCGGTCGATGATATCCCTGATGTCGTCGATGCCGGTGTGGGAGGCGGCGTCCATCTCGATGACGTCGACATGGCGGCCTTCCATGATCGCCTGGCAGTGCTCGCCCGGCACAGAGAGATCGACCGAGGGACCGTCTACTGTGGCGGTCTTGTAGTTGAGCGCGCGGGCCAGGATACGGGCCGTCGTGGTCTTGCCGACACCGCGCACGCCGGTCAGCATCCAGGCCTGCGCGATGCGGCCGGAGGCAAAGGCATTGGTGAGCGTGCGCACCATCGGCTCCTGGCCGATGAGTTCGGAAAAGTTCGAAGGACGGTATTTGCGCGCCAGAACGCGATAGGCAGCCGCCTTGCCTGTTTCCAGGCTTCCAGCCCCCATGTTTCCGGCTTCGCTCATTCGCCCGCAAAAGCTCCAAGGGCCATTCCGAAAGGCGGCCGATTCCCGCGCATAGTTTCGCCCGCACGGCTTTGCGCCGTCAATGTCGCGGGAGAAAGGCGAAGAGGCGGGAGGCTGGAACAATGACCCGTTCCGGGCTCGTTAGGGCTGCTCCCTTCCGGACCTGACCCGGTTGGCGAGTGGATCGTCCACCACCAACCTCCCACCCCCCATATCGGCAATTCGGCGGTGGAATGCAAGGGCGCACAAAAAACCCAGCACCCAAACCTGA
>Ga0066256_1005063_pt1 | contig 11196 bp, 12 predicted proteins | sample ThiBio_1000_biof_FD_87107 | JGI IMG/M metagenome (GOLD analysis project Ga0066256, IMG submission 87107) | Wastewater bioreactor microbial communities from Cape Town, South Africa - Thiocy_expt_1000_biof (version 2) | ecosystem: Engineered > Bioreactor > Thiocyanate-remediating >... | reverse complement strand
GTTGTATCCAGGCTATCCTCGGCGTGAGGGGACCCTTTCCATGAGAAAACGGATCGTCCGCGACCTTGATGGTAGGGTTCATCTCTTAGGGCCTATCCGTTGGCCCAGGAATGATTGTTCCTGGTGAACCTCTGCTTGGTGCGCGTTCTCGCAGCACCGCATGTCGAAGATGTGGGACATGTAGCGAGCTGTCGGACCATTGGCGTAGCGCGGTGGATAGCGGAATTGCATCCCGTTGTCCGTGAATGCAGTGTGGATCTTGTAGAGTACGACCGAGATCGGGGGCGACGACGAAAGACGACGCGGAATGCCTTCTCGACCAGTTGGGCGAAGACGAACTTGGACGTGTGGTCGATAGCCACGAAGATATAGAGCTTGCCTTCGGTCGTCTGCACCTCGGTACTGTCGAGGTGGAAGTATCCGATCAGGTAGATCTCGAACTTCCTCTTCTTCCCGGCTTGTCACCTTCGACATCGTCAGTCGGGAGATTCCATGTCGGTGCAGGCAATGATGCAATGAGGATCGCGTCAGGTGCGCGATTGTCGGTTGAAGCGCATAGGGCAGTCATCAAGCGGCAGCAGACTGTGATTGCGGAAGGCCACGATGATCGCCTCCTCAAAAAATGCGAGAGCCGGTGAGTGCTGCTCCTTCGGCCCGGACGGAAGATCAACCGTCGAGCTTCGCTTCTTCCGCTTCGCCACGGTCCCCGGCTTGAACCCGTACTGCGTGGCCAGAGCCCTGAGGGTCTCTTTACGATGTTCAATCGCTCGACGGACCACCGCCGTCGTCGTGGCGCTCCCGTGGTGAACCTGGCCACAGCGCACCCCTACACTCGGGAGAAAGCAATGCACCTTCAAACTCCGGGATCAAACAGCTCTTTCCTGGCGGAACCCGTGGGACGGCGTGTTGCTTCCATGCTGTGCCTCGAAAATTTTTCGCGGTTCGTTAATGTCAAGCGGTGTTATCGTCTTCAGCCCATGATCCGGGTGAGAAAGGCCGGCAAGCCCATGTCGAAAGGCTGGGCCAGTTCCTTGACCGGTGCAGGGCTCTTCATCAGATGGTTGATAACCGACCTTCTGGTCGCATCAGCCAGCGCGTGAAAGGCCGCATCGGGTGGGGGTTGATACCGTTCCATGCGGTGAACTACGCACAATAGCTTTCCATATGGCAAACTAAAAATCACTTTAGCGGGGCCGTATAGCGGCGGCCGCTGAATGTGTCCTGCAACCCTGGCAGGACATGTCGTTATCCTTTCACGTATCCCAGTCCCTCAACGATCTTTCCGTCCCGGACGCGCATGATGTTTATCCCTCGGACCCTGTCCGCTCCGCTCTCGCTCCAACGAAGTTGCCAGCGGATAATCCCGCGGTCCTCGCTGGCCCAGATTTCCTCGGCTTCGAAGACAAGGTTCGCGGAAGATGCGATCCCTTTCTAGAAATCGAGGCAGGCTTGGCGCCCTTCGTAGCACGCGCCATCCGGTGCCGGAGCGGTATTTTCAAGAATGCAGCCTTCGCCGATCAGATCGTCGAGGTCTTCGGGGCGATGTCGTTCGAAGGCATTGTGGAAACGGGTGATGATTTCGCGCGTGGTTTTGCTGTCGGCATTCATATTTTCACCTCCTGAGATCAGAGCTTAGAAAGGCTTTTCCGCCTTGTCGGTGCGATAGAGGCTTACGGCCACCTCGCGGGGTTTGCCTCTCGGCCCTCCCTTGGCGACCTTGCGCCAGGCATCCAGCGTGGTCTGGTCGCGCCAGCATTCGAAGAGATTGACGCGCGTCGGATCGACCGCGTCCGCGCTTATGGAGAAGTCGAGACAGCCGTCATAGGCCCTCGCGCGCTCGTCGGTGCGGGTGTAGCCGGCAATGATAATCATGCGCTTTCCTCCTCTTCCCTCGCGAACAGCCATTCGCCCTCCGATGCAGCTAGGACGAACGGCGTCGTGAGGATCCGACATCGAGTCGGGAAAAATACGGGCCTCAGCTTGCGCGCCGGCGTCAGCCCGTCATCGTCTCGGATATTCGAGTTGCATGGCGACCACGCCGGTGGTGCTGTCCCCGTAGCGTGCGGTGATCGCATCGAGCACGAGGTCGAGCGCATCGGCCGGCTTACGGTCGGGAAAGGTGGATACGCGCCGGCCTTTCGGCCAGTCCGCATCCGCCCGGTCGGGCACGACGCGGATGCCGTTCATCGTTACCACCGCGTCCAGCGAGCCGGTATAGCTCGTCGCCTTCGACCGATAGGTTCGCGACCATGCATCGGCAACCAGCGCCAGCGACACCTCGTCCATGCCCGGCTCCAGCCTTACGCCGAGCTCTTCGTGGTTCCAGAAGGCCACCCGGTTGGCGAGCACAGTCGTCGCGAACGGCCGGGTGAGCCTGAACGCATCGCTCGCATGCCGTGCGTCCCAGTGTTCGACGCCGAGGTCGCGCGCGACCGCTTCCGCCTTCGCCCGGCCGGAAATCGCCTCGATCAGCGTCAGCATCATCGGCATGGAGGCGGTGATGCCGGTTGTCGTCACGACGGCGCCGTCCACCACCAGCCTTCGGTCGGCGACATAGCGGAGCGTGGGAACCTCCTCGCGCAGCTGCTTGAGGAAATACCAGTGTGTCGTCGCCCGTTTGCCGTCGAGCAGCCCGGCCGCGCCAACGACCGTGGCGCCGACGCATACGCTGACGATGGTCGCGCCCTTTTCCGCCTGGCTCCTGATCCATGCGAGCGCGGCCGGATCATCGTGGGGCTCCATCGCCGGCACGATCACGTAGTCAGCGCCTTGCGGATGCGCGGCGTCGAACTCCGCGATGGTCGCGTCCGGCTCGACACGAAGTGCCGGATAGAGCTGCACCGGACCCGGCCCGGTCGCCAGCATGATCACGTCGGCGACGTCGGCACGCCGCAATATCCCGGTCGGCAACAGGTAGTCGGTCGTCTCGGTCGCATCGTTGATGCCGATGACGGAGATCAGAGGCCGTTCCCGCTTCGGCGGGTTCAGGGCTTCCAGCACGGCGTCTACCTCCTTTTTCGGCACCGCCGGCGCGCTGGCCGCGGTTTCGGATGGCAGGCTGAACACCCAGCCGCCGAAGCCGGCCAACGACAGGACGACGAGGACGATACCGCCGCAGATGAATCGGGATTTCGACATGACAGGACGCCTCCAGCGAATGAAACGGGAAGCACGTTTGCTTGGCCTTCCGGCGCTCTCATTTGCTGGGCCGACTCTAGCAATGGCGGCCCATGGCGGAAATGACAGAAAGATGGTAATTTCTGCCAATGCATCCTGTGGCCTTCATCGTCTATCCGGGTTTCGAACTGCTCGATGTTTCCGGGCCGGCATCGGTGTTCAACGGAGCCAATCGCGCACGACGCCAGCGCGGCACGTCAGACTTCTACAACCTGATGATCGCTTCGGCTGAAGGCGGCGCTGTCGAGAGCAGTGGCGGCATCGCTCTCGAGAGCCGGCCGATCGCCGAACTGCGACCCGGTCAAGTCCGGACCGTTCTGGTTGTCGGGGCTGAGCGCGAGCCGTTGATGCAGGCGGTGGCGGACCCGACCCTGCGGACTTTCCTCCCGCGACTCGTCGCGACGGCCGAACGGTTCGGCTCCGTCTGCACCGGCGGTTTCGTGCTGGCGGCGCTAGGATTGCTTGATGGCCGTCGCATCGCGACCCATTGGGATTCCTGCGTCCCGTTCACGAAGGCCTTCCCCAAGGTCACGGTCGATGCCGATTCGCTCTACGTCGTCGATGGCCGGCTCTGGACATCGGCCGGGGTGACGACCGGGATCGACATGGCGCTGGCGATGGTCGCGCATGACCTCGATGCGACGATTGCTGGCGAGGTCGCCAAGCGGCTCGTCCTCTATGCCCGGCGTCCCGGCTACCAATCCCAGTTCAGCCCGGTGCTGAAAGCACAGGTGAAGGGTGACAGCCCGTTTGCCGATCTGATCGGCTGGATACAGTCGAACCTCGACTTGGCCCTGGACGTGCCGTCGCTGGCGGCCCGAGCGAACATGAGCGAACGCACGTTCCATCGCAGGTTCGTGGCGGCGACCGGCGAGACGCCGGCCCGCTTCGTCGAGTCAGCGAGGCTCGACGCCGCGCGTATGTTGCTGTCGCGTGGGCTGTCGCTGAAGACGGTCGCTGCGCAGGTGGGCCTGTTCCCGCCTGCACGCTTTGCCGAAGCCTTCGAGCGCCGCTTCGGTGTCGCGCCAAGGCTGTTCCGAGATATGCACGGCGAACTGTGAGCGCCGACAATTTGCGGAAATCCTTACGGCGCTCCGCCCTGACTTGCAAGACAACGGGATTTAGGAGTTCTGCGACAAAAATTCGTGGTCAAGCAGCCCCATCATTACATCGTCGTGCCAGGCATCATTCACGAACGCTGCCTCTCGTTCACGGCCTTCAACGACAAAGCCGCATTTTTCGTAAGCTCGGATGGCGCGTTGATTGTAGGCAAGCACCCGGATTCCAATCCGATGAAGCTGCAACTCGACAAAAGCGTGTCGCAGAAGCAAGCGAATGGCTTCGCTGCCTATACCTTTGCCAAGCAATGTCGGATCGAGGATGCCAATCGCTATGGAGGCCCGACGGTCATGGAGGTCGACATTGTCCAGCCTGATCTCACCGACAAGCCTGCCGCGAACGTCGATCACCCACGCGTGAGAATGATCGATGAGTCTCTGGACCCATCGCGCAGCACCCTCTCTAGTCAGCGGACGCACATCACTCCGGCTCACTCCAAACATCTCGACTATATCCGCGTGATTGCCCAAGGAGAGGCGAGTTTCCACATCATCGTAGGAGGCTCGCCGGAGCCGAAGTTTTTTCCCTTCCAAGTTTGCCGTCATAGTCTCTCTCAATGGGTTCGCAAAGTCTCGAAACATGCGGTGGATCAATGTCAGATCTTTGGCACCGCGATCAGGCCGGTGACATGCTTGCCCGCATCGGGGGCAAGAGCGAGCTTGCGAAGGCGATCCGCTACATGACCTCCCGATGGGAGGCCTTGACGGTCTACACCACCGACGGCAGGCTCGAAATGAGCAACAACGCCGCCGAGCGAGCCATCCGCCCGCTCACCCTCGGCAGGAAAAACTATCTGTTCGCGGGGTCGGATGCCGGTGGCGAGCGCGCGGCCGTCATCTACACCCTTATCGAAACATGCCGCATGACCGGTAGCGATCCACAGGCTTACCTGGCCGATATCATCGACCGCATCGCCGATCGCCCGGTCCGATGAACTGCTCCCCTGGAACCGGGCTCCGCAAGCGTGTCAATAAGTGTCCGCTTGCCGCTAAACGGACACTTGGACATTGGCGCTGCCTTCAAACGCGGCCATCACGCCACGCTTACTGAATGGGGCCGATTCGACCCTTCTCAAAATGCTGCCCCCCGATGCAGCAATGGTACCGCTCAAAGCCGCCTAGCGAAGCTGGATAAACTATCGCGATCTGGAAAACCGCGCGCGAAACGGGCTGTTCGAGAGCAGACAGGGAACTATGCATGCGCCCATGCAGGCCGATGCGGAGGCAGCGCTGACGAGAGACCGAGCAGTCCACATCATGGAAATCGATGGGCAGTGAGGATGCTGCGGCAAGGCCGACGCTATACCGAAAATTCCGCAGCGGTTCGATCGAGCGGCCAGATGGGCCGCCTGACGCGGATATAGGGCCGTAGCTCCGCGCGCGGCGTGGCAAGGGCGCCGCTATCGCAGACCACGACCTTGCCGGCCAAGGGTTCGAAGGCGGCGCGGAAATGCTGCATCGACTTCAGCACCAGGAATTTCAGCGATGCGGGCTCGACGTCGAAGGCGCGAAGCTGCTGCAGGTCCAGCATCTGTCCTGGCTGTGACACCACTAGAACATCGATGCCGCCTGTGCGGAAAACGGCCGTCGGGCCGAAGGTGTGGGTTATCCCGCCGAGGATTGGGCCATCGCCGGTGTAGACACCGTCCGACAGGTGCTCGATCCTGCCGGTGAGCGTCAGCGGGCCACCGCCAAATGCCGGATCGACCTTGCCGCCAAGCCGAAGCGTCACCGTCTCCCCGACCGTGTGGCCATGGAGAATACCGGCCGCCTCCGCGTCGATGATCGGGGCGAAGGCGCCGCCCGTGGCGCCGGCGTCGATCAGCGCGGCCACCAGCGCCGTCGCGTCACCATAGGCGCCGGCGCCGGGATTGTCGGCATAGTCGGCGATGACGAGCGGGCCTGACGTGGGGTCGAAATCGCGCGCAAGCCGGGCGGCCTCATCAGGGGTCAGGAACGTGTTGGAGACGTTGTCGCGCTGCGCCCAGATCGTATCGGCGATATCCTCGGCGATCGCGCGCGCCCGTTCGGCTGCGCCCTCGACAAGCGTATCGTGGGTGACAAGCACGGTTGGGCCGGCCTCGGCGACATCGGCTTCGGCGAAGGACGCATTGATGGAGACGGCGAGAATGCCGGCCTGTGCCTCGCAGGCCTTGGCGTGTGCGTAGAGCGCGGCCGTTTCCGACACATCCGTTCGGCCGGCATTCGCCTCTTCCAGCATCGGGCGATGGGCACGATAGGTGGAGGGACGTGTCGCCCTTCGCATCGCCGCGTCCAGCAGGCGGCCGGCGTGGCGGCCCGTCTCGCGCATGTCGACATGCGGATAGGTCTTGTAGGACACGAAAATCTGCGCGTGGCCGATCATGGCGGGTGTCGCGATGGCATGCAGGTCGAGCGTGACGGCGATCGGCAGGTCCGGGCCGACGATGGCGCGCAGGCGCGACAGCAGTTCGCCTTCGCCGTCCTCGCAGAAATCGGGCACCATGGCGCCGTGCAATCCAAGCAGGATGCCGTCGATCTGGCCGACCTCCTCCCGCGCGGCGTCACAGATGAGGCCGGCAATATGATCGAACGCCGCCCGCGAAACGCATGCGCCCGGCGTGGCGTGCGCCGAGACCACATGACGGATATTCCATCCCGCCTCCTGTCCAGCGTCGAGAAAACCGGCGATCTCGGCATTCACGTCGCCGAAGCGGCGGATCGCCGCCTCTCCAAGGTCGAGGCTGTCGGCCGCAAAGGCGGAAATCTCCGTCCGGCCTTTCTTGAACGTGTTGCTTTCATGGACGAATTCGGCCGTGAGGACGCGGAAGGACATGGGTACCATCCTGGATGACTAGAGCGGATTGAAGCAGGCCACGGCATGGCCGCCATCGGCGACAAGCGACGGCGATCGGCGGCGGCACAGGTCCGTCACGCGCGGACAGCGTCCCGCGAAGGCGCAGCCCGCCGGCAGGTTGAAGGGGGAGGGGATTTCACCGGCAAGCGGCGCGATATCGCGGCGGGCCGACGGATCGGGCGAGAAACTCGAGGCGAGGAGAGCGCTCGTATAGGGATGGCGCGGAGAGGATTGCGCGTTCGGCAGGATTTCGCAGACCGCGCCGAGATACATGACGACGATGCGGTTGCAAAAGTAGCGCACCAGACCGAGATCGTGTGAGATGAACAGATAGGTCAGGCCGAAGCGGTCTCTCAGCGATGACAGGAGCGCGATGATCTGGGCCTGGATCGAGACATCCAGCGAGGCCGTGGGTTCGTCGAGCACCACGAATTCCGGGCGCAACGCCAGCGCCCGCGCGATGCCGATCCGTTGGCGCTGGCCGCCAGACAGCTGGTGGGGATATTGTTTCGCCGTGCTCTGCGGAAGGCCGACTGCGTCGAGCATCTCGTCCACCGTATCCGGGGGCATCGGGCGGGATTGGACGACGAAGGGCTCAGCCAGGATATCGGCGATGGCGTAGCGCGGATCGAGCGACGAATAGGGATCCTGGAACACGATGGACATGCGCCGGCGCTCAGCGCGCAGGGCCGCAGGCGACAACGCCGTCAGGTCCGTGCCGTCGAGCGTGATGCGCCCGGCGGTCGGTTCGATCAGGCGCAAGACAAGACGCGCGAGGGTGGATTTTCCGCAGCCCGATTCACCGACGACGCCGACGACCTCTCCCCGGCCGACGGTCAGGTCGACCTCACGCACGGCGGTCATGCTGCGCTGGCGGCCGAAGAGGCCGCCGCTGGCGTGAAATTGCTTGGTCAGGCCTTCGACCTGAAGGAGCGGCGCGCTCATGGGGCCTCCGCATTGGCGAAATGGCAGGCGACCGCGCCGCCGTGATGGAGGGGACGAAGGAGCGGACGCTCCTGCCGGCAAAGATCGGCGGCGCTGGCGCAGCGCGGGTTGAAGCGACAGCCTGGCGGATAACGGCCCGAGGTGGGCACGGCGCCCGGAATGCCATGCAGGCGTCCTGGCGTCATGCCGCCTCGTGGAATGCAGTCGATCAGCGCCGTCGTGTAGGGATGGGCCGGCGTGGCGAAGAGGGGATCGACCGCCCGTTCTTCGGCAATGCGGCCGGCATAAAGCACGGCGACGCGGTCGCGGACCTGCGCGACAACGCCCATGTCGTGGGTGATCAGCAGCAAAGCCAGGCCGCGATCACGCGAAAGTCGCGTCAGGATCTGGAGGATCTGCGCCTGTACCGTGACGTCGAGCGCCGTCGTCGGTTCGTCCGCGATGATCAGGTCGGGCTCGCCCGCCAGCGCCATGGCGATGACGATGCGCTGCTTCATGCCGCCGGAAAGCTGGTGCGGATAGGCCTCAGCGACGGCGGCCGGCTCGGGAATGCGAAGCTGCGCCAGGAGATCGAGCGTGCGCAGCCGCGCGGTCTGCGCCGAAAGGCCGAGATGCAGCCGGGAGACGACATCCACCTGCTCGCCGATATGCCTGATCCGGCCGACCTGATGATGGTCATCCAGGCGGAGGGTGGTCTGGCGGGCGGCGCTTTCGTCGAGGGGCAGCTTGTCGGCTATGTCTTCGGCTTTCCGACGGCGGTGCCGCATATCCAGCATTCCCATCGCTTGGCCGTTCTGCCCGAAATGCGGGGCAGGGGCCTTGGTGCGAAACTGAAATGGTATCAGCGACGCTGGTGCCTGGACCATGGCGTTACGCATGTGCGTTGGACCTTCGATCCCATGCGCGCGCTCAACGCGAACCTTAATACGAGTTGCCTCGGAGCGAGATCCAGCACCTATTATGAGGACTATTATGGGGCGATGGGCGGTATAAACGAAGGATTGCCCTCCGACCGGCTGTTGGTCGACTGGTTCCTGGACGACCCGAACGTGACGGAAAAATCGAAGGGCCGTGACGTCGGCCCAATAACGGAGAACTGCATACGTGTCCCCCTGCCGGCCCCTATGACTGCAGAGGAACAACTGCTGACAACCCGGCTTACAATTCGCAGGCATCTCCGCGAGGCTTTCTTACAGGGCTTGGAAATAGTCGCTTTCGATCCGATTGGAAACGATTATCTGCTGCTTCCCAAGGCACCGCTGTAAGGCGGGTAATGACACGGCCATATGCCGGCGTGGTCGAGACTTTGGTGAAAAGCTCGACCACGCTCCTTGGTGCGGTAGCGCCGGAAAAACGTGCGAGGTTTGGGCCGGAGGTTTCGGCTCTCTCGTCATCTCGCCGAAACAAGCATGTTGATTTGCACTTAGACTGACCCGGGATTTGCCCCGAGAAATGGCTCTGCCGCACGTTTGCTGACGTGCCGCTCTTACGATGCACCGGTCAAGCGTGCTTGCAGCAGGTCGAGCTTTGCCCTTCCGTACATCTGGCGTTCATGAGCTTCAGGCGTGTGATCTGTCCTTCCGCTTGTCCATTCGACCACGGTGAGATGATCGCGTTTTTCACAGCGTCGATGTTCTTTTCCACGCCGGCGGTGAACGATCCGACAAGGCTGTCCCTAGCAGCTTACAGCGAGTCATAAAGCATTCGAGTTGTCGTCGAGCGGATCATGGACTGGAAGTCCCAACGCTAACTAGATGTGATAGGTTTCCGGTGTGTCCGTCGATGGCTACGGCCCTTCCGCTGATCATCGCAGCGGCTGGGGAAGACAGGAAGAGGCAAAGGTTGGCGATACCGCTATTGCCCCGGTACCGGGCGCGCCGTTGCTGCCACCTTCGCTAGATCGACGCGCTTGCCGGCGTCAAGTTCGCAGCGCGCAAGAACGATCGTCTTGTCGAATTCCTCATTCGATAAGGCGGGTTCGTTCCAGGCGGCGCCCGTTGTATAGATCGTTTAAACACCATATCCTGGATCGGCCCCATCCCACCGGAGTTCCGACGCAACGATTGTCGAGGGACTGGGGCCGGTCAGTCCAGAGCCGGCGACGTCTCATTTCCAGCCTACTGCGGATCGTTGAGAAGGTCCTGAAGGCAGGCGAACAATTGCACGCCATCAAGATTTCTGGGATCGAAACCGGTTCGGGTGGCAACTGTCGACAGGCCCGACGAAACGCTTTCGGGCAAACCAATGAATGCCATCGACCACGACTGGAAAGCGCGAGTTGGCGCTGCTGCAAATTCCAGCAGGTGCACATTGCCATTTTCGCTGTAGTAGACGAGACGGAAGTCGCTCATGGTTTGCTTTCCAATGATTGTGAGTTGGAGGCGACGAGTTGATCTGCCAATTCTGCGGCAAGCGGCCTGCCGGTCAGGTAGCCTTGGACCTGCTGACAACCTTTCTTTTTGATTTGGGCGAACTGGTCCTCCGTCTCGACCCCTTCAGCAATCGTCGTCAGCCCAAGGGCTTTGCCAAGCGCGCAGATCGCCTGGATGATCGACAAGCTGTCACGGCTGGCAGAGATGCTTCTGACAAAAGACTGGTCGATCTTGATCTTGTCGAATGGAAACTTCTGAAGATAACTGAGTGACGAGTAACCGGTCCCGAAATCATCCATGGAAAAGCGTACGCCGATCGCCTTCAACTGACTGAATGTCTCCATGATAGATGGGCTGTTCATCAGGACGGCTCCTTCGGTGACTTCGAGATCGAGCCGTTTCGGTTCAGGACTCATTGATCACAGCCAGAAGATAACGGTTGCAGCAAGAGCGATGGCGGAGAAGAAGGCCATTGAGCACCTGTCGTAGCGCGTAGCGACACGCCGCCAGTCTTTGAGACGTCCGAACATGATCTCGATCCGGTTGCGCCGTTTGTGGCGGCGTTTGTCGAATTTAATGGTCTTGTTGCGGGATTTCCGACCCGGAATGCAGGGAGTGATCCCTTTTGCTTGTAAAGCGTCACGAAACCAGTCGGCGTCATAACCACGGTCAGCAAGCAGCCATTTGGCCTGGGGAAGCTCATCAAGCAAGGCGGCAGCACCGGTGTAATCGCTGACCTGACCGGCCG
>Ga0066256_1003547_pt1 | contig 11197 bp, 16 predicted proteins | sample ThiBio_1000_biof_FD_87107 | JGI IMG/M metagenome (GOLD analysis project Ga0066256, IMG submission 87107) | Wastewater bioreactor microbial communities from Cape Town, South Africa - Thiocy_expt_1000_biof (version 2) | ecosystem: Engineered > Bioreactor > Thiocyanate-remediating >... | reverse complement strand
AGGGTGCGGACATGGTTCCACATCGTCCATTCCTTGAGATAGCGCGCCCAGATCTCGACGGGGCCGGTGCCGTCGCCGGCCGCGACCAGCGCGTCGTTGAGCGGCACGTTGCAGAACATCGTCACGCCGAACATGCCGAGCAGATAGATCGTGCCGCCGGCGACCATCGCCAGCGCGCCCGGCTCGCCCCAGCGCAGCGCGCCGACCACCGCGAGCAGCCCGGCCGCGATGGTGGTAGCGAGGAACAGCGGCAGGAAGGACGAGCGCAATATGTCGACATTGATCGCATGCATCGCCGCCATGCCCGAGGCCGGGGCAATCCGGCCGAGCGCCGTCATGATGAACGTGGAGAAGGCATAATAGAGCCCGGCCATCAGCCCGCAGCCGATTGCCGAGAACCAGAGCAGTCCGGGAACGAGAAAGGTGCGCATCATCCAGGCCCTTCGATTGAATGCGAGAATATATCGTATTTGCAAAACCCGATAATCCCTCGTATTCGAATCGTCAAGCGCATGCGATGGGAAGCGGAATGGGGCGAAGGCCGGCAGCGGGAGGACAAGAGGCGGCATTGCCCGGGGCGCGGGCGCCGATGGTGCCCGTGCAGAAGCGCAGCCGCGAGCGGTTCGAGCGCATCCTGCAATGCGCCGCGGCGGTGATGGCGGAGAAGGGCAGCGACGCCTTTCGCATGAGCGACATCGTCGAGCGCACGGGCATCCCCTTCGGCTCGCTCTATCAATATTTCCCGGACAAGACGGCGATCATCGGCACGCTGGCCGAGCGCTGCAACGCGATCGGCCGCGCGTGCGTGGCGCGCGATCTGGCCACGGTGGAGACCATCGCGGACCTGCGCCCTGCGCTGGGCAATATCGTCGACAGCTATTATCGGATGTTCGTGGACGAACCGGTGATGCGCGACATCTGGCAGGCGACCCAGGCCGACCGCGCCCTGCAGAAGCTCGATGAAGAGGATGGCGCCTTCCTCGCCAATCTGCTCGCGGAGGCGGTGCGGCCGGTCGCGGAGGGAGCGAGCCCCGCGGCGGTCGGGCGCTATGCCCAGCTGATGATGACGCTGATCGCCGCGGCGGTGCGCCACGCGATCACCTTGCCGCCCGCCGAGGGCAGGCGCGTGCTCGCCCTGTTCAAGCAGCTGCTGCCGGCCGATCTCGCGGCGCTCGCCGCGCAATGGGCGCCGGGGAAGCGCTTTCGCCGAAGCAGGGGCGCCGCATCTTCCTCGCGGCGCAGGGCTTCGGCCTGCGCCGGCCCGCCCGCGTCGGCGCCGCGCATCTCCGCCGCACCGTGGATCGGCTGGGCCTCCACCAGATCGACAGCGTCAACGTATTGACGCGGATGCACTATCTGCCTGCCTTTTCGCGACTGGGCGACTATGACCGCGCCCTGCTCGAGCGCGATGCCTGGGGCCCGAAGCGCGGCCGCAGGCTCTTCGAATATTGGGCGCACGAGGCTTCGCTGCTGCCGATGGATCTCCACCCGCATTTCCGGTGGCGGATGGCCCGGGCCGAACGCGGCGAGATCGGCTGGCGGCAGCTCCGCCTGTTCGCGCACGAACGCAATGCCGAGGCCCGGGCGGTGCGCGACCGCATCGCCGGCGAAGGGCCGCTCGCCGCTTCCGAGTTCGAGAATGGCAGCTCGAGGAGCGGCTGGTGGGAATGGAGCGAGACCAAGCTGGCGCTCGAATGGCTGTTCTGGTCGGGCCAGGTCACCACCGTCACGCGGCGGGGCAGCTTCGAGCGGGTCTATGATCTGAGCGAACGGGTGATCCCGCGCGCGATCTACGACCTGCCGACGCCCGATGCGGCGACTGCCCAGCGCGTGCTGATCGAGCGTAGCGCCCGCGCGCTCGGCGTGGCGACGGCGGCGGATCTGCGCGACTATTTCCGGCTCAAGCCGGAGGAGGCCAGTCGCGCCATCCCCGAGCTGGAGGAGGAAGGCACGCTGATCCCGGGCCGGGTGCAGGGCTGGGCCCAGAAGGCCTGGCTGCACCGCGACGCGCGCATGCCGCGCCGCGTGCGCGGCGACGCGCTGCTGGCACCCTTCGACCCGCTGATCTGGGAACGCGGCCGTACCGAGCGGTTGTTCGATTTCCGCTACCGGATCGAAATCTACGTGCCTGCCGACAAACGGACCCATGGCTATTTCGTGCTGCCCTTCCTGATGGACGAAGCGCTCGTCGCGCGCGTCGACCTCAAGGCCGATCGCCAGGCCGGCCGGCTGCTCGCGCACCGAGTGACGCTGGAGCCGGGCGCACCGCGCGACACCGAGGAACGGCTGGCGATCGAACTTGCCCGCATGGCGGGCTGGCTCGGGCTGGGCGAAGTGCGTATCGGCGAGACGATCAGGGGAAGCCGATGACCGACGATCTGCCGCGTTGCGCCTGGGCGGTGAGCGATCCGCTCAACCGCGCCTATCACGATGCCGAATGGGGCGTGCCGATCCGCGATTCGCGGGAATTGTGGGAGGCGCTGATGCTCGAGGGCTTCCAGGCCGGGCTCGCCTGGATCGTCATCCTGCGCAAGCGCGAAGCCTTTCGCGCGGCATTTGCCGGCTTCGATCCGGCGAAGGTCGCCGCCTTCGGGCCCGAGGACGTCGAGCGGCTGATGGCGAACCCCGGCATCGTGCGCGCGCGCGCCAAGATCGAGGCGACGATCAGGGGCGCGCAGATCTGGTGCGAGATGCAGGCGCGCGGCGAGGATTTCGCCGAGTTCTGCTGGGCCTTCGCCGGCGGCAAGCCGATCCTGAGCCCCGGCCATGGCTTCGTCGCCACCACGCCGCTTTCCGAGGCGGTCTCGAAGGAATTGAAGCGCCGGGGCTTCAAGTTCGTCGGCCCGACCATCGTCCATGCCTGGATGCAGGCAGTGGGGCTGGTGAACGATCATCAGCACGGCTGCTTCCGCCGGGAGCCGGTCGCCGCGCTCGCCTGAGGTCATTGCGGGCGCGCCGGGATAGTGAGAAAATGGCCGCGAACCGGGTGGGGAAGCGAAGATGACGATCAAGCCATTGCCATGGGCGCCCATCGTGCTGGGCCTGCTCGCCGCCTGCTCGCCCGAGCCGAAACAGCCGGTGGAGAAGGACGCGACGGCCAATATGGCGGAGATCGTCGTGCCGCCCGCGAGCAATGCCGAAGCCCCTGCGGCGAACGCGCACGCGGAGGCACCGGGCGTCGGGATCAGGCTGGCACCCGGCGAACTGACTCTGGCGCTTCCCGGCGGCGCTTCCCGCCCCGTGCGCTTCGGCATGGCCAGGGCCGATGCGGTGCGGCTGCTCGCCACCGCGCTCGGCAACCCGATCGAGGAAGCGAGCAGCCAGGATTGCGGCGCCGGCCCGCTTGGCTATGCGGCCTTCCGCGATGGGCTCTCGCTCTATTTCCAGGATGGCAAGTTCGCCGGCTGGGACCTGGACGGGCGCGAGTCCGCCGGGTTCGCCACGGCCAAGGGCATCGGCATCGGCACCAGCCGCAAGGAGCTCGAGGCGGCGGGAACGGTGGATGTCGGCGAGACGTCGATCGGCAACGAGTTCATGATGGGCGAACTTTCCGGCCTGCTCAGTTCGCCTGCGCCCGACGGCAAGGTGACCAATTTGTGGGCCGGCGTCACCTGCATCGCGCGATGAGCGTCGAGAGGCTGCTGATCGAGCTTGTCGGCTGGACCGGGGCAGCATTGATCCTGGTCGCCTATCTGCTGCTATCCTCCGGCAGGTTGACCGGCCGGTCGCGCGCCTATCAGTGGATGAACGTGGTCGGCGCGGGCTGTTTCGTGATCAACAGCGGCTGGAACGGCGCAATCCCCTCGGCGACCCTGAACATGGTGTGGATGCTGATCGGCGCAGTGACGCTGTGGCACATCGCGCGGCGGCCGGCATGATCCGGCGGGCGCATGCCGGGGATGCGGGGCCGGTGGTCGCGCTGTGGCGGGATTGCGGCCTCACCCGGCCCTGGAACGATCCCGAACAGGATTTCGCCCGCGCGCTCGCAGCGGAAGGCGCGACGATATTGGTGGCGCAAGGGGAAGGCGGCGAGATCGCGGGCAGCGTGATGCTGGGCGATGACGGCCATCGCGGCTGGGTCTATTATCTGGCGGTCGCGCCCGCCGCCCGCGGCACCGGGCTAGGCCGCGCGCTGATGGCCGAGGCGGAGGCGTGGCTGCGCGCGCGGGGTTGCCCGAAGATCCAGCTGATGGTGCGCGAGGGCAATGCGGAGGCGCTCGGCTTCTACGAGGCGCTCGGGCTGGAGCGGCAGGGGGTGGTCACCCTCGGGCGTTTCCTGAACGACTAGGTTGGGCCCACATCCGGCCGATCCTCCCCCTCCCCTCCGGGAAAGGAATGCCGACAGCACCTCACATCGCCAGGTGGCGCGCCGCCCTGGGCTGAGGACTCATTCAGCCAACCCCGTCATCCCCGCGGAAGCGGGGATGACGACGGAAAATCAGATACTTGTTTGAGTTCTCAACCTAGAGCTTCTCGCCAGGCAGGGCACTGGCCTGCCGGATCCAGGCGGCCAGCCGCGGCGCGTCGATCCCGTCCTCCTCGCGGATGTCGAGATAGCGCACCCCCTGCTGTTTCGATGGACCGGGCGGCACCGGATCGAGCGAAGTGCCGCGGAAGAAAGTGAGCTTCACATATCTGTCGAAGCAATGGAAAGCGAGGAACCAGCCCTCCCGATCGGGAGGGCCGTAGAAGGGCGTGTTCCACTTCACTGCCTTGCGCACGCCGGGCACGGACCCCATCACCAGGTCGTCGATCGCGCGCCCGATCCGCTGCTTCCACTCGGGCATCGCGGCGATATAGGCCTGCACCGGCGCATCGCCTTCGCCCTTGGGAATCTGTGGATTGCCGCCGGACAGGAGCCTGGGCGCGGTCATGCCCCGCGCTCCCCGGCGAGGAATTTCTCGCCCCCGGCACGAACCGCGGCATCGAGCGCCGGTGCGGACGCCGCCACCGGCATCAGCATCGGCCACATCCCCAACAGCGCGCGCGATGCCATCCCTGCACCTCCGCAAAGAACGACCTCAGAGCGACTGCAGCCCCTCGATCGTCACGATCGGGCTGCTGCCGCGGCGCAGGGCGCAGCGGAAGCCATGGCTCTCCCGGGTGGCGTCGCGATAGCCGTCGGCCAGCTCCACCTGCCCCTTGATCACCCAGCTCTTGCCGTTCCAGACGGTGCTGGTGACCGTGGAGACCTGCGCCAGGCGAGCATAGCGTTCGCCCAGGCTTTCCGCTTCCACCGCGCAGCGATCGGCGGCGGCATCCTCGTCATAGAGCCCGTCGAACTGTGCGGAATTCGGTGCCGGCATCTCGGCGACCGGGCCGGCGGCGGGCTGCGGCGCCTCGCCATAGCGGCCGCCGTCGACCGGGCCGGTATCGATCGGCACCCGCTCCTCGGCCGCTTCGGCGCCGTGCGACTTCTTCTTCCCGCTCGAGATCAGCGCGAGCACGCCGCCGACCACCAGGCCGCCGACGATCGCGTCGCCCACATCGAACTTGTCCTTGTGCTTCTCGCGCGACGGGCGCCAGCGCTCCTGCGCCTGGGCCGGCATCGCCAGCCCCATCATCGCCACCGCAGCGATCCCGCCGCCCGCAAGCTTCAGAACATCCATGCCGCCCTCCGTTACTTTCGCGAAACGAGAACTATGCGCGCCAGCCTGTCGCCCGGCTGAACCGATTTGCGACCGGGCGCCATTCCCCTGCGAGGGGAACGGCGCCCCTTGGCCCCTATTTGCTCTTCACTTCGAGGCCGGTCCACCTGGCCGTGAAGGCCCAGAGATCGGCGGCTTCCTCGATGATCTTGTCGGTCGGCTTGCCCGAACCATGGCCCGCGCGCGTCTCGATGCGGACCAGGTGCGGCTTGTCGCCGATGTCCGCATGCTGGATCGCCGCGGCATATTTGAAGGTATGCCCGGCACGACGCGATCGTCGGTATCGGCAGTGGGCGCCCGGATCGCCGGATAGGCCACGCCCGACTTGATGTTGTGATAGGGCGAATAGGCGTAGAGCGCCTTGAAATCGGCTTCCTTCGACGGGTAGCCATAATCATCCACCCAATAGCGCCCGGCGGTGAAGCGGTCGAAGCGCAGCATGTCCATCACGCCCACCGCCGGCAGCGCCGCGGCGAACAGGTCGGGCCGCTGGTTCACCACCGCGCCCACCAGCAATCCGCCGTTCGAGCCGCCCTGGATCGCCAGCTGGTGCTTTCCGGTGATGCCTTGCTTGATCAGATACTCGCCCGCGCCGATGAAGTCGTCGAACACGTTCTGCTTGTTGGCCAGGCGGCCGCCATCGTGCCACGCCTTGCCATATTCGCCGCCGCCCCGGATGTTGGCGAGGACGAACACGCCGCCCTGCTCCAGCCAGGCGAGGCGCGAGGAGGAGAAGCTGGGGCCATAGGAGACGTTGAAGCCGCCATAGCCCCAGAGCAGCGTCGGCGCCGGGCCCGTCACGCTCTTCTTGCGGACGATGAACATCGGCACCTTCGTCCCGTCCTTCGACGCGAAGAAGCGCTGCTCGACCTTGTAGTCGTCGGGCTTGAACAGCAGCTTGGGGCGCGCCCAGGGCGTGCTGATGCCGGTCGCCATGTCGTAGCGATAGATGGTCGTCGGCTCGTTGAAGCTCGTATAGGCGTAGAAGGTCTCGGGATCGTCGGGCTCTCCGCCAAAGCCCGAGGCGGTGCCGACGCCCGGCAGCTTGACCGGGCCGATCGCGCCGCCGTCGAGCTTGTAACGACGCACTTCGGTCTTGGCGTCGACCAGATAGCTCGCCACCAGCGTGCCGCCGACGATCGCGGCGCCTTCGAGCGTCGCCGCATCCTCGGGCACCAGGTCGGTCGTGGCCGGATTCGCCGCCGCCACGTCCATCGTGACGATCTTGAGCTTCGGCGCCCCCTTGTTGGTGACCCAGTAGAATTTCGTGCCGACATTGCCGGCCAGGCCCCAGCTATTCTCCAGCCCCGGCACGATCACCCGCGGCTTGCGCGCCGGGTCCTGCAGGTCGATCAGCGTGATCTGGTAGCGATCGTCGGTGCCCTCGCTGGTGGTGATCACCATCCAGCGCCCATCGTCGGTGACCTGGGCGTAATGGCTCCACTTGGGATGGTCGGGCGTCTCGAACACCAGCGTGTCGGCGCTGTCGGGCGTGCCGAGCTTGTGGAAGTAGATCTTGTGGTTCTCGTTGAGCGCCTGGTATTTCGCGTCGGCCGCGACGTCCGGATAGCGCGAATAATAGAAGCCGCTGCCGTCCTTGGCCCAGGCCGCGCTCAGCGTGAACTTCATGCCATGGACGGTGTCGCCGGTCTCCTTGCCGGTGGCGACGTCGAGCACCTTGGCCGTGCGCCAGTCGGTGCCGCCGTCCTGGATCGCGTAGAGCAGGTATCTGCCGTCCTCCGAGGGCGCCCATTCGGACAGCGCAGTCGCGCCGTCCTTCGACCAGCCATTGGGGTCGATCAGCACCCGGCCCTCGCCGTCGAGCCGGTCGCGGACGAACAGCACGGCCTGGTTCTGCAATCCGGAATTGTGCAGGTAGAAATAGCGGCCGCCCTTCTTCTGCGGCGCGCCGAAACGCTCATAGTCGAAGAGCTGCTTGATGCGCGTCTTGAACCAGGCGCGGCCCGGCAGCGTGGCGAGATAGGCGTTGGTCACCTTGTTCTCGGCATCGACCCAGGCGGCGACTTCCTTGTCGTTGCGCACGTCGTTCTCGAGCCAGCGATAGGGATCGGCGACCTTCACCCCGAACTGTTCCTCCACCACGTCGACGCGGCGGGTGTCGGGATAGGCGGGCTTGGTCACTTTGGGCTCCGGCTGGGTCTGGGCGAGTGCGGGGGTCGCGAGGAGCGGGGGCGGGATGAGGGCGCGGCGCATGGAGCCTCCGAATGGGAAAGGCCCGGTTTTACCCGGACTGCGCCGTCGCTCAAGCCGAGCCGTTGCCGGAAGTCGCCGAAACGGCCCAGAACAGGATGCCGAGCGGGGCAAGGGCCAGCGCCGCGGCAAGCCAGGCGCCGAGGGAGGATTGCGGGAACTGCCAGTTCATGCCCGCCATGTGGGAAGCCGTGGACGGCCGGGGAAGGACAGGAAATGTTGCGGGAGCCAAATGACCGGTTTGGCTCCCCCGGATTGCCGCGCGCCGCTAGCGGCCGGCAGGAAGCGCGCGCAGCCTGGCCAGCGTTTCCTGCTCCAGGCCATAGCCCTCGGTGACGTCCCATATGGCGTCCTGAAGCAGGCGCCTGGCGCGGTCGTCCTCTATCTTCCGGCCCTTGACGGCGCCGAGAACCAGCCGAAGCTTCGGGTGGCTGGTGACCGTCCCGAGCGCATATTCGGCGCCCTCGCCGGGCACGTCCATCTCCTGGTTCAGGCACATGGCGCGAAGCAGGAACCGCCCTCCCGACGGCAATCCGGGATTGGCGGGCGATGGCTCCCCCTTCGCCGCACGCTGCGCCCGCAGCTTCCTCTTCGCCTCCTCCCGTTCGGAAGGGGGCAGCATGAGATGGGCGCAAAGGCTGTCCGCGATGAAGAAGTTGAGGTCGTCCACGACGATCACGTTCTGGAAGCCCTTCTCCCGCTGCATCCGGTCGAAGATTTCACCGGCCAGGTGCTTGAACATCGTGCCGGCGGGGATGTGGACGATATAGGAGCGATCCTCCTCGGTGCAGAAGGTCAGGCAGAGCTCCTCGTCGCCGACGCCGAGCTCGGTTTCCTTGCAATCCTTGCGATTGTCGAAGCCCTTGACCGACACCAGCCTGACGCCCGCAGGCGGGGCCAGGGGCGTGCCGACCGGCGAGCCCGGATTGTTGCCGAGGCCGGCCATGTATCGGTCCTGCGCCGAAGCAGGAGATGCGGCGAAGCCTGTCGCCAGCAGCAGAGCGAGGAACCAGATCGCCAGACGCACGCAAGCCCTCCCGATAGCGAAGATCGCGGCAGGCCTGCTGCGCCCGGCGGCATCCGGGCAAGGACGGCTCGATGGAGGGGGAGGACGACGCGATGAAGGCGCCGGAAAGCGGAAGGGCGGCCGCCCCCTGGTGCGACCGCCCCTCCCTGTCTCGATATCGCGGCCGATCAGGCGACGGCGTCGAAATCCTCGTCGACGAGCACCGGGCCCGAATCCTGGCCCTTGGCCGAGACGTCGCGATCGACGAACTCGATGATCGCCATCGGCGACGCGTCCGAAGCGCGCGGGCCGGTCTTGATGATGCGGGTATAGCCGCCGTTGCGGTCGGCATAGCGCGCGGCCAGAACGTCGAACAGCTTCACCAGCTGGGCGTCGTCGAGCAGGCGGGCATGGGCCAGGCGGCGGTTCGACAGGCCACCCTTCTTGGCGAGGGTGATCAGCTTCTCCACATACGGACGAAGCTCCTTCGCCTTGGCGAGGGTGGTGGTGATCTGCTCGTGCTTGATCAGAGCGGCGCTCTGGTTGCGGAACAGGGCCGCGCGATGGGCCGAGGTACGCTGCAGCTTGCGGCCGCCAACGCGATGACGCATTGTCTTCTTCCTTCCGTTCGTTCGGGGGCCGTATCAGGTACCCCGGACCAGGCGGTGAGATGGCCACCGCCCAAAGCCTGTCACTTTTCGTGAAGCGGCGCCCAAAGCGGATTCGGCGGCAGAAGTCAAGCGGTACGCACCCGTGGCGCCGCCGGCGCCGCCAGCATCAGCGCCCATAGCGCCCAGACCATCGCGTCCGCGCGGTCCGGCGAGCGCCCCGGCCCCTGATAGCGCCCCGTCGCCGTCAGGCCCATCAATTCCGCCTCGAGCGCGTCGAACCGCCCGGCCAGCCGCACGCTGCCGCGCTCGAACAGCGCCGCCACCGGTTCGGCGCGGGCGGCCTTGCCCCGCGTCGCGGTCACGGTGCGCAGCGGCAGCCGCACATCCGCCGCGCGCAGCACCGCCCGCACCATGTCGCCGCCCTGGTTGGCTCCCACGCCCGCCCGGTCCCCGCCATGCGCCCCAGCCGCCGCGGCGCCGCGCTGCGCACTGCCCCCCGGCGACAGCCCGCCCGCCGAATGATCGGCCCGCACCTGCCCCGTCCCGCTCCCGTCGATACCGCAGGCGACGATGCCGCAGGTTCCCCCGGCGCTGGCGGGCGGATCCACGCCGCTCGCCACGCGGACGAGTGCGTCCCCGGCCGGCGCCGCGCCGCGGCATGCCTCGATCAATGCCGATGGCCATAGCGCGCCGGCGACATCGGCATCGAGCAGCCCGTCGATCTCCTCGCGCCCGCGCCGCGTTCCGCCATAGGAACGCGCCATCGCCGCGAGCCAGGCCCGGGGCAGATGCGGATTGTCCCCGGACGCGCCGCCCGTCGCGACGGTGCCCGGATCGGCCAGTATCGCGCGCAGCGCCGCCAGCCCCGCCCGCGGCGTGGTGGTGACCAGCGCGCGCGGCGCCGCGCCCGCGCGCAACCCCAGCTGCAGCATGTCCCAGCTCTCCGCGGGGTGCCGCCATTTCGCGAGCTCGTCGCACCAGGCGAAATGATGCTCGGGGCCGCGCAGCCCCTCGGGGTTCGCTCCCGAGAACAATGCCGCCTCCGCCCCGTTCGGAAACAGCACGCGCCGCCGGCTCGCCTCGAACACCGGCCGCCCGCCGAAATGCCCCGCGGTCGCCAGCAGCCCGGAAGGCCCCTCCACCATCACCTGGCGCGCCTCCTCGATCGTCGCCGCCACCAGCGCGATCCGCACCGCGCCCGCATCGCGCACCAGCCCATGCACCCATTCGGCGCCGGCCCGCGTCTTGCCGAAGCCGCGCCCGGCCATCAGCACCCAGGTTCGCCATTCCCCTTCGGGCGCGCATTGTCCGTCATGCGCCCATTCGCCCCAATCCCCGTCCAGCGCCCGCAGCTCGGCATTGCTCAGCGCCCGCAGCAGCAGCGCGCGCTGCGCCGCATTCAGCCGTCCCAGCCGTGGCAGCACGATGCCCATGTCACGCTCCCCCCATGCCGCGCTCCCCTGCCGGCCGGGGCTCGTCCTGCGGGCCGTCCGCCAGGTCCCCGTCCCCCGGCCCCGGCCCCGGCCCTGCCCCTGGCGCCTTCGCGCCGCCGCCCCGCTCGATGGCGTCGATCTTCCGCAGGATGCTCGCGCGCACCGCCTCGATGTCGGGCGGCAGTGCCCGAGCATCGTAGCGCTGCGGCGCACCGCCCTTCACCGAGGCGCGGTGCAGCTTGAGCAGGTTCATCATTTCCGCGACGCTCATGGCCTTGCCGGCGGCTT
>Ga0066256_1002812_pt1 | contig 11197 bp, 6 predicted proteins | sample ThiBio_1000_biof_FD_87107 | JGI IMG/M metagenome (GOLD analysis project Ga0066256, IMG submission 87107) | Wastewater bioreactor microbial communities from Cape Town, South Africa - Thiocy_expt_1000_biof (version 2) | ecosystem: Engineered > Bioreactor > Thiocyanate-remediating >... | reverse complement strand
GATCGGGATCGCCGGGTGGGCGGCGTTCAGCATCGCCACCACCATGCCGGTGAAGCAGAGGTTGGAGGCCATCGAGAGATCGATCGAGCGCGTCAGGATCACCACCATCTGGCCGAGCGCCAGGATCATCAGTATGGCAGTGTCGTTGAACACTTGGCGCAGGTTGGCCGGATCGGCGAAACCCGGGAAGCGCGTCGAAATCAGGCCGATCAGCACGAGGATGCCGGCAAGCAGCCAGATTTCGCGATATTTGAGCAGGCTCTTCATGCCGCGATCCCCGCTGCCGTCCGAACAAGCGTCTCGGCGTCCAGCCCCTTGTTGTCGTAGGTGGCCGCGATGCGACCCTCGCGCATCACCACCACGCGATCGGACATGCCGAGGATTTCCGGCAATTCCGACGACACCATGATCACCGAGAGGCCTTGCGAGACCAGTTCGGCCATGAAGCCGTGCACCGCGGCCTTGGAGCCGATGTCGATGCCCTTGGTCGGCTCGTCGAGGATGATGACCTTGGGCGTCGTGGCCAGCCATTTGGCGATCACGACCTTCTGCTGGTTGCCGCCCGAAAGCGTGCCGACGTCCTGGCTGAGCGAGGACGCGCGCAGGTCCAGCCGCTCCGTGTAGGAGCGGGCGAGCGAGAATTCTTCCGCCAGCTTGAGGACGCCGGATTTCGAGGTTCGCTTCAGCGACGGCAGCGAGACATTCTGGAAGATCGGCAGGCCGATGACCACGCCCTGCTTGCCGCGCTCTTCCGGCACATAGACGATGCCCGCGTCGATCGAGTCCGCCGCCGATTTCGGCGCGATCGTCTTGCCGTCCAGGGAAATCGTGCCCTTGGCTGTGCGCGTGATACCCGATATCGCCTGCATCACCTCGCTGCGACCGGCGCCGACAAGGCCGCAGAAGCCGAGGATCTCGCCCTTGCGCAATTCGAAGCCGATATCGTCGAACTCGGTCGGATGCGACAGGCCCGAAACCGAAAGCACAGCCGAGCCGATACTGGGCTCCCGATGCGGGAAGATATGGTCGACGTTGCGGCCGACCATCATGCGCACGATCTCGTTCTGGCCGGCGTCCTTGAGCAGGCCTTCGCCCACCATCTCGCCGTCGCGGAACACGGTATAGCGGTCCGCGATGCGGTAGATCTCGTCGAACTTGTGGCTGATGAAGAGCACGGCCTTGCCTTCGCTCTTCAGGAATTCGATCAGGAGAAAGAGCTCCTCGATCTCCTTCATCGAAAGCGCCGCCGTCGGCTCGTCCATAATGACGATGCGCGCATCGATCGACATCGCGCGGGCAACGGCGACGAGATGCTTGTTGGCGATGCCGAGGTCCTTCAGCCGCGCGTCGGCGTCGATATGGCCGGCGCGCATCGTCTCCAGCACCTCGCGCGCGTTTTTGCGCATGGTACGCCAGTCGATGGTGCCGAAGCGGGTGCGCGGCGCGTGGCCGAGGAAGATGTTTTCGGCAACCGAAAGGTCGTCGAACAGTACGGTTTCCTGATGGATGGCGGTGATGCCGTGGCCGAAGGCCGCGTGCGCGCTGGGCAGCGCCGTGGCCTGCCCGTCGATGCTGATCTCGCCGGCGTCGGGCTGGTAGATGCCGGTCATGATCTTGACCAGCGTCGACTTGCCGGCGCCGTTCTCGCCGATCAGGGCGGTCACCTGGCCCGGGTAGAGCGACAGGCTGACATTGTGCAGGGCGCGAACGCCGGGGAAACTCTTTGAGATGCCGGAGAGCGTCAGACGCGGGTTCGCGCTTGGAGCCGGGCCGGAAGGCGTGAGCCCGTTCGTCTCCGCTTTGCGCTGGGCTGTCGTGTCCATATCCGTATCAGGCCCTGAGAGAAGGTCCGTTGTATGTGCGGCGGGACAGGTGCCCCGCCGCACGAGCGTGAATCCCCGGATCAGTAGATCTTGGAGAACTTCTCGATGTTCGTCTTGTCGAACTGGAAGGGCGGAGCCATCGCGGCCGAGTTGGTGTCGTCGAGCGTCACCTTGCCGACACGGCCGATCGACAGCGTGGCGCCGGGCTTGGCCTCTTCCTTCTTCACCGCCAGGTCATGCGCGAGGTAAATAGCGGAATAGCCGAGGTCGATCGGATTCCACAGCGCAACCGCCTGGCTGGCGCCGTTGTCGATGAACTTCTTGAACTCCGACGGCAGGGCGAGACCAGTGACGTTGACCTTGCCGATCAGGTTCTCGTCCGTCACCACCTGCGCGGCTGCGACGACGCCGACGGTGGTCGGCGCGATGATCGCCTTGAGGTTCGGGTAGGACTTCAGCAGGCCCTTGGCCTGGTCCGTGCTCTTGGCCGAGTCGTCATCGCCATAGACGGTGGCGACCAGCTTGATCTTCGGGAACTTCTCCGGCAGCACCTTCTTGGCCGCTTCGATCCAGGCGTTCTGGTTGGTGGCGGTCGAGGAAGCCGACAGGATCGCGACGTCGCCGCCTTCCGGCAGGTAGTCGGCGGCGAGCTTGATGATCGTCTCGCCGATCAGGCCGGTGTCGGACGGGTTGAGGTGAAGCTGGCGGCCTTCCTTGGCGACGCCCGAATCCCACGAGATCACGGTGATGCCGCGTTCCATCGCCTTCTTCAGCACCGGCACCAGCGCGTCGGGATCATTGGCCGAAATGGCGATCGCGTTGACCTTCTGCGCGATCAGCGAGTTGATGACCTCGATCTGCGCTTCGGCGGTGGCCTTGGTCGGGCCGGTGTAGATGACGTCGACATCGCCCAGTTCCTTGGCGGCTTCCTCTGCGCCCTTGTTGGCGGCATCGAAGAAGCCGTTACCTAGCGACTTCACCACCAGCGCGATCTTGACGTTCTCGGCATAGGCGGCATTCACGAACATGGCGGCGGAAAAGGCCGCCGTTACCAGCAATTTCTTCAAAAAGCTCATCGACTGTTCCTCCCTTGAGCGTTGCATTCCATCGCCGCTGCGGACGCGAATTGGTCAGGCCTGCAGCGAAGATCCTTCCTTGTCCTGTGCCGGCCTGCGGGCGACGATCAGCGTCACGCCGGCAGTCTCGAGCATGTTGGCTTCGCGATCCTCGATGCCGTCGTCGGTGATCACGGTGGCGATGCGTGAAAGCCCGCACAGGATCAGGCTGGAGCGCATGCGGAATTTCGAGGAATCGACCAGCACCACCAGCTCGTCGGCCTGGTCGATCAGCTTCTGCTCTGCCTGGATCAGCAGCGGGTCGCCTTCCATAAGGCCAAGCGGCCCGAGCCCTTGCGCGCCCATGAACATGCGGCGCGCATAGAAGTTGCGCGTCACGTCGTTGTCGAAGGGCGACAGGATGATGTTCTGCTCGCGGTAGATCGTGCCGCCCGACAGCATCACCGTATTCTTCGAATGTTTCAGCAGGTGCTCGGCGATCGGGAACGAGTTGGTGAAGATCGGCATGCGCCGGCCGCTGAGGAAGTGCACCATCTGGAAGGTCGTGGTGCCGCCATTGATGATGATCGGCTCGCCGTCCTTGCAAAGCTCGACCGCCTCCCGTGCGATCGCTCGCTTCTGCGATGCGTTGATCGTCTCGTTGACGGAGAAAGGCCGGCCGGCCAGGCCGATGAACTGCGGCGGCGAAATGGCTTCGGCGCCGCCACGCACGCGGCGCAGGCGCTTCTGGACATGCAGCGCCGCGATGTCGCGCCGGATCGTGGCCTCGGAGGAGTCCGTCAGGTCGACCAGTTCCTGCACCGTCACCACAGGCTTTTCCTGGACGGCGGACAGAATGATCCTGTGGCGCTCTTTTTCGTGCATGGTTCCTCCCTGCCTGTGCATCAGGCACCAGAAACCGAGCAGTGTCAATCATTTCCGATCATATATTTTCATTGTGCGGTGCAATATGATCGATCTTGATCGTTTATGATTGACAAAAATGCCGCTTGCGTAGACATTCCCGACGAAAAGAGGGGCGCGCCATTCGCGCTCCGAAGGGAGGATACCTATGCTCGACAAGCGCTCCGGCTCGCGCCTCGCCAATCTTTGGGATGACGCGAAGGCCGAAGGGATGAGCGGGCCCGAGCTTCTGGTCTATCGCTCGAACACGCTCGGCTCCGACAAGCGCGTCACCAACTATGGTGGCGGCAACACCTCGTCCAAGGTCTGGCAGAAGGACCCGCTGAGCGGGAAGGACGTCGAGGTGCTGTGGGTGAAGGGATCGGGCGGCGACAGCGCCTCGATCAAGCTCGACGGCTTCGCCACGCTCTACATGGACAAGCTGCGCGCCCTGAAAGGGCTTTATCGCGGCGTCGAGCACGAGGACGAGATGGTGAGCTATCTGCCCCATTGCACCTTCAACCTCAACCCGCGCGCGGCCTCGATCGACACGCCGCTGCATGCTTTCGTGCCCAAGCCCTGCGTCGACCATATGCATCCCGACGCCATCATCGCGATCGCCGCCGCCAAGGATTCCAGGGCGATCACAAAGGAGGTCTTCGGCGATGCCATCGGCTGGCTGCCGTGGAAGCGGCCGGGTTTCGAGCTCGGCATGTGGCTGGAGAAGTTCTGCCAGGAGAATCCCGACGCCAAGGGCGTCGTTCTGGAGAGCCATGGTCTCTTCACCTGGGGCGACACGCCCAAGGAATGCTACGAGACGACGATCTCGGTGATCAACCAGGCGATTGACTGGTTCGAGCGCAAGTCGGAAGGCAAGGCCATCATCGGCGGCGAGGTGGTGAAGTCCCTGGACGCTCCCGCGCGTCGCGCCATCGCCGCCAGGCTGATGCCGAAGATCCGTGGCCTGATCTCCGAGAAGAGCCACAAGCTCGGCCATTTCGACGACCAGCCCGCCGTGCTCGAATTCGTCAATTCGAAGGATCTGCGCCCGCTCGCCTCTCTCGGCACGTCCTGCCCGGATCACTTCCTGCGCACCAAGATCAGGCCGCTGGTGATCGAGTTCGATCCCGGCAATCCCGATGTCGACGCCGTCATCTCCCGTCTCGCCGATGACATCGCCGAGTATCGCGCCGGCTATCGGGCCTATTACGAAAGTTGCAAGCATGCGGATTCGCCCGCCATTCGCGATCCCAACGCCGTCGTCTACCTGATGCCCGGCGTCGGCATGTTCACCTTCGCCGGCGACAAGGCTACCGCCCGCATCTCCGGCGAATTCTACGTCAACGCCATCAACGTCATGCGCGGCGCCTCGACAGTCTCGTCCTATGTCGGCCTGCCGGCGCAGGAAGCCTTCGATATCGAATACTGGCTGCTTGAGGATTTGAAGCTCCAGCGCATGCCGAAGCCGAAGTCGCTGGCCGGCCAGATCGCACTGGTCACCGGCGGCGCCGGTGGCATCGGCCGCGCGACGGCCAACCGCCTGCTGCGCGAGGGCGCCTGCGTGGTTCTGGCCGACATAGACGAGGCGGCGCTTGCCAACGCCAATGACGAGCTCTCGAAGGCCTATGGCAAGGACTTCATCCGCCCGGTGCGCATCGACGTCACCTCGGAGGATCAGGTTGCGTCGGGCTTCGCCGATATGGCGGTCGAATTCGGCGGTATCGACATCCTGGTTTCCAATGCGGGCCTCGCCTCCTCGGCGCCGATCGAGGAGACGTCGCTGGCGCTCTGGAACAAGAACATGGACATATTGTCGACGGGCTATTTCCTCGTCTCGCGCGAAGCCTTTCGCCTGTTCCGCGTCCAGAAGATCGGCGGCAATGTCGTCTTCGTCGCCTCCAAGAACGGGCTCGCCGCGTCGCCCAACGCCTCGGCTTATTGCACCGCCAAGGCGGCCGAGATTCATCTCGCGCGCTGCCTCGCGCTGGAGGGAGCCGAGGCGCAGATCCGGGTCAACGTCGTCAATCCCGACGCCGTCTTGCGCGGCTCCAAGATCTGGACCGGCGAATGGAAGGAGCAGCGCGCGGCGGCCTACAAGATGTCGACCGACGATCTCGAGGAGCATTACCGCTCGCGTTCGATGCTGAAGCGTTCGGTGTTCCCGGAGGATATCGCGGAGGCGATCTATTTCTTCGCCTCCGACATGTCCGCCAAGTCGACTGGCAACATCGTCAACGTCGACGCAGGCAACGCGCAAAGCTTCACGCGCTAGCTTTTTTACCCTTCCCCTTGTGGGGAGGGTCGGCAAGCAGTCGCCGCGAAGCGGGGAATGCCTGCCGGGGTGGGGGTCCCCCTCCCGGCCCTACGGGCCAACCTCCCCACGAAGGGGAGGGTAAAGCTGCACAATTGGGAGGAATTGCAGTGTCCGAAACCATCATTTCCGCGGACCTCGTCGCCAGGCACAACGCCGCGCGCAAGGCCGACCTGGAGCGCGATTACGCCTCGCTCGGCGAGCGCCTCGACCGGCGAGGCATCGCCATCGATGCCATCCGCGACAAGGTCGAGAAATTCGGCGTCGCGATCCCCTCCTGGGGCGTCGGCACCGGTGGCACGCGCTTCGCCCGCTTTCCCGGGGTCGGCGAGCCGCGCGACATCTTCGACAAGATCGAGGACTGCGCCGTTATCAGCCAGCTGACACAGGCCACGCCCACCGTCTCGCTGCACATACCTCGGGACAAGGCCGATCCGAACCGGCTCAAGCAGGCCGCATCGCGCTTCGGCCTCGGCTTCGACGCCATGAACTCCAACACCTTCTCCGACGCCCGGGACCAGAAGCTCTCTTACAAGTTCGGCTCGCTCTCGCATGCCGATGCCGGCACGCGCCGGCAGGCGGTCGAGCACAATCTCGAATGCATCGAGATCGGCAGGACGCTCGGCTCCAAGGCGCTGACGGTATGGATCGGCGACGGCTCGAATTTTCCTGGTCAGGTGAATTTCGCAAAGGCCTTCGAGCGCTATCTCGACGCCATGCGCGAGGGCTATGCCGGCCTGCCGGACGACTGGCGGCTGTTCACCGAGCACAAGATGTACGAGCCCGCCTTTTATTCGACGGTCGTGCAGGACTGGGGCACCAACTACATCATAGCGAAAGAGCTCGGCGACAAGGCCTTCTGCCTGGTCGACCTTGGCCACCACGCGCCCAACGTCAACATCGAGATGATCGTGTCGCGGCTGATCCAGTTCGGCAAGCTCGGCGGCTTTCACTTCAACGATTCCAAATATGGCGACGACGACCTCGACGCCGGCTCGATCGATCCCTACCGGCTGTTCCTGGTGTTCAATGAACTGGTCGATGCCGAGCTCAACGGGGCCAAGGGCTTCGACCCCGCGCATATGCTCGACCAGAGCCATAACGTCACCGATCCGATCGAAAGCCTGATGCTGTCGGCGGTCGAGGTGCAGCGCGCCTATGCGCAGGCCCTGCTGGTCGATCGCAAGGCGCTGGAGGGCTTTCAGGAGGCCAATGACGCGCTGATGGCGACGCAGGCGCTGAAGGCGGCCTATCGCACCGACGTCGAGCCGATCCTTGCCATGGCGCGGCTGAGGACCGGTGGCGCGGCCGACCCGGTTGCCGCCTATCGCGAGGCCGGTTACCGGGCCAAGGTCGCGGCGGAGCGGCCGGCTGTTGCCGGCGGTGGCGGCGGGATTGTGTGAGGCCAGGATCACCTCAGACATCAGCGCCGCCCCTCATCCGCTTGCCTGCACCTTCTCCTGTATGGTGACGGGGAGAAGGCGGCTGGCAGCAACGCCTGTGCCCTTCTAAGCAACGCCGGCAATTGGCTAAATCGGCGATGAGAGTGCCCCTCTCCCCGTCACTATACGGGGAGAGGATGCCGGCAGGCAGGTGAGGGGCGGCGCCTGCCCTGAAAATAGAATCGTGCGAAGCGCCCACTTTATTCAATTGTTATTGGACTAACGCCCCGCGACGGTCTTTCTTACGGCACCCAACGCCAGGAGAGCCCGCCATGCATCTCACCCGTCGGACGCTGATCTCGGTCAGTCTTTCCATTACTCTCGCCCTGGCATCATCGGCGACGGCTTTCGCCGCATCGCCAGCTCCGGCCAAGGGCGAGCACGGTATGGTGGTGACCGCGCAGCATCTCGCCACGGACGTCGGCGTCGAGGTCCTGAAGCGAGGCGGTAACGCCATCGATGCCGCGGTCGCCGTCGGCTACGCGCTTGCTGTCGTCTATCCCAATGCCGGCAACATCGGCGGCGGCGGCTTCATGACCGTGCGCATGAAGGATGGCCGCACCACCTTCATCGATTTTCGCGAACGCGCGCCGCTCGCCGCCACCAGGACCATGTATCTCGACAAGGCCGGCAATCCCGTGAAGGGCGCCAGCCTCGACGGCTATCTCGCGGTCGGTGTGCCGGGCTCGGTCGCCGGTTTCGAGATGGTGCGCGAAAAATACGGCACGCTTTCCAGGCAGGACCTGATCGCGCCGGCAATCGCCTTCGCCAGGGACGGCTTTGTCCTCAACCAGGGTGATGCGGCATCTTTTGCGGACAGCGCCTCGCGACTGGCGAAGGATCCCGCCGCAGCCGCCATCTTCCTGAAGAAGGACGGCAAGCCCTACGGCATGGGCGAAAAGCTGGTTCAGCCGGACCTAGCCGCCTCGCTCTCGGCGATCTCCGAGAAAGGGCCTGACGCTTTCTACAAGGGTGCCATTGCCGACGCCATCGTGAGGGCAAGCGGCGCCAAAGGCGGCATCCTCGCCAAGGAAGATTTCGAGCAATATGCCGTTCGCGAGCTGAAGCCCGTCACCTGCTCCTATCGCGGCTACGAGATCGTCTCCTCGCCGCCGCCGAGTTCCGGCGGCGCTATCATCTGCGAGATCCTAAACGTGATCGAAGGCTATCCGATGTCCTATCTCGGCGCCGGCTCGGCCGAGACCGTCCATGTCATGGTCGAGGCGATGCGCCGTGCCTATGTCGATCGCAACTCTGCGCTCGGCGACCCCGATTTTGTCGACAATCCCGTCTCGAAGCTGCTGGACAAGGGCTATGCCAAGGAGATCCGCGACAGGATCGATCCGTTCCGGGCGGGTGTCTCGAAGGATCTGATGCCGAAGGGCTTTGGCGAGTCGACGGAAACCACCCACTATTCAATCATCGACGATGAGGGCAACGCGGTTGCCGTAACCCAGAAGCCGGGCGTACCCAATCTCTACGGTCTGGTTCAGGGCGAGGCCAACGCCATCCAGCCGAAGAAGACGCCGCTGGCCTCGATGAGCCCGACCATCGTCACCAGGAACGGTAAGCCCTTCATGATCATCGGCAGCCCGGGCGGCTCGCGCATCATCACCATCACGCTGGAGGCGATCGTCAACGTCATCGACCATGGCATGGACATCCAGCAGGCGATCGACGCGCCGCGCATCCATCACCAATGGCTGCCGGATACGATCTATGTCGAACGGTTCGGGCTGTCGCCGGATACGCTGAAGCTGCTGGCAGGCATGGGTTATCACCTCGACATCAGCGAAAAGAGTTGGGGCCAGGCCGCGGGCATTCTGGTCGGCGGAAAGAGCCTGGCGGAGATCGAAAAGGGCGGCGGCGCACGCTACAACGGCGCCATGGACAGCCGTGCGGCTTCCGGAGCGGCGCAGGGCTATTGATGGTCGCTCGATAAGGCGGGCTAACGAATGTCGGGGGAAATGCGCCGCATTTTCCCCCGTAGAACGCCTAATTACCTCTCGGGGTCAGACGACCAGGGTGATGGTCGACGCGATCAGCATGATCGCGGCGATGCCGACGAAAAGTGCGTAAAGGCGGGGCCGGTCGAGCAGCAGCGCGTTGCCCGCAATCCAGGCGGATGTGGCGCCACCGAGGGCGAACAGGAAGCCGTTACGGTGGCCGAACACCAGCGAGGCGGCCATCAGGCCGCCGATGATGAGCGCGCCGAAGACGATGATCACGGCAACCGCGTATTTCTCGAAGTCGTTGGCGCCGATGCCCGGGCCGAACTGATTCAAGGCAGACAGGTCGTTCGGGTCGTAGGGGTTTGCCGACCCGTAGTCGTCTTGGCGGATTGGTTCTGGCATCATTTGCACTCCATGAAGCGGCAACAAATCATCAAGCCTCGCCGAGCGCAACCGGATCGCGCGTCCGGCAAGGTGTTCGTGGCGATCATATGTGATGGATGATGATTGCGTGCCACAGCTTCTGACATTTCCGTCGGTACAAGGCGGTTGCTGAAGGCTCGCCTCCTGTCGCGGTTCCCCGCCAAGGCGCTTCCTGGGCTGTGCCGCCTCCCATGCATCACGCGCCATTTTACGTGAAGTAAATCTTCTTCCGGTAGTGCATTTTCGTGTTCCGGTGGTGGGTTTCCATGCCGCTGAGTGTTCCGGTCGATGGTCAAGACAGCGTGAAGGCCTCCACGTCGATGGTCGTTCGCGCCGCCTCTTTTCCCGCATTCGTCTGCTTTCTTTGCCTGGCGCCCGTCCTGAGCGGGTTCTGGCTGGCCGGGCTCCAGCTCAATTACGATGCCGACGACTTCCTGAAGCTGCACGAGATTCGGACGCTGCTTGCGAACGGCGACATCTTCGACCGGACGCTGCCGGGTATCGTCCAGCCGGAGCCATACGTCACGCATTGGCCGTGGATCGTCGATCTGCCCTATGCCGCCATGACGCTTCTGCTGTCGCCATTACTTGCCCGCGAAAGCGCGTTGGGCGTGGCCTGTTTCCTCGTCCCGTTGCTCCTGCTGGCGCCGGCCCTCGGCCTCTATCGCAGGATCATCGACGCGCTCGGCTTTACCGGCCCGCTGGCACTGCCTGTCGCATGCCTGTTCGCGATGCGGGCGTTTTTCGAATTCGCGCCCTGGCGCATCGACTATCACAGCCTGCAGATCGTGCTGCTGCTTGCCAGCATGACGCTGGTTCTCTCGACGGGCAGGGGCGCCGCCTTCGCCAACGGGTTGCTGACGGCGCTTGCCCAGGCGGTCAGCGTTGAGTTCGCGCCCTTCTATCTCGTGATCTTCGCCATCTACGTCTTCGAATGGGCCAGCGGCGGGGACCGGCGGCGACTGGCGTCCTTCGGCGGCGCGCTGATGCTCGGCGCACTGGCGATGTTCGTCGCCGTCGTGCCGCCCTCCCGCTACGCAAGGCCGGTATGCGACAGCTATTCCCTGCCGCATATGCTCGGGCTGGCCGTAGCGGGGCTTGCTTTCGCCGCCATGCCGCTCCTGCTCGGGAAGGGCACCGGCCGGTCGGTGCGACTGCTAGCCATCCTGGCGGCGGGCGTGTTTGCCGGCGCAGCGCTCATCCATGTCTTCCCGCAATGCCGGGGCGGGCCTTACGCGCTGATCGATCCCTATGTGCGACAGAACACAATCAATATCTTCCCGCAGGA
>Ga0066256_1005060_pt1 | contig 11201 bp, 5 predicted proteins | sample ThiBio_1000_biof_FD_87107 | JGI IMG/M metagenome (GOLD analysis project Ga0066256, IMG submission 87107) | Wastewater bioreactor microbial communities from Cape Town, South Africa - Thiocy_expt_1000_biof (version 2) | ecosystem: Engineered > Bioreactor > Thiocyanate-remediating >... | reverse complement strand
ACCCGGTTGCCGATGTGCGGGTGGGTCGCCAACGGCAGCACCGGCGCCGCGCACAGGCGGCTGGCGGGGTAGCGCATCGAGATGTGCAGCGCCGGCTGCATCGCCACCACGTCCAGCAGGCTGGCGGGGAAGCGCTTGTCGCGCACCCTCAGCGCGTAGTCCCACATGCGCGGCTGCGCCCGCCGGAACGCGCGGGAACGGGGGGGCCATGCGGGTGTGACAGTAAATATGGCTTTACAACACCGTGCACGCCGAGTTAAGACAGCCGTGTGTCACCCCACGATGCCTTGATGCATACACACGGACCCCAAAATTGGCTCACCGCGGCCGCGTCGTGAATGCCAGTCCAATGCGGTCAGTCAGCCAACCGTCAGTGGCCGCAGGTGGGCAGCAGGCGTAACGTGATGACGCTGGCAACTGGTAGGGTCGGTGCGCACCTCAGATCGATCAGGTTCTGGCCACGCACGCCGCCGCGCCGGTGCACATAAACACGGTATAAACACCGGATATGACAAAGGTGACGCCGTTGATGCAACAAGACTAATGGTTATGATGCAATGGCGCGTTGATGTTTGTGCTGTATTGGCGCGGTGGCAAGTAATTGTGGCCCGACGCTACGTGTGTGGCACTGTGTGCGGCGCCTGTTGAGGTGTGTTGAGATGGCGACAAGGCGCGAAAGCTGCGCACACTGCCGCGCCGTCCCAAATATCACGCTCTTGCTGCGCATGTGTCGCAGCAATACTGCCCTCTCACCGTTCCTTGCAGAGGCTGGCAGCTTGCCACGGTGCAATATTACGCTGCCTGCGGCTGCTTCTCGCGCGCCGCTTTGCTGATGGCGCTTGTCGCTGTCTGACTCACGAGGGACTCCATGCGGTGCAACAACGGAAAAAATGGGCCGCAGAGGGGCGCGAGTGGCGGTACTTTGGTAGCATGCAATTCTGCTACCACGCCATTATATCCCCTGTTATAACTGTCTGTCGTTGTTTTTGAGTAGGGCTTTGGGGATATCCACTTGATTTATGTGGGAGTTTGATTCTTTATGACAATTATTGGTTGCCAGTGGGGACGTTTGAATCCGACCGTTGGCGGCCACGACGACAGCAGTAGCAGGGGCTGGCCGGTGGCACGCCTGGCATTTATGATATCGTAGCAGGGAGTGGGACGGGGACATGTAGTGGTGGCAGGGTGGTAATTGATGCATACTGGACGCAACTGAGCGGCAACCGCTTCTGAGTGTTGCTGCCGTGGCAGTCCACCCCAACCCGCGACTGTTTGGAGGCAGCAGCAACCGTTGGTGGGCATCGAGTGCTGTGCTGTGCTGCTCACTGCTTCATCCCTCTACCGACTCGCTACAAAGCGCCATGGAGTGGCTTCTGCTGGCGGAGCGCGACGTGCTGGGCGTGCCGGCGGGCGGGCAGCTGCGCTTGTACCCTGACGTGCTGGAGGCGGCGGAGCGCGCGTACGAGGCGGAGCTGCGTGGCATCCGGCGGCTGCCAGCGCCGCCACCACTGGGCACCATCCCGCTGCCACCCATAGAGTTTGAGTATGGCATGCCGCCGCCGGGTGGCCGTGGTAGTCTGGTGCCCTCCTTCCCTCCTGGTCTCCCACCGCATTCGGCTGGGCGAGCCGGCGCCGCCGCCGCAGCAGCAGCTGCTGGAGATAGACGGACGCCAGCAGGCCGGCCGTCGCCGGCGGCAGTAGCAGCAGCGGCGGCAGCGGCAGCAAGTGCATCATGGCGTGCTAGCGCGCATGCGCCACGCCGGGGTGGCGGCACGCCGGCAGGTGGCGGCGCTGCACCACCGCCGCCTGCCGCAACTGCAGCCAGCCCGGACCGCCGACGGGCGCGGCCAGAGAGCTTTGACATGGCGGATGATGATGATGACGACGATGAAGAGGAAGCCATACTGCGTGCGGCGGCGGCGGCGGCGGCGGCGGGCGATGACGGCGACGACATGGGCTACCTGGATGACCTGTATGAGGATTTCACCGGCGTGCCAGAAGGCGGCGGCGGCGGCGCCATGCAGGCTAGCATCTTGCATGACGGCACGCTGCTGGGTGGCGGTGATGACGACGGAGGCGGCGGTGGCGGCGTGCTAGACGACGACCTGCTGCGCTCCTCCTGGTTTGCGCAGCAAGCTGCCGCGCCCGGCAACAGCAGCGACGTCAGCGGGTCCAGTGCAGACGCCGCGGGCGCGCTGCCACGGTAATAATTACATACAACAGTGCGATACAAAACATTCAACTACCTAATGTTAATGGTGGGTGCGGTGTAGGCGAGTGGGGGGCGTGCCACTTACGCCGAGTTGCCCTTGGCGGCAACGTCGATGGACACCTGCACAAACACAAAGAGGAGGATGCCGAGCGACACCACAAGGATGGCCTCTGGGATGCGGTAGCGCGTGGCCCACGTGTCGTACGGCGTGCGGAAGAGGGCGTCCAGCGGCGTGACGCGCAGCGCCTCGCGCCACGAGATGTGCAGGCGCAGGGCGGCGCGCGACACGGCGGCAATACGCCGGTCCGCCGCCGTCAGCTCCGCCAGCTCCGGCGCCAGGGGCGCGTCGGTGTGGGTGGCGGCGTGGCCCGCCGTGACGGACGGCAGCTCAATGTCGTCCGGCGCGGGCGCGCCGCCAAAGCTGGGTCGCGGCCCGCCGTGCAGCAGGCGGTCGGACACGTACTTGAACACGGCGCGCTCCTTGGCACGTGAGAACAGGTACAGCGTGGCGGGGATGATGAAGCCAATGGCGACGCCGATGGTGCCCGCAAACTGCAGGATGGCGCCCAGGTTGCTGGTGAAAAAAGCGACAAAGATGGGCGGGCAGGCGGCAATGAGGCGGAAGATGACGACGAGGAGGCGGTGCGCACGTGGGCTGCGGTGGTACCACGGCAGCTCCTCCCGTCGCGGCGCCGGTGCGTGGTGGCTGGCAGTATGATGATGGTGGCCGTGGCCGTGGCTGTGGCCGTCGCCATTGATGGCGGCGTGCTGCGCCAGCGGCGCCGCCTCATCTGCTGCCGGCGATGCGACCGCGGCAGGCGGCTGCAGCGCCTTCTCACCCAGGCACGCGCTCATCAGGTTGTTGCCCAGCGTCATGGCGTTGAGCGGGAAGGCGGACAGCACGTCCAACGCCGGGAAGATGAGGATGATGAAAGCAATGACGTGGGCGTAGGCGGGGCGGTTGGAGGCGTCCACGCAGTCTTGCTGCCACGTGGTGCCGTTGGTGCACGCCGCGGCGGTGAGCGGCGCGCCGGCCGCCCACATCGACTCGCCGCCGCCGCCACCCAGCAGGCGCGCCTGCACGCGGGCGGCCACGGTGGTCAGTCCGCTCCAGCTGCCGTCCGCGCGCGTGCCCACCCACGACGTCGGTGCCGCCATGCAGCCCACGTAGTTCTGCCAGTTCAGGTTGCACTGCGAGTCGATGTCAGGGCCAAAGAACAGCGCCACCACAAAGCCGATGGACAGGTACGCCACGCCCGTGATGACAAACGCGGCGGCAAACACGGAGCGGATGGTGCGCGGGTTCTTGAGCGGCTGCGCCAGGATGGGCACCGAGTGGTGGAAAATGAAGGCGTACACGGAGATGGGCATGAGCGCCGCCAGGCCGGGCACGCGGAACAGCGGCGCGCCGCCCCCTGCACAGGTGTGTGTGGGATCGAGGGTGGGGAGTGCAACGGGCGTGCGGCAGCAGCGGTGCGTGGTTAATGTTGCACACAACGTACACTCGTGTGGCGGCATCTCGGTGAAGGCGACGCCGTCGCAGGACAGGGCGCCAAACACGGTGCCGGTCATGAGCAGTACGACGAGGATGCGGGCACCAAACATGACCAGCTGCACCAGTAGCTGCTCCGACAGCTCCAGACAGGCGAGCGGGATGCAGATGACGGCAAACACGCCCACCCACAGGCGGTAGGTGTCCATGCAGTCAGAGTCCGACTCCACGTTGCACGTTGCGCCATGCAGCGACGGCACGTTGGCGGCAAAAGAGGAGCCAAACACGGAGGTGTACGCCACCAGCGCGCCGTACATGTACAGCGACAGGAGGACGACGTACATCGTCCGCGCGCGCGGCCCCACCATCATGGCAAACAGGTCCGTCACCTCGTACTTGCGTTCCGGCCTTACAAGGTACTCATCGGCCGTGGGGTGGATGATGCCACCCGCCAGGTTTGGGTTGTCCGGCAGGCGGCCACCCCCACCACCGCCGCCAGGGCCCTCGTTCGCCAGCAGGCCTGCATCCATGGAGCGCGCGCGCGCCTTCATGCCGCTGCCGCTGCCACCGCTTGCTACCACCGCGTCTACCGGTACACCCCCGCCACTACTGCTACCGCCTCCCCCGCTACGGCGGCCCTCCACGATGGGGGACGGCGCGAGCGCCGCGTCCGCCTCCGCTGCGGCATCCTCTGCTTCCTGCACGCCCGCCAGCGCCGCGCGCGCAATGTCCTCTACCTTCGCCAGCGCCTCCGCGCGCCCGATCACGTCGCACAGGAAGTCCTTGGTGCTGTTCATGATGATGCAGAACAGCAGCACCACCACGGGGCCCAGCACCAGGCCCGCCTGCACAAAGCCGTCGGGGATGCCCAGGAAGCCGCAGCCCATGATGTAGTTCACTGTGAATGCGGCACCCGTCATGAATCCGAACTTGCCGCCATGCGCCGCCGCCGCCGTGGGCCCGCTTCCGCCACTGCTGCTGGCCGCGGCGGGGGCAAGGGGCGCCGTCTCGCGCTCCGCGCCGTCATCCCCGCCGCCGGCGCCGCCGCCACCATCGCCGCGCACCTGGTGGTACGCGTGTGGCGACGCCATGGCGTCTCGGGTGGGTGTGGATGGAGGGAGGGTGGCACTGGCAGAACGAGGGTGGTGCCAGCTACCAGTCACCACTCCGCTTGTCAGAACGAGGCCGCGCCGCACCAGCGTGACACCCCGCCGCCGCGTTGTCTGCCCCGCCAACGACAGTCCTGCACCTCCCCCGTCACCTGCACTTGTTAGCAGTCTGCACTGACCTGTGGCGCCGACAGAATGGTACGCGCGGCGGGAGGCGTTGTGTGGCCGCCGTTTCAGTGCGCACTGATACGAACCCTAGTGCCGGGAGAGTGCCGTAGTTTGCAAATAGCAAGTTGTGGACGGCGCAGGAAAACACAAATGCACCACCGTCAATGCGCTGCAATTAGTGGGTGCCGTGCGTTTGCGCATGAATTTTGCATATCGCGTGTTAAACTGATGAAAAATACAGATGGCAACTTGGCCTGGGAATCTGGGATCATCACGGTACCGTGCGGTGTGCACCGTGGCATGGCACCGTGGCAGCGGCGTGGCTGCTAACAGCATGGCTGCATGAGGCAGCGCTGCGGAGGGCCAGGCTGCAATTAAAACGGGCGCGTCGCCACAAACTAAAAAGAAAATCACGGACGCAACGGCACCCCAGTACGGGGCCGTCACGGGGCCATCATTACGGTGCACACGCCGTCGCGTCGTTGATACCACCACCACTGTAAACACCAGGCGGGGCGGGCAGCGCGTACGGGCCGGGCTCAAGTGCGGCGGCCGGCAGGGGCAGCGGTTGTGTGTCGGCGGTGCAGGGCGACGGCTGGCCGGACGCCAGCATGGCGGTGGCCAGCGCCGTGGCCTCTGCGCCGCACTCACCTGTGCCGGCCGTTGCGGGGCGTGTGCACATGCAGGGGCAGGCGACGGAGGTGCGCGCCAGGAACGCCTGCTGCGCGCCTGCCAGCCACCACTTTTTGAGGTCGCCCGCCATGTGAATGGTGTAGGCGCGCACCAGCTGGTTGGTAGCGGTCTCGTGCCAGTACAGCGTGCCGTTGTGGTACACGGCGACCTTCTGTGCAAATCCCCGCACGTTGCACGAATCCCGCATGGTCATGCCCTGGTACGCGTAATTGGGCACGGAGTCCAGCGCCGCCAGCTCGCCCGCCGGCTTGCGCTGTGCCGGGTGCTGCGCCGCCACCGGCGTGCAGGTCAGCACCTGCGCGCACACCTCCAGCGGCGGCCACACCGCGTCTTGCTCCGCCTCGCTCATGCCGGGCGGCGGCACCAGGATGGAGGCGTTGAAGGGCACGTTGTATTTGTCAGCGGTGGCGGGCACGTGCCGCTCCCACCGCGTCAGGCCAATGGTGCAGGGCCCGCCGGGTTTCTGTTTTGCGCATTGCCGTGCGTAGCACCACAGTGACCGGATGGGCACGCACGGTATGATGGCGGGGGTGCCCTCCACGCCGTCGACGACGTTACCCAGCTCGCCAGACGCGTCGCGTGTTGAGTAATGCTGCCCGGTGGGGTTCATGATGCGCAGCTCCGGGTACGCCCTGCCCACCTGGTAGAAGTACCCCATGTCCTCGCCCCACGCTGCCGGGCACGCAGACGCCGCGTACTGCGCCTTGGTGACGATGCGCTCCACCAGCGCGTCCAGCAGCCGGAGGTTGAAGATGGCGTACCCGGGGTTGAGCAAGTGCGGCAGCAGCGCGTCGTACTCGCCCGCGCCGTACGCCGCCGCAATGACCTCATTGGCCTCCATCACCACCACGTCCGGCTCCCAAAACACCAGGCGCGGCGAGTAGGCCGCCAGGTGGCGCGCCAGCACCGCGGCGTACAGGAACCGTGACACCAGGTGGTGCAGGGACGCCTGTGGCGCGTTAGGGATGTGGCACCGGCCATAAAACGCGGCGTGCCGGCTGTCAGCCAGCGCCTCGGCAGGCAGGCAGGCGACGTCGTACAGCAGGGACACGCCTTGCAGCTGCCGCGTGTGGCAGGCGTCCGATACGAGGAAGATGGGCGTGTCGGGGTTGGTGGCGCGGAGGACAAGCAGGCCGTTGTGCAGTGCCTCGGCAGTGGAGGTGAACGCGGAGTCGAGGGTGGCGGTTGTCACATGTGGAAAACACGACGCCAGCGGCGTCGCCGGCACCGGAATGCTGCCATTGTGCGTCACCACGGTAGCCCGCCCACCATCGCAGTAGGCGGTGCCGTTGTACAAGCCAAACAGGACGGGGGATACGATAAGTGGCATCAAGCGCCCAGCTGCCACCGCCGGCACCGTCATGGCCGCATGTATTGCCGCCGCCACGGCAGCCTGCGCCACAGCCACCCCCGGCGCCGCCGCACAGCGGCTGGGTTGCGCTACGGCCTCGGCATTGGGGTGCTGCGGCGAGGTGCTAGATGCGTCGGTGATTGGTGCGCCACCACTACCGGTACTGCTGTTGGTACCAGTTGAACTCACACGGGTGGTGAAACCTGGCAAGGTGGCGGACGTACCGCCCCCGCCACCAAACAGCAGTATCACCGTAAGCAGCATCACCAGCGTGGCGGCCACGGCGCCAAGATGCCGCCGCAGCCCTACGCAACTACACAGCCGTCCTGTTGGCGGTGGCAGCGCGCCGGGTGTCGTGTCACATGATGTTGGGCACACCTCAACGTCCGCCTCGCCGTCCGGCAGTGATGGTGCGCCGCCGCCACCACCGCGTTCCCGCACCGTTGCCATTATTCTAAGCCACCATGTGTGGAAGACGACAGCGAGCACGCACACATGATAAGGGTCATTATATGCACCGCGCTGTGGGCATCACGTGTGCCCGGGGTACTCACCCTACACGTGACACGTGTTCGCGTGGTGCAATTTGTCGAGTACTTACCTTTCTGATGTACACCCTGATGAGCTGTGCACGGCGCACGGGAGTTTCCACAGCATGCTTGGATTTCACTCTCCACAGCATGGTGCTGCGACGCGACGCTAACCCGAGTGGCGGGCGCAGCCCAGTCGTCGCCACTCGCTGCCTTTTGGCGGCGGCGGCGTGTGGTGGAAACACGACCTGGCGAGTGACTGCGGTAGGTTCGTTGAGTTGTTGACACTTGTTGTACACCCGTCCGGCGGACCACGCAAAGTTTTTCATTGAGACTCATTGACCGCCGCGGCCGTGGTTGTTTTGTCGGCCGAATCTGGCACACTGGGCGCCCCGAGGCATGGGGCATTTGGTGTTTAATAACGTCGTTGCCGGCAGCCCCTTCTTTTGGCCGCAGAGTGTTGCCCTATTAGGTTACCCGGCCACCTGTGGCATGTACAAGGCGGTGTCGCCATCGGTGTCGCGATCGGATCGTAGTATCGCCATGACCATCACCCACTCTGTTGCCGCGCCGCCCTTGCCCTTGTCAGCCACCAGGCCGGCAGTACCCACAGTGAGCCCCCTGGCATTCACTGCCAGTTGGCCAGTGCCGGCCGGGGTCCCCGGGCCCGGGCACTTGCGCCAGCCAACTTTGTTCCTTGGCGTGCGCAAGGCCTTCAACAGCCACACCACAAACCCACCGCCACAGCCAGCTGGCCACAAGTCACAATGCGGGTTTGCAATCGGCGCCATTAATCACGCACGTATTACGCGCATTTTACGTATAATACTCAGATAGAGTGATTGTGCATTGTCCCGGGGCGTGGCATTCTGTTGGTGACGTATTTGATTTGCAACAACTCGTTGGGAGGCAGCTGCAGCAGGAGAAGAAGCAGCAGCAGCCATGGCGTGGAGCGGCGCGAGGGCAGCGGCGAGGGCGGCGGTGGGTGGTGGTGCTGCTCCACCAGCACCAGCAGCAGCGGCAGCACGGCCAGGTGGTGGGCGGCCGCCAGTGGCGAAGCGTGCCCGTGGCGGCGCCGGCGGTGGCGGCGATGACGACCTGGACGGTAACTGGGCAGTGGAGAAGGTGACAGCACCCGCACCTGCACCCGCTGCACCCGTCGCTACCGCGCGAGCTGCACCCGCTGCTGCTGCACCTGCCGCCGCCGCCGCTGCCACCGGTGCCGCGCCAGCTGCGGGCAGTAAGCGGAAGCGGGATGAGGGGCGCGTGTATGGCAAGGGCGGGAAGGTGGGTGTGGAGGGGGAGGCAGCGGCGGAGGGCGGCGTGCGGTTGTTGGACCTGGAGGCGCAATGTGCCACGTTTTGGGCGGCATTCACTGCCAGCAAGGTGGGCGCGCGGTTGACGGACGAGGAGATTGCAACCCCGCTGCGCGGCGACGCGCACCTGGTTGGCATCCCGCCGCCTAGCACAACAGCAACGCGCACCGCCCCTGACACTGGCGGCGCGGGCGCGGGGAGCGAGGCGGAGGTGGACCTTGCCACCGCCGTGCGCGCCGTGCTGCCAGGCTGGAAGAAGGTGTTTGGGTGGAAGGGCGGCGCCGCGCCGCGCGCGCCCGCCTCGCCTGCCCTGCTGCTCATCACGTTGTCGGGGCCGCGCGCCGCTGCCATGCTGAAGCCGCTGTCCGTGTTCCACACCCGCATTGCCAAGCTGTTTGCCAAGCACCTGTCGGTGGAGGACCAGGCCGCCATCCTGTCGGGCCCGCCCGTCACGCTGGCGGTCGGCACGCCGCACCGCCTGCACAAGCTGCTGGAGGCCGGCCTGCTGAAGTTGGATGCGTGTGCCGTCATCATGGTGGATGCCACGCCCGACGCCAAGCGCTTCACCACGCTGGACCACCCCGCCCTGCGGGAGGACATGTGGACACTGTACCGCGATTTCTTGCACGCGCGCCTCACGTCACCCGCCGGCGGCTGCAAGCTGGCGCTGTACGGCCTGTCGTCACCCGAGGCCGCCGCCGCCGCTGCTGCCGCTGCCGCCGCTGCCGCCGCCGAAGCTGCGACCGCCGCCGCCCGCCGCGCCGCGGCACGCGCCGAGGCCGAGGCTGCCGCTGCTGCCGCTGGCGCCGCTGCTGGCGGCGCGGGTGGTGCTGGCGACAAGGCTGGTAAGGGTGGTGCTGGCAGCAGCAAGGGAGGCGCCAAGGCCAGCGGCGGCGGCGGCGCTGCACCCGCACGTGCGCCTGCACCGGCCCCTGCCCCAGCGCCGGCTCCTGCGCCAGCCCCTGCACCGGCGGTCAGCAGCAAGGGTGGCAAGGACAAGGGCGGCGACAAGGTGAAGAAGGGGCACTACTAAGTGGCACAAGGCATTGGCAATTGAACGCTTGCAACGGACACACCAGGGCGGGGCACATTACATTGTGGTAACTTGTCTACGAGGAGGCAGCAGCGGCGTCGGCAAAGGGGTTGGCATGGATGGTGCAGCGGGTGAGAGTAATGTCTGCCAGCGGCCGGTTGCGGGGTCCCACCGGTGCGCGCTCCATGGCGTCCAGCGCCGGCCAGCCGTCAATGACGCGGCCAATGATGCAGTACACGCCGTCCAGCGACGGCGCGGCGGCGTATGTTATAAAGAACTGCGACCCGTTGGTGTTGGGCCCATTGTTGGCCATGGACACCACGCCGCGCGCGTCATGCGCCAGGCGCGACGAGAACTCGTCTGGCAGCTTGCCCGCGCTCTTCCCGCCGCCATCTGTTGCTGCTGGCGCGGCTGCTGCTGCTGCTGCTGAGGCTGGTGGGAGGGGTGCAGCGGCGGCGGCAGCGGCAGCGGCAGCGGCGGCAGACGGCGGCGGTAGTGTGGGTGGCGCAAGCAGCGCGGTGCCGCCCTTGCCCGTGCCGGTGGGGTCCCCACCCTGCACAATGAACCCCTTGATGTTGCGGTGGAACCGCGTGCCGTCGTACACGCCCGCCGCCGCCGTCGCCAGGAAGTTTTCTGCCAGCCCGGGCGCGTCGCGCACGTACAGCTCCACCTTCACGTCGCCCGCCGTCGTGTGCAGCGTCAGCGCCATTGGTGGGTGGGAGGGGGGTAGCCCGGGTAGGGTAGGTGGAGGAGACAGTGGTAGTAGGAGAGGAGGAGAGAGGGAGAGAGGAGAGCCCAGAAGGAGGGTGACTTCCAGCCAAAACTTCTAGCACGTAACCAACATATTCAACACCCCTGTCGCCACCACACAGCTACAACCACCCCCTACTACACATCCGCCGTTCTATTTTGCACCGACATGGCGCGCAATGCCATTATCAACACCCCCAAACTCGCCCTCTCGCCGCCCCCTTGCCCCATTTTTTCCAACTCTCTCTCGCTCCCACTCGCCGCTCTCTCGCTCCCTACTGGAATCCTGCGCCTCTCTCTCTCCCCCCCTACTCCCGCCGCCCCCCAAAAGCTGCAGACATGTCTTGCCGAGTTGCCGGCCCCACCCGTCGCCCTGCCGGCGCAGCCTGCGCAGTAACAGGGGTGGGGGCCACACGCAGCGCACCCGCGTCGTGTCGTGCCGCGCGATTTTCTGGGCGTGGGCACCATGGCGCACTCCAAGTCAAGAACCAACAGCCGCGCCATCTGGCGCTCTGGCGGGCCGTAGTGAGGGGGAGAGAGGAGAGAG
>Ga0066256_1005059_pt1 | contig 11205 bp, 9 predicted proteins | sample ThiBio_1000_biof_FD_87107 | JGI IMG/M metagenome (GOLD analysis project Ga0066256, IMG submission 87107) | Wastewater bioreactor microbial communities from Cape Town, South Africa - Thiocy_expt_1000_biof (version 2) | ecosystem: Engineered > Bioreactor > Thiocyanate-remediating >... | reverse complement strand
GTTTCGCGGCGGCGGCATGTGCCTCGCGCGCGCGCCGCAAGTGGTCTTCTGGCTGGCCGTGCGAAAGGTTCAGGCGCACCACCGCGACGCCTTCGCGCAGGATGCTCTCCAGCATGCCGGGTGCGTCGGTGGCCGGGCCGAGGGTGGCGACGATGCTGGTGCGGCGGGTCTTGTGGTCCATCCCGGCATTCTATGCGATCGTCCCTGATCGCTGCGTTGCGGGGTCCTTCGCAACCGATCGGTCGTGAGATCACCAACTCCAGAACGCCCTTCCATGGGCTGACTTTTCACCAACAGCCGCTTCGAAGCCAGGCAGGCCCTGTCTTTGCTCGTCATCCCGGAATCGCGCCCGCTGCGTGGGCTCGTCTGGAATGACGAGATGGTGAAGCGAAGCGTGGATCAGAACTTCGGCTTTTCCGGTGCCTGTCGATAACGCTCCACCGACTCGCGGATTTCTCCGCGCGCGGCGGCGGCATCGCCCCAGCCGGAAACCTTCACCCACTTGCCGGATTCCAGGTCCTTGTAATGCTCGAAGAAGTGCGCGATGCGATCGCGCCAGTGCTGCGGGGCGTCGCCGATGTCGCGGATGTGCGCGTAGCCCTTGAACACCTTGTCGCCCGGTACGACGATCAGTTTGGTGTCGTGGCCGGCTTCGTCGTCCATGTTCAGCATGCCGACCGGCCGGCAGCGAATCACCGCTCCCGCGACCAGCGGCAGCGGCAGCAGCACCAACGCATCCACCGGGTCGCCGTCGCCGGAAAGGGTATTGGGAACGTAGCCGTAGTTGCACGGGTAGCGCATCGGCGTCGACAGCACGCGGTCCACGAAGATCGCACCCGAGGCCTTGTCCACCTCGTACTTCACCGGCTCGGCGTCTTTCGGAATCTCGATGACGACGTTGATGTCATCCGGCACGTCGCGGCCGGCGGGGACGAGGTCCAGGCCCATGGGTTTGTCCTTCGGAAAATCGGCCATTTTACGCCGTTGGGCCGAGGCCATCACCTGCAAATACACGTGATCCGCTGTCGTTGCGTGGCCGATAATCGTAAATCCAGTCCATGCTGTGTCTTCCCAGGTGCAGGAACAATGGCATCAGCCTGGTTTGCAGCCACGCGGCGAGCGCGCCCTTGTTCTTGGCGTCTCCGCTGCGGCGGCCCAGAGCGATCGCGCGCTCCACGCGCCCGCGTCGCACCCTTTCGAATTCCGCGAATGCCTGTTGCGGAGCATCTCGGTGGTGTTGCAGCACAGTGCCCAACACAAGCGCGTCTTCCAGCGCCATCGACGCGCCTTGCCCTGAATGCGGACTCATTGCGTGTGCGGCGTCACCGATCAGGCCGACGCGTTCACGCGACCAGCGCGGCAGGCTCGGCATGTCGAAGAGATTGAAGGCGAGGCAGCGGATGGTGTGTTCGAGCAATCCGGGCACCGGTCCAACCCAGCCCCGGCCTGTCTCGAGCAGGCGGCGCAGATTTGCGGCGTCACCCAATGTGCGCAGGGTGTCGGCGTCGAGCGGGGCAGCGCTGGGCAGCGCGCTCCACCAGCCCATGCCACCATCCTTTGCGTCGCCGTATGGGGCGTAGCCCAGAAACCGGGCGTTGCCGAAACAAAGCGTCATCAGATCGGAGTCGATCGCGTCATCGGCGTCCATCGCTTCGCGGGGCACGACACCGCCGTAGCCGACCAGTCCCGTGAAGCTCGGCTTCGGGGCATCCGGCAACACGTGTTCGCGCACACGCGACCTGATGCCGTCGGCGCCGACCAGCGCGTGGCCCGAGTCACGCGTGCCGTCCCCGAAAAACGCGGTGGCGCCCTGCGCGTCCTGCTCGATCCGTTCCAGCTGCCGGTTCCAGTGGACCGCGATGCCCGCATCCCGCAACGCCTCCAGCAGGATGAAGTGCAGGGTTTCGCGTGCAATCGAAATCGCCACGTCGTTCGGATGGGCGGGCGTACCGTAGGACATCGCGCCGAGCCTGCGGCCCTTGTGGGTGCGGAATTCGAATTGCGCGATGGCGCAGCCCGAGGCCGTGACGCGATCGCCAAGGCCGAGCTCGCGCAGCACGTGCATGCCGTTTGGTGCCAGCGTCAGGACGCCGCCGGCGCCGCCGGATTGCGGGTAAGCTTCATGAAGTTCGACCTCGACGCCTGCCTTGTGCAGTAGCAGTGCGAGCGCCGGGCCGGCGATGCCGGCCCCGATGACGAGTACGCGGAAGGGATGCTGCATGGTTTCGTGTCCGGAAGAAGAGATGCGATGTAGTTTAATTATTAAACTATTTGATAGTCAAATGAAACCTAAAACCGAATTGATCGCGGCCATCGGCGAAGCGACCCGCTTGTTCCAGGACAGTACCGATGCCTTCGACGATGCCGCCTGCGCGGCGCTCGGGATCAACCGCACCGACCTGAAGTGCCTGGGAATGATCGTGGAAGCCAACTCGATCTCGGCGGGCGAGCTGGCGGCGGGCATGGGTTTGACGCGCGGGGCGATGACCACCGCGCTGGGCCGGATCGAGCGCGCAGGTTACGCGCGCCGCGTCGCCGATCCCGATGATCGGCGCGGCATCCGGGTCGAGCTCACGCCGAGTTGCATGCGGTCGCTCGAAGCGATCTGGGGCGGCATCCGCAGGGAAGGCGAGGCGATGATGTCCGGCTACACCGCGGCCGAACTTGCGACAGTCCTGCGCTTCATCCAGGAAGCGCGGGCGCTGCAACAGCGCGACACGCAGCGCGTGCGGAAACTGAAGCTGGGCAACACATAGCAAAAGCCCCGCGCGCGGCGGGGCTTTTGCTGCAACCTTCAACGCTTCACTTCAGCTTGTCCCAAAGGAAGTCGTACGCCAGCGCGTGCATGGTCGCGGCTTGCGCGTTGTCCGCGCCGGCGCCGTGGCCGCCCTCGGTGTTCTCGTAGAACCACACGTTCTTGTAGCCCATGGCCTCCATCCTTGCCGCCATCTTGCGTGCTTGCGCGGGACCGACGCGGTCGTCGCTGGTGGTCGTGTAGAACAGGACATCCGGATATTTCATGCCGGGCTTGACGTTCTGGTACGGCGAGAAAGTCTTGATGAAGGCCCACTGTTTGGGATCTTCCGGGTTGCCGTATTCGGCGATCCACGACGCGCCGGCGTCCAGGTGGATGTAACGTTTCATGTCGAGCAGCGGTACCTCGCACGAGATCGCGCCATACAATTGCGGGTACTCGGTGAGCATGTTGCCCATCAACAGGCCGCCGTTGCTGCCGCCTTCGGCGCCGAGGTGCGCGGGCGACGTGACGCCGCGCTTGATCAGGTCTTCCGCGACCGCGGCAAAATCCTGGTACGCCTTGGGCCGGTTGGCTTGCAGCGCGGCCTTGTGCCACGCGGGACCGTATTCGCCGCCGCCGCGGATGTTGGCGACCACGTACACGCCGCCGCGCGCGAGCCACGCGCGGCCGATCGTGCCGGAGTAGTGCGGCAGCAGCGAGACCTCGAAACCGCCGTAGCCGTATTCCAGCGTGCGGTTCTTGCCGTCGAGCCGCATGTCCTTCGGCGCGATCTGGAAATACGGCACACGGGTGCCGTCCTTCGATTTCACGAAATGCTGGCTGACTTCGAACTTCGACGCATCGAAGAACGCCGGTTCCTGCTTGACCGCCGTCGCGGGCTCGCTGCCCAGCACGCCGCGCTCCAGCGACGGCGGATCGAGGAAGCCGGTGACGGTGAGCCAATATTCGTCGGAATGATCCGGGTCGGTATCGACGACCACGACAGTGCTGAACCTGGGCGCACCGGGCAGGGCTTCGTGCGCCCACGGACCGTTACCGGAAGCCGGCGGCGTCAGCACGTCGAGGCGGCTTTTCACGTCGTCCAGCACGTCGAGGATCAGGTGATGTCGCGTCCAGCTGTAACCCGAGAGCGCGGTGTGCGCATCGGGCGTGAACAACGCGGTGAAGTCGCGCTTGCCGGCCATGAAATCGTCGAAGTGCATGGCGATCAGCGCGCCGGTTGGCCAGGTCTTGCCGCCGACGGTCCACGGCGATTTGGTCTGCACCAGCAGCCACTGGCGGTGCACGTCGGAATTGGAATCGCTGGGCACGTCGACCTTGACCAGCTTGCCATCCTCCAGCAGGTACTCGTCGCCGTGGAAGAAATCCTTTTGCACCGACACGAAGTCGCGTTCGAAGCCTTTTGTGCGGTCGTGGTACGCACTGACCGCGAGGTCGTCGGGCGTGCCCTCATGCACCAGCTTCGCCGACGCCAGCGGCGTGCCGCGCGTCCATTCCTTCACGATGCGCGGATAGCTCGATTTGGTCATCGAGCCCGGTCCGAAATCGGTGCCGATGTAGATGTGGTCGGCATCGATCCAACTGGTCTCGGTCTTCGCGACGGGCACGAAGAAGCCGTCCTTGACGAACGATTTCGAGGGCAGGTCGAATTCGCGCACTTCCACCGCGTCGCCGCCGCCCGGCGACAGCGACACCAGGCAATGCACGTAATCGGGCTTCATGCATTGCGCACCCTTGAACACCCACTTCTTGCCTTCGGTCTTGTTGAGCGCGTCGATGTCCAGCACCGTTTCCCACCTGGGGTCGGCCTTCTCGAATTCGGCCAGCGTGGTGCGCCGCCAGATTCCGCGCGGATGCGCCTTGTCCTGCCAGAAGTTGTACAGATAGTCGCCCATTCGGTTCACGTAGGGAATGCGCGCCTCGGAGTCGAGCACCTGCAGGATTCCGCTGCGCGTCTTGCCGAACTCCGGCGATTCCATGAACGCCTTCCTGGTGATGGCGTTCTGCGCGTCCACCCATTCCATCGCACGTGGACTGCGGGTGGCTTCCAGCCAAAGGTAGGGATCGGTGGCCGTCGCGGATGACGGTGCGGATGCAGCGGGTTCCTGTGCGTGGCCCATGGCGGCGAACGTGGCTCCGAATGCGAACAGCAACGCGGACGATTTCATCGATGTCCCCTTCAGGTGAACGACAAGTATCGTCGAAAGCGTGACGCGATGCCGGGCTGCGCGCCTGTGGCGAAAGTCAGGGGCAACAAAAAGCCCCGCGTGAGCGGGGCTTTTTTGCCAACCGTGCAACAAGCTTGAATCAGTTCGCAGCGGCCGCCAACAACGGAATGATCAACAGCGCGACGATGTTGATGATCTTGATCAGCGGGTTCACCGCCGGGCCCGCGGTGTCCTTGTACGGATCGCCCACGGTGTCGCCGGTGACCGCGGCCTTGTGGGCCTCGGAACCCTTGCCGCCGTAATTGCCGTCCTCGATGTACTTCTTGGCGTTGTCCCAGGCGCCGCCGCCGGTGGTCATCGAGATCGCCACGAACAGGCCGGTGACGATGGTGCCGATCAGCACGCCGCCCAGCGCCCAGGCGCCTGCCATCGGGCCGCCCAGCCAGCGGAAACCGAACGCGACGATGATCGGCACCACCACGGGCAGCAACGACGGCACGATCATTTCCTTGATCGCGGATTTCGTCAGCAGGTCCACCGCGCGCGAGTAATCCGGCTTGCCGGTGCCTTGCATGATGCCCTTGATCTCGCGGAACTGGCGACGCACTTCTTCCACCACCGAACCGGCGGCGCGGCCCACCGCTTCCATCGCCATCGCGGCGAACAGGTACGGGATCAGGCCGCCTATGATGAGGCCGATGATCACGTAGTGGTTGGAAAGATCGAAGGTGATGCCGTCCATGCCGGGCAGCTTGGACAGGTTGTGGGTGTAGTCGGCGAACAGCACCAGCGCGGCAAGGCCGGCCGAACCGATCGCGTAACCCTTGGTCACGGCCTTGGTGGTGTTGCCGACCGCGTCCAGCGGATCGGTCACGCCGCGCACGTCGGCGGGCAGGCCCGCCATTTCGGCGATGCCGCCGGCGTTGTCGGTGATCGGGCCGTAGGCGTCGAGCGCCACGATCATGCCGGTCATCGACAGCATCGCGGTGGCCGCGATCGCGATGCCGTACAGGCCGGCCAGTTCATACGAACCCCAGATCGCCGCGCAGATCGCCAGCACCGGCAGCGCCGTGGCCTTCATCGACACGCCGAGGCCGGCGATGATGTTGGTCGCGTGGCCGGTCGTGGATGCATGCGCCACGTGCCGCACCGGTTTGTATTCGGTCGCGGTGTAGTACTCGGTGATGACGACGATCACCGCGGTCAGCACCAGGCCGATCAGCGCCGCGCCGAACAGTTGCGCCACGCTGTAGGTGGCGTCGCTGGTGGCGAAGCCCTGCGGGAACATGTTGGCGGTGATGAACCAGAACGCGATCGCTGCAAGGATCGCCGACACGATCACGCCCTTGTACAGCGCGTTCATGATCTTGCCCTTGCCGGTGGTGCGCACGAAGAAGGTGCCGATCACCGAGGCGATGATGGACGCGCCGCCCAGCACCAGCGGATACAGCGCCGAGGTGAGGTCGCCCGCCGCCAGCACGCCGCCCATCAGCATGGTCGCGACCAGCGTCACCACGTAGGTCTCGAACAGGTCGGCCGCCATGCCGGCGCAGTCGCCCACGTTGTCGCCTACGTTGTCGGCGATCACCGCCGGGTTGCGGGGATCGTCTTCCGGGATGCCGGCTTCGACCTTGCCCACGAGGTCGGCGCCGACGTCGGCGCCCTTGGTGAAGATGCCGCCGCCCAAGCGGGCGAAGATCGCAACCAGCGACGAGCCGAGCGTCAAACCGACCAGTGCGTGCAGCGTGTTTTCCAGCGGCAGGTTGAAGCCGAGGTGCAGGATCGCGAAGTAGCCGGTGACGCCCAGCAGTGCGAGGCCCACCACCAGCATGCCGGTGATCGCGCCGCCGCGGAAGGCGACGCCGAGCGCTTTCGAGATGCCGCCGCGCGCGGCCTCGGCGGTGCGCACGTTGCTGCGCACCGACACGTTCATGCCGATGAAACCGGCCGCGCCGGAGAGGATCGCGCCGATCGCGAAGCCGATCGCGGTGGCCCAGCTGAGCGCGAAGCCGATGATGAGGAACAGGATCACGCCTGCGATCGCGATGGTGCTGTATTGGCGATTCAGGTAGGCCTTGGCGCCTTCCTGGATGGCCTGCGCGATCTCGCGCATGCGATCGTTGCCGGCCGGCTGCTTCATGATCCAGCCGGTGGAAAAGACGCCGTACAGAATCGCGACGATCGCGCAAACGATCGCAAACCACATGCCGTACTGTTGCAACATCGGACAACCCCTTTCGCGTGAACCCGCAACGGGCATTCCCGCGAGTATAGCGTGGGTACCGCGCATGACCAGAGGGCGTTCAGACGAACATGAACGAGGTGCTTGCGCGACTAGAATGCATGGGATTGGCTGCCTGCCGCGCCGTCGCCGGACCCCGAGATGAGCAACTCCCGATACGCACCACGCCGCGCCGCCTTTCGCAAATTGCACGAGCAGGGCTGCTTCCTGATTCCGAATCCGTGGGACGCGGGTTCCGCACACGCGCTGGCATCACTCGGGTTCAAGGCGCTGGCGACCACCAGTTCGGGGTTCGCGTGGTCGCAGGGCCGGCCCGACAACGCCATGGATATCGAGGCCGTGCTGGCGCATTGCCGCGCGATCGTCGAGGCCACCGAGCTTCCGGTGAACGCCGATTTCGAGGATGGCCACGCGCGCGATCTTGATGGTTTGAAAAACAATGTGCGCCGCTGCATCGACACCGGCGTGGCCGGTTTGTCGATCGAGGACTCCACCGGCGATGCGTCACAGCCGTTGTATGACTTCGGCGAAGCGGTCGCGCGCATCCGCGCCGCGCGCGCCGCGATCGACGCATCCGGCGAGGACGTGATGCTGATCGGCCGCGCCGAGTGTTTCCTCACCGGGCATCCCGATCCGTTGCACGAATCCTTGAAGCGCCTGCGCGCCTACGCCGAAGCCGGCGCCGACTGCCTGTACGCGCCCGGTGGCGGCAGCCCCGAGCATATCGCCGCGATCGTGCAGGCGGTCGCGCCCAAACCCGTCAATGTGTTGGTCGGGCGCCCGGTGCCTGCCACGCTGGCTGACTTCGCGAAACTTGGCGTGCGCCGCGTCAGCGTCGGCGGCGCGCTGGCAGGTTCCGCGTGGGGCAGCTTTTTGCGCGCTGCGCGCGAATTGGTGGAAGGCCGCTTCGACGGGTTCGCCGACAATGCCACGCATGCCGAATTGAACAAGCTGTTTGAATCGTAGCCTGGGTCGAATCCGCGCCTTGTGCGGATGAAACCCGACATGGCTTGTTCGGTGTCGCTGGGGTTCGCGAGTAGCCGCGCATCCTGACCTATGCGGCGAACGCCGGCAGTTTTTTCTTCACCGCTGCGTTTTCCAACGTCACGTATTTCGGCAAGCCGCCCTTGCCATACGGCGGCGGCGCTTCGCCGCGGATCAGCGGCGCGAGATATTTTCGCGCGCTGGCGGTGATGTGGAAGCCATCCTTCGCGATGAAGGACCTCGGCAGTTTCTTCTCGCGATTGGCGACCTGGTCCAGCTTCGCCATTTCGATCTTCCAGCGATACGGCGAATCCGAAGTGCGCTTGATCACGGGCATGACCGCATTCCTGCCGGCCAGTGCGTATTCGACCGCAGCCTTGCCCACCGCTTGCGCCTGTTCGAGATCGGTTTTCGAGGCAATGTGCCGCGCCGAGCGCTGCAGGTAATCCGGCATCGCCCAGTGGGTCTTGAGTTTCAATTGGTCGCGCACCATGCCGGCCAGCGCCGGCGCGACGCCGCCCAGTTGCGTGTGGCCGAACGCATCGGTGCCGGCGTGCGCGTCGGCAACGAAACGGCCGTCGGCGTACTTGATGCCTTCGCTCGCAGCGACCACGCAGCAGCCGACCCGCGCCACGGTTTCCTTCACGCGTTGGAGGAACGCGCGGGTGTCGAAGAGGAGTTCCGGGAACAGGATGCCGTGCGGCGCATCGTCGGGGCCTTCGCCCGCCAGGCCCGCCGAAGCCGCGATCCAGCCGGCGTGCCGTCCCATCACTTCCATCACGAACACCTTGGTCGAAGTGTCCATCATCGACACCACGTCCAGCGCGCATTCGCGCAAGCTGACCGCGGTGTATTTGGCCACCGAACCGAAACCCGGGCAGCAGTCGGTGACCGCGAGGTCGTTGTCCACGGTCTTGGGCACGCCGATGCAACGGACGTCGTAGTCCATGGCCTTGCCTAGCTTCGACAGCTTCAACGCGGTGTCGGCGGAATCGTTGCCACCGTTGTAGAGGAACCAGCGGATGTCGTGGGCGCGGAACACCTCGATCAGGCGCTCGTAGCGCGCGCGATCCTCGTCCAGCGATTTCAGCTTGACCCGGCACGAACCGAACGCGCCGCCCGGCGTATGTGCAAGCGCGCGGATCGCGGCCGATGGTTCCCGTGTGGTATCGATCAGGTCTTCGCGCAACGCACCGAGGATGCCGTTGCGCGCCGCGTACGCCGTGAGCTTGTGGCGGCGGCAGGTTTCGATCACCGCCGCGGCGGTGGCATTGATCACGGCAGTGACCCCTCCGGACTGCGCGTACAATAGCTTGCCGGCCGGATTCGAGGCTGTCGTTTTCGGGGTTGCGTGCATGCGGAGTCCGTGTCGGGCGCGGCGTTGACGGGGTGGCCGGGCAGCCGCTAGCGTAACCCCCACGCGTGAATTTGCAACGAAGGCGCCGCTTTCCGCGGGCCGCAGAGGAGAAGCATGCGCATCGTATTGCTCGGCGCGCCCGGATCGGGCAAGGGCACCCAGGCCAAGCGGCTGAAGGTGGAACTCAGGCTGGCGCACATCTCCACCGGCGACCTGCTGCGTGCGGCGGTCAAGGCGGGCACGCCGCTGGGGCTGAAGGCGAAGGCGGTGATGGAATACGGGCAGGTGGTTCCGGACGCCATCGTGCTGGGGCTGCTTGAGGAGCGCCTCGCCGATGCGGATGCCCGGCCCGGTTTCATCCTTGGCGGCTATCCGCGCACCCTCGCGCAGGCCAATGCGCTGGACGGACTGCTCGCGCGCCTCGGCCAGCCGCTCGATGCGGTGGTGAAGCTGAACGTGCCGGATGCCGACATCGTCAAGCGCTGCGAAATCCGTTTCGAGCAGGAGCATCGCGCGGATGACAATCCCGACACCGTGCGCAAGCGCCTGCAGGTGTATGCCGCGCAAACCGAGCCGGTCGCGGATTTCTATTCGCAACGCGGACTGCTCGCCGAAGTCGACGGCGTCGGCGCGGTCGAGGCCATCGGTGATCGCGTGCTCGCTGCGCTGCGCGCGCGCGCCTGAGCGTGCGCTTGCGCGGGTTCCTTGCCAGCCTGTTCGATCTGTGTCGTTTCCGGCGCGGCCCGGAGGATATGCCCTGGGCGCCGGGCCTGCTGGTCGCGTTGCTGGCGGGTTGTGTCGTGATCCAGTCCGCCTTCGAGGCGCACTACGGCGCCCAGCCGGCGATCGTGGGCGCGGGGCTGGCGGGCCGGCTCGCGGGGGTGGGGTTGCTGAAGATCCTGCTGCGCGGCCGCGGCAAGCCGGAACGCTTCGTGCAGACGGCCACGGCGTTGGCGAGCGTGACGTTGTTGTTCGACATCATCGTCTATCCGTTGGCCCTGTTGCTGCCGCTGCAACAGATCCTCGCGCGCGAGGCCGCGGCTGACCTCGCGCTCTCGGGCGCGCAGACCCTGGCGATGTTCGTGATCGGGATATTGAGCGTGTGGGAATTGTGCGTGTGGATCGGCACGCTCAGGCGCTCGCTCGAGCTCACGCTGGCGGGCGCGGTGCTGATGTTCCTGTTGCTGTTGATCGTGAACCGGCTGGTTGCCGGGGTGGTCGCTGTCGCACTGGGCGGCCTGGCGTGAACGACGGGCGGAATCGCGGCGTGCGCATCCACATCCTCGGCATTTGCGGAACCTTCATGGGCGGCATCGCCGCGTTGGCGCGCGAACTCGGCGTCGAGGTGCAAGGTTCCGACGCCAACGTGTATCCGCCGATGAGCGACCAGTTGCGGGCGCTCGGCATCACGTTGCAGGAGGGTTGGTCGGCCGATCACCTGAAGCCCGCACCGGATCTCGTGGTGGTCGGCAATGCGCTGTCGCGCGGCAACCCATCGGTCGAGTACATGCTGGACGCCGGGTTGCCGTACGTCTCCGGCCCGCAGTGGCTGGGCGACAACGTGTTGCGCGGACGCGAGGTGCTGGCGGTGGCCGGCACGCACGGCAAGACGACAACGCCAAGCCTGTTGGCGCCTCTGTTGGACGCCGTGGGGGTGCAGCCCGGGGTCCTGATCGGCGGCGTGCCGGGCAATTTC
>Ga0066256_1005057_pt1 | contig 11210 bp, 8 predicted proteins | sample ThiBio_1000_biof_FD_87107 | JGI IMG/M metagenome (GOLD analysis project Ga0066256, IMG submission 87107) | Wastewater bioreactor microbial communities from Cape Town, South Africa - Thiocy_expt_1000_biof (version 2) | ecosystem: Engineered > Bioreactor > Thiocyanate-remediating >... | reverse complement strand
TGATGAACATGTATTCGAGGCCGCGGTTCTCCTCGCCCACCAGGTAGCCCACGGCGCCGCCATCGTCGCCGAACTGCAGCACGGCCGTGGGCGATGCCTTGATGCCGAGCTTGTGCTCGATGCTCACGCAGTGCACGTCGTTGCGCGCGCCCAGGCCGCCATCGGCATCGACCATGAATTTGGGCACCACGAACAGGCTGATGCCCTTGACGCCCTCGGGCGCGCCCGCCACGCGCGCGAGCACCAGGTGCACGATGTTCCCGGCCCAGTCGTGCTCGCCCGACGAGATGAAGATCTTGTTGCCGGTGATGCGGTAGGTGCCGTCCGACTGCGGCTCGGCCTTCGTGCGCAGGATGCCCAGGTCGGTGCCGCACTGCGGCTCGGTCAGGCACATCGTCGCCATCCATTCGCCGGAGACGATCTTCGGCAGGTACAGCGACTTCTGCTCGGGCGTGCCGTGCGCTCGCAGGGCGTCGTACGCGCCGTGCGTCAGGCCCGGGTACATCGCCCACGCCTGGTTGCCCGAGTTCATCATTTCCTGGAACGCGATGCCGACCGTCATCGGCAATCCCTGCCCGCCGTACTCGGGGTCGCAGGTGAGCGTGGGCCAGCCGCCGGCCTTGAACTGCTCCCAGGCGTCGCGAAAACCGGCCGGCGTGGTCACCGCGCCGTCGTTCCAGTGGCAGCCCTCCTCGTCGCCGGAGCGGTTCAACGGAAACAGCACTTCGGAACAGAACTTGCCACCTTCCTCGAGTACCTGGTCGATCAGCTCGCGACCGGTATCGGCGTAGGGAGGCAGGGTTTTCAGCGTCGATTCGGCGTCGAGCAGCTCGTGCATCACGAACTGCATGTCGCGCAGCGGCGGGGTGTAGCGGGCCATGGCGTCAACTCCTGAGGGGTGTTTTGCGCTAATCGAGCGCGACCGAACGTTCGTACTTTTCAGGGGCGGAAACGGGGGAGCGCGGCGAGTAGGCCGCGATCACGCGATCGAAGGCGCGACGCGCGCGCGTCACCGCGTCGGCGCTATTGAGCAGCCGCGCATCGTGGTGAACGACGAGGACGATGCCGTAGATCGCGAAGAGGAGATCCTGCGGATCGACGTCGCGCACCAGGTGCCCGGCGTCGATCGCCTGCTCGATCGCGCGCGTGCACTCGCGCTGCCATGAGCGGATCATCGCGACCAGTTCGTCGCGCACGTGCCCGCTGCGATCGTCGTATTCGGTGGCCGCCGAGATCCACACGCAGCCGCTCTCGGCCTCGGCGGCGGTGTGCGCGAGCCAGCGCTCGAAGATCGCGCGCAGGCGAGGCAGTCCGCGCTGCGCGCCGAGCGCGGGCAGCAGCACGTCGTCGACGAAACGGCGCTCGTAGGTCTTCAGCACCGCGATCTGCAGATCCTCGCGCGAGCCGAAGTGCGCGAAGACGCCGCTCTTGGACATGCGCATGCGCGCGGCGAGCGCGCCGATGGTCAGCCCCTCGAGCCCGTCGCGCGCGGCAAGCTCCAGCGCCGCGTCGACGATCGCGGCACGCGTCAGTTCGCCCTTCCTCGGCTTGCGCGTCGGCTTCGGGGACGGACCAGGCTCGGCGGGGAGGATGCTCATCGTGGGATTTTGCGAACGACCGTTCGGAAACGATCGACTATACCCGATTTCCGGACCATGCCGCGATAGCCCCGCTTCGAAAACGGGAAACCGGTCTCTTCGCCTTCTCAGCTCAGCCCCAGAGCGAATAGCGCCAGCCGATCATCGCGGTCAAGGCGACCGCCATCAGCACGAGCAGCGGCCCGCCGACGCGCACGAAATCGACGAAGCGATAGCGCGCCGCGCTCATCACGAGCATGTTGGTCTGGTAGCCGATCGGCGTCGCATAGCTCAGGTTGCAGCCGAAGAGGATCGCGAGCACGAAAGGCTCGGCCGGCGCGCCGACGCTGCGCGCCACCTCGACCGCGATCGGCGTGCCGATCGCGGCCGCCGCGTTGTTCGAGACGAAGTTCGTCAGCAGGCCCATGAAAATGACCATCGAGCCGAGTACCGCGAGCGTCGGCCACGACGAAACCTTCTGCGCGAAGGCCTGCGCGATCGCGGCGGCCGCGCCGGTGTAGAGCAGCGCGCTGCCCAGCGCGAGGCTCGCCGCGATCAGCAGCACGATGTCGGTCTTCAACGCACGACCGATCGCCGCCGGGCGCACGCAGCGCGTGAGGAGCAGCGCGAGCACGCCCGAGAGCGCCGCGAGATACATCGGCAGGATCTTCGCTACTGCGACGACGATCACGCCCGCCATGATGATGGCGGCAAGGCCGCCGCGGCCGCCGGTGGTGGCGTCCATCTCGCCGTCGACGACGACCAGTCCGTGCTCGGCGCGCAGCGTGTCCAGCCTGTCGGGCGACGCCTGCACGAGCAGGACGTCGCCGGCGGCCAGGCGCACGTCGGCGACGTCGCGCTCACGGCGCATCGCGCGACCGGTGGAGCGATACGCGCCGAGCACAGCGATGCCGAAGCGGTCGCTCAGGCGCTGCTCGCGCACCGTGGCGCCGTTGAGCCAGGAGTTCGGCAGGACGATGACTTCGGCGAGCACCTCGTCGGCGGCGTTTCGCGAAGCGTCGCCCTCGCCCGTGCGCTGCGCATCGTCCCGGTCGCCGTCGTCGCGCTGCTCGTCCTTCGGCCCGTCGCCGCGCTTCCCGGTCTTCCCATCCTTCTCGTCCTTCCCGTCCTTCTCGCCTTTCTCGCCCTCGGCGTACAGCTTCATCCCGAGGCGCGTCTCGAACTCCTTCAGCCGGGGCGCCGCGCCGCGCACGACGAGTCGATCGCCGGCGGCGAGCTTCAGGTTCGGCAACCGCACGAGTTGCACGTCGCCGCGTCGCACCTCGACCACGTGCAGATCCTGGCGCGAGCGCTCGAGCAGCTTGCCCAGCGCAGTGCCGACCAGTTCCGAGTCCTCGCCCACCTCGAGCACCGCGTCGAAGACGCGCTCGGCCGGGCGCGGCGCGTCGTCGGCGCCGGCGGGCAGCAGCCGCGGCGCGACCAGCCACAGCCAGGGCAGCGCGACGACTGCGGCGCCGGCAACGAGCGGCGTGAAATCGAAGATGCCGAAATCCGCCGCCTGCATCCGGGCGGCGATCGACACGACGAGCAGGTTCGTCGACGTGCCGATCGTCGTCGCCATGCCGCCGATCAGCACGGCGAAGTTCATCGGCATCAGCAGGCGCCGCGCCGAATCGCCGGTCTCGCGCGCGAGCGCGACCAGCACCGGAATCAGCAGCACGACGATCGGCGTGTCGTTGATGAGGCCGCTGACCAGCATGGCGGCGACGAGGACGACGCCGAGCCCGGCGTTCGAGCCCCGCTTGCGCCACAGTGCGGCGAGCCTGCGCGTGACCGGTCGCAGCGCGCCGGTCTCGACGAGCGCGCGTCCGAGCACCATCAGGCTGCAGATGGCGATCAGCGCCTCGTGCGAGAAGCCCTGGAAGAAGGCGAGCGGGTCGACGCGGCCGTCGGCCCCCTCGTAGGGAAACAGCGTGAAGCCGAGCGGGAGCGCGACGAGCACGATCAGGCTCGTCACCTCGATCGGAATGCGCCGCGACGTGAACGCCGCGAAGATCGCGATCGTGAAAAGCAGAACCGCGAGGCCGTGCGCTGTCATGAGGATGCGATGAGTATAATGGCGCGCCGGTGACCGGCGACGTCCGCCGCACCGCTTCCGGCACATCGACCCTCGCTTCAACCGGGTCATCCTGCCGGCGCATCATGGTCGAGCCGCAGGCTCGCAATCCGGTATTTCGAGCCTTCCCTGTTCGCGAAGGCAAGCGGCATGCTGGCACGGTCCGGGCCCACTCGACACCGACCGGCCGGAACCTGTAACAAGACGCGCACTCTGCCGGCGAGCCGGCAAAGACCCCAGGTGTCGGCCGACGCCGCGCCGGCCGACCGCAAGCAAGGAACCCTGAGCGAAGAGAGCTGATGCGCGAGCAATGGAACCAATTCCTCTGGGCGATGTCGCCCTACAGGGACGAACTGCGCGTCCTTGCGTCGATCGTCGGCATCGTGCTGATCGCCGCGCTGCTGCGCTACACCGGCTGGCGGCTGGTCGCCCCGTTCTTCGGACGCATCGCGCAGCGCGCCGCGACCATCGAGGAGCGGCGGCGCCTGCAGACGGTGGGCCGCTTCGCGCGCCAGGCGCTGTCCACGCTGATCGTCGTCGTCGCGGGCACGCTCGTTTTGAACCAGCTGGGCGTGTCGATCGCGCCGATCCTCGGCGCGGCGGGGGTCGTCGGCATCGCGATCGGCTTCGGCGCGCAGAGTCTCGTCAAGGACGTGTTCAGCGGGTTCTTCCTGCTCATCGAGAACCAGATCCGCGTGGGCGACGTCGTCGAGATCGCCGGCAAGGCGGGCTCGGTGGAGGAGCTGAGCCTGCGCCGCACGAAGCTGCGCGCCTACGATGGCGCGGTGCACTACATCTCGAACGGCCTGATCACCACCGTCACCAATCTGTCGACCGAATTCTCCTACGCCGTCGTCGACGTGCAGGTACCGTACGACCTCGACGTCGACCGCGCGATGCAGCTGATGCGACAGGCCGCCGAAGACCTGCGCGCCTCGCCCGGATGCGCCGAGAAGATGCTCGGTGAGCTGGAGATCGCCGGCATCGAGCAGCTCCAGGAGGGCTCGATCGTCGTGCGCGCCCGCGTGAAGACCGCACCGCTCGAGCAGTGGTCGGTGCGACGCGAACTGCTCAGGCAGCTGAAGATCGTTTTCGAACGCGAGGGCGGGGTGGGGGTCGGCGCGACAACCGATACGGCGACCGATGCAGCGACCACCGCGGCAGCCGCGAACGGGGTGCGCATCGTCGTCGGCAAGGCCGCGCACGAGGAAGGCGCCGGAGCGCTGCGCGCGACGCCGACCCGATGACGCCGCGCGCCATCGCAAGAAGAAGTTCGACCGGGAGGCCTCGATGACGGGCGACACGCGCTCAGCCCTGTTCTTCCTGCCCGCGTGGCCGCCGGCGGCCGACGCGGTCCTGTGGGTGTCGCTGACGCTCGTCATCGCCGCGCTGCTCGGCGAGTTCGTCTATCGCTGGCTGCGGCTGCCCAGAGTCGTCGGCTACGCGGCAGTCGGCACGATCGTCTCGGCCCTCGATCTCGGCCTGGGTCCGGGACTGAAGCCCGGCCTTCGGTCGATCGTCGACCTCGCGCTCGCGCTGCTGCTCTTCGAGCTGGGCAGCCGCATCAACCTTCGCTGGCTGCGTACGAATCCATGGCTGCTGGCGACCAGTCTGGCCGAAGCGGCGCTCGCCTTCGGCGCCGTCTACCTCGCGTTGAGCGCGGTGGGCACCGACGCACGCACGGCGACCGCGATCGCCGCCATCGCGATCGGCACTTCTCCGGCCGTGGTGATGCGGGTCGCCTCGGAGTTCGAGGCCTCCGGCCAGGTGACCGAGCGGATGATCGTGCTCACCGGGCTGAACACCTTCTACGCGGTGCTCGCCAGCAAGTTCGTCTTCGGCTGGCTGCACGCCGAGTACATCGGCAGCCTGGTGCGCGCCTTCGCGCATCCGCTGTACCTGCTCGCCGGCTCGGCCATCGTCGCGGCGCTGCTCGCCTTCTCGGTGTCGATGATCGCGCGGCGCCTGGACCTGCGCAACGAGAACTCCACGCTGCTGCTGCTCGGCATGATCCTGCTCGCGCTGTCGATCACGAAGATGGCCAACCTCTCGACGCTGCTCGTTCCGCTGCTGGCCGGCGTGATGCTGCGCAACAGCACCGAGCGGCCGTGGATCTGGCCGCGCCACTTCGGCACCGCCGGCGGCGCGCTCGTGCTGATGCTGTTCGTCGTCACCGGGTCGGTCTGGTCGGTCGACACGCTGCTCGAGGGCGCCGTGCTCGGCGCGGCGGTCATCGTCGCGCGCGTCGTCGCCAAGCTCGTGGCGACGACGCTGCTCGCCGCGCCCAGCGGCATCTCGCTGCGCCAGGGCCTGGCGCTCGGCGTCACGCTGATGCCGATGTCGGGGGCGGCGCTGGTGATGATGGTCGAGCTGCAGAACCTGTACCCGGAGTTCGCGTCGCAGCTGACGGCGGTCGTCTTCAGCGCGATCGCCTTTCTCGAGCTGATCGGACCGATCGCCGTGCACCTGGCGCTGCGCTGGGTGCACGAGGAAAACCTCCGCTGAGGAAACCGATGGCGCTGGAACCTTTCGCCGAATCGCGCGCGCTCACGCTCGGCGTCGAACTCGAACTGCAGATCGTCAACACGCACGATTTCGACCTGACGCACGGCGCGAACGACCTGCTGCGCCTGGTCGGCAAACGCAAGTTGCCGGGCGAAGTGAAGCCGGAAATGACCGGCAGCATGATCGAGCTGTCCACCGGCATCTGCCGCGACTACGCGGAAGCGCTCGCGCACCTGTCCGAGATCCGCGACGTGCTCGTGCACTGCGCGAACCGGCTGAACGTCGGACTGTCGGGCGGCGGCACGCACCCGTTCCAGGACTGGAGCCAGCGGCGCATCTACGACACGCCGCGCTTCCACATGCTCTCGGAGCTGTACGGCTACCTGTCGAAGCAGTTCACGATCTTCGGCCAGCACGTGCACATCGGCTGCGCCGGACCCGATGCGGCGCTGGTGCTGCTGCACGGCCTGTCGCGCTTCATCCCGCATTTCATCGCGCTGTCGGCGTCGTCGCCCTTCGTGCAGGGCACCGACACGGGCTTTCATTCGGCGCGGCTGAACTCGGTGTTCGCGTTCCCGCTGTCGGGCCGGGCGCCGTTCACGCTCACCTGGGAGGAGTTCTCGCGCTATTTCGAGAAAATGGCGCGCACCGGCGTCGTGCAGAGCATGAAGGATTTCTACTGGGACATCCGCCCGAAGCCCGAGTTCGGGACGATCGAGGTGCGCGTGCTCGACACGCCGCTGACGATCGAGAAGGCGGCCGCGCTGGCGGCGTACATCCAGTGCGTCGCCCGCTGGCTGTCGTTCGAGCAGCCGTTCCGGCCGGCGGAGGACGACTACCTCGTCTACACCTTCAACCGTTTCCAGGCGTGCCGCTTCGGCTTCGACGGCACCTTCGTCGATCCGCAGACCGGCGAGCACCGCACGATCCGCGAAGACATCGCCGAGACGCTCGCCGAGGTCGAGCAGCACGCGATCGAGCTGGGCGCCGAGGACGCGTGCCGGCGCGTGCGCGACGACATCGGCGCGCTGGGCAACGACGCGACCTGGATCCGCCAGACCTTCGAGCGCGAGAACCTGTTGCCCGAAGTCGTGCGACAGCAGTGCCTGCGCTGGAGCCGCTAGCCGGAAATGCCCCCGCGGCCGCTGAAAATCGGCCTGTCGGCGCGCCTGTTGCACGCGCCGCCCCGCGAGCTGGGCTTCCGCAACAAGGTGCTGCAGTACCTCGAACAGTCGATCGCGCACTGGATCCTTTCGCACGGCGCGCTCGTCTTCATGATTCCCACCATCGGCGCGAGCGCCGAGGTCTCGCGCCGCGGAATCTCGCTGCGCAGCTACGTGCGCGAGCTGGACGGCCTGGTGCTGCAGGGCGGCGCCGACGTGAGCCCGCGTTCCTACGGCACGCAACCGCTCCGCGGCGAATGGGCCGGCGACATCATCCGCGACCGCTACGAGATGGAACTGCTGCACGAGTTCATGGCGCAGGGCCGGCCCGTGCTCGGCATCTGCCGCGGCGCGCAGCTGATGAACGTGGCCTTCGGCGGCACGCTGATCCAGGACATCGCCACGCAGCGCCCGGATTCGGTCCCGCACGTCGACGCCGACCTCTACGACCGCCTGTCGCACGAGATCCGCTTCGAGCCCGGCTCGCGCATGGCGCAGCTCTACGAGCCGCTGGCCGTGGCTCGCGTGAACAGCATCCATCACCAGGCTGTCGACCGCCTCGGCGGTGACCTCGTCGTCGACGCCTGGAGCAGCGCCGACGGCATCGTCGAGGCGATCCGCTGGCGCGGCTCCGGCTACGCGCTCGGCGTGCAGTGGCACCCGGAGTTCCACCGCGGCGCGGAAGACCCGCTGCTCGACGGCTCGCCGATCCTGCTCGATTTCCTGGCGGCGGCGGAGAGGATGAGGGAGGAGTAGCAGCAGCGCGCTACGCGATGATGCGTCTCCGGCTGTGGAACGCCCCTCAATACTCCGCCCCCTGCCCCGTCAACGCCACCCCGACGCGCACGAGAAGCAGCGCGATCCGGTTCATCGCGCGTACCGGCAAAGGCCGACGGGAATAGGTGTCGAGCGCCACGCGCTCGCCGCCCTCGTCGATCGCGCGGTTCAGCCGCTCGCGCAACTGCCGCGCGAAGCCCGCGTCCTCGACGGCGACGTTCGCCTCGCGTGCGAGCAGCAGCGAGAACGGATCGATGTTCGACGAGCCCACCGTTGCCCAGTCGTCGATCACCGCGACCTTCGCGTGCAGGAAGCTGCGCCAGTCGTCGAGGACCGCGAGGCCTCGGCGCGGCCGCGCCTCGAACGGCGCCGGCGACGCGTAGTCCGGCGGGCGATGCGGGGCGCGCCCCGGCAACAGCGGGCGCGCGCGCACGCCGCGGCGCACGGCCGCCCTCACCGCGGGGCGGACGCGCCCGCCGGGGAAGAAATACGCGCAGGCGATCAGCACTTCGGTGCGCGCTCGGCCGATCGCGCGCAGGTACGCCCGCTCGATCGTGCGCCGATGGCGCAGGTTGTCGCGCAGCATCAGCGCCGCGCGCACGTGCCCCGACGAAGCGACGTCGCTGCGCACTTTCTCCGGAAGTTGCAGCAGTTCGCGCGCGGACGCTTCCTTGCCGCCGTGCGCCAGCCGGTTCACGGTCGCCGTCTCCCACCACAGCCGCGCGGCGGCGACGTGCGCGTGCGCGACCAGCGGCCCGCGCACGCGCACCGCGTAGTCGAGCCGCGGATGCTCGAGCGCGCCGTGATTCGGGTCGTGGTAGTCGTCGAGTATGTTGATTCCCCCGACGAAGGCGACCGCTCCGTCGACGACGGCCATCTTCCGATGCATGCGGCGCAGTCGCTGGCGATCGAGCGAATAGCGCCGCAGTTCCGGTCGGTACACCTCGAGCAGCACGCCCGCTTCGCGCAGCGCCCGCGCGCGAAGCGGATCGACGTGCGCCGTGCCGAAGCCGTCCACGACGACGTGCACGCGCACGCCACGGCGGGCCGCACGCCCGAGCGCGGCGCCGATGCGCCGGCCGGTAGGGTCGTCCTCGAAGATGTACGTTTCGAGATAGACGCTCGCGCATGCCTCGTCGATCGCCCGCTCGAGCGCAGGGAAGTACTGGGCGCCCGACTCGAGCAGTTCGATCTCGTGGCCGCGTCTCATGCGCGGCTTCAGGCTCTCGTACCAGCGCAGCGAGACCTCGTCCCCGGCGCCGGCTAGCGGTGCGAACGCGAGTTCGACGTCGCGCGACGGCGCCGTGTCCGACGCGGCCGCGCGCGGCTCGCTCATGCGTCTTCGGACAGCTCGAGGTCGGCGACCAGCGGGCTGTGGTCGGAGAGCCTCGCCCATTCGAGCCCGCGCAGCACGCGCGCGGCGGTGACGCGAAAGCCGCGCTGGTAGATCCGGTCCATGCGGAACCAGGGGACCAGCGCCGGATAGGTGCGCGCGGTACGCACCATGCGCGGCAGCCGCGACATCGGAGGCGGCTCGAGTGCGGCCACCTCGGCCAGGCGATCGCGCACGAAGTACGCGGCGCGCTGCAGCGATTCCATGCGCGGATGCACGGCGTCGAACACCTCGACGACGCCGGCGCGCGCGCACAGCCGCTGCGACAGCGTGTTGCGCCAGTCGTTGAAGTCGCCCGCCACGATCAGCGGCTGGTCGCCGGGGACCGCCGCGTCGATCCATTCGAGCAGCGCGTCGAGCTGTCGTTCGCGGCTGGCGGCGAGCAGTCCGAAATGCACGACGAAGCAGTGCACCTGCCGACCGGCGACGTCGACCGTGCAATGCAGGACGCCGCGCTTCTCGAGCGCGTGATCGGAGACGTCGCGGTTCTCGAGCCCGACGATCGGAAAGCGCGACAGCAGCGCGTTGCCGTGATGACCGTGCAGATAGCTCGCGTTGCGTCCGTAGGCCGTCTGGAACGCCTGCTGCGCCGTCGGCGACTTCGACAGGAACAGCTCCTGCGATTCGGTGGGCCACTGCGCGAAGCGGCGCGCGTAGCGCTGGTGCTGGCCCTGCACTTCCTGCAGGAAGATGAGGTCGCTGTCCAGCTCGTGCAGCCGCGCGCGCAGCTCGTGGATGCGCGCCACGCGGCGCAGGCCGGTGAAGTCGCGGAGCACGCCCTTGTGGATGTTGTAGGTGGAGACGCGCAGCCGGCGTTCGGCGCCGGCTGCGGCGGGCGCGACCGCCGGCGCCGCTTTCGCAGCGGGAGACGCGCGCCGCTGGACCTGCGCGGCCGAGCGCGTTCCGCGCGCGGTCTCGCGCAGCCGCGAGGCCTTCGCCTGCGCTGCCTTGCGAGGTGTGGGGAATTTCATCGGCATTGCGCGATGCGCTGCGGCAGTTCGCGGATCGCCTGCGCATTGCTCCACGAGAAGCAGCGCCCGGCGGCGCTCTCCCACGGCAGCCACTCGAAGCGCAGGTGTTCGCGCGGCGCGAGCGTCACCTCGCGCGGCGCGGGCAGGCGCAGCCCGAACACGTGCTCGAGATTGTGCGTGACGCCGTCGGCATAGCGATGGCGCCAGTGCGGATAGATCTCGTAGCGGTTCTCGTACCGCCAGTCGCACAGCTCGAAATCACTCGGGAATCTTCGCGCCCATCCGACCGCTTCCCGTCCGCCTGCTTCCGGCTTGCCCGCTCGCCGCCCGCCGGCTCAGGCCGTGCGAACCTCGGCCTTGCGCAGCCGGATGTGCAGCTCGCGCAGCTGCTGCTCGTCGACCGGCGACGGCGCCTGCACGAGCAGATCCTGCGCGCGCTGCGTCTTCGGGAAGGCGATGACGTCGCGGATCGAGTCGGCGCCGGCCATCATCGCGACGATGCGATCCAGCCCGAAGGCGATGCCGCCATGCGGCGGGGCGCCGTACTGCAGCGCATCGAGCAGGAAGCCGAACTTGGCGCGCGCCTCCTCCGCTTCGATGCGCAGCGCGCGGAACACCTTGCTCTGCACCGCCTCGCGGTGGATGCGCACCGAGCCGCCGCCGATCTCCCAGCCGTTGAGCACCATGTCGTAGGCTTTCGCCAGGCACTGGCCGGGCGAGCTTTCGAGCATGTCCTCGTGGCCGTCC
>Ga0066256_1003437_pt1 | contig 11210 bp, 9 predicted proteins | sample ThiBio_1000_biof_FD_87107 | JGI IMG/M metagenome (GOLD analysis project Ga0066256, IMG submission 87107) | Wastewater bioreactor microbial communities from Cape Town, South Africa - Thiocy_expt_1000_biof (version 2) | ecosystem: Engineered > Bioreactor > Thiocyanate-remediating >... | reverse complement strand
CGTGAAATTCCACGAGGCCCAGACCTTCAATGCCGGCGACGTCGTCGCCACCATCCAGCGCCAGATCGAGCCGGGCGCGCGCAACAAGGAAACCCTCTCCGCCGTCACCGGCGTCGAGAAGGTGGACGACTACACCGTCGACCTTATCCTGCGCGGTCCCTATCCGCTGCTGCTCAACGACCTCGCCGCCATCTACATGCTCAGCAAGCCGTGGATGGAAGCCCATGATGCGCTGAAGCCCGGCAATGCCTCCACCGGCGTCGTCACCTATGCCAGCAACCATGCCAACGGCACCGGCCCCTTCAAGCTGAAATCCTACGAGCCGGATTCGCGCTCGGTCTTCGAAGTCAACAAGGACTGGTGGGACAAGCCGCAGCACAATCTCGACGAGGTCGAGTTCCGTCCGATCGCCTCCGACGCCACCCGCGTCGCAGCCCTGCTCTCCGGCGAAGTCGACATGATCGCCCCGGTTCCGCTGCAGGACATTGACCGCATCAGCAATACCGAGGGCCTGAAGGTCGTCGAAAACCCGTCGCTGCGCACCATCTTTCTGGTGCTGAACTTCCAGCCGGAACTGCATGCCATGCCCGGCAAGCCCAATCCGATGCTCGACGTGCGGGTGCGCCAGGCGCTGTGGAGCGCCATCGACCTCAACACCATCCAGAAGCGCCTGATGCGCGGCAAGTCGCGCATCGCCGGCCTGCTCGTGGCGCCCGAGGCCACCGGCTACGACCAGACCATCGATACGCCGATGCCCTACGACGTCGACAAGGCCAAGGCGCTGCTGAAGGAAGCCGGCTATCCCGACGGATTCAAGACGGGCCTTGCCTGCTCGAACGACCGCTACATCGCCGACGAGCAGATCTGCCTGACGATCGCTTCCATGTGGGCCAAGATCGGCGTGCAGGCGGATCTGAGCGTCGAAAGCAAGACGACCTACTTCCCGCGCACCGACAAGGGCGAGTTCGACGCCTATCTGCTCGGCTGGGCTTCGCTGCCGCCGATGGACGGCTTCAGCGCCCTGCAGTCGCTGCTCACCACCAATGACGGCGTGTTCGGCGGCAGCAACACCAACGGCCTTTCCAATGCCGATATCGATAAGCTGTCGCATGCCGCAGCCGTGGAGCTGGACGAAGCCAAGCGCGTCGACATGATGAAGCAGGCCTTCCGCATCGCCCATGACCAGGCTCTCTATATCCCGCTGCACCAGCAGCCGGTTGCCTGGGCGATGAGCACCAAGGTGGACATGCCGCAATTCGCCGACGAGTACGTTCGTCCCTGGTTCGCGAAGGTCAACAAGTAACGGGTTCCTCCCCAGCCGCGATCCCGGCAGGCGCACGGCCGGCCGGGATCGCTTCTCAATCCGGCCGAACCCTCCCACGCCGATGATGGCGTGGAGGACGCGGAGCGAACGGCCGGCTTTGCCCGTTTCGGGCTCGCTCCCTGCGCCAAGGACATTCCGATGATCAGACTTCTTTCGGTCAGGCTGCTGCAGGCCATCCTCGTGATGGTCGCGGTGACGGCCATCGCCTTCATCATGTTCCGCTTTGTCGGCGATCCCGTCGCCTCCATGGTGCGCGAAGGCGCGACGCAGGCGGAAAAGGATGCGTTGCGCGCCGCGCTCGGCCTCGACCGGTCGATCCCGGTGCAGTTCGTCCACTTCGTCGGTCAGGTGCTGACCGGCAATCTCGGCACCAGCTTTCGCTACCAGCAGCCGGTGACGGACCTGCTGCTCAACCGCCTGCCGGCGACGCTGGAACTGGTGGTCGTCGCCACCGTGCTGTCGCTGGCCATCGGCATTCCGCTCGGCGTGCTCTCGGCGCTGAAGCCGCATGCACTGCTGTCGCGGCTGACGCAATCGGCGACCCTGGTCGGCATTTCCATGCCCACCTTCGTCACCGGCCTGCTGCTCATCCTGGTCTTCGCGGTCAACCTGCGCTGGCTGCCGTCCTCCGGGCGCGGCGATCTCGTCGATCTCGGTCTGTGGCAGACGGGTTTTCTCACCCTCTCGGGCCTGAAATCGCTGATCCTGCCGTCGATTACGCTGGCTTTGTTCCAGCTGACGCTGATCATGCGGCTGGTGCGTTCGGAAATGATCGACGTGCTGTCGTCGGATTACATCCGCTTCGCCTTCGCGCGCGGCCTGCCGAAATCCTACATCTACAGCAAGCTAGCGCTGCGCAATGCGCTGATGCCGGTGGTCACCGTCACTGGCCTGCAGATCGGCCAGCTCATCGCCTTCGCCATCGTGACCGAGACGGTGTTTCAATGGCCGGGCATGGGCCTGCTGTTCACCAATGCGGTCGGCTATCCCGATATTCCGGTGCTCTCGGCCTATCTGCTGTTCGTCGGTTTCCTGTTCGTGTTCATCAACATGATCGTCGACATTCTCTACACCTTCATCGACCCCCGACTGAGGACGAAATAATGGCCATGGCCCGGCAATCCCTGTTGCACCGGCTTCCCCCGGTGTCCGTCATGATCGCCTTCTTAATTCTGGCGGTCATGCTTGTCCTGGTGATCTTCGCCCCGATGATCGCGCCGATGGATCCGCGCGACGTCTCTTCCTATTCGCTGATGGACATGGAAATTCCGCCGGCCTTCATGGATGGCGGCGATCCGCGCTTCCTGCTCGGCACCGACAATCAGGGCCGCGACCTCGTCTCGGTCATCCTGTTCGGCCTGCGCATCTCGGTGCTGATCGGTATCGGTGCGGTGCTGTTTGCCGCCGCCCTCGGCGTCATGCTCGGCCTGGTCGCCGGCTATTTCGGCGGCGTGGTCGACAGCGTCGTCATGCGCATCGCCGACGTGCTCGTCTCCTTCCCGACCATCCTCGTGGCGCTGCTGATCAGCGGCATCGCGCGTGCCCAACTCGGCACCGACATGGTGCTGACATGGGCACCGGTGATCCTGATCTTCGCCATCTCGGTCAATGAATGGGTGCAATATGCCCGCACGGTGCGCGCCTCGACCATGGTCGAGGTCTCGCGCGACTATGTGCGCGCCGCCAAGGTGATCGGTCTGCCCTCGGGGCGCATCATGGTCCGGCATATCCTGCCCAACGTCATGAGCTCGGTAATGGTCATCGCCACCATCAACCTCGCCGGCGCGATCCTGACGGAGGCGACGCTCTCCTTCCTCGGCGCCGGCATGCCGCCGACCTACCCCTCGCTCGGCACGCTGATCCGCATTGGCAACCAGTTCCTGTTTTCGGGCCTATGGTGGATTGCCGTCATGCCCGCCGCCGTGCTGGTCATCCTCGTGCTGGCGGTCAATGTCGTCGGCGACTATCTGCGCGATCGTTTCAACCCCAAGCTGATGGCCCGCTGAGATGACAAAGACCAAGCCTCCCGTGCTCGACATCAGGAATTTGCGGGTCGAATACCCGCTCGCCACCGGCGATGTGCTGGTCGCGGTCAAGGACATCGACCTCGTCATCCAGCCCGGCGAAATCCATGCCCTGGTCGGCGAATCCGGCGCCGGCAAGACCACGGTCGGCAATGCGCTGATGGGCCTGCTGCAGGCCCCCGGCAAGATCGTCTCCGGCTCGATCGACATTGCCGGCAAGCCCATCGACCTGCGCACCGGCCGCACCGAAGGCATCGTGCCCGGCCGCGATGTCGGCGCCATCTTCCAGGATCCGATGACCAGCCTCAATCCGCTGTTCACCGTCCAGGACCAGCTCTGCGAAGGCATGCTCACCCATCTGAAGATTTCCGCACGCGAGGCTCGCGCCCGCGCGCTCGATCTGATGAAGGCGGTCGGCATTCCCGAGCCGGAGCGCCGCCTCGGCAGCTATCCGCATCAATTGTCGGGCGGCCAGCGCCAGCGCGTGGTCATCGCCACGGCGCTCGCCTGCGATCCGCAGCTGATCGTCGCCGACGAGCCGACCACGGCGCTCGACGTCTCGGTGCAGGCGCAGATCCTCAAGCTGATCCGCGATCTCGCCGACCAGCGCGGCGTCGGCGTGCTGCTCGTCACCCATAACATGGGCGTCGTCGCCGAAATCGCCGACCGCGTCACCATCATGCAGAACGGCGCGGTGGTCGAAAGCGGCCCGGCGCGCGAGGTGCTGACCGCACCGAAAGCGCCTTACGCCCGCACCCTGATCGCCGCCGTGCCGCCGATCGACACGCGGCTGGAACGCCTGCCGGTGCCGAGCGAGGAGACCAAGGTGACGCTGGAGGCGCGCGACGCCGTGCGCCGCAACAACAAGAAGGGCAATGCCGAACGCAGCGACGAGGTCGTGCTCGACGTCCGCAATCTCTGCGTCGAATACGGCAAGGGTTCGCTGATCCCCGGCCGCAAGACCTCCGTGTTCAAGGCGGTCAAGAGCGTGTCCTTCAATGTGAAGCGCGGCGAAATCTTCGGCCTCGTCGGCGAATCCGGCTGCGGCAAGACCACGGTCGCCAACACGATTGCCGGCCTCGTCACCCAGAGTTCCGGCGATATCGACTTCCAGGGCAATTCGCTGGGCGGCCATCGGGCGCGTTCGGTGCGCCAGTCGTTGCAGATGGTGTTCCAGGATCCCTATTCGGCGCTCAATCCGCGGCTGCGCATCAACAATGCCATCGCCGAGCCGATCCTGTTCTACAAGCTCGCCTCCAATGGCGCTGAAGCGCGGCAGGATGCGAAGACGTTGTTGGAAACCGTCGGCCTGCCGGGCGATGCCGGCCTGCGCTTCGCGCATGCCTTCTCCGGCGGCCAGCGCCAGCGCATTGCCATTGCCCGTGCGCTCGGTCCACGCCCGTCGATGCTGATCTGCGACGAGCCGACTTCGGCGCTCGACGTCTCCGTTCAGGCGCAGCTTCTCAACCTGCTCAAGGATCTGCGCGACCTTGCCGGCCTCTCCATGCTGTTCATCAGCCATGACCTGGCGGTCATTCGCCAGATGTGCGACCGCATCGCCGTGATGAAATCCGGCGAGATCGTCGAACTGGCCGATACCGAAACCCTGTTCACCGCGCCGAAGCACGACTACACCCGTGAGCTTCTGCGCCTTGCGCCGTCGCTGGAGCGCATTCTGGAGCGGGAGCGGGCTTCAGCCTGATTTGTGGCGCAGGCGCAATCGCCTGCCGCCATTCTTGAAACAAAAGGGAGACCGCAGGCCATGGCCGATATCCTCATCCGCAACGGAACCGTCATCGCCATCGATGCCGAACGGCGCATCATCGCCGATGGCGCCGTGGCCATCGAAGGCGACCGTATCGTCGCCGTCGGCCCGAGCGAGGAGGTTGCCCGCGACCATCCGGCCGGCGAGGTCATCGATGCGCGCGGCATGGCGATCATGCCGGGCTTCGTCGATGCTCATGCCCATGCCGCCCATGGTCTGGTCAAGACCATCGGAGGCGGCCGCAGCGAACCTTGGTACAAGGCATGTGCCGGCGGCTACACCGTCGGCTCGACGCCCGAATTCTGGCATGCCGAGGCGCAGCTTGCGGCGCTGGAGCGCCTGCGTTTCGGGGTCACCACCGGCGTTTCGCTGCTCGGCGGCGGCGATTCGGTGATGCGCACCGATCGTCCCGAATATGGTGACGCCCATATGGAGGGCGTTCTCGGCATCGGGACGCGCTCTGTGGTTGCCATCGGCTCGACGCGTCCGCCGCATCCACTCACCTATGCGCGGTGGGACGGCGACACCCGCACCGATTATCCCATTACCTTTGAAGACCAGTTCGCCACCTGCGAAACACTCATCGACCGCTGGCACCGCACCCATGAGGACCGGCTGCACATCGCCCTTCTGACCCCGACCTTGCATCGGGAACATCTGGAAAAGCCCGGCGCCGAAGAGGCGATTGCCGAAACCCGCAAACTCAAGTGGATGGCGGAGGAACGCGGCCTGATCTTCACCCAGGACGGCCACACCAAGGGAAGTGTTCGTATCGCCAACCAGATCGGCATTCTCGGGCCGCACACGCTTCTCTCGCATGCGACCGGCCTCGACGAGGACGAAATCACCCTCTGCGCCGAAACCGGCACCTGCATCGTCCATAATCCGAGCGCGGTTGCCGCGATCCTCGCGCGCTGCCCGGTGACGGAGCTGATCGATGCCGGCGTCACCGTCGCCATCGGTTCGGATGCGACCGCGCCGGATCGCTCCGGCGATATGTTCCGCCACATGCAGCAATGCATGCATTACCACCGCACCCATTTCCACGATCCGAGCTGGCTGCCGCCGGGCAAGGCGCTGGAAATGTGCACCATCGACGCCGCCCGCGTGCTCGGCCTCGACCATGAGATCGGCTCGCTGGAGCCGGGCAAGAAGGCCGACGTCATCCTCGTCGACCTGCGTCGCGCGCATCTCTATCCCGCCCATATGCCGGAATACCGCGTCACCTATTTCGCCAATGGCAACGACGTCCATACCGTGCTGGTCGGCGGCAAGGTGCTGCTGCGCAACCGCGTCGCGCTCTATGTCGACGAGGATGCGGTGCTCGATGCCGCGCATCGCGAGGCCGAGCTGATGATCGACCGCCTCGACCTGCGCGCGGCGCTTAAAACCCCGCGCATGTTCTGGGGCCATAGCCGCGATCTCGACCTGATCGAGTAAGGGCGCGCCGACCGGCCGGGAGACGACGACCATGCTGCATATCCTTCGATATGTCCTGCGATCCATCCTCGCCGTGATGCTGATCCTCCTTCCCGCGACCGGATTTGGCCAGACCATGACAGACCTTCACCACGCCGCCGCCGCCAATGACGTCGAAGCGATCCACACATTGCTGGCAAAGGGTGCCGATCTCGAAGCCCGCGACGGGGAGGGCCGCACCGCCCTGCTGGTCGCCACCCATGAAAACCGGGTCGAGGCCGCAACCGCCCTGATCGAGGCCGGCGCCGACGTCAACGCCAGGGACCATATCCACGACAGCCCCTATCTGTATGCCGGCGCGCGCGGCCTGCTGACGATCCTCAAGCTGACGGTGTCGCATGGCGCCGATCTCAAAAGCACCAACCGTTACGGCGGAACCGCTCTTATCCCGGCCGCCGAGCGCGGCCATGTCGAAGCGGTGCAGATGCTGATCGCCGCCGGCGTCAGGCTCGATCATGTCAACCGGCTCGGCTGGACGGCGCTGCTGGAGGCGATCATCCTCAGCGACGGTGGTCCGCGGCATGTGGAGATCGTCAAGCGCCTGCTTGCGGCCGGTGCCGATCCGCGCCTGGCGGACGCAGAGGGCGTGACGCCGCTCACGCATGCGCGCCAGCGCGGGTACGAAGCCATGGTGAAACTGTTGCAGGCGGCGGGCGGGTAGTTGCGCGCCGCAGCAGCCTTGAAGAACAAGAAGAAAAACAAAGGAAACATCCAACATGTCGGAAGCCAAACAGGCCGAACCCGGTCGGCGCGCGATGCTGCTCGCCCTCGTGGTGCTGATTGCCCTCAATCTCAGGCCCTTCCTCACCGCGCCGGGGCCGGTTCTGAAGGAGATCGTCGCCGAGACTGGCATGGGTTACGGCAGCCTGGCGCTGCTGACGCTGCTGCCGATGATGCTGATGGGCGTCGGCGCTTTCGTCTCGCCCGGCATCCAGGCAGCCATCGGCACAAGGCGCGGCATCCTCATCGCGCTGCTGGTGCTGGCGGCAGGCTCGCTGCTGCGCCTCGTCGCGCCCGGCGGCGTGACGCTGGTGATCACGGCAGCGTTCTGCGGCGCCGGCGTCGCCTTCATCCAGGCGGCCTTTCCCGGCATCATCAAGGCGGAGTTTCCCAAGAACATTCCAGTCGTCACCGGGCTCTATTCGGCCATGCTGATGGGCGGCGGTGCGCTCGGCGCGCGGCTGACGCCGCTGCTGGTCAGCCATGGCTACGGCTGGCGCCCGGCGCTCGCCTGGCTTGCCGCCCCCGCGCTCGTCGCCTTCGCGGCGGCCTGTCTTATTTTGCAGGATTCGCGCGGCCGCCGCCCGGACAAGGCGCTGACCGGCCAATTGCTGCGCCGGCCGCGCACCCGGACGCTGATCCTCGCCGTCCGCCTCGTCCATGCCGGCGGTTCCTCCGTGCTCGCCTGGCTTGCCGCCTATTGCCAGGCGCTCGGCTGGAGCGGCGGCGACGGCGGCAGCCTCGTGGCGCTGCTGGCGGTGTGCCAGGCGGCCGCAGCACTTGGCCTGCCGATCCTGGCGCGCCGCAATATCGATCGCCGCGCCTTCCTCTGCCTGACGCTCGCCATGCAGGCGGTCGGCTTTGCCGGGCTCGCGCTTGCGCCGCAGGTGGCCCCCACCGTCTGGGCGGGCCTCACCGGCGCCGGTCTCGGCAGCAGCTTTGCGCTCGCCATCGTCACCGCGCTCGATCATCTGCCGCGGCCGCAGGAGGCTGGCGTGCTTGTGGCGCTGATGCAGGGCGGCGGTTTCTTGATCGCCTCGCTCGGTCCCTTCGCCACCGCCTTCCTGCATGATGTCAGCGGCGGGTTTGCCACCGGCTGGATGATGCATCTCGCCTGCGTGATCGGCGTCTTCTTCCTCTACCGTCGTTTCGATCCCGGCCAGTATCCGCGCGTCATGCAGCCGCAGGCCGCTTGATAGTTCAGGAAACCACGTTGCGTACGAAAGTCAGCGGCTCCGCCTGCCGGTTGAGATAGGCATAGGGCTGGGCCGAACTGTAAACCGCAAAGGTGCCGGCCGGATAATCCTGTGTCCGTCCGGCCAGCTCCAGCGTCAATAGGCCCCCCGTCACGAATAGCATTTCATGCCAGCCGGCCTGTTCGGGCTCGGCATCGTAACGGTCTCCCGGGCCGAGTGACCAGAGCCACAGCTGCGCGCCCGCCATCGCCGGCGCAGGCGCCAACAGCCGCGCCTCGCTGCCGGTGACCGCGCCGCGCCACGTCACTTCATCGATGTTTTCGCGCGTCTCATGAGCGGGATCGCGCACCAGATCGGCGAACCGCACGCCCAGCGCCGCCGCCAGTCTGTCGAGGCTCGACAGGCTGATATTGGCGTCGCCCCCCTCGACCGCGACGATCATCCGCCGGCTGATGCCGGATTTCTCCGCCAGCGCCGTCTGCGCCAGGCCTGCCTTGGCGCGCAGTCGCCTGAGATTGCCGGCGACATGGGCGAGGACGTCGCCTCCATCTTGACTGTGCAATATATTGCTCATACCTTGCCTTCATATGAAGTTGCACACTAGAAGCATCGAACGAGGGACGAAAGATGAAGATCCGCAATTTCGGCGTCGAAATCTGGATGAACCGCTACGAGACGACCTGCGAATGGAATCTCGCCGAAACCTGTGTCGAATCGCTGACGGTCGAGGAACTGCTCGACATGGCCGGCAAGAAGGACACGATCCTCTCAGAACTCCTGCCGATGAAGCTGACCTATGGCGCCATCGAGGGCAGCGAACGCCTTCGAAAACGCGTCGCCGGCCTCTACGAGAAGCAGGCGGTCGAGAATGTGGTCATCACCCACGGCGCCATCGGCGCCAATGCGCTGGTGCATGAAACCTTAGTGGAACCCGGCGACCGCGTCATCTCGGTGCTGCCAACCTATCAGCAGCATTATTCGATCCCGGAAAGTTTCGGTGCGGATCTGCACATCCTGAAGCTCACCGAAAAGACCGGCTTCCTGCCCGATCTGGAAGAGTTGAAGCTGCTGGCGACGCCGGGCACCAAGCTGATCGCCCTCAACAACCCCAACAATCCGACCGGCTCGTTGATGGACCGCGCCTACCTCGAAAAAATCGTCGAGATCGCCCGCGCCTGCGGCGCGTGGATTCTCTGCGACGAGGTCTATCGCGGCACGGACCAGCACGGCGACGGCATGACCGCCTCGATCGCCGATCTCTATGAGAAGGGCATCAGCACCGGCAGCATGTCGAAGACCTGGTCGCTGGCCGGCCTGCGCCTTGGCTGGATCGTCGGCCCGGCCGACCTGCTGCACGCCGTGTCGATCCACCGCGATTACAACACCATCAGCGTCGGCATGCTCGACGATCATTTCGCCGCCATAGCGCTCGAAAACCGCGACAAGATTTTGGCCCGCAGCCATGCGATCACCCGCACCAACCTCGCGATTCTCTCCGACTGGATCGACGGCGAGCCGCTGATCTCGTGGATCAAGCCGAGGTCCGGCACCACGGCGCTGTTGAAATACGAGCTGCCGATCTCCTCGGAAGAGTTCTGCGTGCAGCTCCTGGAGCGCACCGGCGTCATGCTCACCCCCGGCAGCGCCATGGACATGGAAGGCTATCTGCGCATCGGCTACACCAACGATGTCGACGTCCTGCGCGAAGGCCTGAAGCGCATGTCGCAGTTCCTGAGGGAGATGCAGGCCCGCGCTGCCTAAACCTCGGAGCCTTTGTTTGTGGATGCAGCGGGCTGCGATTGCGCCCATCGTTTTCGGTTGTGGATGACGGAAAGCCTGTTTGACCATCTGGTCAAGGAAAGGCACCGGCCAATCGCCGGCCTGGACACCGCCAAGGGAAAGGGTCTTGAACCCCTATCTGAAGAGAGTCATATTTTTCCTTTTAGAAACAGTATCATAAGAAGTTTTCTATCTTTTTTGTGAAGTTGGTGTTGACTGTTTGAGTGCAGTGGTTCTATAAGCCCGTTCATCGGCGGCGGCGGAAGCGCTTCTGGCGGCGAGGGCGGTTTGCTTTTGTTGTTGGGTGTTTTTGCTGGATTGACCGGTTGAGTTTTGAGACGGATTTTGTGTTCGTCGGTTTTTTGACAAGTTGGATATGTAGAAGAAAGAGAGACGTGGACGGCGCGTTTGTGTGGAACACAGATAGCGTGACGTTTACGTCGAGCTTGTCTCTTGCCTTGGATGGATGTCCTGGGTTTGAGAGGTGAGTTCTCTGTCTATTTTTTGAGACGAACGACGTGAATTAGTCATGAGATTGAATTCTCAACTTGAGAGTTTGATCCTGGCTCAGAACGAACGCTGGCGGCAGGCTTAACACATGCAAGTCGAGCGCATCGCAAGATGAGCGGCAGACGGGTGAGTAACGCGTGGGAATCTACCGTGCCCTACGGAATAGCTCCGGGAAACTGGAATTAATACCGTATACGCCCTTCGGGGGAAAGATTTATCGGGGTATGATGAGCCCGCGTTGGATTAGCTAGTTGGTGGGGTAAAGGCCTACCAAGGCGACGATCCATAGCTGGTCTGAGAGGATGATCAGCCACATTGGGACTGAGACACGGCCCAAACTCCTACGGGAGGCAGCAGTGGGGAATATTGGACAATGGGCGCAAGCCTGATCCAGCCATGCCGCGTGAGTGATG
>Ga0066256_1004686_pt2 | contig 11211 bp, 9 predicted proteins | sample ThiBio_1000_biof_FD_87107 | JGI IMG/M metagenome (GOLD analysis project Ga0066256, IMG submission 87107) | Wastewater bioreactor microbial communities from Cape Town, South Africa - Thiocy_expt_1000_biof (version 2) | ecosystem: Engineered > Bioreactor > Thiocyanate-remediating >... | reverse complement strand
GCGGGCGCGTGCGCCGGCGTCGTCGTCATCGTCGTGCCGATCGCAGTCACTCTGGCCTTGGCCGACCAGTCGAACCGCGCGGTGATCGATTTCGCCGGCGCCGTGCGTGGTTCCCTGCCGCCGGCCTCCTTCTTCACTCTGATCAGCGCCAATCTGTTTGGCACCGACGGACCATTGGACGCTTATTGGGGGCCGCCGGTGGCGGAGGTCTGGGGCGCGAACGATCTGGCGCTCGCCCGCAACATGGCTGACATCTATCTCGGCGCTTTGCCGGTCGTCGCTATCCTGACCTTCGGCCTCGTCCGTGGCGGCATCTTTGCGCGCGACATTCGCATGTTCACGGCCGCCTCCGTTTTGATGACGCTTTACGCGCTCGGCGGCTATACGCCGATGTTCGAACTGCTGTTCAAAATTCCAGGCTCCGATTTATTCCGCCGTCCGGCCGACGCGACTTTCCCCTTGGGAGCCATGCTCGCCATCGTCGGCGGCTATCTGGTGCATCGCCTGGCGACGGCGGAACAGGGCCTGTCCCGGCGTGCTATCGCCATGGGCGCGGCGCTTGTCGCCGTGGGCTTCCTCGCTTGCGTCGGCATCGCTTTCGACAAAGGCCGCTTGGCGCAAGCCACACAGACTTTGACATTGACCGCGCTCTGCCTGGTCGGCGCCATCATATTGGCCGTCGTCATGCGACCACTGGCGCGCAATACCTTTGCCTGTATCGTTCTCGTCGCCGTGTTCATGACGGCCGATCTGCGCCTCAACAACGGGCCAAATGAATCGACAGCTCTACCGTCGCAGAATTTTGACGCACTCATTCCTGGCAGCAACGATCCGACACTGACCTTTCTGCGGCAAAAGCTGGCGGAGAACCAGGCGCCCGATCGGCGCGATCGTGTCGAACTCGCCGCCATCGATTTCCATTGGCCCAATGCGTCGCTGTCGCAGAACATCGATCATTGGCTCGGCTACAATCCGGTGCGCTTGAAATGGTTCGCCGATGCCACCGGCGCTATCGATCATGTCGCCATTCCCGATCAGCGCCAGTTCGCGCCTTTGTTTGCCTCCTATCGTTCGCCTATGGCCGATCTGCTCGGTCTTCGCTACATCGCCACGGGCGTGCCAGCCGAGCAACTCGACAAAAATCTAAAGCCTGGCGATCTGATCCCGCTGACGCGCACCAAGAACGCCTACATCTACGAAAATCCCAGGGCCTTGCCGCGGGTGCTCTTCGCCACCACGGCGCGCAAGGCCGATTTCGCCGCGATGATCGAGAGCGGGCAATGGCCCGACGTCGATTATCGTTCGACCGTTCTGCTGGAAAACCCGCCTGAAGCCGTGATGGCCAAGGCGCCGGGCTCGGCCCGCATCATCAGCTATCGCAACACCGAGGTCGTCATCGAGGCGTCCTCGCCGGAAGGCGGCTGGCTGGTGCTCAACGATGTCTGGCATCCCTGGTGGCAGGTCGAGGTCGATGGCGTGCCAGCGACACTGCTACGTGCCGACGTGATCTTTCGTGTCGTCGAACTGCCGCCCGGCCAGCACCAGGTGCGCTTCGTGTTTCGCCCCTTCGCCGGTCTTTGGGCGCAGCTGAGGGGGCGCGGCCCATAAAGTTGCGCAGGCCAGCCTGCTTGCGCCTGTGTCTCCGCTCATAGAAAAAGGACGGGAGCAGGGAGCGGACATGGCCAAGGACATAGCAAAGCGAGCGGCAGGGGATCTCGACGGCATTCTGGTGGTGTCCATTGAACAGGCGGTGGCGGCGCCCTATGCATCGGAAAAACTGGCAGATGCCGGCGCGCGGGTGATCAAGGTGGAACGGCCTGAGGGTGATTTCGCCCGTGGCTACGATCACTACGTCAACGGAGAGAGCGCTTATTTCGTCTGGCTCAATCGCGGCAAGCAGTCGATCCGTCTCGATCTGTCGCAAGAGCGCGACAAGGCCATCCTGCGCCGCATGATCGCCAAGGCCGATGTCTTCATTCAGAATTTGGCGCCCGGCGCCATCGCGCGCCTCGGCTTCGCACCGGAGGATTTGCGCCAGGCTTATCCGCGCCTCATCACCTGTTCGATCTCGGGCTATGGCGAGGCAGGACCGTTCCGCGACATGAAGGCCTATGACCTGTTGGTGCAGGCGGAGAGCGGTCTGTCGGAGATCACCGGCAATACCGCGGGCCAAGCCCGGGTCGGCGTTTCCGTGTGCGATATCAGCGCCGGCATGACGGCGGTGCAAGCCATTCTCACGGCGCTTTATGCGCGTGAGCGCACCGGCCAGGGCCGGCATATCGCCGTCTCCCTGTTTCACGCGTTGGCCGACTGGATGAACGTGCCATTCCTGCAATTCACCTATGGCGGCTACACACCGGCGCGGTCCGGCCTCAATCATCCGACCATCGCGCCCTATGGCGCTTATATCTGCGGCGATGGCAAGGCCGTGCTTTTCTCCATCCAGAACGAACGCGAATGGGCGTCTTTCTGCGAAACGACGCTCGGGCAACCGGATGTGGCGGGGGATTATCGCCTCCAAACCAAACCCGCCCGGGCGGGGCCGCCCCGCGCACACGGCACGCTGCCATTCCCGATCGAGTTTCGAAAGCACACCCTCGGGAAGGGGTGGTCGAACGGCTGCAAAAGGCCAAGGTCGCCTATGGCCGCGTCAGCACCATGGAGGATCTGGCGGCCCATCCGCAGAACAGGCTGATCGTTGTGAAGACGCCGGCGGGCGTGATTCGCATGATCGCGCCGGGCGCCTTGCATGATGGCGAGCCGCTTTATGCCGGTGCGACGCCAGCGCTGGGTCAGGACGATCACGCCCTGCGGATGGAGTTCGACGAGGCAGCCTCCAAGCAATAAGAGGCTGATGTCGCAATAGTTTTCGCATCGATCGCAGTAGAATTAAATAATAAAAGTAATTTAAGAATATGCGGCTTGTTTTGCGCAGGTATTTCTGCCGATTGGCGCGCGCGTGAGATCAGTTTAGGCTTCGGAAATCTCGCGTTATAGGTATATTTACAGTGATGAATATACAGATATTGCGGAGATTTAATACGCTTAAGGCTTGGATTACATATTTGTGATTTTCTTCGCAGGCCGGGCCATGTTACGAATTGTGCAATGCGATATGAATGTGTGCATCGCAATATAGATCGGCCGCAGTGCAGTGAGCCGACATCGCCGAGAAAATATTTGGCGCGCCAAACTGTTGCCCTATCCCGCCGGTAGGCGTGTCGTGTTGCGATGCAATTGGGGACATTAGGAGCTTTTAGATGACAGCCCGCTGTCGTGCATTCTTTCTTGTGGCCGTTTCTCTGTCGGCTCTCGCCCTCGCCGGGTGCAATGAGCCGCAGCCGGCTCAAACGGCCGAAGTCAAGGCAGTGCCGCAGGTCGCTGTTGTCACCGTGGAGCCATCGGCACGTTCCTTCGTGCGCGAACTGCCGGGCCGGGTCACTCCGGCCCGTATCGCAGATGTGAGGGCGCGCGTCGCCGGCATCGTCGTGGCGCGCACCTTTACCCAGGGCGCTGACGTCGAAGCGGGCGAAGTTCTCTTCCGGATCGATCCGGCGCCGTTCGAGGTCGAACTGTCGGCGGCCAATGCCGCTCTCGCCAAGGCTGAAGCCGCCCGGCAGCAGGCCGAAGCGCAGGTCGGCCGCGTCAACAAGCTGGTCGCCACCAGCGCAGCCTCGACCGTTCAGCAAGAGACCGCCGTCGCCACCTGGAAACAGGCGGAAGCCGACGTGGCCGCGCGCCGCGCCGATGTGGCGCGTGCCAAGCTCAATCTCGAATATACGACCGTGCGGGCGCCCATTAAGGGCCGCGTCGATGCCGCTCTGGTGACGGAAGGCGCGCTGGTCGGCCAGGGTGAGGCGACACGCCTCGCCACCATTCAGCAGCTCGATCCGATCTATGCCGACTTCACCCAGTCAGTCACGGAATTGCAGCAGCTGCGTCGCGACCTGGCCGACGGCACCTTGGAAAAGGTCGCCGCCGACACCGCCAAGGTGCGCCTCGAATTCAGCGATGGCACGGCCTACGAACATCACGGCAAACTGCTGTTCTCCGGCGTGACGGTTGATCCGACCACCGGCCAAGTCACCTTGCGTGGCGAATTCCCCAATCCGAAGCGCGATCTGCTGCCGGGCATGTATGTGCGCGTGCAGATCGAGCAGGGCATCGACCATGACTCGATCGCCGTGCCGCAGCAGGCCGTGCAACGTGACGATGTCGGCAACGCCTATGTCTTCGTCGTCAATTCCGAGAAGCGTGTCCGCATTCAGCCGGTCCAGGTTGGTTCGGCCTTCGAGGATAGCTGGCTGATCATGGACGGGTTGAAGCCCGGCGATCAGGTGGTGGCGGAAGGCTTCCAGAAATTCGTGGTCGGCGACGCGGTCGATGCCAGCCCTTGGCAATCGCGGCTTGCCCGCGCCACCAATACTGGCCAGCAACCCACGACCGTTTCCACGACCGGCGCCGTACGGTAGCCGAGCACATCCATGGCACGCTTCTTTATCGATCGGCCGATCTTCGCGGCTGTCGTCGCCCTGTTCATTTGTCTGGGCGGCCTTCTCTCCTTGCCGTTTCTGGGGGTGGCGCAATATCCCATCATCGCGCCGCCGTCGATTTCCATCAGCACCAGCTATCCGGGCGCGACGCCGGAAAATCTCTACAACAGCGTCACCCGCTTGATTGAAGAGGAGCTGAACGGCGCCAACGGCATTCTGAACTTTGAATCGACCAGTGATTCCCTGGGTCAGGTCGAAATCATCGCCAACTTCGTGCCGGGCACCGATTCCAGCATGGCGGCGGTGGAAGTGCAGAACCGCATCAAGCGCGTCGAAGCGCGCTTGCCGCGCGCCGTCATCCAGCAGGGCATCCTCGTCGAGGAAGCTTCCAGCGCCGTGCTACAGATCATCACCCTGCGATCCACCGACGGTAGCCTCGATGAAGTCGGCCTCCGAGATTTCATGGTGCGTAACGTCATCGGCGAAATCCGTCGGATTCCCGGCGTCGGCCGCGCAACCCTGTTCTCCACCGAGCGCTCGCTGCGCATCTGGGTCGATACGGAAAAGCTGATCGGCTACAATCTGACTTCGGCCGATGTCACCCGCGCCATCGAGGCGCAGAACGCGCAGGTCGCCTCGGGCAGCGTTGGCGCCGAGCCCAGCCGCGATTCGCAGCAGATCTCAGCCCTCGTCGTCGTCAAAGGCCAGTTGTCCTCGCCGCAGGAGTTCGGCTCCATCGTGCTGCGTGCCAATGCCGATGGCTCGACCGTGCGTCTGCGCGACGTCGCGCGCATCGAAGTGGGCGGCATGGGCTATCAGTTCACCACCCGGCTGAACGGCGAGCAAAGCGCCGGTCTGTCGGTGTTGATGTCGCCGACGGGCAATGCGCTCGCCACCGCCAATGCGGTGAAGACGAAGATGGAAGAGCTGTCCCGTTTCTTCCCTGACAACATCAAATACGACATTCCCTATAACATCACGCCGGTCATCGACGCCTCGATCAAGAAGGTTTTGATGACTCTCGCCGAAGCCATGGTGCTCGTCTTCGCCGTGATGTTCATCTTCCTGCAGAACATCCGCTACACCATCATTCCGACCCTCGTGGTGCCGGTGGCGCTGCTCGGCACGTGTATGGTGCTCTTGCTCGCCGGCTTTTCGATCAACGTCTTGACGCTCTTCGCCATGGTGTTGGCGATCGGTATTCTCGTCGACGACGCTATCGTCGTCGTCGAAAACGTCGAACGCATCATGTCGGAAGAAGGCTTGCCGCCCAAGGAGGCGACACGCAAAGCCATGGGGCAGATCACCGGCGCCATCGTCGGCATCACTTTGGTGCTGATCGGCGTGTTCATTCCGATGGCCTTCTTCCCCGGCTCCGTCGGCATCATCTACCGCCAGTTCTCGGTAACCATGGTGGCCGCCATCGGCTTCTCGGCTTTGATGGCCTTGTCGCTGACGCCGGCGCTATGCGGCACGCTGTTGAAGCCCGTGGCCGCCGGTCATCATCATCGTGGCGGCGTCTTTGGCTTCTTCAACCGCACGGTCGATGGCGCCAAGACACGCTATTCCTCCTATGTGCGTTGGGGCTTGGCGCGCACCGGCCGCCTGATGATAATCTATCTGGCGCTGACGGTGGCCATGGCTTGGGGCTTCATGCGTCTGCCCGCCGGCTTCTTGCCGGTGGACGATCAGGGCTTCATCACCACCGACGTGCAGACGCCATCCGATTCGGCCTTTGGCCGCACGCGTGATGTCATCCAAACGGTCGAGGCCTATCTGAAGCAGCAGCCGGCGGTCGATAACGTCACCTTCCTCACCGGCTTCAGCTTCCTCGGTCAGGGCATGAACACGGCGCAGGCCTTCATCACCTTGAAGGACTGGTCGCAACGGCCGCCCGACCAATCGGCCGAAGCCGTGGTCAATCGCATCAATCGCGATCTCGGCTCGATCAAGGACGCGAAGATCAACGCCCAGCAGCCGCCACCGATCGACAACTTGGGCAATTCCTCAGGTTTCAGCTTCCGTCTGCAGGATCGCGGCCAGCGCGGCTATACGGCGCTGATGCAGGCCAAGGATCAGGTATTGGAAGAATCGAAGAAGAGCCGCATCGTTCGCGATGTCTTCGTCGAAGGCCTGCCGCCCGCGCCGCAGCTCGAACTCGTGATCGATCGTGAGAATGCCGGCGCCCTGGGTATCACGTTCCAGGATATCAACGACGCCATCTCGACCAATCTCGGCTCGGCCTATATCAACGACTTCCCCAACCGGGGTCGCATGCAGCGCGTCATCGTGCAGGCCGATGTGGAAGGCCGCATGCAAGCCAACGACATTCTGGGCTTCAACGTCCGCAATGCCCAGGGCAAGCTGGTGCCGTTCTCCTCCTTCGCTTCGGTGAAGTGGCTGACCGGCCCGACGCAGCTCGTCGGCTTCAACTATTATCCTTCCGTGCGCATGAGCGGCACGGCGCAGGCGGGCTTTACCAGCGGCGACGCCATCCGCGAGATGGAGCGCATCGCCGGCACCTTGCCGCGTGGTTTCGGCTTCGAATGGACCGGCCAGTCGTTGCAGGAAAAGCTGGCCGGTGCGCAGGCGCCGCTACTGCTCGCGCTGTCGGCGCTGGTGGTCTTCCTCATCCTCGCGGCGCTCTACGAAAGCTGGACCATCCCGATCTCGGTTCTGCTCGTCGTGCCGCTTGGTATGTTGGGCGCCGTGCTGGCTGTGACGACGCGCAGCATGCCTAACGACGTCTACTTCACCATCGGTCTGATCACCATCATCGGGCTAGCGGCGAAGGACGCGATTCTGATCATCGAATTCGCCAAGGATCTGCGCGCCCAGGGCAAGGCACTGGTCGAGGCGACGGTGGAGGCCTGCTTCTTGCGCTTCCGCCCGATTCTGATGACCGGCTTCGCCTTCATCTTCGGTGTCGCGCCGATGGTGATCGCGACGGGCGCCTCCTCCAAGAGCCAGCAGGCTCTCGGCACCGGCGTGATCGGCGGCATGATTTCGGTGGTGATCCTGGCGCTGCTGTTCGTGCCGATCCTGTTCGTCTTCATCCAGGCGTGGTTGACGCGCCGCGGTCGCAACGAAATGGCGGCATTCAAAGAGCAGCAGGCTGCGGAAGCGGCGGCAGCAACGGCCGAGTAATCGGAGGGGATCGTCTCAAGCGAATCGCGTTTCGATAGAAACGCGATTTTGCTTATAACGGTCCCCTTACGTTTATGGGTTGCCTGCTGAGAAAAAGGGCGCCCGTCGCGAAATCCGGTACACCGCCGCCGGCGGCAGGTTGCAATAAGTGCCGCCGATGCGCACGGCTTTCAGATCGAGCCGGTCGAGCAGCGGGCGCGGCACCGGGCAGCGCGGACCATAAGTGAATTGATAGAATGACCCGCCCGGCTTCAGATGCGTGAAGGCGCCGGCAAGGATCGCGATAACCTTACGCGAGCGCATCGACAGCAAAGGCAAGCCGCTGACGACGGCGCCCAGCGATGTGTCCTGGAGCTGATCGCAGCGTCTCAGCCGTGCCGCATCCATGGTCAGAACGCGAGCTTTTGGGAAGCGCTGATCCAGCAGAAGGGCGAACTCCGGCCCGTTCTCGACAAGGGTCAGATCGCTTTCAAGAACGCCGCGCGCCAAAAGGGCACGGGTGAACACGCCTGTGCCGACGCCCAATTCGAGTACGGGTCCAGTCGTCGCTGAGATTTCCGACGTGATGAGATCGGCCAGCGCCTGTCCTGACGGCGTGATCGATGCGACGCGCAGAGGGGCCGACAACCAGGCGTGGAAGAATGGCAGGATGTCGCTCGCACTCATATCGAAGTCTCCGTTGCAAAAGATGGTTTGATGCCGGTGAGCTGTTCCGAAAGCGCCCAGAACTTCGCGGCGACATCGGGGTCGCGGGCAGATGCGATCGGCTGCACCACGGTCGGATAGCCTTTCATCTCGGTGCGGCCATCTGGCCCGATGAACTGGCCGCTTTCCGCCTGCGGCGCAGTGGCCGCGTAGAGTTGCGGCAAGGCGCCCATTTCCATGCTTTGCGCCATGAAACGGTTGCCGATGCGCATGAATAGGTTGAGCAGGCCTGTGGGGCCGCTTGTTTGCAGATTGGTCGCCGCATAGCCTGGATGAGCCAGGAGACTGCGGACGGGCAGGCTCGCCGCGCGCAGACGCCGGTCGAGTTCCAGCGCAAACAGCACATTGGCGAATTTCGATTGCGCATAAAAGGCGATGCGGCCGTAGTTCTTCGCGCCGTCGAGATCGTCGAAGTGAATATGTCCGCGTCGATGCAGATCCGACGATACGGTGACGACGCGGCTCTCTTGTCTCTTGGCCAGCGTTTCAAGAAGCAGGCCGGTCAGCGCGAAATGCGCCAGGTGATTGACGCCAAATTGCAGCTCGAAGCCTTGGCCGGTGAGCGTGCGCGGCGGCATCATCACCCCGGCATTGTTGATGAGGATGTCGAGCGGAACCTTGTCGTCGATGAGCTGTCGGGCGAAACTTTTCACCTGATCGAGATCGGCGAGGTCGAGCCGTCTCAGCTCGATCGAAGCCTTGGGCACGGCGGCGCGGATGCGGGCGAGGGCATCTTCGCCTCTGGCGGGGTCGCGAACCGCCATCAAGACATGGGCGCCTTTGCGCGCCAGCTCCCGGCTGGTCACGAAACCCAGCCCGCTGTTAGCCCCGGTCACCAGAATGGTGCGCCCGCTCTGGTCGGGCATGGCCTGTTCTGTCCATTTGCTCATCGCGTCTCTTCCAGATCGATCTGAACACTGATAAGATTGTCATGACATGGAATCTAAACACTGTATAGATGGCATCATTGCGGCGCTGAAAAAAACAGCCCGGCCTGGAAAGCAGGCCGGGGAGCGCAAGGGCTATCACCATGGCGACCTGCGCACGGCGCTGATCCACGCGGCCGAGGATTTGCTGGCCGAGCGCGGCGCCGAAGGCTTTTCCTTGCGTGAAGTGGCGCGCCGTGCCGGTGTTTCGCCCGGCGCGCCGGCCCATCATTTCAGCAGCGCGGCGGGGCTTCTCACCGAAATCGCCATTTCAGGCTTCGACCAGCTCGCCGCCGATCTGCAACGGATCGCTGAAACCGATCTGCCGCCGGCCGAGCGGCTGCAAGCGCAGGGCATTGCCTATGTTCGCTTCGGCCTCAAGCAGCCAGGCCGCTTCCAACTGATGTTTCGCCACGATCTCTTGTTGCCCGACAATGACCGCCTGCATGCGGCCGGCAAAACGGCGATGAAGGAATTGGAAGAAACGGTTCGCCTCTACAGGACGGCGCAGGGGCGTCCCGCTGACGACGCCGAAGTCATGCGGCTTTGCCTGGCGATATGGTCCATGGTGCATGGCTTTCTGCAGCTGACATTGGACGGCAAATTTGCCGCTCTGGCGCCCGATGGCTCCATCGATGCGTTCGTCGTCAGCGAGTTGCCGGCGATCATCAAAGCCACTTGGCCATAGTATTCCCCACAAACATCATCGTGTTGGCCGTGCCGTCTCGATGGTGAGTTCCACGCGATCAGCGGGAAAACGGGTAAAGGAAAACTGGATGGGAACGCCATCCGGATCGACGTTGAGCGCCCGCGTGACGATGACGATGGCGCCGGGAGAAAGTTGCAACTCATCTGTGTCCGCTTCATCGGCATGGCGCGCCTCAACGCCGGTCGACGCACGCAGATAATCTTCGATGCCCAAGCGGGCGAGCGACGCTGTGATCGATTTCGTTTCGAGATAAAGATCGACGATTTTTGGAAAGCGTTCCGCGCTGAACCAGGATGTGGCGCGCGAAACGGGCAGGCCGTCGGCGATGCCACGCATTTCCAGACGCAACACCTCTTCGCCTGCTTTGATTCCAAGTGCTTCCGCCACTTCGGACGCCGCTGCTTCGCGCGCATGATCGAGAAGTTCCGTTTGTCGATCGCGCGTCTGTCGGCCAAAGCCTGAGGAAAAGCGCGTGCGGGCGCCGATCCAGAGCAAATGGCCGGAGGGGGCGGACCAATTGTTGGAAATGGAGTCGCGGCGGGGCGGCGCTTCCTCATAGCCCAGGAGCAACGCTTCGTGGCTGGGGGTGGAGCTTGTCTTCGTTCAGGGCGGGGGGTTTTCTGGGGGGAGGGGCCGAGGCGAGCACATGGGGGATGCGGCGGCACGCCTTCATGCGCCAAGGCCGAAATCGCCGCGCGCACCGTGTGGCGATTGACGCCAAAGCGTTCGGCCAGCTCGCTTTCCGGTGGCAGCCGGCCGTTGTCGTCAACCAGGCCATTGGTCAGGCCCGAGCGGATTCCATCGGCGATCTGTCGCCAAAGTGCGACGCCGACGCCGCGCTGCAAACCGGCTCTCTGCACTTTTTCAACTCCCTTTCGACGCGCTGTCACGCCGTCGTCATCAAGACTCGGTACGAAAAGATATCTTGTCTATTTGTCTATATCAATAGACAAATTTTGGAGCCTACATGAGCCTGGACATCATCCCCCTCCCGCGCAGGGATCGCATGGCGATCCTGGCGCGCAGCAACGGCGGCAGGCTGCGCGATCTTTGGTCAACGCTGGGCCTCGACCCCGCCTACAAATCCGTACGTGGCCCTGAGTCCGGCCTCGTCATGCTGCGGGGCCGCGTTGGCGGCACGGGCGAGGCGTTCAATGTCGGTGAAGCCACGATCACCCGCGCCAGCATCAAGCTGGAAGACGGCTCCATCGGCCATGCCATGGCGCTCGGC
>Ga0066256_1005052_pt1 | contig 11218 bp, 3 predicted proteins | sample ThiBio_1000_biof_FD_87107 | JGI IMG/M metagenome (GOLD analysis project Ga0066256, IMG submission 87107) | Wastewater bioreactor microbial communities from Cape Town, South Africa - Thiocy_expt_1000_biof (version 2) | ecosystem: Engineered > Bioreactor > Thiocyanate-remediating >... | reverse complement strand
GTCCCCCCCACCCCCCCCCGCCCATCCACACCATGGCGGGGACACCACCGCGGCCAAACCCACCTGGCAGTGGGCGTGTCACGACGCCGGGCAGCGTGCTGGGCACGCCAGCGTTTTCAGCGTTCCCCATGGCGGCTGGCAGCCTGCTACCGCCGCTGTCCCTCGACCTAGCTGCCGCTGGTACTCCCAGCCCGCCATCCTCCACCGCGCGCACAGCCGGCGCGCCCAACACGGTGGCAGCAGCGATGGCGGCGGCGGCAGTGGCAGCGGTGGTTGGAGGTGGGGCAGGTAGCACAACAACCGCCTCTGCCGCCACCGCCGCCGCCACCGCCGCTGGCACCTCAGCGGGCGAGGGAGGCGCGATGCTGCCACTGCAACTGGCGTCAGCGCGGCGATCGGTGTCATCGACCGCTGGTGGCAGCCACAGCGCGCGTGGCGTGTCAATGCGGTCGCACCGGCATGGCGGCGGCGACCACGGCCACCGCGACACGTTAGAGGCGGTGCTGGGCCTGGCACCCATTGCGCCGGCGATGACCCTACCGCCGCAGCTGCCGCGCGTGTCATCCATGGCGGCGTTGGACGCCAGTTCGAGTGCAGCGGGCAGCAGCAGCGCGGAGGCGGCGCTGTGGGACGGCAAGAGCGGATCGGCGGGCGAGACGCGGCCGCCGTCAGTCGTGCCGCTGGCGGGTGACGGCGGCGGCCGGCACCGTCATGGGTCACGCGGCAGCCCGCCAGCCGCGACAGCAGCGGGAGCGGCAGCAGCAGGCGGGGGAGGTGGTGTAACAGCGCGTGGTGGCGGTGGCGGTGGCGGTGGCGGTGGCGGTGGCGGTGGGGGTGATGCCAACGGCGCGCCAGACGGCCACCTTGGCGACGAGATGGGCGTGTTAGAGGAAGGCAGCAGCGTCACTGATGACGCACTAGAGAGCGCCAGCCATGGCACCAGCAGCGGGGAGGAGCGGGACTGGACGGGGCATGCAGCAGACTTGGTGGCGGGGGATGACAGCGGGGCGGAGGAGGTGGCGGCGGCACCGCCACCCGCGGTGCCGTGGGGCACGCGTGCCGCTGATTCCGTGTACGCTGTGCTGCAATCCACCCCCACCAACGTCATCCTGCTGATTGCCACGTTCTACGTGCTGTACTTTAACGACGTCCGCCTGGTGGCATTCAGCAAGAGCGCCGACAACGTGGTGGAGGGCCTGTCGGCGGTGTGCCTGGTCATCTTCGCGGTGGAGATGGTGGCGCGCCTGTGGGTGGAGACGGTGTACACCCTGGACCCGCTGCCACCGGCGCCGCCGCGGGGTGCTGGCACGTGTGCGGCGGCGGCGGCCGCGATGAGCAACGCGGCGTGGATGGCGGTGTGCTGCTGCCGCCGCCGCCGCCTGCGCGTGCGCGGCTACGGCTGCAGCCTGTTCTTCTTGCTGGACATCGTGGCCATTGCCAGCCTCTTCCCCGAGATTGACTGGATTTGGGGCAGCGGCGTGGTGGGCCAGAGCTCCGCGGTGGGCAACTTTGAGACGGCGCGCGGCAGCCGCATTGCACGGGTGGGCAGCCGGCTGGGCCGCCTGCTGCGCGTTGTGCGCCTGTCGCGGCTGTACAAGCTGTACTCGCTGTGGCAGCGGGCGCGCACACGGGAGGCGCTGTGGAAGGAGTACAACCAGCAGCAGCCGTCTGGGCGGCCGCAGGTGGCGGACCTGGGCTCTGTGCGCGAGTCGCAGATGAGCTACCGCCTGGGCGACGCCACCTCCCGCACCGTCATCCTGCTAGCGCTGCTGCTCATCGTGTGCGTGCCCATCCTCTCCTACACGCCTGACGACACGGGGCCGGGCGTGGCAGCCGGCTTGCTGCACTCACAGAATGCGGCGCGCGCGCCGGGCTGGGAGGGCGTGGTGGGCCTCACGGCACGCAATTTTGCGGCGTGGAGCGGCGCGCCAGACCTCCTGCCCAGTGACGTTGGCGCGCCCTTCCTGGTGCACCTTGTCCTCACGCCTCCCACGCCGTCTGCCGGCGGCGACCCCACTACCGGCGTCATCATTGACATGCCAGCCGTGTACCGCGACCTGCGCATTAGCCTGTCGGGCGTGGAGCTGCTGAAATACCGGGCGGTGGGTGCAGCGGCGTGGAACGCCTCCACAATAGTGTCCACCGAGGTGTGGTTCAACATGCGGCCGCACGTGCGCGCCAACGCCGTGTACTCCATCATCCTCACCTCCATCGTCATTGTGCTGCTGCTGGCGGGCACCTTCGTGTTTTCACACGACGCGCAGGCGCTCGTGCTGCGGCCGATTGAGAGCATGATCGCGTTTGTGGAGCGCGTGGCGCTGGACCCCACCGCCAGCTTCAACGTCACCTCCCGCGACAACACCGGCAGCTACGAGACAAAGGTGTTGGAGAACACGCTGAAAAAGATTGTGGGCATCCTGCGCGTGGGATTTGGGTCGGCGGGCATGCTGACGGTGGCGCGCCACCTGGATTCGTCGGCGGGCCGTGCGCAGTCGGCGGCAGCTGCGGCTGCTGTACCCACGCCGGCGCTTGGCACGCCGTCGGCATCCGCGTCAGGTGCGCCCACCGTGTCGTCCGCGCTGTCCACCGCCGCCGCTGCTGCCGCAGTTGCCTCCGCTGCTGCCGCCGTCAGTGCCATGCCCGCCAGCGGCTCGCCGCGCGGCCTGATGTCCCCCACTGCGGCCGGCAGCAGTGGCGCTGGTGGCGGCAGCATTACGCATGCACCCCTCGCCTCCTTGTCCCTACCGCCTCCCGACGGCGGTGGTTTGCACCCAATCCGCCTGCCCGCATCCTCGCCGTCACGGCGCGGCGGCATGCCGACGCCAGCTGCCACTCCCACCGCGGCGTCGGCACGGCGCGCCACCGAGTCGGCAATAGTGCTGTCATCGCCGCATGGCGCGTCGCCGGCGCTAGCGGCGGCAGCCACACCAGCGGCAGCCACGCCAGCAGCAGCAGCGCCGGCAGCAGCCACACCGGCGTCGGCAGCGCCAGCGGAGGCGGGGACCACCACAATAGGCAGCCGTGGTGGGTTGCCCACTACCGTTAGCATGAGCGCCGTGATGATGGAGCGCGCGGTTGGTGGGACGCGCGGGCATGAGACAAGCGCGTCAGCATCTACGCGCCCACGACTGCCGCGCCTCTTTGCCACCAGCCACCGCAACCTGTTAACCGTTGGTGGCGGTGGTGGCGGCGGTGGCGGCATCGGCGGCGCCCTGGCGACCATTGGTGCAACTACGGTGCTGTCTGAGGGCGCGGCAGCAGCGGCAGCGGCGGTGCTGAGTACGCGCGTGCCGCCGCAGGTGCTGGCGCGTGGGGTAGCAGCAGTGGCTGCATCTGCAGCAGCCGCCGCTGCCACTGCCAGCGCTCTGGCAGCGGCAGTTGGTGCGCCGCCACCCGCGCTGCACGGCCCCGGCGCGCATGCCACCGTGCTGTCTGCGTTTGGCGCGCTGACGCACGCGCCGGGGCCGTCGCATGGGGGGCCCATGTCCCCACTTGCCGCCACCCCTGCGCCGTCCCTCGTTCTTACTCCGCCGCCGCCACCGGCACCCTCCCTCGCACCGCTACCACCGCTTGCTGCGAGTGACGGCTCTTTGCCGGTGCCGCCGGCCCCGCAGCCCGCCGGCAACCTGTTTGAGCCGTTCCGGGAGGGCCGACTGGTGCGCGCCGTCCTGGTGCGCATCCACATCCCGCACTTTGACGCCATCTGCGAGGTGCTGCAGGAGAAGGCGATGTCATACAGCAATAAGATTGCCAAGATCGTGCATGACACGGCGCTGTCGTGGGGCGGCACGCCCGTCGCCAACGCCGGCCACGGCTGCCTGCTGGCGTGGATCATTGACGACGTGTGGGAGGAGCTGCGCAAGGACACGGTGGCGCTGCAGTATGTGGCGCAGGGGTACACGGACGGCGGTGACGGCGCGCACGGTGGCATGGAGTCGCACGCCCCTGACCACACCGCTGCCGCGCCCGGCGGCGGCGTGGCGCTGCACAGTTCGGGCGTCGGTAGCGTGGTATTTGGTGTCGGCGAGCACGGTGGGGGCGGCGGCGGCGGCGTCTCGTTTTCTTCCGCTCCGGCGGTCGCGTCTCCTGCAGCCCACCCTGCCGCCTCTGCCGCAGCAAGCCCGCTGCCGAGCTCCACACGCCATTTCAGTGGGTTTGGTGCCGCGCTGGCGGCAGCTGGCTCCACCTCAAGCGGCCAAACGCCGGCATCCAGCGGCGGCGGCGGGCGGCGGATGCACGTGTCGCGCCGCAGCAGTCTGGGTGCCGCCATCACGGGGTTTGACTTCAGCACGGCGGTGGGTGCGGTGACTGCGCCACGGCTGCGCCCCACGACCTCCACGCGCACGAACCCCGTGGCAGCGCTGGTGGAGCACTCCGAGTCGTTGGTTGGCGGCGGCAGCAGTGTTGCCCAGCCGCCGTCCCCCGTGCCGCCCAGCGGTGGCGGCGGTGGTGGTGGCGGCGGCCGGCGCGGCAGCTCACACCCACCCGGGCGCACTGGCGGCCCCGCTGCGTCGCCATCGCCACCGGTGCGCCAGCGCTCCACGTCGCGCAGCCGCTCGCCGTCGCCAAGCCGCATTGGCGGCGTAGCGGTGTCGCCTGCCAGTGGCAGCGGCTCGGTGGCCAGTGGCGGTGGCATTACGCTGGTGCGGGTGGGCAGCGCGCCGCTGCTAACGCTGCCGTCCGCGTCGCCGCCGCTGCATGCGCCGTCAGTGCCACTGCTTATCCCTGCAGGGCCACTGCCGGCGGTGGCGGAGGCGACGCCGCCACCCTCCGCAGCTGCCTCGCGCGCCTCCACGCCGGCAGGCGCGGACAACAAAGGCGGCAATCGAGGCACACCAGCGGCCACCCCACCGCTGCCGCCACTGCCGCCGCCGCCGTCACATCCGCCCACACACCGCTCCACGCATGGCTCCCGGCGCGGTTCGCTGCATGGCGCGGACTCACGTGAGCACCGCGCGCGGCAGTTGATGCTGGAGGCGGCGTCGCGCGTGGGCGACCAGGCGTTGCTGGCGTGCCTGAAGATCATTGTGGCGGTGCGGCGCAGCGCCGACATTGTGGCGTCAGAGGAGGCGCGCCTGCTGCACCAGTCCGGCCTGCTGCATGGCCACCGCCTGTGGCTGGAGTTTGGCATGCATGTGGGGTGGGCGGTGGAGGGCGCCATTGGCAGCCACGCCAAGGTGGATGCCTGCTATATGTCGCCGCACGTGGACCTGGCGGCGCGCCTGCAGCGCCTTACCTCATCGTATGGCACCCAGCTGCTTATGTCGGGCTCATTTTACAAGCTGCTATCTCACAACGTGCGCGGCCTATGCCGCAAGGTGGACTCCATCCTCCTGCCGCCGTCACAGACGGCGCTGGTGAACGCGGCGGCCGCCGCGGCGCCGGACGCCGACCACGATGCTGCCGCCGGCGTGGAAGCAACGCACAACGACGCCACCAGTGCAGCTGCCGCGCACGCCGTCCCCATGTCGCTGTACACATTTGACACCTTTGACTGGCCCGCCGCCGTGCCGCAGCCGTTGGTGCGCGGCGACCTGCTGTCGGTGGGCGCGGACGGCAGCAAGGCTGCCAGCTCCCGCATCATTGCCACGCGGGTGTTGTCCCGGGGCGGTGCTGGTGGTGCCGGTGGTGGCGGTGGCGGCGCTGGTGGCGGTGGCGATGCAAGTGGCGGCGGTGGGACGCCGGGAGCAAGTGGCGATGGTGGCGGGGCGGTGCCAAGCGCCTGCGTCGGTATCCCCACGCTGGCGGCGCTGGGGACGTGCCGCATCCTGGACGCGGACGTGTTTAATGGCGACCGCGCGCCCATGCCCGACCGCGAGCGCTGCATCTCGCTGCTGGGCGAGGCGGACATCATTGAGCACCCGGTGGTGGTGGGCAGCTTCCGCGACACGCTGTTTGACGACGACCCGCAGCTGGCGGCGTTGCGGCTGATTTACACCACGCCCGAGTTCCGGTCGCACCAGGAGGACGCCATGGAGGCGTACGTGCATGGCGACTGGCCTGCCGCGCGCAGTCACTTCACGGCGGCGGTGGGGGCGCTGCTGGCGGCTGGCGGCACGCGGCCGGCGCCGGGCGCCAATCCTGTCACCGCTGACGCGCCGTCGGCGGCGGTGTGGCGGTACATGGAGGCGCACGATTTTGTGGCGCCGCCCTGGTGGCAGGGCCGGCGGCCGTGGGCTGACAGCGACGAGGTACAGGCGCGCGCGCGGCGCGAGTAGCACATTGACGACTAGGCGGGGTCACAGGCGTGCTGTGGTGCCATGCGGCAGCGGCGGCGGGGGCGGTGGCGGCGGCGGCGGCGCGCCGTCCTCTGCCAGCAGCTCGGTTACCAGCGCCATAAGGAGGGGGGCGGCGGCAGCGGCGGCGGCGGCGGCGCGGCTGGCAGCGCGGCCGGTGGCGAGGCGTGCGCCGATGCCTTGCGCAATGACGGCGTACTTGAACAACGCAAATGCTTTACAAAATGCCCAGTGCGGGATGGGGTATGCACGCCCTGCCGCGGCGGCATACAGTGCCACCAGCTCCTCCTCGGTGGGAATGCCGCTGACCTCCCACCCCAGTTCCGCGCCCGCCAGCCCCGACATGGTGCTACCCCCGCCGCCGCCACTGCTGGCGGGCAACCAATACGCGGTGCACAGCGTGGCCAAGTCTGCCAGCGGGTGCCCCGCGGTGGACATCTCCCAATCCAGCACCGCCGCCAGGCGCACCTCGCCACTGACCGGCTCCACCGCAAACATCAGGTTGTCCACCTTGAAGTCGCCGTGGATGAGGGCGCGCTCGTCAGGTGGTGCCGCCGCTGCCAGGCGCGCCAACACGGCCGCCAGTCCATCCAGCGGCGGCGCAGCGCGTGCCTGCTCCGCTGACACCGCCGCCAGCCGGCGCAGCTGGCGAGGGTAGTACGGCTCGGGTGGGCCAAAGGCGTCCAGCCCCAGCGGCGCCAGGGGCAGCGCATGCAACGCCGCCGCCGCGCGCACCGCCTCCGTGTACGTTGCCTGCCGCTGCAACGGCGTCAGGTGCGGCAGCGCAGGGTCTGTAAACACCACGCCGTGCACCGCCTGCATGAGATAAAACGGCGCTGTCAGCGGCGGCGCCGCGCCGGTCGGCGCCAGCAGCAGCGGGCGTGGCACGGGGTAGCCCACCGCATACAGCGCCCGCAGCACGCGGAACTCGCGGTCCACAGCATGCGCACTAGCAATGGCACGGCCTGCCGGCGCGCTGCGCAGCACACATGCCGCCCCAGGTGCCGCCACGGTGCAATGATACGTCGGGTTCGACTGCCCAAATCCAAACTTGCGCGCCGCCGTCACCACCAGCGGCGCTGAACTGCCCGCACTCGTCAACCCCGCAATCCCCAGCCGCTGCACGGCATCGCTGGCCAGCAGGGTGTTGAGTGCCTCCACCAACCCCGCTGGCGCCTCCTCCATCACCGTCGCCATTGCCACAACTGCCATTGCAGTTGCCGTTGCAATCGTTGCCGTTCTGTTCTCCCTCGCTTCCCCCTTGATGGGAACGAGGTGAAATGGCACCCCTACCTAAAATACAAGGACGCGGCGGCGCGCCACATAATTAGCAGGTAACCGCGACTGCGTGCATTTAATTAGGATTGGCGGCGGTAATTGTGCGATGCACCGCGCATTTGATTTTTAATTTTGCGGCGCCCCGCTTGACACCTCTCTTCTCCTCCTCTGCCTCATCTACGTTACCCTCTCTCGGGTCGTGTCGTAGACAAATGGCGGCGGCAGGGGAGACGCACGCGGCGGTGCAGTTCTTTAGCGCGGCGGCAATGCAGCTGCTGGACCACCGCGGCGACTCGCGGCGTGAGATTGCGGCGGTCGTGCCCGCGCTGCTCACGCTGCTGTCAGACAACAAGGTGGCGCGCACGCCGGCAGGCGAGGTGGTAAAGCGGTTCCTGGGCTGGTTTGAGGCGGAGCACCAGCAGGTGGCTGCCACCACGGGTATTGTCAAGTTTGGGTGGATGCGGAAGATCAGCTCGTCGGGGTTCACGACGCACCGCCGGTGGGTGGTGCTGGACGGCACCACCCTCATGTACTACGGCGACCAAGCGGTGCGTTACCACCCACTTAGTAAACGTTTTTGCAACACCTCGTACCACCCTGCCATAATGCACCTCCACCACTCACCCCCACTGACGCAGGAGACCGACCTGAAAGGCGTGCTGCAGCTGAAGGGCGCGCGCATCAACCGCGACAAGCGCGGGTTCTCGTTTAACTTTGGGTCCGGGGGGTACGCTTTTGAGGTGACGCTGGCGGGCGCAACCGCGTCATCTGCTGCCAGCGCGTCATCTGCTGCCAGCATTGCGTCGCCGCCCGCTGCTGTCCACCCGTCACCGGGCAGCGCACCCGCACCGGCATCGCCCTCCGGTCCAGCAGCAGCAGCGGCGGCGGCGGCGGCGGCGGCCGGCGGATAGTGATGGAGGCGGGCGGCGGCGGCAGCAGTGGCGGCAGCGGCGCAGACGGGCCGTCGTCGGCGCTCGTGTCGCCCGCATCCGTGCCGGTATCTGGGCGGCGGGGGAGTTTGGGCGGCATTCGGCGTGCGCCGTCGTTGCGGGAGGGTGAAAGCGGGGGCGAGGGCACGACGGCGCTGAACCCCATGCACGCCTCCAAGCACGTATACACGTGGGTGTGTGACACCGCGGAGGAGCGCGCAGAGTGGGTGGCGGCGCTGGAGCACGCGGTGGAAGAGGCGGCAGGGGAGGCTACCAGCATTGCATGGAGCCGGCGGTTCAAGCACGCGCGCAGCGCCGCTGACTACAACAGCCTGTTGTCCAGCTTGATGGCGGCGGACGGCGAGCTGGAGGTGTCGGCGGACTGGGTGCGCGTGCACATGGCGTCAGCTCAGCGGCGGCATGGTGGCGGCGGCGGAGGTGGTGGCGGTGGCGCTGGCGGCGGTGCACGAGCGGGGTCCTTTTCTGCCGTCGGTGATGCGCCGCTTGTGAAGATGCCGGCAGAGAGCGGGGGCGGGCGCGGCGGCACGGTGCGTGACGGTACCATGTCGGTGGCCACGCCGCGCAACCGCAAGCTGCTGTCCGTGCTGCTGCGGCGGGACCGGTACGCGCGCGCGTTGCGCGTGGTGGCAGACGCGACGGAGGGGGCGGGGCGGGAGAGCTCCAGCCGCGCGGCAGAGGCGGCGGAGGCGCTGCGCGACGAGACGGTGTCAGCACTGGCATCCGCAGAGGCGTCCATGCACCGGCGGCGCACAGGCGCGACGCCGGGCGACCGCGTGTCCACGCGGCAGCTGGCGCGCGACACGGAGCGCGACATTGTGACGCTGGATGGCCGCCGGTTGCACGCCACGGACGTCACCACCATGCTCACGGTGCTGGCGCGCCGCATCGTGCGCCTCGTGAATGCCGCGTTCATTGCAGCCGTGGTGCGCGCCACGGGCTCGCCGCCCATGCCCGCCAAACTGCTCGTGTTTGGCACCTCGCCGGCGGAGACCGGCACCGCCAACCCGGCGCTGTGGGAGATGCAGCTGTTTGAGTACGTGCGCGAGCTGCTGACGTGCACCAGCCGCACGGTGGTGGGCGGCGACACGCTGGACGCGCTGCAGCTCATCTTTGCCAACGGCGAGTACGTGCTGCTGAAACCCGACACGGAGGGCGAGGTGCTGCCGGTGGCCATCCACGTGGAGCTGGTGACGGATGACGGCATCCCCATCCTGCTGCCGCGCCCCGCCCGCGCGCCAGGCGTTGACCACGAGTTCAGCGACGGCGAGAGCGGCAGCGACGCCGCCAGCATCGTGCATTCATCTGCGTCTGCTGCCGCTGCAGGGACGCCCGGCGGCATCCACGACAGCCGCCTGTCTGACTCCAGTGACGACAGCGGCGACGACAGCAGCACCAGCAGCGGTGGGTTTCGCCTGGAGGGTGGCCCCAGCCCGCGGTCAACCAGGCGCGCTGCCGCAGCAGCTGCTGCAGCAGCGGCGGCGGCAGCAGCGTCAGCGACGGCACGTGGCGGAGCCACCATTGACAGTGCGGACACACCCTCGCTGGCAACGCCTGCGCGCGGCACCGCACGCAGCATGCCCATGTTTGACATCTCCCACCTGCCCGCGGCGCCCGCCTGCGCGGCAGACTTGCTGCCGCTGCTGAAAGTGGGCGTGTCATGTGACCAGCGGTACCACCTGGTCAGCCTGGCGGCCATGGAGGTTGGCGACCCGCCCACCATCGCCGTGCTGCATGGCCGCTACGTGCGCACCTTCCCGTGGGCCAAGCCCGCGCCCTCCGCCACCATCTCCGTGCTTGCGCGCCCTGCACCGCCGCCGCTGCCGTCGTAGTTCTTAGGTTGTTGCTGCTGTTGTTGTTATTGTGCCTATGATGTTGTGTTGTCGGTAACTTATTATCGAGATGTTGTTGCTGCCTGTGCTGTGTTCCCTGCTGTTACAGTGTATTCACCAGCGAGCATTGACCTTTATTGAAGTAAACGATAATTAACTAACTATGATATCCGGATATTAAGCAAACGTCATTTCCGGCCGCCGGCGCTGCATAAATGCTATCAGCAGCGCAACTGCAATGATGATGCCGGCGCCGACAATGCTGGGCACGGCGCCGCGCTTCACCTCGCCAGCTGGCACGCCGCCGCCGCCGCCGCCACCTGGTGCAACTACCGCGCCAGGCGCGCCGCCCTCGCCGCCGCCGCCACCACCTGCAACAGCAGCTGGGGCACCACCACCGCCGCCGCCACCACCACCAGCTGCTGCTGCTGCTGGTGCTGCACCGGCGGCAGCGGCAGCGGCGGCAGCAGCGCCCGCGCCGCCTGCCGGCGCCAGACGGCGCTCGTGCAACTCCACCAGCTCCGGGAACAGCCGCCGGAAGTCCTTGTTGTTCTTCACGTTCCACGCCAGTGACTCGCCCGCCAGCCGCTTCTTCTCCTCCGTGGAGGTCTCGATGGAGCCGACGGTGGGCGTGCGCTCCACCATGAACGACTGCAAGCCCACCAGCACGGTGGCCACCGACCACACCGGGTTCCACGACTCGGGGTGGTACGAGCTCATGCTGAGGCACAGCGCCTTGCCACAATCAAACCGGCCCGACGGCGTGTACATGATGATCTCTGGCGGCTTGTGCGGGTACTCGGACGGGAAGCGCAGGATGCCGTGGTAGTAGCCGCCCGCGTACGGCGTGTCGCGCGGCCCCTCAATCACATAGTGAAAGTGCAGGATGTCGGTCTCCAGCGGCTTGGCCTGGGGTGGTTGTGCG